>Ga0157369_10005844_pt1 | contig 14298 bp, 11 predicted proteins | sample C25metaG_FD_113461 | JGI IMG/M metagenome (GOLD analysis project Ga0157369, IMG submission 113461) | Corn rhizosphere microbial communities from Kellogg Biological Station, Michigan, USA - C2-5 metaG | ecosystem: Host-associated > Plants > Roots > Rhizosphere > Soil | place: USA: Michigan...
AGGAACCAGCCGAATATTAATCCAGCTGGACTCAGATACGCCAAAATGATGGAATCAGTTCAGAAATGTGCTCTTGGAACCTTTAACGGAAGGCTGGAAGCCGGCTGCGGCAGACTAGTTCATTCCGTCTTCGCCAGCGTCGCGATCAGGTTCTCCCGATTGCGGTTAGCCAGCGAATCCGCGTGTGCCAACACCTGGAACCATACCACTACAGCAACCCCTGCCAGAACCAAAAGGCACGGGATGGCCAGCCATCTCCTCGCGATGAATGTGCAGATCTCCATGACGACCACACCACACCCGATCACCAGTAATTGGATGAGCATGCTGACCAGCGCACTTGCCTGCGAACCTCTCTGCCTGGACAGGCGCCCAAGGTTCACGCGGTACGGCATCGTGATCGAAAGCAGATTCCCCACCGTCAGGTTCGTGGGCACGGCGAATAAAACCCACGCAGCGGTTGTGCCTGCCAGCACGGCATCCGGTTGCCCCAGCCGTAAACTCGCAAACACCGCAGCAAGAAACGCGACAATACAGAACAGAGTGCCGTGCAACAGGTTCTTCGCTAGAAGCACCTTCCGAATCGGCGTCGGCGATAAAAACAGCACCTGGATTCCGGTTCCCTCGGAACCCAGATTGTTGAAGATCATCTGCGTGAACCCCAGCAGCGCATAACAAACACACAACGGAAACGCCCAGGAAAAAGGACGCCCGGTGTCATTCGTATTCTTCAGCACCGAACTGATCACCAGCACTGTCAGTAATGGCGCGCCCATCGCAAACAGCAGCGGCATCGATCGCGGAATAATTCGAAGCTCCTTTTCCATCACCGCCGCAATGGGCCCTGAACCGTCAATCAGCCATTTGGTGTCGTCTGCAGTTCGACGTCGTGCTGCCGGAGCCTCGCTCAACCGCTCTCCAGCGTACTCTGCCTTCAGTCGGATTCCGAGGACCACGCCAGAAACCAGCGCATACAGACAGAGTCCCGTCAGGGAAACAACTACGAGCCGCGTCTCTCCCTCCGCGACACGCAATACGCTATCGGCAGCAAGCCCCGGCGGCAGCCACGGTTCCACAGCCATTACTGAACGCGTCCACTTGGGCAGCTCATCGAATACATCTTCGCTGTTTGGATGCTGCCCGTGATGTCCTGCACGATGATTGTGCCTCTGCTCGTGCAGCGCAGGATTCAGCAGCTGAAGGCTCAACATCAACAGCAGGAACAGCGCGCTCACAATCTCCCGCGTTTTACGCTTCGCGAGCCACTTGTCTACCCATGCCAGTACAGCCCGACCGAGCAGCACATTGAACAGCGCGTAAACCGCGAGAACAATGGCCGTCCAGAGCCAGAGTGCAGGCCGCGCCAGTGTCACTCCGGTCCAGATGCCGACGCAGCAGATCCCGCCCAGAATCGCCGGCACATCCACCAGCCCGAACACAATGCTCAACAGGAAGAACGAACTGAAGCTCACCGGGAACCGAAGCAGGCTGTTGAGATCGAATTGCTCCTGAAACGACGCCAGCGCTACCGGCAGTACCTGCCATACCATGAAAACGGTCCAGAACAGCGCCGGTAGATACTGATAGTGCTCGCTTTTTACGAGCGAGTAGGCCCCAAACCCGAGGCCGATCCCAAGGCCCATTCCCATCATGGAATAAATCAGAAAAGCTACGCCCCTGGCGCTGAACTCAAACGCTCCCTGTACAGATCGAATGCTGTTCGTCATCATCCGGAATCGCATCCAGATGAGCGCTGAATACTGCCGTCGTGCCAGTGAGCCTCCCGCACCGCGGGAGAACGGCTCTCCGCTCTGGCCTACATCAGCCATGAGAGCTCCTGCGATGCTTCCTGTCCCGTCGCCCCCACAATCGACAGAAAGATCTCCTCCAGCGTCAGCCGCTGCTCACCTTCCGCTCCCGGCAGCGTGCTCGCAACACCGGCCCGCAGGTCATCAATCGACCCGTTCGCGACCAGCCGTCCCTGATGAATGATCCCAACATGCGTGCAAAGCCGCTCCACAATCTCCAGGACGTGTGACGTTAGAAAGATCGTCGCCCCGCGATTGATCATGCCCTGCAGCATCGTCTTCAGCATCCCTGCCGCAATCGCATCCACACCCTCAAACGGCTCATCAAGAAACAGCACGCGCGGCCCATGGATCACAGCTGCGGCCAACGCGAGCTTCTTCTGCATCCCGTGCGAAAAATCCGTAATCAGCTTCCGCCGCTCATCGGCCAACTGCATAAACTCGAGCAGTTCTTCGGTTCGCCGGTTTACCGTCTCCCGCTCCAGTCCATACATTCGTCCCACAAACCGAAGATACTCAGGCGCGGTAAGGCGCCCCATCAGCGCCATGCCCTCCGGAACCACCCCAATCTGCCGCTTCAAGTCGAGTGCGCCCGCGCTGAACGGCTTTCCTAGAATCTCGATAGACCCGGCAGTCGGCTCCAGCAGCCCTGTCAGCATTTTGATCGTCGTGGACTTGCCTGCCCCATTCGGCCCGAGGAATCCAAAGAACTGGCCGCTCGCCACCGTGAACGTCACATCCTGGACCGCGGTCAGTTCGCCGAAGGTCCGCGTCAGTCCACGTGTTTGAATCGCCGGAATTTCCATGTGCCGCAAGAATACCAAGCAGGAGGTGGTCAGCAATACCCCGCCCGAAGTGCGCCCTTATCGCCTCTCTACTGCTTCGTCGCCCCGTCCCCTTGTTCCCTCGTTCCCAGCTTGAGCGGATCATTCTCTCTGTCCGTCACTTCTACGATGCTCGCCAGCGTTCCGGCTAGTTCCTTCGTCCAGCTCCCTTCCGGGACCCTCCAACTCCAGTTCCCATGGGGCACAGACGGCGTATTCATCCGAGCCTCAGATCCCAGTTCCAGCAAATCCTGCACCGGATAAATCGCCACCTCTGCGACGCTGGCCGCGGCTGCGCGAATCAGCGGCCATGTCGGTCGACCCTCTACCGGTCCAACCAGTGCTTCCACGGCCGAATGCTCAGCCTTGCTCGTCAAATTCCACCAGCCCTGCGTCGTATCGTTGTCGTGCGTGCCCGTATAGGCCACCATGCCCGGCACAAACTGGTGTGGCAGGTGCATATGAGCGCCCTTGTCGCTGAACCCAAACTGCAGCACGCGCATCCCCGGCATCGCCAGAGCAAGGCGCAGCGCATCCACCTCAGCCGTGATCAAGCCCAGATCTTCAGCCACTAGTGGCAACGGCCCCAGCACTGCCTCGAGAGTGCGGAACAGCTGCAGACCCGGCGCCTTCACCCATTCGCCGTTGATCGCGGTCGCCTCATCGGCGCGGATCGCCCAATAGGATTCAAACCCTCTGAAATGATCCAGCCTGATGATGTCGTATAGATCGCGTGACCTGCGGATGCGGTCAACCCACCAGTCGAATCCTCGCTCTTCCAGCACATCCCACCGGTACAGCGGATTCCCCCATCGTTGTCCTGTCGGCGAGAAATAATCTGGCGGCACTCCCGCGATATGAATCGGTTTCAGTTCCTCATCGAGTTCGAAGATCTCCGGATGCGCCCACACATCCGCTGAATCCATGCTGACAAAAATCGCAACATCGCCGAGGATTCGGATTCCATGCTGTGCTGCCGCCCCTCGGAGATTAGCCCATTGCGTCGCAAACGCAAACTGCAGAACCTGCTCCTGTGCAAGCGTCTGTCCCGCTTCCGACGCCACTCTCGCCAGCGCCTTCGGTTCGCGCCGCCGGATCTCCTCCGGCCATGCTGTCCACGCGCCCGTATTGAACCGACGCCGCAGTTCCGCATACATCGCATAATCCGTCAGCCAGCTCGATTCCTTCGAGCAGAACTCCTCAAACCGGCTCCACTGTCCGGCAAGCTCTCCAACACGTGGACCGCGATCGAGGAAATTTCCAGCTGCCTCATACAGCAGCGGCACCTTCCTCGTTTCGATCTCATCGAAGTTCACGTTTGCGCCCCGCCCGGCAAGTCCGGCGATTCGTTCGCCATCGATCCACCCCCAGTCCGCCAGATATTCCAGGCTGATCAGGTAAGGATTACCTGCAAACGCCGACGAACCCGCGTATGGAGAATTCCCATATCCAGTGGGACACAACGGCAGCACCTGCCACACATGCTGCTTGGCGGCTGCAAGGAACTCCACGAACTCATGCGCCGCAGGACCGAAATCTCCGATTCCGCCGTAGGACGGCAAAGAACTGATATGTAAAAGAACACCCGATGACCGATGAAACTCCATTCACCTATTCTCTCTGATACCGCCGCAACATTTGATGCTTGTGAACCATTCATCGCGGCTTTTGGCGATGAGTGGAAGAACGGTGCATGTTCGGCAAACCGGTGCCAGATGCACCAAGGCCCGCTCCCAGACTGCGGAAGCGGGCCTCATCCCCCCAGGGATCCCGTAAGTGTCTACTCGCCCGTAAGCGGGCTCTGCTGAGTCTTTGAATTCACGCGAACGAGATTCTTCTTTTTATATTCGTTGATGACGCTGTTAGCAAAGACTCCGAAAGCCTCCTGTCGCTTCTGCTCGAGAATCTGGTCCTTGGTCTGGTCCAGGTTCTTCGCAACATCCGCGTCGCTTGGCTGCTGCTTATCGACCACCTTCGCGACTACCCCGGTCCGGCCCGCATTGATCGGTCCGCTGATTGAACCCGGCGTCATGTCGAACAGCTGCGGAGCAACCTGTCCTACAGAGCCGAAGTCTGGAACCTGCCCACGCTGGTCCACCAGATCGCTGGTCTTAACCGCGGCTCCCAATTCCTTCGCTGCCTTGGCGAGATCGTTCTCCGCCTTCGCCTTCGCTGCCAGCTCAGCCGTCTTCTGGCTCAGCAATGTAGGCACCTGGTCGTTCTTGTAGTCATCCAGAACATGGCTTTTCCAGTCAGCAAACGTTGGCGCGTGCGCGGGCGTCACGTTCTTCACCTGGAAGATCGCATATCCCTCTCCGGTTGGTGCCGATTGCGGCGGATCAGCCGGCTTCGACGCAAATGCCCGCGAAATGAGCTGCGCACCGTCGGGCAATGCCGGAATGACCCCCTGCTGGTTGATCGGGGGAGTCGTCACAGCCTGCAGATGATGTGCAGCCGCAGTCTTCTCCAATCCATTCTTGATCGCCTCTGAAGTAAGCGCCTTTGCGTATGCATCCTGGGCCGCAGTCGACTTCTGCCGCATCAGCGTCGCCTGGATCGTCGGCAATACTTCATTCAGATCCTGTGAGTGCGCCGGCGTCCGCTCTTCCACCTGCACCACGTGATACCCGTACTGCGTCTTAACGATCTTGATGTCGCCGATCTTCTGCGTGAAAATCGCGTTATCAAACTGGGGAACCATCATCCCGCGGCGTGCTTGGCCAAGTTCGCCGCCGTTATCCTTGCTCCCCGGATCGTCCGAATCCTTCTTCGCCAACTCCGTCCAGTTGCCGCCGTTCTGCAGCTGCTTCAAAACATCTTCGGCCTTGGTCTTCGCCGCCGCATCCGCCTTTGCATCTGCATTGGGAGCCAGTTGGATCAGAATGTGCCGTGCCTTTGCCTGCTCCGGAACCGAGTATTCGCTCTTGTGCGCGTTGTAATACGCCTGGATCTCCTGCTGTGTCGGCTGTTGGACGCCGCCCGGGATGTCATTCGGCGTAAACGCGAAATACTGGATCGTCCGCTCTTCAGGAACCGCATTCGCATACCGCGAGGCATTCTTCTTGAAGAATGCCTCCAGTTCCGAATCCGTCGGATTGATTGTCTTACGAATATCGTCCGAGGAGATCACTGCATATTGGAACTTGATCTTCGTGCTGTCCTTCAGGTACTGCTCCCGCGCTTCTTTCTCGCCGACCGTCACCCCGGCCGTCACATAGGCTCGCAGCCGCTGTATCGTAATGTCCTGCCGCACACTGTCTTCGAAATCCTGTACCGACATGTCGAACCGGCTGGCAATTAATGAAGCATACTGATCCTGCCCGATAAACTTCCCGTTCGGAAACAGCACCTGCCCCGCCTGACCCTGATGCAGGAAGCTATTCACGTCGTCGCTATTCGCCTTGATCCCCAGCTTCTCTGCCTCTGCCAGCAGGATCTGCTGCTGCACAAGCTGCTGGCCGACCTGCTGCTCGAACAGGTTCACAATCATCGGATTCGACGCATACTGCGGATTCCGCTGCTGAAGCTGTTGCCGCGCCTGCTGCGACACCTTTTGCTGGCTGATCTCTTCTCCGCTCGCAAAAAACCGGCTGTACCAGTGCGGATATACCACTGCATACGTGTTCGCCGAGATTCCGCCGCCCGCAGTCAAACCGGGAATCAGGTACACAACCATCGACACCGACGCCGCGGCGATGATGACGATAAACAGAGCTTTTACAACACGATTGTCTTTCGATTGCAGGAAACGAATCATGGGTGGGTGGTAGCCTTCAACTCTCTAAGCGTTTACAGGAGATCCAAAACCCACCGCCAGGCGGCGGTCAAATCGGGCCGGCTGCTCTCTGAAAAACGCAATTTCGCTCGTTGCGATTCACAGTCATTATAGACGAGGCCAGCTTCCATTCGTGCTCTAGGTACTCTCGCTGCTAATGAAGTCCAATTCGCACGGACGCCATGAACGCCAAAGGGCACCCGTTAAGGGCGCCCTTTGTCTTACGACTTCTGAATAGTGTCTTACAGCCCACTCACTCCAATTCAGTGCCTTACCGCCAGTAGTAGTATCCGCCAACTGAGTAATACGGCCGGTAATACACCGGACCATAGTACGCCGCATACGGATAAGGCCTGTAAGGCCGATACGGATACGCGTAAGCACGCCGCTGATACAGCCGCGGACCACCGGGATAGAGCCCCTGTGCCAGCCGCATCGCCTCCTGCTCCGTAACCGGCTGCACCGTCACCGGCACCCCCAGATGGAAGGTCACCAGAGCTTCAGCAGGAATCCACACACCCGGTCCCGAGGTGGCCCCTGAAACCGCAGCTCCGGTACCACCGCCGGCTACAGCTCCCACCGCAGCACCCGTTCCGCCGCCTACCGCCCCGCCGATGATTGCACCGAGCAGCGCTCCGCCCACTACGTTGCCCGCCGAACGCCCACCCTTACCCGGGCCCTTCACGCGGAATAGATCCGACTGAAGCGGATAGTTCTGCCCCATCAGGTCTAGAGACGTCAGTTCAAGTGCGAGTTCATTGCTGCCCGTCAACGCGCCCGGATCGGGCCGCTTCACATCGGCAATTACGCCGTGAATCGTCGCCCCGCGCGGAATCGCGAGAACGCCACCCACCGTCACATCCTGGATTACCGTGAATTCAACCGGCTCTCCGCCGCGCGCATGCTTGCTGTTCACTGCTTCGCTTGTGCGGAGTTGCAACTGCGTTCCCGGCGGCACGGTAATGGGCCCGCGCGGAATGTCATACCGCGGGGGAGGCGGAGCCTGCGAATACTGCGGCCCTTGCCCATATCCGGGTTGGCCGTATCCTTGCTGACCATATCCCGGAGGAGGCGGTGGCGGACCCTGCTGTCCGTATCCCGGCGGGGGGCCCTGCTGTCCGTAAGGCTGCTGCTGCGGATAATTCTGCCCACCGTAAGCCGGCCGCTGCGCCGGATAATTCTGTCCATACGCCGGCTGCTGCTGGCCTTGATTCTGCCCGTTGCCCCAGTCCGGCGGAGGACCCTGATTCACGCTCGGTGGAGGATTCTGCCCGGAATTGTCTCCATAAGCAGGATTCTGATCGTAGGGAGGATTCGGTGAACCCTGGGAGGGAGCCGTCTGCGCATCTGCCATGTCATCGTTGGCAGGATCATTTGCAGCCGCTCCTTGTGCATTCGCGTCGTCAGCCGGATTCCCGACCTTCAGATTGTTGTTCACCTTTGATACGCCAGGCACACCCTTCACAATCGACTCTGCCAGTTGTTTCGACGAATCGCTCGATACGGTACCGGAGAGCGTCACTTCGCTCTGGATCGTAGCTGCGGTGATCAGATCATTCTTCAATGCCTGGGACGCGTCCAATGCATGCACCACGTCCATTTCGATCTGCCCATCACTTCTCGGAGCATTCGATTGGCCGGCATCTTGTGCCAGCCCCAGCGCGCACCCCAAAGCAATCACACCAAACCACGCCAATCCGCGTGGAAGACTTCTCAAAACCGGCCTGTCTATCATGGCTTCTCCCGCATGTTGCTTTTATGCCGAAGTACCTATTCTGACGCCCATATCCCAGGGCCGTCATCGTTACTAACCCAGCTGCAAACAGAAAGTTCCGCTCGTTAGTAACAACAGCCTTGGCCGCATTGCTTTCGCAATCCGGACTCCAAAACAATCATTTCAAGGTATTTAGACTTCGGCCGAAGCCTCGGTAGTCGCCGCAGCGCTGGCCAGGAGTTCCTCGTCGTCAGGAAAGAAAATCTGGAATACAGTCCCAGCTCCCTCACGGCTCCGTACATGCAGGATTCCATGATGCTTCAGGATGATTTCGTGGCTCACCCAGAGTCCCAGGCCGGTTCCTGTCGCTCCCTTGGTCGTGAAGAAAGCTTCGAAGAGCCGGTCTCTCACTTCAGCGCTCATCCCGCTCCCAGTGTCGGCGATCGTGATCCTCACTCCTTTGTGTTCCCGATGAACCCAGTCATGGGAACTTCGCGCGCGCACAATCAGCCTTCCTCCGCCCGCCGTCGCATCCATCGCGTTGCTCACAAGGTTTGCAAACACCTGCCGGAGCTCACCCGCAAAGCAGAACAGGCTGAGGTTCGGTTCGAGATGCCGCTCGACAGCGATTCCCAAGGTGTTCAGGCGCACGTGATACATGTCCAACACTGAATCCACCAGCTCTTCCACGGTCGAACGCGCTGGCAGCGTCGATTGCCGATAGAACCGCAGAGTTTGCTGCGTGATCTCCGACATTCTGCGAACCTCACGCTCCGCAATGGTCACGTAATTCAGCGCGGAGTCGTCCAGCCTGCAGAATCTGCGCAGCAGGTAAAGCAGGTTTGTGATCGCTTCGAGAGGATTGTTGATCTCGTGCGCAATTGATGCAGCCAGCCTGCCCGTTGCTGCAAGCTTCTCCGTCCTCCGCAGAGCATCTTCGCTCCGTTTGCGCTCGCTCACGTCAATTACGATCACGCCCACCCAGCGCAGCTGGTCCAGCGCCGGTCTCACCGGATATGCCGTCACCAGCCAGGTCCAAGGACCACGCGGCCCCGCTTCACCTTCGAGCTCGAGGTCATGCACCGGCATCTCAGTTTCCACAACATGCCGGACCGCTTCCTCCAGTCTCTGGGCCATGGGTCCCGGCAGAAACTCCGGCAGCGAGCGGCTCAGCTGCCTCCCTACTGGAACGCCTACCATTTCACCAAACACTTCGTTCACGCGCACAATCCGGCAACGTCGGTCAAAGAAGACCAGCCCGATTGGAGCATTCGCCAGCATCGAATCCAGCAGAGAAAGCGTATCGCTCAGGCCGTTTCTCTGTTCTTCCAGGACCGCGACCATGCGGTTGAAAGCCTCGATCAGCTCTCCGAATTCGTTATCGGTCGATACAGGCAAAGGAAACTTCGCCTTGGCTTCGGGCCCCTCCATGATCGCGCGCGTTCCCGCATGCAGTACGTTCAGCGGCCGTGAAATCGACCGCGACATCAGCAGCACCAGCAGCCCTGACGCACCCATCCAGATCAAGCCGAACGAATAGGAGCTGCGCAGAATAGTGTTCAGCTGCTCGTTATCCCACGAGCGGTCCGTCTCTACCCAGGCGTAGCCCGTCGCCATTTCGCGGTCATAGATTGCCTTGACGCCTTCCCATCGATGTTCGCCAAACGAAAACACCAGCGGCAGATGGGCCTGGACCTTCGCGATCTGCGCCTTCTCCGCAGGATCCAGCGGAAACTGCTCCGGCTCCCCATCACTCACATACAGGACGTTTCCTGCAGTATCGGTGATCTTTGCGCGGGCCACGCTGGGTCCCGCTCCCATCATGCGCAGGGAGGTAAGCGCAAGTTCGGGACGTTCAGCCCGATATGCCTCCTCCGCTTGCAGCGCCACGGATGTCGCCTGATGTGCGAGCCTCTCGAGTGCGCGCTGCCTTATCTCGCGCCCCTGAATCTCGATCAGGATCGCGGCGAACAGCGTGACCGACAGCGCTTCCAGCAGCATCAGCCACGTGATCAACTGCCACCGGACAGTGCGCGGCCACCACCAGCGCATTTAGCTAAACCTCAAATTCATGGGGGAGCCCGTGTCCTTTGAGTCTACCGGAAAAACGGAAAGTTGTACCCGTCACTTCGAGAGGTCTAGCAATTGAAAACGAGATAGACCAATGGGAGGTTGACAAAAAGTACTGCATCACCTTTTTGTCTGCTGCAATGCCCCCGCGATCTGTCCGCCATGAAACCTTCCATTCTCGATGAAGATTTCGTTTGTCCTCGATCCCGCCACAATCACGCCAGCAAGGTAGATCCCGGGCACGTTGCTCTCCAGCGTCTTCGGATCACAAACAGGCAATTTATCCGGACCTTCAAACTGCACCCCGAGCCTCTCAAGAAAACTGAAGTCGGGATGATATCCCGTCATCGCGAATACAAAATCATTCTTGATCGTCTCCAGTCCGCTGGGCGTTTTCACTACTACGGCATCGGGCGTGATCTCGATGACATCTGTGTTGAAATACGCCTTGATCTCGCCGTTCTTGATCCGATTCTCAATATCCGGCTTGATCCAGTACTTCACGTGTCGATGCATCCCGTCATGCCGATGCACCAGCGTCACGCGCGCCCCGCTCCGCCATAACTCCAGCGCTGCGATGGCAGCCGAATTCTTCCCGCCAATCACCAGCACGTCCGTGTCGAAATACGGATGAGGATCGTTGTAATAGTGATGAACTTTGCTGAGGCCCTCACCCGGAATACACATCATATTCGGCAGATCGTAGTATCCCGTCGAGATGATCAGCTTGCACGTATGCAACTTCCCCGCTCTTCCAAACCGATCTTCCGTATGGACCGTGAACGCGCCATCCCGTCCCGTCACGCGGTCAACACGTTCATACTGCCGAACGTCCAGCTTGTAATGCGCCGCAACCAGGCGGTAATACTGTAGCGCTTCGTTCCGTGTCGGCTTTGGATTCGGACTCGGAAAAGGAATATTTCCGATCTCCAATAGCTCCGGCGTCGTGAAAAACGTCATGTGGGACGGGTAGTGAAACAGCGAGTTGCAAATGCAGCCTTTGTCCACCGCAGCTACTTTGAATCCCGCTTTCTGAACCTCGATGGCGCATGCCAACCCTGTCGGCCCAGCCCCGACTACCACTACATCAAAAACTTCATCGGGCGACTTTCCCCTCTCCCGCTCCAGCGTCGACGAGGGCTTCGCATCCGGAATTGAGTCCGCAGGAAATTCCGCCATACTTCCAGCTTAGGGCATCGACTTCAGGTATGTGGCTTCACTCGACTGCCGAGGTCAAATCCTCTCCGCTCGTTTCCCGGATCATCAGCAGTCCCAAGATCGACAGCACCGCAGAAGCCGAAAGGTAGTACCCCACATACTCCAGCCCGTACCGCTCTGCCAGCCACGTCGCAACGTAGGGCGCCAGTGATGCGCCTAAAATCCCCGCCATGCTGAACGCCAGCGAAGATCCCGTATATCGGACAGCCGTCGGAAACAACTCCGAAACCACCGTCCCCAGCGGCCCATACGTCACACCCATCAGCGCCAGCCCCACAATCATCATCCAAAGCGCTCCGCTTGGTCCCGCCGCAAACATCCTCGCCATGAACAACCCGAACACTGCAATCAGTACCGATACCGCAAACATCACGGGCCGCCGTCCCCGTTCCGCCAGCCACGCCGACAACGGAATCGTGATCCCAAAAAACACCACAGCGATCATCTGCTTCACCAGAAACTCCGCGCGCGGGTAATGCAGTGCCGTCGTCCCCCAAGACAGCGCAAACACTGTCATCAGATAAAACAGAACGAAGGTCGCCATGCACACCAGGATTCCAGCAATGACATTGTGCAGATGTCGCCGGAAGACTTCCGCGATCGGAACCTTCTTCGGATGTGCCCGCTTCATTGCCGATGCAAACACCGGAGTCTCCGTAATCGACAGCCGCACATACAGCCCCAGCAAAACCAGCACCGCGCTCGCTAGAAACGGCAGTCTCCACCCAAACGAAAAGAACTGCGCATCGGTCAGCCATCGAGAAAGCGCAAGAAATATCCCGCCCGAAAGCAGAAATCCCACCGGCGCTCCCAGTTGCGGAAACATCCCATACAGCGCCCGCTTCGACGGCGGAGCATTCTCTACCGCGAGCAGAACCGCGCCGCCCCATTCGCCTCCGAGCCCGATGCCCTGCCCGAAGCGGCACAGTGCCAGCAACACCGGAGCCGCCAGCCCGATCATCTGATAAGACGGCAGCATCCCGATCACGAATGTCGAAATCCCCATCGTCAGCAAGGCCAGAACCAGTGTTCGCTTCCGCCCGATCCGGTCTCCAAAGTGTCCGAACAGCGCCGACCCGATCGGCCTCGCCACAAACGCAATCGCAAACGTCGCCAGCGACGCAAGCACAGACGACGCCGGATCGCTCGCTGGAAAGAACAGCTTTGGAAATACCAGCACCGCGGCCGTCGCATAAATATAGAAATCAAAAAACTCAACCGCCGTCCCCACCAGGCTCGCAAACAGAACCTGCCGGGGCGTGTTGATTGGCCTCTTATCAATCGTGGGAGAAGTCATCAGGTATCGAGTTCTACTCAATCACGAGCGGGCAACTCCTGTCATTTTCCGCGCATTACGCTTGAGTAGTGCCGCCACACGTCCTTTTCACCATCGGCCACTCCACCCACTCCATCGAAGAGTTCCTCGCGCTTCTCAGCGCCCACGCTATCCGCCACCTTGTAGATGTCCGCTCGATTCCCAAATCCCGCCATGTTCCGCAATTTAACTCCGAAGCGCTCAAATCCTCACTCCAAGCTGCCGGAATCTCCTACACGCATCTTAAAGACCTCGGAGGCCGCCGCCACAGCCGCAAAGACTCCATCAACACTGGCTGGCGCAACTCCTCATTCCGCGGATACGCCGATTACATGGCCACCGCGCAATTCGCTGAAGGCCTCGCCGCCCTGATTCAAATCGCCGCCGCAACACCCACCACCATCATGTGCGCCGAAGCCGTCCCATGGCGCTGCCATCGCTCGCTAATCGCCGATGCCCTCATCCTCAAAGGCTGGCAAGTCCGCGACATCCTCACCGCAGCCCCCGCCGCCGAACACAGAACAACGCCATTCCTGGTCCCCATTGATGGCCAGTCCACCTACCCGGCCCCTCACGAAACACCCCCACTCTTCACTAAACCCTGAGCGTCTGGCGGCAGTCGCAATTCGATCCAGAGTCGCTGACCTGCTGACGCGCGAAGCGCATGCTGACCTGCTAAGAACTAACAACCTCGAACTGAATGAAATCCAAAGGCTCACCTTGCCGAAAAATTACTGCTGTCCCATCGGAACTGCAGGCCGCGATTGACCTTCCGAGCCGCTCGTCGCGTTCTCGACCTTAGACAGTGAACGTTTCAGCCGATGGCGAAAACCGCGCTCGTCGGAGTTGTCCGGCCCCACCTGCAGCATCCTCAATTCCATCCTGCAGCCGCCATCCTCTTCCGTCAGCGCCACCCGGTCCGTGTAGCGCACCAGGTTCCCGACGACCATGAAAGAAGCCTTCAGCGTGAGATCGTTTACCGCCAGAAGCCCGTAGTCCTTCGGATTCTCGAGCGTATTCTTAACCGCCGACCACAGCACGTCGCACGGGATCGGGAAAACATCCCTCTTCGACTTCGCAAATGCCGGAACCGCAACAATCAAGGCAAGCAAGACAGCAAGACTCTTTCGCATGATCTGATCAAACCCTCAGTCGTTGCACGAGAACCAACCCAGGACTCTCCCCATTCGCCACGGATGATAGTCCGTATCACCGCCGCGGGATGTGACACAGCCCGCAGACCTCACAGTGCGGCCTAGTTTTCCGCGTGTACCAAATACGCCGACCCCTAACTCCGCTAGCCCGCTTTTATGCGCGAAGCCCACGCTTCCTTTACCCTAAAGAGTTGGGCCAATCCCGGGAGTTCCCATGACCGTCATCAAGCAGGAAGATTTTATCGCCAGCGTCTATGGCGCGCTGCAGTACATCAGCTACTACCATCCCGCCGACTACATCGAGAACCTCGCCCGCGCATACGAACGCGAACAGTCTCCCGCCGCCAAAGACGCCATCGCGCAGATCCTCATCAACAGCCGCATGTGCGCCGAAGGCCACCGCCCCATCTGCCAGGACAC
>Ga0157369_10005845_pt1 | contig 14295 bp, 13 predicted proteins | sample C25metaG_FD_113461 | JGI IMG/M metagenome (GOLD analysis project Ga0157369, IMG submission 113461) | Corn rhizosphere microbial communities from Kellogg Biological Station, Michigan, USA - C2-5 metaG | ecosystem: Host-associated > Plants > Roots > Rhizosphere > Soil | place: USA: Michigan...
AGTAGTTATGCGCTTGCGGCCGATAACTCGAGCGCAAATACTACGGCCGTCGATCGCATGCGATTTGCAAAAGGACATACCCCGTCCTACTGCAAACCGATCATCGCGTTTGGCTTGATTCATCCCACGATAGTTCAATAAAGATAAGTGTGGGCGGCGCCGCATTGCACGACGCCCATTGCCTCATCGTCGGCCCTAAGGAGCATCATGGAGACCTCAAACCCGCCACGCCGCGCGTGGCTTCCGCTGATTTTGCTGTTGCCTTTTTTCGCCCTGCTATGGCTGCCGTTCTATAACGGCGCGCGCCCTTCGCTGCTCGGCTTCCCCTTCTTCTACTGGTACCAGTTCCTCTGGGTGCCGATTACCTCGTTGCTCATGTACGCCGTCTACCGGAGCGCCAAATGACCGCGCCTACACCGATCAATGCGACGGCGCTGGCCGTCTTTATCGCGTTCTTCGCGCTCATTACCGTACTCGGCTTCGTCGCGGCCCGTTGGAAGCGGGGCGATCTCACGCAATTGCATGAATGGGGCCTCGGCGGACGTCAGTTCGGCACCGTCATCTCCTGGTTCTTGGTGGGCGGCGATTTTTATACCGCTTACACGGTGATCGCCGTACCGGCGCTCGTCTACTCCGTCGGCGCCTATGGCTTCTTCGCGCTGCCCTATACGATCATCGTTTATCCGTTCGTGTTCGCCGTGATGCCCAAGCTTTGGCAAGCCTGCCATCGCGGCAATCACATTACCGCGGCCGATTACGTTCAAGGCGTGTTCGGCGGCAAATGGCTGCCTGCTGCAATTGCCATTACGGGCATCGTCGCGACGATGCCCTACATCGCGCTGCAGCTCGTCGGCATGCAAGTGGTGATCAAGAGCCTGGGCATTACCGGTGAATTGCCGCTCATCATCGCGTTCGTGATCCTCGCGCTCTACACGTATGCGAGCGGCCTGCGTGCGCCGGCGATGATCGCGTTCGTGAAAGACATCATGATTTATATCGTGGTGATCGTTGCCGTCTGCTGGATTCCGACCAAGCTCGGGGGCTACAGCGCGCTGTTCGATACGGCGGATAAGTACTTCACCGCCAAGGGCGGCGCCACGGGCATCTTGCTCAAGCCGTCGCAATTCACGGCCTATGCGACGCTCGCGCTCGGCTCCGCGCTCGCCGCGTTCATGTATCCGCACACGATGACGGGCGTGCTTTCCTCCAAGTCCGCCGCCACCGTCAAGAAGAATGCGATCTTCTTGCCGGCCTATACGGTGCTGCTCGGTCTGATCGCGTTGCTCGGCTATATGGCGATCGCTGCGGGCGTGCATGTGAAATCGCCTTCGGATGTCGTGCCGACGCTGTTTCTCACGTTGTTCCCGTCGTGGTTCGTCGGCTTCGCGGCGGCGGCTGTTGCGATCAGCGCGCTGGTGCCGGCGGCGATCATGTCGATCGGCGCGGCGAATCTGTTCACGCGCAATCTGTATAAGCCGTTGATCGCACCGAACGCGACGCCTGAAAAGGAAGCGTCGAACGCGAAGCTCGTCTCGCTCGTCGTGAAGTTCGGTGCGCTCGTCTTCATCATCGCGTTGCCGACTCAGTACGCGATCGATATGCAGTTGCTCGGCGGCGTGTGGATTCTGCAGATCTTCCCGGCTGTCGTGTTCTCGCTCTATACGCGTCGTCTCACCACGCAAGGGCTGTTCTTAGGATGGCTGGCGGGAATCGTGCTCGGCACGACGCTCGCGGCCATGCAGGGGCTCAAGCCTGTCTATGCGCTGCATTTTGCGGGATCGACCTATCCGACGTATATCGGCTTGATTGCGCTCGTGCTCAATATCGTCGTGACGGTCGTGGTTTCCGCGCTCACGGCTAAGGATCGGGCTGCGCAAGCGAACGTCGCGGTTCGGTAATCCTCGTAGGCCTGCAAGCGGACGTCGGAACATCGACGGCCGCTTCTCCTTCCATACGTCGGATCGTCGCGGTGACAGTTAGCGCCGAGCAAACATCGCTCGGTCCACTACCCATACCGCGGCGATCGTAGCGCCCATCAGCGGGAACAGCGCCCCCAGCAGCGCGAGTCCGGTCTTCCAGGCGCGCATCGGCGGCATGCCGCGCTCGCGGCTCGGGGCGCCCAAGGCGCCGTTTGGTCGCCGCTTCCACCACATCACGAAGCCTGTCACCGCCATCGCCGCAAGCCCCAGCGAAATCGCCGCGCACACAATCTGATTCGCCACGCCGAAATAACGCCCCATGTGCAGCGACGTTCCGTATGACACGGCCTTCGCCACCGCCCCGTAATCGCTATAGCGAATGTCCTTTAACACCGCGCCGCTGTATTGATCGAGGTACACCGTGCGCTCGCGTTGCGGATCGTCGGGGAAATAGCTGACGGTGTAGACGCCGTCCGGCCCCTGCGGGAATGCGATCTCGTAGCCATCGCTAAGACCCAGCGAACGCAGTCGCTCGATCACTCGACCCAGCGGCAGACGCTGCAGGCCATCGTGCGCCGCTACGGTCGGCACCGGCACCGCGCCCACTGCCCACGGCACGTTCGATAACGGCATATCGTCCATCACCATCCCGGGCATCTCGTTCGTTTGAGACGGAGAGGCCGAGTGAGGCTGCGACCCGGGAGAGATCCGACTCTGCGCTTGCCCCATGTGCGCATGATGGCCGTGATGTTCCTCCGATGCGCTCGACGCCGTTTCCTCTACCCCCGGAACAGTCGAATGCAATCGCAATCCCCCCCATGCGCCCGGCGGCGAACCGAGGTTGACGCTCGTTGCCAAGGACTTGAAATGCTTCCCCCACGATCCCGTCCAAGGCAGCCCGGTGACGATAAACGCAATCGCGCCGATCGCAAGCCAAATCCCCAGCGCCGCATGCACACTTTTCCATAGCGCTCGTCCATTCAAGCTCAATTTCGGCCAAAACAAGTCGCGTAGCCGAACGGATTCTCTCGGCCACCACAGGGCGATTCCGGTGCCGATCATCACGAGCGTCCAGCAAGCGGCCAGCTCCATCAGCAGTTCGCCCGGCTTGCCGAGCAGCAGCTTGCGATGCAGCATCCGATCGACCTGCATCAAACGATGTTCGACGCTGAGCGTCCCGAGCACGACGCCTGTATACCGATTGACGTACACGCTCTCATGCTCGCCATTAGGCAAGCGAAACACAAATTCTGCGCTGCGGGCGGGATCGTCGTTCACACGAACGCTGCTCGGTCTCGCTTCGTTCGGCATCGCTTTCACAGCATGCGTGAGCAACGCTTCCTCCGATAACCTCGGCTTCGCTTGCGGTGCGACGACCAGCCGATGCGGATAAAGCAGCGGTTCGAGCTGCGGCTGAAAACAATAGAGCGTGCCCGTGACGGCAAGCACAATCAAAAACGGCATCACGAATAGGCCGGCGTAGAAATGCCAACGCCACAGCGTGCGGTAGCCCGTAGTTTTCAAGATCATCACATCCTCAATTTGGCGTCGACGTAGAACGTGCGGCCGGGGTACGGGTGATAGACGAAGTAGCGCGCATCGAACAGGTTGTCGACACCCACACCGATTTCGCTCTGCTTAGTCGGCTTGAACGTGAAGCGGGCATCGGCCACCGTGTATGTACTGGTGCCGCCGAATACGTCGGGATTCGAATCCGTGTTCGTCAGCGTGTTGTATTGACGGCCCGAATAACGCGCCGCCAGCGTCAGCGCCGCGCGCTCGTTGAAGCGATACGTCGCCGCTAAATCCGCACGCCATAGCGGAATCCGATAAAAGTATTTGCCGACCGAAGCCGGGTTCTGCGCATTCGCCAGAATCTTCGATTGCGTATAGGCCAAGCTTGCGATCAAGTCGAGCCCCCGTACTCCGACATCCTCCCCCGCATAGCTCAATTCCACGCCGCGCGAGCGCACCTTGCCGATGTTCTGAAAATTGGTGACGTTCGGAATCACCGTGGTGTCGGTCTGGCTGAAAATCGCGTTTTTGACATCGTCCTGGAACAGCGACACGCGCCATAGCCCTTTGCCGTGCGTCCACTCGGCCGTCAGTTCCTTCGAGAGATCGTCTTCGGCGGTGAGGTTGGGATTGTTGTTGACGATCGACGATCCATTGATCTGCCCTTGAAAGAGCTCCCCCACCGTAGGGAAGCGGTATGCCCGCCCGATCGAGGCGCGCAGAAGCAAATCCTCAGTGAGATCGAATGAAAGCGACGCCTTCGGCGAAACATGATGTCGATTCGATTCCGGGTACGGCAGCGATATGGCGCCGATGGCCTGGCGTCCGCCGTAAGCCTGCCAATCCTCGTACCGCACGCCGTAGACGAATTTCCATCGTGGTAAAAACCGCCATGCGTCCTGTGCGAATACGGCTTGCGTACTTGTTTTACCGGCAAACGCATTCGCGAACGAAGCCGCCGCCCCATCTTGCCAATTCGCGGTATTGAAGGTTTCGTTGTCGACGTGATAGTCGTCGTAGTGATAGCCGAAGGTGAGCGCATGATTGCGCCAGCCGGCGTCGCCCGAAGGGGGCGTCCAGGTCGCCTTCAAATCGAGCGTCTTCCATCCCATGCCATCGCCAAACGTCGCCACGCCCGGCCCATTGCCGGGACCGCCCGCGTTTGCCGTGCGCGCCACGCTGTTCGTCACATCGAAATACGATGCAATCGCCTGCGCGTTCCATCCGGTCGCCTGATGGGTGCGCAGCGAAAGACCATAGAGCCAGTTCTCGTTCGAGCCGAGGCTCGGCGCGAAGGCCACCGCGGGAATCGTGTATTCGTTGCCGCCGATATCGACCTTGCCGCTGTATACGGGGTTGCCGTTCGCGTCCGTTAAAAACGTCGACGTTCGGCTCGTATAGCTTTGGCGCCAGTACCCGAGCGTGAATGCGCCTTGCACCGTCGGCGTGAAATCGTATTGCGTCTTAAGCGTGAATTGATCTTGGATCGTACGCTCGATGCCCTCGCCATTGACGCCGAGCACCGCTGTCGGCGCGTTCGTTTGGTTGTTGTAGAAGTACGCGCCGGTAACCGGCGTATCGCCGGCCCGCGCCGGAATCGACGATTTCGCGAGCGTGGCGAACGACAACGGCTGGCTCGTGTTTTCCAGATGATGCACGCCGAGGCGAAACGAAAACTTGCCGATCTTGTCGCCGATCGTCGCGGTCGTATCGGTCCCGCTGAAGTTCTGGTTGACGCCGAATAGCCCGAAATGCTGCGTGAACGCCTTCACGTCCGCTTCGGCCTCGAACCGCTTCGGCATGCGCGTCGTGATGAGGATTGTCGCGCCGAGCGAATTGCCGGGATACAGCGCGGAAAACGGCCCGTAGATCACATCGACGCGCTGGATTTCGTCGGGATAGACCATCGACCACCGCGGCGGAAACGAATAACTATTGCCGAGCAGATTGCTCAGCAGCAGGCCGTCGGCATAGACGAGCCCGCGTGCGCTTTGCGTATTGCTCGTGCCGCGCACGGCGACGATCGAATTCAGATCGCCGATGAAGCGCTTGCGCACCGCGAGATTCGGCGCGTACTTGAGCGCGTCTTCCGTGTTGATGACATTCCACTGCGAGAACTGCTTGCGCGTGACGCTCTCGACGGTGGCCGGCATATTCGGATCCATCGTTTGCGCGGACGGCGATCGGCCGCCATCGGCGCTGGCCGTGACGACCACGGCGGGCAGCGCATAGGCCGCGGTGGCCGCGGTGGCCGCCGCATCGTCCGCATGGGTGATACGCGGCAGCAAGGAGAGAGGGAATAAGGCAAACGTGGCATGGCGCATCCGCTTGCGACGACAAGCGGCTGCCCAGCCCGGTGCAAACGAGCGCATCGGCTGATCCTGAAAGCATGGGACGAGCGACCGCATGTGCCAATACCGGCGCGCGATTAGGCCTTAGGCATCAAGCCCTAGGCTTTGCGCCGCGAACGGTTAGCGGTCGAGCGAAGAGAGATCGATCAGGAAGCGAGAGGAGGCGCGCGAGGGCGCCCGGAAGGAAATGCGCCTAGCGGCGTGAAGCGCACCGACAGCACCGGCGCCGTGAGCACGACAACCAACGTCAGCGCTTGCGCTACCACCGGCGGCACGGACGGCATCGCCGCATGAGTGGCGAGCAAATCGCAATAACTGCAGGCGGATAGCCCCGACAGCGGGCCGGCCGAGGCATCGTGATGCGACACATCGGCCTGCGTGCTGACCGAGCACAACGGTGCAATCGGTTCGTGGGCACGCGACGCCATCACCAACTGACTCACGAGCGGCACGCAAACGACGAGCCACATGGCGATGAGGCCAAGCCAGGCGGTCGTGCGAGCGTGTCGTCGAAGGGGATTCATGGCGTCCGAGAATAAGCGGGCGTCGGGGAGTCTAGCATCGGCTCCGACGGAAGGCTAGCCGCCGCACGCGCGGCCGCCTGTTCGAGATCGGCGCGCACTTGCTGCAGCGGCGCGGTCCAATCCCGGTAGTGGCGCTGGCGATACAACGTCATCGTCGGATACCAGGGGCTATCGCGGCGCTCCGTCATCCACACCCAATGGGGGTTGATATCGAGCAACAGCCACGTGGGCCGCCCTATCGCCGCCGCCAAGTGCGCCACTGAAGTACAGACTGTCACGACGATATCGAGGCTGCCGATCAGCGCGGCCGTATCGTCGAAGGTCTCGCACTCGTTCGTACGATCGACAAGGTGTAGCCCCTCCCTCGCCATACGGGAGACATCCGCCGACGCCCCCAGTTGCAAGCTGTGCCACTCGATACCGGCGAGCCCGGCAAAGGCCTGCACGTACAGCTCGGGCTGGATCGCGCGCAGTGGATTGCGCTGATGATCGAGGCTACCGGTCCATACGAGGCCCACCTTCAGGCCAGCGTTAGTCGGCTTCGTTCGATCGCGCCAATAGGCCACACGCGCCGCATCGGGGATGAGATATGACGAAGGCGCCGGCAGCGATTCGAGCGCGACGCCAAGCACCAGCGGCAAGCTAGCGAGCGGGATTTGATAGTCGAATGCCGGCACGGGCGACACGTCGCTCGGCAACACCTTGATATCGTAAGCCGCCAAGCTGCGCTTAAACAGCGCGTATAAAAGCGGAAAACAACAGCAGACGATGTTGCCGCCGGCCTGGGTGGCTTGCTCGACCAGCGCCGGCAAGAAGCGGATGAACTGGATCGCGTCGCCATGGCCTTGCTCGCCCCATACGAGCAGCGTCTTGCCCGCGAGCGATTGCCCGTTCCAGCGCAGCTCAGGACAAAACGCCGCCATCCGCGCCAGCTCGGGCGAGCCTTGCCAGCGCGCCTCGAAATTGATCCAGCCGTTGCGGAAATCGCCGTGCATCAATTGCAGCATGGCGACGGAGAATTGAATCTTCGGATCGGCGCCGGCCACGTTGGCTGCACGCACGATGGCGTCGAACGCTTCGCTCCACAATTGCGATTCGCGCGCCGCGTTGCTGAGCGCTAGTTGCGCCAGGCCGAAATCGGGTGCGAGCTTTGCGGCACGCCTTGCAGCGAGTAATGCGTGGGCCGGCTCGCGCAACTTGAGCAGGACGTTGGCGAGGTTCGTCCACGCAAGATGATGATCGGGTTGCGCCCGGATCGCCTCTTTGCCGAGCCGCAGCGCCTCGTCGTATTCGCCACGGTCGTAATGCAGTGCCGAAAGATTGTTGCGCAGCATCGGCAGATCGGGATTGAGCGCCATGGCCCGCTCGTAGGCGAGGCGCGCAGCATCGAATGCCCCAACCTGCTGCTGCGCGAGCCCTAGCGCGAACCACGCATCGGCCGCTTCGCTCGCTTGCTCGCACCATCGGGTAGCCACGGCGACGCTGATATCGGCGCGCCCCATCGCATGAGCGAGGGACGCCCACTGCGCTAGCCAAGCGATGTCTTCGAGCGCACCCGGCATCGACTGATGCGCACGCTCGAACCATTCGAGCGCGAGCGCATGCGCGCCCATCTCAGTCGCCAAGCGGGCGGCTTCCACCAACGCCGGCCCATGGGCGGGCGCTTGCGCGAGCGCGCGGTCGAGCCACGTCTGCGCATCGTCATAACGGCCGCACAGCCGCATGAGATGCGCCTGTGCGACCGCCGGCTCGACATCGCCCGGCGCGAGCGCCAACCACTCGGAAACAAGCTCCGACGCTTCGATCAATTCGCCCGCGTCGATATGCCGGCGAAACGCGGCGGATAGCGATGCGCGATCGATGATCGCCGGTGCGCCCGCTGGGTGCTGCGCAAGCAAGGCCTCAGTGGATGTGTACGCCATAAACGCGCCTATCGGATCGCTTATTGCTTATTGCTTATTGCTTGCTCTGAGCGGCAGCCGCCGGCGGCGCGCCGCTTTGCGACTGCCGCGGCTCATAGCCCGCAATTCATCGGCGGACGCACCCGCTTGCGCGCCATGCGCCACGGTGCAAAGCGCGGCCGCCGTGCAGGCCGCCGCTAGCTTAAACACTCCCGCCGTCCCCTTCATTGCGTCTTCTCCGTGGTGGACGCGGCTTGCGCGTCGGTTGCGATCTTAGCAGGTGCGAATGTGCCGCACCGCGAATCGTTCGGATGGTGTCATCGGCTTGTCATTCGGTGAAAGGCAACGGCTGATCGTCTCCAGCCCGCATGGCGAATACGTTCAAGGTCATTGCAACCAACGCGTAATAGCCGAGCAGCCCCACGAGATTGACCGTCGTTTCATGGCCGAAGCGCTGCACGGCCTTTTCGAACGTCATGTCGGACACGCGTTTAGCGCCATACAATTCCGTCGCGAAATCGTAAATTAGCGCTTCGTCGGCATCGACGAAATCGGGGTGTCGTGCTTGAAGTAAGGCGTCCGCAATGTCGGGGGAGACGCCGGCTTCGATGGCGATCGGATAGTGGATCTGCCACTCCGCTTGGGCGCGCCACTGTGCAGCGGTGACCAGAATCGCAAGCTCGGATAGCCGCAACGGCAACCCCGTCCGGTATCGGCAAAACGCGCCGAGACGCTGGGCGTGCTCGGCAAGTTCCGGGCTGGCGATCCATGCGAGGAAGGGGCCGGCGAGATTGCCGCGTGGCCCCGATAAGATTTCGTCGAGCACCGCCAATTGCGCGGGAGTGGCCGCGGCCCGATCGAAGGTCGGCAGGCGGGCAGCCCCTGACGGCCCGGCGTTGTTTTTCGTTGTCATAGCACTTCCTTCGTGGCGCGAGACGGCCGCAGTATCGCTCACTCGCCGCGCGTTGTCGCTCATCGGCTAGTCGCGGCAAGCGCCGCATCGATTGCATCGCGCAAGCGCTCCACGATACGGCCGATATCGCTAGCGGTACAGATAAACGGCGGCGCGAGCAAAACATGATCGCCCGATTTGCCGTCGATCGTGCCGCCCATCGGATACACCATCAACCCGCGCGCCATCGCTTCTTGCTTGATCGCCGCATGCAGCTTGAGTTGCGGCTCGAACGGCGTCTTGCTCGATCGATCACGCACGAGCTCGACGCCAACGAAGAGCCCGCGCCCTCGGATATCGCCGACATGTGGATGATCGCCGAGCCATTCCCGCAACGCGGCGCGCAATTGCTCGCCGCGCGCTTGCACATTCGAGAGCAAGTTTTCCTCTTCGATTACGCGCTGCACTTCGAGCGCGGCTGCGCAGGCGGTCGCGTGGCCCATATATGTGTGGCCGTGCTGAAAAAAACCCGACCCGTTGACGATCGCATCGTAAATGCGATTGCTTGCGAGCGTCGCGCCGATCGGTTGATACCCCGCGCCAAGCCCCTTCGCGATCGTCATCAGATCGGGCGCAACGCCCTCCTCCTCGCAAGCATAGAGATGCCCCGTGCGCCCCATCCCGCACATCACCTCATCGAGAATCAAGAGCACCCCATACTTGTCGCATACCGCGCGCATCTTGCGGAAATAGTCGGCCACGGGCGGCGCCGCGCCGAGCGTGGCGCCGACAACCGTTTCGGCGACGAACGCCGCCACTGTATCCGAACCGAGTTCGAGAATCTTCCGCTCCAGTTCATCGGCGAGCCGCTGCGCGTAGGCCTCGTCCGATTCATTCGTCGCCCGATCCCGGTAGGCATAGCAAGGGCTCACATGATGCGCCTCGATCAACAGCGGCAAGAACGGCTCTCGACGCCAGGCATTGCCGCCGATGGCGAGTGCGCCCAGCGTATTGCCGTGATAGCTCTGCCGGCGTGCGATGAAATGCTTGCGTTGCGGTTCTCCGATTTCGACGAAGTACTGCCGCGCCATCTTGAGCGCGGCTTCGATCGCTTCCGATCCGCCCGAGACGAAATATGCATGGCCGATCCCGCCCGGGGCAGCTTTAACGAGCCGCTCGGCCAACGCCTCGGCCGCTTCGCTCGTGAAGAACGACGTATGCCCGTAAGCCAGCTGCCGCGCCTGGCGGTCGATCGCATCGATCACACGCCGATGGCTATGACCGAGACACGATACCGCGGCGCCGCCGCTCGCATCGATGTAGCGCTTGCCGGTGGAATCGATGACCTCGATGCCCTCGCCCGCCACCGCGATGGGGAGCGATTTTTTTGGCATCCGATGAAATACGTATGACATGGAGAACCTCTAGATCGAAAAAGCGGGAGGCGCGGCGGTCGCGCTCAAAGGGGCCTGCGGGGCGCCGCACGCGGTAGGAATCGTTCGAATACCGATTCGGCGCAATGAACGCGTAGCGTCACGCCGCCGGGCTCGGTCCGCATGATTCCGGTGGCCAGCGTGTTTTCATCGTCGGGATCGTTTGGATCATCGCGATAGATCGGCAAACCTGCTTCGGCCCGATCACGCAACACGCGCAGCAACGATTCGTCGTCCGTCACATCGCTCAGAGTGGGCAACAACACGTCGAGCCTTGCCTGCCGATCGCGCGACGAATCGGTCACGACTTGATGCTCAGCTTCGTGACCTGCGTGAATCAAATGATTCGCGTGCCCCGCGATACACGTGCCGTCATGCCGCGTTTCGTTTGCCCGCACGATCGAGCATCGCTTCGGCGTCGCCTCGATACTGAGCACCCGTGCATCGTCGGCGCAGCCGATCGTGTGATGAAACCCGCTCGCTCGCGGGTTGTCGCGCAATATCCCGCCCGCCTCATCGAGGGTGTGTGCGTCGAGTATGGCGCGCGCAAGAATCATGCGCGGCACACCGGGCAATGTCCGCACGATGCGAATGTTATTGATCGCCTGCGCGAGCCCAGCGTAGCTCGCCGCGAACGTATGGCCGGGCAACGAGCCCGGGTAATAAAAGCTCACGAAACCGGGCTTGCCGTTGGGGCGCACCTCGACAAGTATGCACTCGCCTTTCAGATACGGATCGCCGTCTTCGTTGTGGGCGATCACGCCGCCGGCCGGCGATTCGGCCGCTAACGTCGTGCAACCGTCCGGCACGCGATGAGCCAATTCGCCGCGGCAGTTCCACAGAAAGATATCTTCCGCCGGCCAGCCTAGCGCTTCGGCCATGCCATCCAATTCCGCCACGTGGTCGGGAAAGCGTTGCGCAGCTTCGCGACGCAACGCCGCGACGAACGGGTTATCACGCCACCGGCTCACGCGCGCCCAGGCCGAACTTTGCGCCATGTAAGCGTCGAACACCGGCTTCGCCAGCGCGCCCAACCCTCGCCCGATTTGCGCAGGGTCGCCCTCAATGATGAAACATTTCAATTCCGACATCGCCTGCCTAGCTTTCAAATAGGTGTTCGCCCTCAATCCGGCTCACGCGACATGCTTCAAGAAGTTCTGCAGCCGTTGCGTCGGGGGGTGATCGAGCAAGGCGGCGGGGACACCATCCTCGACGATGCTCCCTTGATCCATAAACAATAGACGCGTGCCGACACGTCGCGCAAATCCGATTTCGTGCGTGACGACAAGCATGGTCATGCCTTCCGTGGCCAGATCCTGCATGACCTTCAACACCTCGTGACGCAATTCTGGATCGAGCGCCGAGGTCGGCTCGTCGAACAACATCAGCTTCGGTTTGATCGCCAAGGCGCGCGCAATCGCGACGCGCTGCTGTTGCCCGCCGGACAGCTCCGCAGGATAGTGCCCCGCGCGTTCCGCGAGCCCGACCTTGCGCAACAACGCGAGCGCGAGCTCCCGCGCTTCGCCCCTTGTCGCGCCGCGCACTTGCATCGGGCCGAACATGACGTTTTCCAGCGCCGTCATCTGCGGGAAGAGATTGAATTGTTGAAACACCATGCCCGCTTCGAGGCGAATTTTGTGGATGTCGGCCGCGCGGCCTTTCACGCTCAAGCCATCGACGAGCAAATCGCCGCCCGAGATTTTCTCGAGGGCGTTGATGCATCGAAGCATCGTGGATTTGCCGGACCCCGAAGGGCCTAGCACGACCACCACCTCGCCGGCATCGATACGCAGGTCGATGTCCTTGAGAACCGTTAGGTGCCCGAAGTTTTTCGTCACCGATTTGAATTGGATCATGTTCACAGGATCTTCATCCTTCTTTCGACCGTTCGTAGCATGAGCGTCATCACGCCGGTCAGAACGAGATAAATGCAAGCGACCGCCGTCCACACTTCCACCGCACGGAAATTCCCCGCGATGATCTCTTGCCCTTTGCGCGTCAACTCGCCTACGCCAATGACGATGAACAGCGACGTATCCTTCAAGCTAACGATGCATTGATTACCGAGCGGCGGTATCAGCCGGCGAAAGGCGAGCGGCCCGACGATCTTGAGCAAGACGCGCGGCATCGAAAGCCCCATCGCGAGCCCGGCTTCAGTGAACCCACGCGGGATGGAAAGAAACGCGCCGCGCACGACTTCGGCGAGATATGCGCCAGAGTTCACGGCGATCGCGATGACCGCCGCCGTAAGGCCGTCGATGCGGATATGCGCGAGCAGCGGCAACGCGAAGTAGAGAAACATGACCTGCACCACGATGGGCGTGCCGCGGATCAGCTCGATATAAGCTTGCGCGGCGACGTTCAGGAGCAACGGACCATACGCTCGGGCGAGCCCCGCGAACAGGCCGATCAGCGATCCGCCGACGAGCCCCAGCACGGCGATCCACACCGTGAGCTTCACGCCGTCCAACAGATCCGGCAGTGCGCTCCAAATTACCGACCAATCGAAATCCACCGCATCGCTCCACGTGTTTATAAGGGAGGGCGGCGCAGACGACGCGCCGCACGATTCGCACGCCTAGGCGTGCGCGCCGTATCATGATTTAGGCGGCTCGGCGCCGAACCACTTCCGATAGAGCGTGGCGTAGCGGCCGTCTGCCTTCATCCGCTTGAGCTCCGTGTTGACTTGCGCCACGAGCGGGCTTCCTTTGGGGAAACCGATGCCGTATTTATCGCCGCTCACGGGCGAGCCGGCGATTTTGACCTTGCCCTTGCCGGCTGTATTGACGAAGAACTGCACGTTCGGCGTGTCGTGCATCGCCGCGTCGACACGTCCGGCTTCGAGCGCCATGTAGGCTTCGTCGGTGTTCGGGAATTGGCGAATCTCGGCGGGCTTCAAATGGGCTTTGATCCAATCGATCGTCGCCGTACCGGTTTTGGCGGCGATGACTTTGCCGTTCAGATCGTCCATCGAATGCACGGACGTGTTATCGACACGCACCATCGCCGCTAGACCGCTGTCGTAGTAGGGATCGGAGAAGTCGATCACCTTCTTGCGCTCTTCCTTGATCGTCATGCCCGAGAGCGCCACGTCGATATTGTGCGTTTGCAGCCCCGGAATCAGGCCAGCGAAATCCATCGGTTGAAGCGTGTACTTCAGATTCAGGTCCTTCGCGATCTCCGACCACAGATCGATATCAAAGCCGACGTATTTGTCTCCTTGCTTGAATTCGAACGGCATGAACGATGTATCAACGCCGACGGTCAGCGTCGTGTCCGCTTGCGCTTGCACGGGTGCGATCGCGACGACCGAGCCCCATAGCGTTGCGGCGATCAGCGACTTTAAAAATGAACGACGTCCCATAGTGGCCTCCACTGCCAGTTGGACAACTGCGCGCTTAGTGCTGGCGATCTGCGATCTAGGCAGTTGGCGCGAAACGAGAACGACAAACAAATGCGGCAACGAGGCGAAGGGTGCTGGTCGAGACGCTTGACGGATACAACAACGATCGATGCGTATTTATACGTTGTTGCAACATATGTTGTCAACGCGGATAGTAGCTCGCCAAAACGGGACGTCAAGAGGGAAATGTCGGAGAGGGCGAGAGCGGGATTCGAGCAAACGCCTGTTGGGTAAGGCGTTGAGAGACGCGCGAGGGGTCTTGCGGAAGGGGAAAACCCCTACGTGCGGTCGACCGTTGGAGGGCGGCGTGGGGGGGCGGGGGGGGGGGATTGGGGCTGCTGCGGGTAAGGTACGACG
>Ga0157369_10005846_pt1 | contig 14292 bp, 11 predicted proteins | sample C25metaG_FD_113461 | JGI IMG/M metagenome (GOLD analysis project Ga0157369, IMG submission 113461) | Corn rhizosphere microbial communities from Kellogg Biological Station, Michigan, USA - C2-5 metaG | ecosystem: Host-associated > Plants > Roots > Rhizosphere > Soil | place: USA: Michigan...
CCGTCCTTTTCGTCGAACGCCTTGACGAAACCGCGGATGCCGTACTCACCGCCGTTGGTGCCGATCAGCACCTTGCCTTCGACGACGGTGGGCGCCATCGTTTCGGAATAACCCTTGTCGGGATCGGCGATCTGCGTTTCCCACAGGACCTTGCCGGTCTTCGCATCGAGTGCGACGAGCTTCGCGTCGAGCGTGCCCATGAACAGCCGATCGCCGTCGATCGCCACGCCGCGGTTGTTCGGCCCGCAGCAGAACGTGGTGATCGGCCCCATCTTGTGCTTGTAGTGCCAGAATTCCTCGCCGGTCACCGCGTCGATCGCATACACATGGTTGAACGACGTGGTCAGGAACATGACGCCGTTCACCACGATCGGCGACGTTTCCATCGATTCGAGCACGCCGGTCTGGAAGACGAACGCCGGCCGCAGCTTGCCGACGTTCCCCGAATTGACCTGCGAACCCGGGTAGTAGCGCGTTTGCGCGTAGCTGCCGTTCGAGTGGATCCAGTTCTTCGGATCGGATGCCGCGTTGTCGAGCATCGCCTGGCTCACCGGCGTGAGGCTCTTCGACATCGGCTTCGCAACCGTCGTGTCGGCCGTCCCCGTTTCCTGCGCATTGACGCAAAGCGACAGCGCGAGGCCGGCGGCCCCGATCGCCATGCGGATCAGCTTGTTGTTGCGTTCGATCATTGCAGGCCCTCCTCGGTGCCTTGTCGCGTTCGGAACGCCGAAAAATGGGTTGCCAGGGTGCTTGGTCGCCGCTGGCAATCGCCGTTATAGTGCGTTTCCCGGCAAGTTGCAATCGACGCCTGTGGTGCGCTGCAGCGACCGGGGGGAACGCCGATTCGGCGGGTACCAGGAGCGCTATGCAAATGAAATCGACGGGCTTGGCCACGGGGCCTGCGGCGTCGCGCCGCGCGCAGCGCAGCATGCGCGCCATCGGCGCGTGCCTGATTGGCGCCGCCATGCTGATGGCCACCATTCGCGCGGATGCGATCAGCGATGCCGAGCTCGCGACCAACGCGCGGCTGCTCGCATCGGCGCGCAACGACGACGCCGTCGGCGTCGCGCGCGCGCTGCACGAGGGCGCGGCGGTCGATTCGCGCAACCGGCTGGGTGAGACGGGATTGCTGATCGCGCTCCGGAAGAACCGCACCGACATGGCGAAGCCGTTGCTCGATGCAGGCGCGAACGTGAACCTCGCGGCGATCAACGGCGTCACGCCGCTGATGGCCGCGGCGTACGCCGGCAATCTCGACATGATGCGCGCGCTGATCGCGCGTGGCGCCGACGTCGCCGCCGTCGACCGGCTCGGCAAGAATGCGATCACCTACGCCGCGGGCGAGGGCCACACCGCGGCCGTGCGCGAACTGCTCGCGCACGGCGTCGACCCGAACGCCGTTTATCACAACGACCTCACCGCCCTCATGTGGGCGGCCGGGTACGGGCACGCCGACACGGCGCGCGCGCTGATCGCGGCCGGCGCGCGCGTCGATCTCGTCGACAATCGCGGCAAGAGCGCGCTCGACATGGCGCGCGAGTTCAAGCACGCGGAAACGATCGAAGTGCTCGAGCAGGCGACGCGCGGCGTGGTGCACTGATCCGGCGGGGCCCGGCGGACGCGCGCCCGCGTCCGCATCGCACGTCGTGTCGCCGCCGGGTTACGACCCCGTCGGCCGGGACATCGCGCGCCGCCCAGCACCGGGCCCCGACGCGCGTGCGCTGGCTGGCGGCAGCGTCATTCGCGCCGCGATGCCATCGCCGCGCAGCGCATGCTGCAACGCGCCGGCGACGTGCAGCGCGACGAGCGTCAGCAGCACGAAGCTCGTCGCGAGGTGCACGTTGCTCATCAGCGTCTTCAGTGCCGGCACGTTGGCGCCCCACGCCGGCAGCGTGATGCCGAACCACTTGACCGGATACCCGCTGAACACCGAGCCGAGGTAGCCGGCAATCGGCATCACGAGGAGCGCCACGTAAAGCGCCCGATGCGTCGCCGTGGCCGCGCGCACCTGCCATGCCGGCATCGGCGGCAGCGGTGGCGGCGGATGCGCGAGCCGCCATCCCAGCCGGAACAGCATCAGCGCGAGCAGGCAAAGGCCCACCGACTTGTGGAAGTTGAACGCGTCGGCGCGCATGCCGGGCGGCGACTTGGGAATCTGCTGCATCAGCCACCCGAACGCGAACTGCCCGAAGACGACGGCGGCCATCACCCAGTGGACGACGACCGCCGTCCGGGTATAGCGCGCCGGGGTGCGGCCGTTGGGGTTCACAGCTTCACGTCGACGTTCGCCCCGACGAACCAGTTGCGCCCGGGGGCGGGCTCGAAGAAGCGGCCGTTGCCGTCGCCGACGATCACCGAGCCTGCGTAGTTGCGGTCGAACAGGTTGTTGACGCGCACGAAGGCGCGCCACGTCGCGGCGCCGAACGTCTGCTCGACGCCGATACGCGCATTCATCACCGCGTACGCTGGCGCGGCATCGGTGTTGAGCTCGTTGACGTACAGCTTGTCGACGTATTGCGCCTCGAGCGCGGCGTCGAGCCCGTGGAAGCGCCCCGGCACCCACGCGAGCTCGGCATACGCCTGCTTCGACGGCACCGCGGGAAGTTTGGCGCCCGCGGGAACGACTGCCGGCGGCGAACCGGTGGTGTACGAATCCACGAACTCGGCGCGCAACCACGTGAGCGCGACGTGCGCTTCGAGCCCGTGGTCGAAGCGCCCGTCCCATGACGCTTCCGCGCCGCGCCGGCGTGTGGCGGAGGCATTCTTGAATACCGTGCGGCCACCGGCCGCCGTGTCGACGACGATCTCGTTACGCGTGTCGACATTGAAAATCGCTGCCGTGAACCGCTGGCGATCGGCCAGCCGGTACTTCACGCCGATCTCCGTCGCCCGGCTGCGCGCGGGCTCGAGCGCGAAATTGAGCCCGCTGCCGCCCGTCCGATAGGCGAGCTCGGCGAACGTCGGGGTCTCGAAGCCCTCGCCGTAGCTCGCATAGGCATTGAGCCGGTCGGACGCATGCCACACGAGCCCCGCGACGGGACTCGTGTCGTCGAAATGCCGGCTGCCGCTGTCGTCGGGGTTCTGCGCGGTGATGTAATGGTCGTCGGACGAGTAGTGCACGTTGCTCGTGCGTATTCCGAGCGTCGCCGACCATTGCGCGGCGAAATCGGATTGCGCCTGCGCATACATGTCGGTGCTGTGCACCACGTCGTCCTCGTCACGGCGCAGGTCGCCGAGCTCGCCGTTGTTGTTGACGAAGCCCCTGCGCCTTTCGTGCATGCGATCGCCGTCGGCGCCGACGGTGACCGTGAGCGGGCGGTCGAGCGCGCTGCCGCGCCAGACGATGCGCGCGCCGATGCCGCCGTAGTCGCGGTCGAGATCGGGCACGCCGCCCGAGGATGTCGCGCCGGTTCCCGAGAGCGCCAGGTACTGGCGGACCGAACGCTGTCCGCCGTAGGCGTCGACGTGCAGTTGCAGCGCATCGGACAAGCGATGGTCGACCGCCGCGCCGCCCTGCATCTGGTTGATCGTCTTGCGCGTGTCGAACTGGATGGCCACCGGATCGACGCCACGCGGATTTGCGCTCCATTGCGCGCGGGTCAGGCCGAGCGGATCCTCGGTTTCCGGCTGGTATTGGGTGTTGCCGATCAGCGTGACGCGCGTTGCCGGGGAAACGTCGAATACGAGCTTGGCGTTCGTGACGTCGCGGCGCGCCGACGAATGGTCGCGATAGCCGTCGGTGACGAACTCGCTCGCGGCAACGACGCTGCCCACGTGCGCCGTGCGCGCGCCGAGCTTGACGCCGAACACGCCCGTGCCGTAGCTGCCTCCGCCCGCGGAGACGACGAGGTCGGGCGCATCGGGCGGGTCTTCGGTGAACACCGAAATGACGCCACCGGACGCGTTGCCGTAGAGCGCCGAGAACGGGCCGCGCAGGATCTCGATGCGCGCCGCCGACAGCAGGCTGAAGCTGCCGGTCTGGCCCTGGCCGTCCGGCATCGTCACCGGGATGCCATCCTGGTACAGCCGCACGCCGCGCACGCCGAAGGCCGCGCGGGCGCCGAAGCCGCGCGAACTGATCTGCAGGTCCTGCGCGTAGTTCTGCCGGTTCGCGGCGAACACGCCGGGAATGCGCGACAGCGTCTCGGACAGGTTCACCTGCGGCTGGCCGTCGTGGATCGTCGCGGCGTCGATCGTGTCGACCGAGGCGGGCACGTCGAACGCGCGCTCGACGTGGCGCGTCGCGGTCACCGTGATCGGATCGATCACGACCAGATCGTTCGGGAGCGCCTGCGCGAGCGACGCCGGCGCGTCGGCGAGCGCCAGCAGCGCGACGGACACGAGCGCCGTGCGCATGATCATCGTCGCCGCGTCCGCTTCACGTTCTTGCATGGCATTCCCGTTCGCCGTCGCATGGCCAGTCGGTTAGCATACGAGAATCGATGCCCCGGGGCCAGTTGATCACGCCCCGGCGACGCGCGCAACGCCCCTCGAAAGCGGTTGCCATGCACAATATTTTGCGCTGTCTTCTGTTCCTTGTCGCAATGGGTTCCGGCGTGGCGGCCGCGCAGACGATGGCCTACGCATCGGACGAAGGCTCGGGTACCGTGTCGGTGATCGACACGGTGACCGACAAGGTGACCGCCACGATCCGCACCGGAGGCAAGCCGCGCGGCATCGCCGTGTCGCACGACGGCAAGCGCCTTTACGTCAGCGACCAGGCCGCCAACGGGCTCGCAGTGATCGATCTGCCGGCCGGCACCATCGCCAAGCGCGTTCCCCTCGGCAGTTCACCCGAGGGCATCTACCTGTCGCGCGACGGCCGCTGGCTCTCGGCGGCCATCGAGGAAAACAACCAGGTCGTCGTGATCGATACAACGACGCTCGCGATCGCGAAACGGATCACGACGAAGGGCAAGAATCCCGAGCACGCGGTGTTCAGTCCCGACGGCAAGTGGCTGTACGTCAGCGCCGAGGAAGCGGACAGCGTCGACATCATCGACGTGGCGCGGGGCGAGGTGGTCAAGTCGGTCGTCGTCGGACAGCGCCCGCGCGGCATCGGCTTCCTGCCCGACGGCAGCCGCGCATACGTCGGCGTCGAGCAGGCCAATCTGGTCGCGGTCATCGACGTGGCTGCGCAGGCGCTCGTCACGAAGATCAAGGCCGGCGTGCGGTCGAACGGCGTGGCCGTCCACCCCGACGGCAAGCGCGTGTACGTCACGTCGGGCGGCGATGGCAGCGTGCAGGTGATCGACGCCGCCACGAACACGATCACCGATACCATTCCCGTCGGCAAGCGACCCTGGAACATGGCCCTCACGCCCGATGGGCGCAAGCTGTATGTCGCGTGCGGCCGCTCGAACGCCGTCGCCGTCGTCGATACGCAAACGAATCGCAAGATCGCCGACGTGCCGGTCGGCGAGCTGCCCTGGGGCGTGGCCATCCCGTAGCGGTCGGAGGCGAATTTCCGCCACGCGCAAGCCCGATCGACGCCAATGCCTGGTGCAAATTCGTCTCCGACCCCATTTTGGTCGGCCATTCGTCTCTGAGCCGCCCTCGCCTTTCACCCGCCCTCGCCGCGCTCGCGCTGGCGGCATTGGCGCGCCCCGCTTACGCGGCCGACAACGCGGCGGAGATCTTCGAGCTTCCGTCGGTCGACGTCGTCGGCACCGCGCCGCTTCCCGGCCTCGGCACGCCGCTGCGCGACGTGCCCGCCAACGTGCAGATCTTCGACAACCGCCTGTTCGCACGCACGCGTCCCCTCACCTTGACGCAGTTTCTCGAGCAGAACGCCAACAGCGTCGGCGCGGGATCCGGCCAGGGCAACGCGTTCCAGCAGTCGCTCAACTTCCGCGGCTTCGCGGCGTCGCCGCTGCTCGGGACGCCGCAGGGCGTGTCGGTGTTCCAGGACGGCGTGCGCATCAACGAAGCGTTCGGCGACGTCGTCAACTGGGACCTGCTTCCGCGCTCGGCGATTTCCAGCGTGCAGCTCCTGCCCGGCACGGTGCCCGCCTTCGGTCTCAATACGCTCGGCGGTGCGATTGCGATCTACACGAAGAGCGGCGATCAGTATCCGGGGGCGTCGGTGGAAGCCAGCGGCGGCTCGTTTCACCGGCGATCGCTCGAGTTCGAGTACGGCGGCGCGCGCGGCGAGATCGATGCGTTCGCGACCGGCCACCTCGTGGACGACGACGGCTATGCGCATCATGGCGGGAGCCGCGTGCGGCAGTTCTTCGGCAAGGTCGGCCACGAGAACGCGCAGTCGAACGTCGACGTCAGCGTGACGCTCGCCGACAATGCGCTGCAGGGCTCGCAGACGCTGCCCGTCTCGTTCCTCGATCGCCCGCGCGACCCGTATACGTATCCCGACACGAACGAAAACCGCCTCGCCTTCGTCGTCGCGAAGGCAAGCCGCTTCGTCGGTGATGCGCAGCTGCTCGATGCAAACGTCTACTACCGCCGCTTCCGCAATTCGAACGTCAGCAGCAACGTCAACGACGATTTCGGCGGCGTCGACGCCGACACGGGCGCGATGCAGACGAACCCGGCGACCAACGACCGCGCATCGATCGACGAGACCTCGTACGGTGCCGCGCTGCAATGGACGACGCGTGCGACGCTGGCCGGCCACGCGCACCAGTTCGCGATCGGCGCAAGCGCGAACGCGGGCCGCACGAGCTTCGCGCAGGCGTCGCAGCCCGCCGCGTTCACGGCCGACCGCGAAACGATCGGCACCGGCGCGTTCACGGACACGACGATCGTCGCGCTGCGCAACAGCGATGCCGCGATCTACGCGAGCGACCTGATCGCGCTCGGCAGCGACTGGTCGCTCACCGTATCCGCGCGCTACGACGCCGCGCACGCGGTCATCGAGGATCGCAGCGGCAGCGACGCAGCGCTCGACGGAACGCACGACTTCTCGCGTTTGAATCCGGCGATCGGCGTGACGTTCCATCCGTCCCGCGGCTTCACCGCCTACGCGAGCTACAACGAAGGGATGCGCGCGCCGACGCCGGTCGAACTTACCTGCGCCGATCCCGACGCGCCATGCAAGCTGCCGAACGATTTTCTCGCCGACCCGCCGCTCGAGAAGGTCGTCTCCTCGACGCTCGAGGCCGGCGCGCGCGGCAAATGGCGCGCAATCGACTGGTCCGCGGCCGCATACCGAACCGATCTGCGCGACGATCTTGCGTTCAGCAGCAGCGGAACGGGTACGGCGAACGCGGGCTTCTTCCGCAACGTCGGCCGCACGCGCCGGCAGGGAATCGAGCTCGGCGCGGCGTGGCGCGCCGACCCGGTGACGATCACGTTCCGCTACAACGCGATCGACGCGCGATATCGGTCGACGTTCAATGCTGCGAGCCCCGACAATTCGCAGGCCGATGCGAGCGGCGGCATCGTCGTGCACGCCGGCGACCGCATCCCCGGCATCCCGGCGCAAAGCACCAAGCTGCGCATCGACTGGGACGTCGCACCCGGCGCAACGCTGGGCGCATCGCTCGTCGCCGCCTCGAGCCAGTATGCGGTGGGCGACGACAACAACGCCGACCGCAGCGGGCGCGTGCCCGGCTACCTGGTCGTGCATCTCGATGCGCAGTATGCGGTGACGCCGCGCGTGACGGTCTTCGCGCAGGTCGACAACCTGTTCGATCGCCGCTATGCGAACTTCGGATTGCTCGGCGCGAACGTCTTCACGGGGCCCGGCCGCAGTTTCGGGCCTGCACTGGGAATTGCACCCGTCGCCGAGCAGTTCCGTGCACTGGGCGTGCCGCGCGGCGCCTGGATCGGCGTTCGCGTCGCGTTCGACGCCCCCGTCGGGCGGCCGTGATTCGCGGCGCTACTCGACGCGGATGAAGCACTGCTTCTTCGCGTCGTCCTGCAACTTCCGGTACGATGCGATCAGCTTGCGGCCGTCCTTGATGTCGCGCATCACGCCGCCCCGCTCGCCGGCGATCGTGATGCCGTTGGCGATGGTCGACAGGTCCACCCACGCGTTGTAGCGTACCTTCGCCGCGATCGCATCGATCGCGCACGAGCACTTGTACATCGACTCCTCCGGTGGCGCCCGTGTCTCCTGCATGCAGGTCAGCACGAACTCGACGCGCGCGCGCGTCGGAAAGTCGTTGGCCGCGGCACACGGCGCCGCGCAGAGCAGCGCAAGGATCAGGCAGGGTTTTCTCATGATCGTCTCCGACTGCAAGCGCGTTCCTGCTCGAGCGCGTCACCGGGCGCCATGAGCGACGGGAACGATCGCGGGGCGGCGCGCGACGACGTCACGGGACGGGATCGCCGTTCGCGTCGATCAGCGGAACGTTGTACTCGCGCAGGATGCCCGTGATCGCTGCCTGGTTGTCCGCGATGAGCTTCTCCACCGTCGCCTTCCATTCCTCTTCGCCCCGGCGCACGCCCATGGCGATCGCATAGTCGAACTTGATGCCCGGCTCGGAGCGCAGCGGAATGACGACGAGCTCGACGTCGTGCACGCGCTTCGCGTAATAGCCGGCGATCGGACCCCAGACGATCGCGGCATCGATCGTCCCCCGCGCCAGCTCCTTGTCGATGATCTGGCCGGGATACTGGTCGGGGTCCGGCGACATGATCGGGTACGGCTTGGTCTGCGATTCCATCCCGTGCTTCACGAGCCACGTGGCGGCAGGCGACTTGTCGTACACGCCGATCGTGAGCTTGCTGCGCACGTCGGCAGGCAGCGCGAAGAGGTCGGGGCCCGACTTCACCTGATCGAGGCCCTTGCCCTTGCGGTAGACGAGCGCGTAGGTCGAGCGGTAATACGCCTTCGTCGGCCACGCCTGGTCGTAGCTTTCGGGCACGCTCATCACGATGTCGCAGCGGAAGTCTTCGCCGGGCAGGCGGTAGCGCAGCGTATTGCGGATGAAGTTCATGCGCTGCGGGAACGAGTAGCTTTGCACCGGCAGGCCGAGTTTCCGCGCGAACAGCTCGGCGATCCGGTTCTCGAATCCCTCGCCCTTGTCGTTGGCGAACGGCAGGTTGCTGGGATCGATGCAGGGACGGAAGGCCGTGCGGCTCTCTTCGGCCGCCGCGCCGGTGCCGAGCGCCGCGACGCACAGCACGGCCGCAACCCGGTAGCGCCATGCGAGCCTGCTCATGGCTTCAGCTCTTCGACGTGCGCACGCTTGATGTCGCCGTTGGAGCGGCCCTTGAGGTACGCGTACAGGTTGTCGATGTTGTCCATCACCATCTTGCTGTTCTTCCAGCTGACCATGCCCTTGTCGAGCCGGCCGTCGCGAACGGTCTTGATGAAATCGTCCTTGCTCATCGTCTTGAGGCTCTCGATCAGCGACGGCCCTACGAGACCCTCCTGATTGGCGCCATGGCAGCGGTCGCACGCGGCCGCGCGCCATGCGCGAAATCCGTTCATCGTGTTCGCATCGACCTTGTACCCGTCGACGACCGTGTACAGCGGCTTGTCGCCGCCGGGCGGCGGCGGCCCCTCGGCAATCGCAACGCCACCGCCTGCGAGCGCAAGCAGCAGCGCCACGGACCTCGCCATCATGTTCCGCATGCGTTCTCCATTTCCGGGAATTCCTGCTCGCGCGACGGTCGCATCGCACCGCACTGCGCTTCGCGCGGGGGATGCCACGCCGGCGTGGCGCAAGCCACGCCGGCGATGGCGCGTTGCCATGTTACGGAAGCGCGAAAACCGTCAGCGAACCACCGAGTTCGGTGTAGTCGCGAAGATCCTTGTAGCCGCCGACCGCACCCAGGCCTTCGGTGCCCTTCTCAGGATCGAGGCCCGCCGCCATGCCGATACCGGCCCAGCCGCCGATGCCCGAGAACACGCCGAGGTACTGCTTGCCCTTGTTCTCGTACGTGAACACGTTGCCGATGATGCCCGACGGCGTCTTGAACTTGAACAGTTCCTTGTTGATGTTGTTCTCGTCGACGCACTTGAGGTACCCCTCGAGCGTGCCGTAGCAGACGATGCCGCCGGCGGTCGAAAGCGCCCCGCTCCACACCGAGAACTTCTCGGCCTTGGTCTGCACGATCTTGCCCGTGCCGGCGTCCCACGCGATGAAGTTGCCCATGTTCGTGCCGCCCGGCGCCGGATACATCGACAGCGTGGCGCCCACGTACGGCTGGCCCGCCGTGTATTCGATCTTGAACGGCTCGTAATCCATGCAGACGTGATTGGTCGGCACGTAGAACCGCTTGGTCTTCGGATTGAAGCTCGCCGGCTGCTCGTCCTTGGAGCCGAGCGCCGCCGGGCAAATGCCCTTCGTGTTCACGTCGGGCCCGCCGTGCGCGGTCGAGTACTTGTCGACGACCTGCGGGCGTCCCGTCTTCATGTCGACGCGCGTCGCCCAGTTGACCGCCGGATCGTACTTCTCCGCGACGAGCAGCGCGCCGCTCGTGCGGTCGAGCGTATAGCCGAAGCCGTTGCGGTCGAAATGGACGAGCGCCTTCGTCGGCTTGCCCTTGACGTTGATGTCGGCGAGGATCATCTCGTTGATCCCGTCGTAGTCCCACTGGTCGTACGGGGTCATCTGGAATGCCCACTTCGCCACGCCGGTGTCGAGGTCGCGCGCGAATATCGTCATCGACCACCTGTTGTCGCCGGGACGCTGCGCCGGATTCCACGTCGACGGATTGCCGGTGCCGTAGTAGATCAGGTTCAGCCCCTTGTCGTAGCTGTACCAGCCCCACGTCGTGCCGCCGCCGAGCTTCCACTGGTCACCCTGCCAGCTCTTGAGCGACGAGTCCTTGCCGACCGGCTTCAGCGCCCCGTCGGTCCAGGTCATCGTCTTGTCGGGATCGATCAGCATCTCGTTGTCCGGACCCGTGCTGTACGCCCGCCAGACCTGCTTGCCGGTGTTGATGTCGTACGCCGTCAGGTATCCGCGCACGCCCCACTCGCCGCCGGAGATCCCGGTGATCACCTTGTCCTTGAACACGTGCGGCGCGTTGGTGTTGACGGCACCGACCTTCGGATCGCCGTTCTTCACCGACCAGAGCACCTTGCCCGTGTTGGCGTCGAGCGCGACGAGCGTGCTGTCCGCCTGCTGCAGGAAGATCTTGTTCTCCGCATACGCCAGCCCGCGATTGACGGTGTCGCAGCACATCTGCGGGATCACTGCCGCATCCTGCTTCGGCTCGTAACGCCATTTGATCTTCTGCGTATCGAGGTCGATCGCGAACACCTTGTTGGGAAACGGCGTGTGCAGGTACATCATGCCATTCATCACGAGCGGCGAACCCTCGTGGCCGCGCAGGACGCCCGTGGAAAACATCCACGCGACCTGCATCTTGCCGACGTTCGACTTGTTGATCTGCGAGAGCTTGCTGTAGCGCTGGTTGTACATGTCGCCGGCCTGCATCGCCCAGTTGTTGGGGTTGGCGATCAGCTTCTCCAAATCGTCGTTCGCGCCGGCGACGATCGGGGAAGCCAGCAAACAGATGCCTGCCATTGCCATTGCTTTGCGAAACCACGGTGCATCGACGATCTTCATGATTTCTCCTCGGGTCATCGTCGGATACCAACGCGGCCATGCGCGGCGATCGACACGAAGCTGTCGCGCAATAACCTGCGGCGCTGAGTGTCTCGCCGCGTTCGGTCAAAGTCAATTTGTCCGCTACACGCTGTTCGGCTCGTCGTTCAGTCAGCCTCTTCATGCTGCACCGCAAAAAGCACAGTGATGCAGCGGCGGCGAAAAAGGCGTAACCTGCGCACCCCGTTCGACAATTGCCGGGCGGTGCTCGGCGTGCCGTCCGGACGGAGTCCGGCTTTTTCCAGCCCACAGGAGGGACGGATCGTGGACGTACGTGCAGCAGTGGCTCACAAGGCGGGACAGCCGCTCACGGTCGAGACCGTGCAGCTGGCCGGTCCACAAGCCGGCGAGGTGCTGGTCGAGATCAAGGCGACGGGCATCTGCCACACCGATGAATTCACGCGCAGCGGCGCGGACCCCGAGGGCCTGTTTCCCGCGATCCTGGGTCACGAGGGCGCAGGGATCGTCGTCGACGTCGGACCGGGCGTGACCAGCGTCCGGAAGGGCGACCACGTCATTCCGCTCTACACGCCCGAGTGCCGGCAGTGCAAGTCGTGCCTGTCGCGCAAGACGAACCTCTGCACGGCCATCCGCGCGACGCAGGGCAAGGGCGTGATGCCCGACGGCACCAGTCGCTTCTCGCTTGGCGGCGAGCCGGTCCACCACTACATGGGATGCTCGACGTTCGCGAACTTCACCGTGCTGCCGGAAATCGCCGTCGCGAAAATCCGCGAAGACGCGCCCTTCGAAAAGGTCTGCTACATCGGCTGTGGCGTGACGACCGGCATCGGCGCGGTGATCAACACGGCGAAGGTCGAGCCGGGCGCGAACGTCGTCGTGTTCGGACTCGGGGGCATCGGGCTCAACGTCGTCCAGGGTGCGCGGATGGCCGGCGCGAACATGATCGTCGGCGTCGACGTGAATCCCGCGCGCGAGGCGCTCGCGCGCAAGTTCGGCATGACGCACTTCGTCAATGCGCGCGATGCAGGCAACGACCTCGTCGCGCACCTCGTCGAGGTCACCGGCGGCGGCGCCGACTATTCGTTCGAATGCATCGGCAACGTCGACGTGATGCGGCAGGCGCTCGAATGCTGCCATCGCGGCTGGGGCGTCGCCGTGATCATCGGCGTTGCCGGCGCCGGGCAGGAAATCAAAACGCGCCCGTTCCAGCTGGTCACGGGCCGCGTCTGGAAAGGCACGGCCTTCGGCGGTGCGCGGGGGCGCACCGACGTTCCGAAAATCGTCGACTGGTACATGGACGGCAGGATCAACATCGACGACCTCATCACGCACGTGCTGCCGCTCGAACGGATCAACGAAGGCTTCGACCTGATGCACGAAGGCAAGTCGATCCGGACAGTGGTGAATTACTGACGGCGTGTCTACGCAGCGCACAGACAGGAGGCAATGACCATGGCTACACCTTCCATTCATCCCGCCGTCGACAACGGCATACAACCGGCCGCCGCGAACTTCGCCGGGGGCACGCTCCATTGCAATTGCGCGGATGACAAGGTCACCGTAAGCGTCGCGAGCCAGAGCGCGCACAACCACGTGTGCGGCTGCACCAAATGCTGGAAGCCCGCCGGCGCGCTGTTCTCGCAGGTCGCCGTGGTGCCGCGCGACAAGGTGCGCGTGACGGCGAACGAAGGCAAGCTCGGTGTCGTCGACTCGAGCGCGACGATCCAGCGCCACGCATGCAAGGCCTGCGGGGTGCACATGTACGGCCGCATCGAGAACACCGGTCATCCGCTGTACGGTCTCGACTTCGTGCATACGGAGCTGTCGCCCGAGCGTGGGTGGTCGCCGCCCGAATTCGCGGCGTTCGTCTCGTCGATCATCGAGTCGGGCGCGAACCCGGAGAACATGGGCGCCGTGCGCAGCAGGCTGCGCGAGATCGGCCTCGAGCCGTACGACTGCCTGTCGCCGGCGATCATGGACCTGATCGCGACGCACACGGCAAAGGCGAAGGGCGTGCGCTTCAACGCGTGACGTGTCCGAGCCTGCGACCCCGCCGCTCACGCAGAGCCGCTGCTTCGGCGGGGTTCAGGCGGTTTACGCGCACGAAGCGCGCGAAACGCGCTGCACGATGCGCTTCGGCCTGTTCCTTCCCCCGCGGGCCGCCGGCGCCCGCGTGCCCGTCGTCTACTGGCTGTCGGGCCTCACGTGCACCGAGGAGAACTTCATCGTCAAGGCGGGCGCGCAGCGGATCGCGGCCGAGCTGGGGCTGGCGATCGTCGTGCCCGACACCAGTCCGCGCGGACTCGGCATTCCCGGCGAAGCCGACAGTTACGACTTCGGGCTCGGTGCGGGATTCTACGTCGATGCGACGCAGGCGCCGTGGTCCGGGGGCTACCGGATGTACTCGTACGTGAGCCAGGAGCTGCGCCATCACGTCGAGGCGCACTTCCCCGTCGATCCCGAACGCGTGGGCATCTTCGGCCACTCGATGGGCGGCCATGGTGCACTGACGATCGCGCTGCGCAATCCCGACGTCTACCGGTCGGTGTCCGCGTTCGCGCCGATCGCGTCGCCGATGCGCTGCCCATGGGGCGAGAAGGCGCTGTCGGGCTACATCGGCGACGACCACGCGCGCTGGCGCGACTACGATGCGACCGCGCTGATCGAGGATCGCGGCTGGCGCGGACCGCGCATCGTCGTCGACCAGGGAACGCGCGACCCGTTTCTCGAGAGCCAGCTCAAGCCGGGCCTGCTGGAGGACGCGTGCGCGCGCGCCGGCGTCGCGCTCGATCTGCGCCGGCGCGAC
>Ga0157369_10005847_pt1 | contig 14291 bp, 6 predicted proteins | sample C25metaG_FD_113461 | JGI IMG/M metagenome (GOLD analysis project Ga0157369, IMG submission 113461) | Corn rhizosphere microbial communities from Kellogg Biological Station, Michigan, USA - C2-5 metaG | ecosystem: Host-associated > Plants > Roots > Rhizosphere > Soil | place: USA: Michigan...
CAGGCGAACGTTCCGGGTGTCGGTGGTACGTGGAAGGATCTCACGGACTCGGTGAACGCGATGGCCGGCAACCTTACCGGACAGGTGAGAAACATCGCCGAGGTGACGACGGCTGTGGCTCGCGGCGACTTGTCGCGCAAGATCACGGTGGACGTGAAGGGAGAGATTCTTGAGCTGAAGAACACGATCAACACGATGGTGGATCAGCTGAACGCGTTCGCCGGTGAAGTCACACGCGTGGCGCGCGAGGTCGGCACGGACGGCAAGCTCGGCGGACAAGCCGAGGTGCCGGGTGTTGCAGGTACATGGAAGGATCTTACCGACAATGTGAACTTCATGGCCTCGAACCTGACGGGCCAGGTGCGTAACATCGCTGAGGTTGCTACGGCGATTGCGAATGGCGATCTCTCGAAGAAGATCACCGTGGACGTGCGCGGCGAGATTCTGCAGTTGAAAGAGACGCTGAACACGATGGTCGAGCAGCTGCGCTCGTTCGCCGACCAGGTGACGCGCGTGGCGCGCGAGGTCGGCGTGGAAGGGCGCCTTGGCGGACAGGCCAACGTGCCGGGCGCCGCGGGTACGTGGAAGGACCTCACCGGCAACGTGAACCTGCTCGCCGATAACCTGACGAATCAGGTACGCGCGATCGCCGAGGTGGCGACGGCCGTGACCCAGGGTGACCTTACGCGATCGATTCAAGTGGAGGCCAGCGGCGAGGTGGCTGAGCTGAAGGACAACATCAACACGATGATTGACAACCTTCGCCTGACTACGGATCGCAACAAGGAACAGGACTGGCTGAAGACCAATCTCGCGCGATTCACTGGCATGCTGCAGGGCCAGCGCGACCTCGGTACCGTAGGGCGCATGCTTCTATCAGAGCTTGCTCCACTCGTGAACGCGCAGCAGGGATTGATCTACCAGCAGGACTCCGAAGACAGCAACACGATGGTGCTGCTGTCGGCTTATGCGAGCAACGCGGATGGCCAATTGGAGCGTGTGGCAATGGGTGAAGGTCTCATCGGACAGTGTGCGCGAGAGAAGCGGCGCATGCTGATTCATGACCTCCCGCCGAATACGCTGCCTGTGCGCTCGGGACTGTTTGAGGCCGTTCCTCGCAACGTGATCGTGTTGCCGGTCCTCTTTGAGGATCGTGTGAAGGCTGTGATCGAGCTGGCGACACTGAACGAGTTCACCGCTTCACATCTCGCCTTTCTGGAGCAGCTGACGGCGTCGATCGGCATCGTGCTCAACTCGATTGAAGCGACGATGCAGACGGAGGGATTGCTGAAGCAGTCGCAGCAACTGGCGACCGAGCTGCAGACGCAGCAGAAGGAACTGCAGCAGACGAACGAGCAGCTGGGACAAAAGGCGCAGCAACTCGCCGAACAGAACGCCGAGGTCGAACGCAAGAACCAGGAGATCGAGCAGGCGCGGCGCGCGCTGGAGGACAAGGCGAAGGAACTTGCGCTTACGTCGAAGTACAAATCGGAGTTCCTGGCGAACATGTCGCACGAGTTGCGCACGCCGCTGAACTCGATCCTTGTGCTCGGACAGCAACTGACCGACAACCCGGATGGCAACCTGACGCCGCGCCAGGTGGAGTACGCGAGGACGATTCATGGTGCGGGCACGGACCTGCTCAACCTGATCTCCGACATCCTCGATCTGTCGAAGATCGAATCCGGCACGGTGTCGGTCGAGGCCGAGGAGGTCTTCTTTGGAAGCCTGCTCGACATGCTGGCGCGGCCGTTCCGTCACGAGGCTGAAAATCGCAAGGTGTCGTTCGAAGTGGATGCGGCGCCGGAGCTTCCGCGCAGCCTTGTCACGGACTCGAAGCGTCTGCAGCAGGTGCTGAAGAACTTGCTATCGAATGCGTTCAAGTTCACTGAGAAAGGCAGCGTAAAACTGAAGGTTGCGCCGGTTACCTCCGGCTGGAGTGACGGGCATCCGATTCTCAACGGTGCCGGCTCAGTGATTGCGTTCGAGGTTACGGATACCGGAATCGGCATCGCGCAGGACAAGCAGCGCATCATCTTCGAGGCGTTCCAGCAGGCCGATGCAGGCACGAGCCGCAAGTATGGCGGAACCGGACTCGGGCTTGCGATCAGCCGTGAGTTGGCGAGCCTGCTGGGCGGCGAGATTCAACTGCGCAGCACACCTGGACAGGGAAGCACCTTCACGCTGTATGTACCGCAGACTTATGTCGGAACTGCCGCACCGACGTTTGCCCCATCGGAAGGAGCGAATGGCCATGCGGCCCCGCGACTGCAGCTTCCCGTTGCGAACGTGGAGCAGATTGTCGAGCGGCCGGAGGATGACCGCGCGAACCTCGAGACAGGCGACAACGTGTTGCTGGTCGTCGAGGACGATCCGCACTACGCACGGCTGCTCTGCGATCTCGCGCGTGAGAAAGGTTTCAAAGTGCTCATCGCAATGCGAGGAGCGGAAGCGCTTTCGCTGGCGCGTGAGTTCGAGCCAACGGCGGTGACGCTCGATGTCTACCTGCCCGACATGGCGGGATGGGCGGTATTGAACCACCTGAAGCAGGATCCGAAGACGCGGCATATTCCGGTGCAGATGCTCACGATGGATGAGGACTGGCACCACGGACTGTCACGTGGCGCCTTCTCTTATGTGGTGAAGCCGACCAACCAGGAAGGTTTGGAATCGGCACTCAACCGAATTAAGGAGTACTCAACGCCGCGGCGCAAGAAGCTGCTGATTGTCGAGGACAATCCTGCAGAGCAGTTCAGCATTACCGAACTGCTTGGATCGGAGGACATCGATATTACGGTGGTCGATACTGGCGAAGATGCACTCCGAAGAGTTGAGGAAGAGAAGTTTGACTGCGTGGTTCTGGACCTCCGGCTGCCGGATATGTCCGGTGTCGAGGTGCTCGAGCGTATGCAGAAGTCACCTACGCTGATTGAGTTGCCGGTCATCGTGTTCACGGGCAAGGAGCTGGCGCCTGATGAGGACGCGAGGTTGCGGACCCTCGCACGCAGCGTTGTGGTGAAAGATGTTGAGTCGCCAGAGCGATTGCTGGATGAGACGGCGCTCTTCCTGCATCGGGTCGTTTCGGATCTGCCGCCGGAGAAACAGCGCATGCTCGAACGCCTGCATGGCTCTGACGAAGCGCTGGTGGGCCGCAAGGTGCTGGTCGTCGATGACGACGTCCGCAACATCTTCGCGCTGAGCAGCGTGCTGGAACGCCGAGGCATGACGGTGCTGACTGCCGGCACAGGGCGTGAGGCGATCTCGATGCTGGAGAGCACGCCCGACATTGCGATTGTGCTGATGGACATCATGATGCCCGAGATGGATGGATATGAGACGATGCAGGTGATCCGGCAGAACGACCACCTGCGACGGTTGCCAATCATTGCGCTGACTGCGAAGGCGATGAAGGGCGACCGGGAGAAGTGCTTGGAGGCCGGAGCTTCCGAGTACATGGCGAAACCAGTTAACACGGATCAATTGCTATCCGGCTTGAGGACATGGCTACACAGGTAGAGTCTCGAAAACGAATGCGGCCCTCGCTCTATCAATCGGATGAGCCTGCCTTTCCTCCGGATGGGCGAGAACCCGTCACCATCTTGATGGTGGATGATCAGCCCGGAAAGCTGCTGAGCTATGAGGCGATTCTTCAGGATTTGGGAGAGCGCCTGGTCAAGGCCAGCTCCGGGCGCGAGGCGCTGGATTGCCTGCTGAAGGGTGATGTTGCGGTCGTGCTGATGGACGTCAGCATGCCGGAGATCGACGGCTTTGAACTGGCGGATATGATGCGACAGCATCCGCGGTTTCAGAAGACGCCGATCATCTTCGTCTCAGCAGTGCATCTCTCGGATCCGGATCGGATTCGCGGATACCAGAGTGGCGCGGTGGACTATATTTCCGTGCCGGTTGTGCCGGAGGTGCTGCGGGCGAAGGTAAGCGTGTTCGCCGAACTGTACCGCAAAAAGCGCGAGCTGGAGGTTCTGAATCGAGAGCTCGAAGAGCGTGTGGCGCAGAGAAGCGAGGAACTGCGACTGCTGAACGAGCAGCTGCAACAGCGCGTAGCAGAACTCGAGTCCATTATGCAGGTGCTTCCTGTCGGCGTGGCGGTGGCGCACGGACGGGACTGCGAAACCGTTACGGGAAATACAGCGCTTGGAGAGATGCTGGGCAACGGATCCGCGGAGAACCCGGCGCAGTTCGCGCTCGACATGCCGTTCAAGCTTGCACAGACGGGCGAGACCGTGCCTCCGGATGAGCTACCGCTCAAGCAGGCTGCCAGAGCAGGGCTGCCGACGGGCTTGTTGGAACTTGAGGTCGCGCATCCCGAAGGTTCACCACATTTCCTGCTCGCGAGCGCTTCGCCACTGTTTGACGAGAGGGGGGATGTCCGCGGTGCGGTCGGGGCGTTTTTCGATGTGACAGAGCGCAAGCGACTGGATGATGCTCTGCGCGAGCGCGCGGAGTTGCTGGAGCTGGCCTCCGAGGCAATTATGGTGCGCGACGGCCAAGGTGCCGTTCGATTCTGGAATGCAGGCGCGGAGGCGCTGTACGGCTGGAAGCGCGAAGAAGTAATGGGACTGGACCAGAAGACGCTGCTCGGGACGAATCCGGCCGATCGCGAGGCGATTAATGAAGCCCTGGCTACTTATGGACGATGGGATGGCAATCTAAAGCATCGCAATCGTGAAGGCCATGAGATTCTCGTGGCGAGCCGGCAGGCGGTCCAAACAGGAAGCGGCGCTGTGCTTGAGATCACCCGCGACATTACGGCGCAAGTGATTGCAGAGGAGGCTTTGCGCAGAAATGAGCGGCTGGCCGCTATGGGCAAGCTTGCCGGCATTGTCGCCCATGAGATTAACAACCCGCTGGAGGCGATCACCAACGCGTTCTACCTTCTGCGGCATCACTCTTCGCTGGATGACGAGGCGAAGTACTATGCACAGATCGCGGAGCAGGAGCTGGCGCGGGTCTCGCACATCACCAAGCAGACGCTGAGCTTCTACCGCGAATCGCAGAGAGCAGTTTCTGTCTCGCTTTCGGAGTTGTTGGACGACGTGCTGGAATTGCAGCAGCGTCCGATGCAGATTGCGAACATTGTGCTGGAACGCGATTACTCAAGCGAAGGAACAGTGCATGGTTTCCCGTCAGAGTTGAAGCAGGTGTTCATGAACCTTGTGAGCAACGCCATCCAGGCGATGCCACAGGGTGGACGAATGAGAGTCAAGCTGATGGAGACGCCTAGCTGGCGCGGCCGCCCTGCCGGTATGAGAGTCTTCATCTCCGATACAGGTGTGGGCATCGCTCCCGAGCATGCAAAGCGGCTGTTTGAACCGTTTTTTACGACCAAGGCAACGAAAGGGACGGGCCTCGGACTTTGGATCAGCCGGGGAATCGTGCAGAAGCATGAGGGTACATTACGCTTCAGGACTGTCTTTGGCGCCTCAAACACCATGACGACATTTCATGTTTTTCTTCCGGCACATCCGAGCGAGAAGTAAGAGGCACATGGCCGGAGATGAATCTCCTGGCATCAGTGTTCTGACGCCTCACCCAGGGAGGGTGACGCTGAATGTCGATCCCTTGCGGGGTCCGTTGCAGGACGATCGTACCTGAATGCTTCCCCCATGCTTTTCGATGAGCCGTTTGGAGACCCAAAGACCCAGGCCCGTTCCAACCTCTCCTTTTGTCGTGTAGAGCGGCTCGAAGATATGCGGCAGGCTTGCAGGTTCAATCCCTTTCCCGTTGTCAGCAACTGTGATCCGAACTCCGGGGCGGCCATCTCGTAATCTGCATGTCGAGGTTCGCAGTTTGATGACACCGCCGTCGTCGACTGCGTCAACGCTGTTAACCAGGAGATTCGAAAACACCTGGCGCAGCTCACCGGCAACTCCCGTAACTTGTTCTGTGGCATTCCATTGCTTCTCAACGGAAACCTTTCTCTCTCTAATTTTGCCTTTGAGCAGATCGATTGCCGACTCCACGAGCACATTGACATCGGTGGGCGAGGGCGCTGCCGATTCGCGATAAAAACCGAGTGCCTGCCGTGTGATGTGTGCGACCCTTCGCAATTCGGCGTCGGCTTCCCCGAGCAGTTCAAGCGCCTCGCCTGAGAGGCCCTCCGACCGCCTCGCGAGATAGAGGAGGTTCGTCAGTGCTTCCAATGGATTATTTATTTCGTGCGAGATTGTCGCAGCCATCCGGCCAACAGAGGCGAGACGTTCGCTGCGGAGCAGAGCTGCCTCAGCCTGCTTCTGCGCGGTGATGTCAGTTGCGGTGCCGAACCAGGCCGTAATCTCACCGCGCGCGTCCATCAACGGGATAGCACGGGAAAACGTCCAGCCCAGAGAGCCGTCGGTTCGCACAACCTGATGCTCGAGCTCGAAGATGCTCTTCGTTTGAATCGCATGTTCGATAGCCGCTTTCACTTTGGGCCGTTCGTTCGGATCAATGTATCGGACGAGCCAGCTTTGATCTGGAGATGTCGTGTCGTCAATGAAATGCCTGCCATCGAGATAGCGCATGATCTTCCAGTCGGGGCTCATCTCATACACCACATCCGAGGTTGCGGCCACGAGCGCTCTAAAGCGCTGCTCACTCTGCCGAATCCCGGCTTCGGCTTCGCTTCGCAGACGTGCCAGCGCCAGCTGGCTCTCGATTCGAGTCAACAGTTCGCGAGCCGAAAACGGCTTCACCATGTAATCGTCGGCACCGGCGCGCAGACCTTCGATGCGCGACTCTTCCCCCGCACGAGCAGAAAGGAGGATGACCGGTGTGCCGCTCAAGTCAGGATGACTCCTCACTGCCTGGAGGACGGCAAAACCATCGAGTACCGGCATCATCACGTCAGCCAGCACAAGGTCAGGATGCACTTGCTGGATGGATTCGATCGCCTGAGCACCGTCACTGACTGTCTCGACTCGATAGTCGGTTGCGAGCATGCGTGTCACATAATCGCGCATGTCAGCGTTATCGTCAGCGACGAGAACGAGAGCCTTTCCGTCCTTCGGCTCTGACATCCTGTCGATGTCAGCGGATGTGTCCCTTGCAGGTGCCGGTGCGAGGTCATTGGCCAGCCATCGCTCGGCTTCATGGACGTAGGCCTCGGCGGTGAGTGATGTCGAAGATCGAGCAGAGCCGGACCCAATACGTTCTGCGGGAAGGTGCCCGATTCCTTGCGGAATGGAAACAATAAAGCGGCTGCCATGTCCCAGATCACTCTCGATACGGACGTGGCCACCATGTAACTGGACAAGCTCCTGCACAAGAGCCAGGCCGATGCCGCTGCCTTCATAGGAGCGCCCACGAGCGCCACGAATCCGGTGGAATCGCTTGAACAACTCAGGCAGCTCTTCAACCGGGATGCCGGTACCGGTATCGCTCACTGTCACCTCTGCGTGACCGTCCACGACCCGCAGCGTCACCGCAATCTCTCCCTCAAAGGTGAACTTGAATGCATTGGAGAGCAGATTGAAGACAATCTTCTCCCACATCTCGCGGTCAACGTAGACGGGAAGCGGGAGTGCGGGGCAGTCAATCGTGAGCTTCAGACCAGCGCGTTCGACGATAGACCGAAACACACTCGCAAGATCTGCTGTGAATTGGGAAAGATCCACGGGTTCGAAGGAGGCGACGACACGTCCTGCTTCGATCCGTGAGAAATCCAGCAGTGTGTTGACGAGCTTCAGAAGCCGGAGGGAATTCAGATGCGCGAGTTCAATTTGTTTTCTGTCGGCGGGCGCAAGAGCATCCGGTTTCGCCAACAGATCTTCAAGCGGACCCAGAATGAGAGTCAGGGGAGTACGGAACTCGTGGCTGATGTTGCTGAAGAACGCTGTCTTGGTTTGATCAATCTCGGCGAGGGCCTCGTTGCGTTTCCGCTCGGCCTCGTAGGCGCGGGCGTTTGCGATAGCACTGGCGATCTGGGCGGACACCAGCTCGAGAAAGCCGCTATAGGAATCATCAAATTTCAGACGCGAACTGATGCCGGCGATCAGAAATCCGGCGAGTTCGTGAGCCTTCGTCGACTTGATGGGGACAATCGCGTCACAGCGCCTATCGGGTCGGCCCACGGACCGGGCGGAAGATGTTCAGATCGCCGTGCAAGATCATCGACAACAACAATATCCTCCGTTTGCATGCTCAGGGCGAGAGGCCAGATCGCCGAAGGGTTACGTAGATCGATTGAGTTGGGGCAGAGGTCGGGGCAGTCGTCTACGCCGGCGCTGCCAGAGAGGTGTGCAGACTTTCCACTCTCATCCAGCAGGTAGATCAGCGAGAATGGAACGTCCTTTTCATAAGAACCAAGTATCTTCGCCGCTGCATCACAGGCGTCCTCCGCCTGCATCGGCTCTGCTGAACCCGTGCCTACATCGCGGAGCGCGAGAATTCGCCGTTCGGCCACGATCTTGTCGCTGATTTCATGAACGATGGCGAGAACGCCGCCGATGCCATGAGGTGCCAGTGGGTCGGGAACAGGGCTGTAGGAGATTGTGAAGTGCGCTTCTTCCTGATAGCCGTGGCGTATCAGTTCGAGCGGGATGTCCTCCATCCATGTGGCTGGCCCGCCCCTGAAGGGGATCTCAGCCAGTGGGCCAAGAACGTCGAAGACCTCATTCCAGCATTCACGGAAAGGCTTTCCCAGAGCGGCGTCGGGATGTTTATTGCCGAGGACAGGGATATAAGCGTCGTTGTAGAGCTGGACGAAATCCGGTCCCCACCACAACAACATCGGAAAGCTGTTGGCCAGTAGCAACCGGGTCGTTGTCTGCAGTGTCACGGACCAGTTTTCAGGTGGCCCAAGCGCGCTGGATGACCAGTCAAAGGCGCGCATCAAGGCGCCCATCTCACCGCCACCTGCAAAGACTTCATGGACGCTGGATTCGAGCGACGATTGCAACAGTTCTCCCCCCTTTGACTGGCCCTGGAACCCTGAAAAAGCTCGTGGGGTAGATGTCGCGCAGGCCTTTTCAGCGCGTCACGATTCTACATAGCGGGGCGTCGTATAGCCCCCCTCCCGGCTTTTTTGCGCAAATTCTTCCAAGCATGAGACTTAGGCGTGGACCTTTTGTGTTGTTCGATGCGCGGGGAAAGAGAAAAGGCTGCCGGGCGGATTCGCCAGCGGCAGCCTTGAACTTTTTGCTCTAGTTCTATTTTAGCGAGTCGGGTGGAATTAACATGTAGTGACTTTTCCGGGAATTATCCCTTTGTTTTGTGCGAGTTGCGGGGATTTACACGGATTCAGGGGCTTGACAGGATTCTGGGGGCGGCCAGGTCTTCGTGAGGGACATGAAGGGCACGCCTCTCCCGGATTGCGTGGAGCAGTGTCAGGGCGTCGTCGCGCTTGATGTCGGGGAGGGGGGTGGTTTTGAAGTAGTCGCGAAGTGCGGGAGAGAGCGCCTGCAGGGCCTGATGCGATCTCTCGGGGAAGTAGAGGGATTTCATTTTGAGGAGCAGGCGGTTTCTTTCCTGGTCGTCGATGACGCCAGCGGCTGCGGCCATGTCGAGTGCAGCGCGCAGGTTGACGAGCGGCGTGGAGAGGTTGCGATAGGTGTCGCGTTCGTAGATGAGGGCGACTTCGTCGTCAGCGTCAAGGATGCCGTCGCGGTACATCGTGAAGACCTGGCCGACGCCTATCGTGCCGAGCTTCCAGGTTTCGGCTGCGCGGAGAGCTCCCATGCTGGAGGCTCCGAAGACGGCGACTCCGCGGCGTAGAAGCGTGAGGACCTCTTTGGGCGAGACGGACAGGCTCTGGTAAAACTCGCCATCGACGATGCCGACAAAGCGTACATGCTCGGGTAGTTTGGCGAGGTCGCCCTTGCAGATGGGCGGGAGATAGTCGGCGTCGAGGATGCGCTCGGCGTCTTTGCGCGCGAGTGAGGGACCGAGGAAGACGACGGTATCACGCATGCTGCTTCCAGAAATTGATGGCGCGATCTCCGAGGCTGCCGTGATCGAGCGCCCAGTTCTCGATGCCGGGAACGATGACTCGGACAACGGAATATCCGGTATTGCCCGGAGTGAAGTCGACGACGATGATCTGATCGAGTCCGCAGGCTTTGAAACGTTGCAGCAGGAATTCGAGATCTTCATCGAGAGTCGCAAAGGGGTACGAAGAGATCTCTCCGAATTTGCGCAAATGCTTTGAGCTGCCGAAGTACCAGCTATCGCGATTGATGACATCGATTCGACGCGAGTGCGGTGTGAATCCGCCGGTTACGGTGCCGGGTGGAAGAATGTCTTCGCGAACAGCCTGGATGTCTACACAGCGAGATTGTGCGAGTTCAAGCAGAGCACGGCGGACGGCAACCTCTGCATCCGGGTGAGCACCGAGGCCACAGTGAGCCATTGGATAACCCGTGATGCTCTCGTCGCAGACGGAGGCGAAGAACGCCGGAATGCCAAGTTCGGAGGTGATGTCGCGAACGACAGGGAAGAGGTCCGCATTCCAGAACTTCAGCAATAGTTCGTGGGATCCGAGATCGACGCAGGGAAACATTTCGAGGTCGTCGGGGCCGTCTTTCGCGTCGAGTCCGAGTGCGAAGCCACGCCGTTCCCTGGGCATGCGGTGAGCACCGAGTTCCACGAAGGTCCATGAGTCGCGCTCTGCGAGCTCGCAGAGTGCGTGACAGATTGCTTCTTCGCGACAATTTCCGGAGGCCAGTCCGTTCGTATCCGTCATGACGTAACTGGCGGGATGGCGAACGTCAAACCAGTGATAGCCGGCGAGCTTTGCGGGAACATAGCGAGGCTCGCCCGAGAAGATCTCGATGCCCTGGCACCAGGAATAGACACGATCGTCGGAGTATCCGGCAACCAGCTCATAGTTGACGTCGCGAGGGTTGAGGACAGGAGCGGTTTCGTAGAGATGGGCGTAGCTATCCTCCACGAGCGGAAGTCGCGTCTTCAGGGCGGTCTGGCGCTCGATAGCCTCCATCAATGCGCCGGCCTTTGCGTCGATGGGACGCAGTCCCTTGCCGTTGTATACCGACAGGGTGTCCGCGGAATCAGGAACAACGGTCGAGTAGACGGGAATGCCGATGCGATCGAGTCCCGTGATGTCGGCGACTCGAGTCACTCCGAGAGATTCGGCAACGGATGCGGCGGAGGCTACTGTCTCCGCCGCCGGGATAAAGCGTTGTATGCCGTCGACCTTGAGCATTGCGTGACTGAGGTTATGGGGTCGGAGGGTTGCCGTCGCCCCCGTTGGTTATCTGGTTAATTCCGTTTTGTCCGAAGCCGCCGCCTCCGCCGCCGGCGTCGTCCTCGCGGCGGAGCATCATTTTCACGTCGGACTTCTTGATATCGTGGCCAAACAGGCCGATGGCCTGTTCGAATCGCGGCAGCGCATGATGCACCACGGCCTGTTGAGCGGGGTTCAGGTGGCCGTAGAACTCCCGAAATTTTTCTACCAGTTGTCTAAACTCGTGATCCGTGAGGCCCATTCGTTTCAGCATTTCTTCGCGAGTCATGGTGCTCTCCTTCTTGTTTTTGTTATTGAAGATTCATTTGTTTCAAAAATGATTGGAACTGTGGGTCTGCACGAAGAGGAGCCAGGAGTGGATCAACATTGATGAAGATCAACTCCGAGTCCCGATCGTCGAATGCGATCTGAAGCATCTCAATGGCCTTCTGATGATCGCCGAGAGCGGTGTAAATCTGGGCCGTCTCATATGCAATGGGTCTGCCAGCGTGAACTTTCTCCACGGAGTCGCGCAATGCCTCCCTCGCCTTTGCGGTTTCACCGGCGTTGGCATAAGCAACTCCCAAGGTGGCCTCTCTGAAATCGACGGCCTCCGGCGCCGCCGGGACCGAGCGCATGATGTCAATGGCTCGCCTGGGCTTTCGTTCTTCCAAATAGCTCGCCGATAGCGTCAAGACCGCGGGCTCGAGCGGATTCGGTCCGGCTACGTGCGGCTCAAGTATGCGAATTGCCTGGTCTGCGTGCCCGAAGAAGCGGTCGATCATGCTCAGACCGAGCATGACTACAGGTGATTCCGGGTCTGCCGTTTGTACATACTTCATCTGTGCTCTGGCTTCAGCTTCGCGTCCCTGAGGGGTTAGAACGGTGAGGGCATACCATGCATGAGCCTGGGCGTTGTTGGGGTTTAGTTCCAGGGCGCGCTTGTAGTCACCTTCGGCGCCATCCCAGTCGAAGTTCACGAGGGCGCGGGCCAGGGCCCGAGATGTGTAGGCTTCAGCCAACGTGCTGTCGAGTTCAAGCGCCTGCTGCGATGATTTGAGTGCATTCTTCAGCAGAGGGGTTGGGGGTTCGAAGCCGTAGAAGGCGAGGAGACTGTAGCAGTCGGCGAGTCCGGCGAGCGCGGGAGCGTATTGGGGATCGAAGGTGAGAGCGCGCTGGAAATCGACGACGGCTTCTCTAAGGCCGTCCGAGGTTCGTTTCGCGAGTTGGAAGCGGCCTTTCAGATAGGCGTCGTATGCGGGGGCATTCGTTGAATACTGCCGCTGCAAGCGCGCTGCCGTCTCCGCGCCAAGGCGAATCTTCAGGTGATAGGCCACGTCCGTGGCGATCTCATGCTGCGTGTCTGCGAGGTTGGTGATGGTGCTCTCGTAGGTTTGACCCCAGATCTGTTTTCGAGAACGAGCATCGATGAGCTCGATAGGAATGCGAAAGTTGCCGTTGCGCGATTCGAAGGAGCCGGTCACGATCGAGCCCGCATGCATTTCACCGGCGGCGGAGACTGGGTCTACATTCGCGCCCTGGTAGCGGCGAGCGACACTGCCGGCTGCAACCTGAAGGCCGGGCATACGTGAGAGATCGTCAGTCAGTGCTTCGGTGATGCCGGCGCCGAGGTAGTCGAGACTCGAGTCGCCGCTGCGATTTATGAGTGGCAGCACGGCGAGTGAAGTGGAGGGTGGAGCGGGTCTCAAGAAACGCCAAAGGCCGACTGCGACGAGAAGAATTAACGCAGCGGCAACGGCGGGCCACACCCAAAGGCGTTTACGAGGGGGCTCGAGCGCGTGGACGATGTCATCGAGCTTCTCGAAGCGGTCCGCGGGATTCTGTTCGATGCAGCGAAGAATGACGCGCGCCCCGCGGGGGTCGGCTGCCTTGGCGAGCTTCGCCTGCAACTGAGTGCGATTCGAGACGACCTCTTCGCGCGTTGGCCGCGTGCCTGTGAGCATCTCGCAAAGGATCACGCCGAGCGCGTATTCGTCGGCAACCGCAGTGACTTGTCCGGTCATCCTCTGTTCGGGTGCCATGAAGTCCGGAGTTCCCTGACCGGCGGAGTCGGTAAGGCCGCCTTCGCGGCGGAGGACGTTCGTGGCGAGGCCGAAGTCGGTAATGACAGCACGAAGATGCCCGAGAGTGCCGCTGACGAGCATGATGTTGCCGGTCTTGAGGTCGCGATGAATGACTCCGTTCGCGTGGGCGGCGCTGAGTCCGCTGACAATCTGCTTGAGGAGATCGAAGGCCAGTGCGGGGTTGACTGGACCGTTGTGGCTGATGTGCTCGCTGAGCGTGTGTCCGTCGAGAAACTCCATGCTCAGGAACCAGACTTTGGCATCGGAAGGCGATACGTCGCAGAAGAGCTCGTGAATGCGGCAGACGTTTCGATGGGAGATGGCGCGGGCCTGCTTTACTTCGCGACGAAAGCGTTCGATGACAGCGCTGCTCTGTGCGAGGTCGGGGCGGATGGTCTTGATGGCAACCCGCTCGCGAAGCTCGGAGTCCCACGCCTCGTAGACTTCGCCCATGCCGCCGCGCGCGATGAAGCGATGCACCTGAAACCGGCCGGCGACGGTGCTTCCCGGCTCGAAGGTCGAGGTGGGTTCCTCTGCCTGCGGATCGAAACTGGAGACGATCGGGTTTTCGAGGAAGCTTCCGGCTTGCTCGTCGGCGAGCAGAAGCATTTTTACGAGGTTGCGAACCTCAGGCGAGTCGGGGCAGGCGCTATCGACGTAAGCGCTGCGCTTCTCTGGAGGCTGAGCAAGCGCTGCCTCAAAGAGATCCTCGACGAGATTCTGGGAGTCGGCCATTGTTTCCATCCAGCCCTCGGCAGAATGCGAAACCAACCCTTTGGTTTTTAAGTTGTGATCCTGGAGGGATCAGTCTCGGGTTTTTGCCGATCACAGGGCGAATAGCCAATGATGCAGCCGGTGAACTCTGCGCGAAACCCCGGTAACGCGCTCAATGATTACACAAGACCGGTGCGATTTCCACCTTAAAGGGCTTTAGAGCCCTATATTTACATGCAAAAAGAGTGAGCAGGAGGCTCCTAAGAAGGACGCTTCCTGCTCACCAAATCGTTACGGCGTTTGTGATGGTTGCG
>Ga0157369_10005848_pt1 | contig 14288 bp, 13 predicted proteins | sample C25metaG_FD_113461 | JGI IMG/M metagenome (GOLD analysis project Ga0157369, IMG submission 113461) | Corn rhizosphere microbial communities from Kellogg Biological Station, Michigan, USA - C2-5 metaG | ecosystem: Host-associated > Plants > Roots > Rhizosphere > Soil | place: USA: Michigan...
AGACCCGCTGGGCCACCACGACCACCGCCGCGTCCCGGGTCAGCGGCCGAAGTGCCGCTCGCAGCCGGGCGTCGGTGGCCAGGTCCAGTGCCGAGAACGAGTCGTCGAACAGGTAGATCTCGGGCCGGCGCACCCGGGCGCGGGCGATCGCCAGCCGCTGGCGCTGGCCGCCGGAGACGTTGGTACCGCCCTGGGCGATCGGCGCCTCGAGCCCCTCGGGCATCTCCTCGACGAAGTCGCGTGCCTGAGCGATCTCCAGCGCCTCCCACAGCTCCTCGTCGGTCGCGTCGGGCCGCCCGTACCGCAGGTTGCTCGCGATCGTGCCGGTGAACAGGTACGGCCGCTGCGGAACCAGACCGATCCGTTCCCACAGCAGGTCCGGCTCCAGTTCCCGGACGTCGACGCCGTCCACGCTCACCGAGCCGCCGGTCACGTCGAACAGCCGCGGTACCAGCGAGATGAGCGTGGTCTTCCCGGCACCGGTGCTGCCGATGATGGCGGTGGTGGTACCCGGGCCGGCGCGGAAGGAGATGTTGCGCAGTACCGGCGCCGCCGCGCCCGGGTACTGGAAGGTGACGTCGTGCAGTTCCAGTTCCGCGCGTGTCTGGCACTCGGTGACCGGGGCGGCCGGCGGCGCGACCGACGAGTGCGTGCCGAGCACCTCCTGGATCCGCTCGGCGCACACCGCCGCGCGCGGCAGCATGACGAGCATGAAGGTCGCCATCATGACCGACATCAGGATCTGCATGAGGTAGGTGAGGAAGGCGGTCAGCGCGCCGATCTGCATCTGGCCCGCGTCGATGCGGCCGGCGCCGAACCACAGCACGGCGACGCTGGACGCGTTGAGGATGAGCATCACGGTCGGGAAGATCAGCGCCATGAGGCGCCCGACCCGCAACGCGGCATTGGTCAGGTCGGCGTTGGCCACATCGAAGCGCTTGGTCTCGTAGGGTTCGCGGACGAACGCGCGTACCACCCGGATGCCGCTGATCTGCTCGCGCAGCACCCGGTTGACCGAGTCGATGCGGGTCTGCATCTGCCGGAACCCGGGCACCATCTTGCGGACGATGAGGCCGACCGCGATCATCAGCGCCGGTACCGACACGAGCATGAGCCAGGACAGGCCGACATCCTGGCGCAGCGCCATGATGACGCCGCCGACCATCATGATGGGCGCGGCGACCAGCAGGGTGAAGGTCATGACAACCAGCATCTGGACCTGCTGCACGTCGTTGGTGTTGCGGGTGATCAGCGACGGGGCGCCGAACTTCGCGACCTCGCGGCTGGAGAACTCGCCGACGCGGTGGAACACGGCCCGGCGCACGTCGCGGCCGAAGCTCATGGCGGTACGGGCGCCGAAGTAGACCGCCGCGATCGAGCAGACGACCTGCAGCAGCGTGACGGTGAGCATCCAGCCGCCGGTGGTCAGGATGTAGCCGGTGTCGCCCTTGGCGATGCCCTTGTCGATGATGTCGGCGTTGAGGCTCGGCAGGTAGAGCGAGGCTATCGTGCCTATCAGTTGCAGGAGCACCACCAGCAGCATGGGCCGTGTGTACGGCCGCAGGTGCGTGCGCAACAGGCTGAGCAGCATCAGTGGTCTCCCCGGTTTTTGGTGGGTCCGTCGTGAGCCGGCACTCTGGCCGGATCAGGCAGGCGGCGTTCGTCGTTGTGGTCGAGCATGCCGTCGAGGACGACGGAGACGATCTGTTCGGCGGTGAGTTGGTTGCCGTCGCTGATCAGTGGGTGTGAGCCCGAGAACGTGATGAGGCGCAGGATGCGCGTGACCTCGTGGACCGAGTACCGGAAGCGGTGACCGTCGGGGGCCAGCACCCGGGCGGCCGCGCAGTAGAGCAGGTCGTTGGCCGGACGCATGGTCTCCCGGTGCTCCCGGAGTTCTTCCGGCGGCCCCTTCACGCCCATCGCGTGCATCAGCCCGAAGACGCTGATCAGCCGGCGCTGCAGGACCATGGTGAGCCTGACCATGCGGTCGCGCAGCGGCAGGGTGAGGTCGATCGCCTCGATCTCGGCGATCATCGGGCGCGGGTCGAGCACCGCGCCGACCGCCGCGGTCACCAGTTCGTCCTTGTCGTTGAAGACGCGGAAGATGGTGCCCTCGGCGACCCCGGCCGCCTCGGCGATCTGGCGGGTGGTGACCTTGGTCCCGTGCTCGCCGATCAGGGACACGGTGGCCTCGATCAGCGTCGCCCGGCGTTCGTCGGGCGGCAACGGGCGGGCCCGGCCGGTCTGGGGTCGCATCACGGCGGCAAGACTACTGAGTGAGTAACTCACTCACAACCCCTTTCGCTGTGAGCGATGTCCGGAGGTCGGCCGGGAAATCCCCTTTCGCGGAGGCTCCCGTCACCTTAGGTTGACAGTCGACGGGAGGACTTGTCAACCTTGGTTGACGCCTCGCCGGCGATTACTGGCACGGGGGGAGCGGCCAAACGGCTCGCTCGTCGGTCTTAGCAGGTGAGGGAGGGCGCGCAGTGGTGGTACCGAACGTGCGCATCGAGCGGCTGGCGTGGCTGGCGGTACGCGACCGGCTGGCCAATGGCGGGCGCAACAACCCGATGTTCGCGATGTTCCGGATCCGCTCCGGCGGCCGGCACTCGCGCCTGGCCATACCCGGGGTACCGGAGCGGGACTGGATGGGCTACGACCTGACCGCCGGCCGGATGGCCTCCTTCGGCTTCGCGGTCTACGACGTCACCCAGGAACTGTCCGTCGAGGAGCGCCAGGTGCTGCGCGCCACCGGCGAGGTACCGGACTGGTTCCTGCCCGCGGTCCGCCGGCGCCGCCGGCGACTGCGCAGGCAACGCGAGCGGGACCGGATCTGGACCGGACTAGAAGATGGTCTCCGCGAGCTCGAGGACGGTACCGTCGGCGGCCACCACCGGTAGCGCGCGCCACTTGTCGAACGTGGTGCACGGGTGGGAGATGCCGAACCCGATGAGGTCGCCGACGGCCAGCGGGTGCCCGGCCGGTACCGCGAGGTAGGCGTGCTGGTCGTTGGTCCGGGTGACCTCGAAGTCGGCCGGGTCCAGGGGAGTGGACCGTCCGGTCGCGTCCCGCCACACCCGGGGTACCGGCATGCCGGCGTCCGTGGACACGTCGCGCCGACCGAGCCCGGCCAGGGCCAGGGTCGGCTCGGGGCGCGACAGTACCGGCGCCCAGACCCGCAGCGCCTCCCGGAACCGGTACGGCACCTGGGGTTGCGGCCCGCGGGGTACCGCGCCGAACGGGGACAGCGACTCGTAGTGGCCGGCGTCATGGGTGACGTAGCAGCCGCTGCGCAGCACCGTCCGGTACGGCGTGCCGGCCAGCGCCGCCGGCAGCTTCGCTGTGACCCGGTCGAAGTACGCGCTGCCGCCCACGGTGACGATCGGCGCGATGTCGCCGACCACGCCCTCGGCGTTGGCGGTCAGCGCGAGATCGACCATGCGGTCCAGCAGCCGGTCCACCAGTTCCAGCGTGTCGGGCAGGTCGACGCCGTGCACGCTGCCCTCGAACGCGGCGACGCCGGCGAGCGCGAACGGGCTCGCGGCCACCGCCCAGGCCAGGTCCAGCGCGTTGTCGTCATCGCGCACACCGGTGCGGCCGCCAGCGAAGCCGAGCTCGATCAGCAGCCGCAGCCGCGACCGGCGCGCCTCACCGATGCCGGCCACGAGCGCGTGCAGCGACGCGCCGGAGTCGGTGTACGCGTAGACCTCCAGCTCCGGGTGGCGGGCCAGCACCTCGTCCAGCATCCGTACCGAGCCGGGGTCCACCACCTCGTTGGCGAGCACCAGCCGCGGTACCCCCGTCTCGGCGAGCACCGCGGCCTGCCACGCGGTGGCCACGGTGACCGCCCACGCGCCCGCGTCGAGCTGGCGCCGGATGAGCAGCGGGCACATCGTGGTCTTGCCGTGCGGCGCGAGCAGCACGCCGTTCTCCGCGCAGTAGGCCGCCATCGTCGCGATGTTGTGGGCCAGCGCCTCCTCCAGCAGCACCGCGGTCGGCAGCGGGAAGGTACCGTCGAACAGGTTCGCACCGACCACAGTGGACAGATCCGGCAGGCCCTTGGCCGGCGTCATGACAGTGGCCCCGTCAGGTAGCGCTGGATGGTCGGCCCGATCCGGGCCACCACCGTGTCGGTGTCCATCGCCACCACCGGCGGCAGCCGGAGGATGTCGCGGCACAGGGCCAGTCCGAGCATCTGGGTGGCGACCAGCCCGGCCCGCTGCGCGGCCTCCGCCTCGTCGCCCACCAGTCCGAGCAGTGCTGGCGCCAGCTGGTCGCGGAAGACGGTGCGCATCCGGGCGCTGGCGGACTCGTCGGCGACCGCCGAGCGCATGAGCATCAGCAGCGCGTCGTCGGTCGGATCCTCCCAGCGCCGCAGGAAGTGCTCGACCAGCATGGCGCCCAGCTTGCGGCGGGGGACGCCGGACAGGTCCGGCAGGCGCAGGTCGACGTCGACGGCCGCCGCGAACAGCTGGTCCTTGCTGCCGTAGTAGCGCATCACCATCGACGGGTCGATGCCGGCGTCCGCCGCGATGGCCCGGATGGTGGCGCGCTGGTAGCCGTCGGCGGCGAACCGGGAGCGCGCGGCCCGCAGGATCTCCGCGCGGGTGGCGTCGGATCGTCGTGGTGGTGCGGTCATGCGAACGACCGTAGGCCAACGGTTGTTGACTCGCAAGGCACCGCGCCGGTACTGTTGGGTCAACAAGCGTTGGCATACAGGTGTTGACTTCGCGTGGGGAGCGTGGCCGATGGCTGGCGGGAACTTCGACGTGATCGTCGTCGGCGCCCGGGTGGCGGGGGCCGCGACCGCGATGCTGCTGGGCCGCGCCGGCCTGCGGGTGCTCGTGGTCGACCAGGCCCGGCTGCCGAGCGACACTTTGTCCACCCATCAGATCCAGCTGACCGGGGTGGCCCGGCTGCGGCGGTGGGACCTGCTGGATCCGGTGGTGGCCTCGGGTGCGCCGCCCGCGCGCCGCATCCGGCTGGACAACGGCCAGGTGGTACTCGACGGGACGCTGCCCCGGCACGACGGCGTGGACGCAATCTACAGCCCGCGGCGCACGGTGCTCGACGCGATCCTGCTCGACGCGGCCCGGGCCGCAGGGGTCGACGTCCGGCTGGGGTACCCGGCGCGGTCGTTGGCTTTCGACGACGCCGGGCGGGTCGCCGGCGTCGCCGGGCGGGCAGGCGGGGTGGACCGGGCGAGGCTGGTGGTGGGCGCGGACGGGAAGCGTTCCACGGTCGCGGAGGCGGTCGGCTCCCGCCGGTACCGGCAGCGGCCGCCCGCCACGCTGGCCTGCTACACGTACTGGTCGGGAGTGCCGCTCGGGCACGGCGAGCTGTACCAGCGACCCGGCCGCGCGGCCGCGGCGTTCCCGACCAACGACGGGTTGACGATGGTCTACGTCGCCGCGCCGCTGGACGAGCTGGCCGCGTTCCGCGCGGATCCCGAGGCGAGCTACCTGGCGAGCCTGGACCGGTGCGGGGACCTCGGCGCGCGGGTACGGGCGGGCCGGCGGGTCGAGCGGCTGCGCCTGGCGCCGGACCTGCCGCAGACCTTCCGGGTGCCGTACGGGCCGGGTTGGGCGCTCGTGGGCGACGCGGGGCTGGTGATGGATCCGGTCAGCGCCCAGGGGATCGGCAACGCCCTGTGCGACGCGGAGCGGGTGGCCGGCGCGATCGTCGCGGGGCTGGGCGGCGCGGCGCCGCTGGACCGTGAACTGGCCCGGGCGCGGCGGCTGCGCGACGCGACCGTGCGACCGATGTACGACTTCACCGCCGCCCTTGCGCGGCTGCGACCGGCCGGCGCGGCGGACCGCCGGGTACTGGCGGCGGTGTCCGCGCGGCCGGCCGAGGTCGAGCGGTTCCTCGGCGTGTTCTCCGGCGTGGAGTCGCTGCGCGGGTACCGGTCGCCCGGCAACGCGCTGCGCCTGCTCGGACCGCGCGGACTGGCCGGGCTGGCCGGCGACCTCCTGCTCAGCGCAGTCGCTGTTCGAGCAGGCACCCGTGGTAAGGGCCGCCCAGGAGGTCGACGGTGAACGTACCCACGCGGCTGAATCCCGCCGCCTCGTAGTAGGCGACCAGCGCCGCGTCCCCGCCCGCGTAGCAGTCCAGCCGCAGCAGGCCGATGCCGGACTCGCGGGCGGTGGTACGGGCGTGGTCGAGCAGGAGCCGGCCGACGGTGCGGGCGTCCGGCGCGCGGGACGTGATGAACCCGGTGAGGTGGATCGCCGGCTCGCCGGCCAGGTCGGTGAGGTAGTGCGGCGGCTCGGGCTCCAGCACGATGGCGCCGAGTACCCGTGCTCCCTTCTCGGCCAGCCACATGCGGCCGCCGGCGGTGCGCGAGCGGATCAGCGCGACCACGTCGGGAAGCTCGGAGAACGGCGTGGCACCCCACTGGTCGGTCCGGCCGCGCCCGGCGAGCCAGGCGACCGCCTCGTCGTACAGCGCGACGAGCGTCGCGGTGTCGTCGACGGTCGCCCGGCGCAACGCGACCACGGACCGCCTCAGCGCTCGGTACCGGCGTCGAGGACCGGCTTCACGTCGAGGACCGGGGTACCGTCGACCGCCTCCAGGTCGCTCACCCGCACGCGCAGCCCGTCCACCTCCAGCACGGTGACGCGATGCAGCCCGATCGGGTTGGGCCGGTCGGGGGAGCGGGTGGTGAACACGCCCTCGACCGGCCGGGTGAGGTCGCCCCGGGGATGCACCGCCAGCACGTCCCGGCGCGCGCGGTCCAGCCAGGTGAGCAGGAGCACGTCCGAGCCGGCCCGCAGGGTGCCCAGCGCCTCGGCGACGGACGGCTCGAAGACGAGCCACGCCTCGGGCCCGCCCTCGTCGCCCTGCCGGGGCGCGTCGCCCAGGTTCGCGAGCGGCGACTCGACCCGTCCGACCGGCCGTACGGTGAAGCCCGGCTCGCTCAGGGCCGATCCACGATGTGCATCGCGGCCTCCTCGGCCGAGGCGGCGCCGCCGTCGATGCCGACGTCCTCGCCCAACAGGTCCGCGTCGTAGTCCGGCCCGATCCCACCGTCGAGCGCGACCAGCCGCCCCGCCCGGCCCTCGCCGACCTCGGCCGGATCGAAGAACTCGTCGGCCTCGGAGGGGAGCGCCTCGTAGTCCACAATGGACGGTGCCCACGGGCCGGTCGACGGCAGCGGCTCCTCCGGTACCTCCTGGATCAGACGCTGGTCCAGCGACTCGCCCAGCATCGCCTCGGCACCGGTGACCCCGAAGGCGGTCACGCCGCGGTAGTTCTCCGGCGGCGAATAGCCCTCGTCCAGCGCGTCGTCCAGACCGCGATCGACCAGAGTGTCCGCGGTGGAGAGCTGGCCCTCGTCGGGCTCGTCGTCGGTTCGGTCCCAGCCGACCGGCGGCTGCGTCATGGCTTCACCTCCAGTGTCGAACCTGTTTCCGGCAGCGTAGCGGCCGTCGGCGCCGGACGCCCGCCCGCCACCCTCGGACCGGCCCTCGTCGCGCCCGGCGCGACGCCGGTCACGACCGCCGGCGAGGCTCGCCGAGCCGGCCCCGGCCAGCGCTCAACCGTCAGACGCCGCCGGCCAGCGTGAGGCCGCCGTCGACCACCACGGTCTGGCCGGTGATCCAGGCCGCGTCGTCCGAGGCGAGGTACGCGACGGTCGAGGCGACGTCCTCGGGTACCCCGAGCCGGGCCATCGGGTACGCCCGGGACACCTCCTCCTCGCGCCCCTCGAACAGCGCCGTCGCGAAGCGGGTCTTCACCACCGCGGGTGCCACGGCGTTGACCCGTACCCCGGGCGCGAGCTCCACCGCGAGCTGGGCGGTCAGCTGGATGAGGGCGGCCTTGCTGACGCCGTAGAAGCCGATGCCGGTGGCCGGCCGCAAACCCGCGACCGAGGCGACGTTCACCACCGCGCCGCCGTGTTCGCCGAGGTAGGCCCGGTGTGCCACGCGTACCCAGGACAGCGCGGACACCACGTTGACCTCGAGCGTCTTGCGGGCCGCCCCGGTGTCGAGCTCCAGCAGCGGACCGTAGGCCGGGTTGATGCCCGTGTTGTTCACCAGCACGTCCAGCCGGCCGAACTCGGCCAGCACACGCTCCACAGTGGACAGCTGGTGGGACTCGTCGTCGGCCCGCCCGGCCACGCCGATCGCCCGGACGCCGTCCACGCCGCCGTCCACGCCGCCGTCCGCGCCCTCACCGGCCGCGTTGATGCCGTCCACGGCGGTACGCAGACCCTCCTCCTTGCGGGCGGTCAGGCACACCCGGCCGCCCTCGGCGACGATGCGTGCGGCGACGGCCAGCCCGATGCCCCGGCTGGCCCCGGTGACCAGGGCGACCCGGCCGGCGAAGCGAGAAGTCATGAGGCACGGTACCGTGCCGGCCCGGCACCCCCGATGGCGAGCGAGCTGGGGATTCGACAGCCGCAGGCGGCCCGGCCACCTTGGTGAGGTGGGCCGGGCCGCCTCCCCCTGCATGGGACCCCGGCGGCTGCGTTGTTCTATGTGGAGACCACCGAGCCGGCCCTCCGGTTGCATCAGAACTTGGCCCGGTCGGGTGCGGCGTCCCGGCTCCGCGACCTCGCAATTCGGGGCAGCATGGGCGGCATGGGCGTGAACTTCGCGGACGGTACCCCGATGTGGGTCGACCTCGGCACGTCGGACGTGGCCGGCGCGGCGGTGTTCTACGCCGACCTGTTCGGCTGGGCCTTCGAGGACCTGGGCCCGGAGGCCGGCGGGTACGGCACCTTCCAGAAGGATGGCATGCAGGTGGCGGGCGTCGGTCCGGCCACCGACCCGACCAGGGGCACGTCCTGGGCGACCTACTTCCGGGGCGACCCGGACGCGGTGGCCAGGCGGGTGGCGGCCGCCGGGGGCCAGGTGATCGTCGCGCCCATGGACGTGCTGGACCAGGGGCGGATGGCGCTGTTCACCGATCCGGGCGGGGCGTTCTTCTCGGTCTGGCAGCCCGACCGGGACACCGCCGCCGAGGTGGTGAATCAGCACGGCAGCCTGACCTGGAACGAGCTGCTCACGCCCGACGCCGCGGCGGCCCGGGCGTTCTACCCGCCGGTACTGGGCGTCTCCGAGCGCACCGTGTCGATGGGTGCGGGCCCGGAGTACACGCTGCTGGAGGCGGGCGGGCGCGCGGTGGCCGGCATGATGCAGATCGACCCGTCGTGGGGGCCGTTGCCGACCGGCTGGGACGTGTACTTCGCGGTGGACGACTGCGACCTCAGCCACGCCAGGGCGCTCGAACTGGGCGGCACCTCGGTGGCCGAGCCGCGGGACACGCCGGCCGGCCGGTTCGCCGCGCTCGACGATCCGCAGGGCGGCCGGTTCTCCATCATCAGCAACAACCCGGACTTCGCGGTGTAGCCGGGTCAGCTGTCCGCCGACACCCAGCTCTCGTGGCCGGAGATGAACGTCTCCACGTTGTCGTTCTTGATCGCGGTCAGCAGGTCCAGGCTCTCCTGGGAGAGCGTCTCGTAGGAGACGCCGTGGATCGTCTCGGGGTGGAACTGGCCGCCGTTGGTCTTGACGGTCACCAGGTTGCCCGCGGCCATCCCGCGCATCGCGTACACCCAGTCCTCGACCGGGATGCCGCCGTCGTCCAGCGTCATCGCGTTGCCGACCGTCTTGAGCACGCTGTTGAGCTTCGGCAGGTCGGTGAGCACCCCGGCGCTGGTGATCTCCTTGAACACCGCCTTGAGGAACTGCTGCTGGTGGCGCTGCCGGCCGTAGTCGCCGTCGCCCTTGGCCAGCAGGTCGCGCTGCCGCACGTAGTCCAGCGCCTCCCACGGCTCCAGGTGGTAGCAGCCCGGCTTGTACACCTTGGGAGTGACCCCGGGCAGGGGGCGGTCGGGGGTGAAGTCGTCGCGCAGCCTGTACGACGGGCTGACGACCTTGCCGTTCTTGTCGTACCCGTTGTGGATCGACGTGGTCTGCTCGTCCACGCACATGGTCACGCCGCCGAGCACGTTCATCACCTGCCGGAACCCGTCGAAGTCCACGATCGCGCCGGCGTCGAAGGTGATCCCGGTCAGGTTGGTGATCGTCATGGTCAGCAGCTGGAAGGCCTTGGCCCGGCCGGCGTCGCCGGTCAGCCCCAGGCCGCCGTCGGCGAACGCCGCGTTGATCTTGTCTTCGTGCCTGCTCGTCCTGGTCTTGCCGTTGTCGAACGCCGGGATCTGGACGTAGCTGTCGCGCGGGAGGGAGACCAGGAACCCGCGGTCGTGCTGGCTCGGCACGTGCAGGATGATGATCGAATCGGCCCGTACCGGCTCGTTCGGGTTCTGCCCGGGGCGCGAGTCCACCCCGACCAGGAGGATGTTCTTCGGGCCGTTGATGGTGACGTGCTGGCGCCCGGGGGCGTCCGGGAGCAGGTCCGCCCGGCGGATGCCGCTGGTCGCCTGCGCGACGATCGACTTGTACCCGATGATCAGCCCACCGCTGGCGATCATCATGAGCGCTCCGAAGATCACCATGAGCCGGGCCCACCACGGGGCCTTTCCCCGGCCCTTCCGCGGGGGAGTCCCGCCCGGTCTGACCGGCCGGTCGGACTCCGTCGCCGTGCTGGACCGGTACTCCACGAACGGCTCCTGTCACGAGGCCAAGGGCGAAAGGCCACTCTAATATGCCGGCCCGATCGCGGCTGCCCGTCACCGGTGGCGGGCACGCGGGGCGGACCGGGGCGGGCCGGCCGGCACGGGCTCGTACACTCGCCTGGTGCGACGGTGGTGGTGGCTGTCCTTGACGGCGTTCTTGTTGGTCGGCACCGCGTGGGCGCTCGCGTTGCCCGCCAACGGCACGTACGACGAGAAGGACCACATCGTCCGCGCGTACGCCGTGGCGACCGGTCACCTCACGACCGACATGACCGTCGTCGACCGGCGTACCGACACCAAGCCCGCCTTCTACGTACCCGCCGGGCTGCTGCCCGCAAACGCGACCGTGGACTGCGCGTGGTCGCCGAAGCCGTACAAGACACCGACCTGCCAGCACTGGCTCACCGGTACCCAGAAGGTGCTCACGCCGAGCGGGGCGGCCAGGTACAGCCCGCTGTACTACCTGCCGGTCGGCATCCCGATGGCGCTGTGGCCGAACCTGACCGGTCTGCTGCTGGGCCGGATCGTCTCCGCGCTGCTGTCCGCCCTGCTGCTGGCGTGCGCGGTCACCGCCGCGCTGCGGCTGGGCAGCCGGCTGCTGGTGCTCGGTGTGGTGCTGGTCGACACCCCGACGGCGGTGGACCTGTTCGGCGCGATCAACCCGAACGGGCTGGAGATCGCCTCCGGAGTGCTGGTCTTCTGCTCGCTGCTGGCCCTGCTCCGCGCGCCCGACGGGCGGCTGGACGAGCGGGACACCCGCCGGCTGCTCGTGATGGCCGGGGTCGGCGCGCTGCTGCTGCTGACCGTCCGCCAGATCGGGCCGGTGTGGCTGTGCCTGGACCTGCTGGCCTGCGCGCTGCTGGCCCGACCCGGGCGGCTGCGGGCACTGCTGCGCCGCCGCGCGGCGCGCTGGATGCTGGGCGGGTCGTGGGTGCTCGGCCTGGCCTACGCCGTGGGCTGGGTGGCCTACTCGGGTATCGGCGACGTCACCAACAACAACCGCGACGCCCTGCACTTCAGCCTGGGCGGCGCCCTGGGCCGGATCCTCTTCGAGCGGACCACCTCGGTGTCGGGCAGCACGCCGCGGGTGCCGTTCTACATCGAGCAGATCGTCGGCACGTTCGACTACGGCGAGACGCACATCTCGCGGCTGGTGATCGTCGGCTGGTACCTGCTGGCCGCCGCCGTGGTGGTGCCGTGCCTCGTGTTCGCGTCCCGGAGGTACACGTTCGTACTGGTCGGGCTGGGGCTGGCCAGCCTCGCCGTGCTGGTGCTGCTGGACCTGTACTTCCTGCCCAAGGTCGGCTGGTTCTCGCAGGGCCGGTACGCGATGCCGTCGCTGGTCGGTGTGGTGCTCGGCGCCGCTGCGATGACCCGCTTCGAGGGGCGCCTGGCCGCCCGGGGCCTGCTGCGCTGGTACGCGCTGGCACTGGCCGGGGTGGCCGCGCTCGGCCACGTGTACGCGCTGTCCCGGGTGATGTCCCGGTTCCAGGTGGGCATCAACGCGCCGCTCGATCCGCTGAGGTACACCTGGCGGCCGCCGGTCGGGCCGGTACCGCCGCTGCTGCTGATCGTCGCGGGCGGCGCGCTGCTGGTGGCGCTCGCGGTGACCGCCCGGCCGGTGGGGGCCGCGGCCTACACGCCGGCCCTGGACGCGGAGCCGGTGGAGGCGACGGCGCGCTGATCGGCGACGCCGCCGGCCCACAGCACCACGGCCTCGCCGGCCATCAGGACCAGCCAGATCCCGCCGTTGGTACCGCCGAGCAGCCAGTCCTCGGTGGCGATCGTCGGTACCACCGCCAGCGCCGCGACCACGAACCACGCCGGGCCCATCCGGCCCGGGCCGTCCCGGGGCGGCCCGCGCAGCACCGGCCGCAGCGCGTGCCACAGGAACAGCAGCAGGCCGAACACGAACGCGATCAGCCCGAGCGCGCCGCCCCGCCGGAACGCGCCGACCGCCGCGTTGTCGGTGTTGAGCTGCCGGTCCGAGCCGGACCGCACCACCACCGCCCGGGAGGTACGCGGGTCGCCGAACAGCTTCTCGGCCGGCCCGCCCGCCTTCCAGTCGGTGTACACCTGCCGCCAGGTGTCCAGCCGGCCGCTGCTCATGTCGTCGCCGCCGAACCGGCTCTGGGTCAGGAAGCCGCGCCCGCCGGAGAGCACCAGTACCAGCGCCACGACCGCGAACGGCGCCGCCACCGCGACCCAGGTCCGCCGGTACCGGGGCAGTCCGGCCGGGGTACGCGACGGTGCGAGGCGGCGCAGCAGGAACAGCGCCGCGTGCACCACGGCGGCGGCGACCGCGAAGACGAAGCCGATCCGCGAGTTGCTCTCGTACAGCACGAAGCCGGCGATGACCGTCGCGGCCAGCCGCTGCCACGCCGCGAACGCCCGGTCGGGGCCGATCCGGATCGCGGCGACGATCGCCAGGCCGGCCATCGAGTTGGGGTGGAAGTAGAGCCCCGGGCCGCCCCAGAACCGGTCGCGCATCAGCACGGTCGACGGGTCCTGGTTGGGGATCGCGTGCACGCTGTCGAACAGGGTCGCCGAGCCGGCGAGCAGCAGCAGGGCGATCCCGACCAGGATCGCGGCCGCCATCCCGACGCTCGGGTCACGCCTGTCCCGGGTCGCGCCCGGCTCGCCGGTCGTCGCGGTACCGGTCGAGCCGCGGTCCGGCCGGCGTACCGTGGCCACGATCGCGAGCGCGGCGAGGGTGAACACCCCGGCGTAGGCGACCCGCTGGGCGGCCACCTTGAGGTGCACGGTGAGCACCGCCCCGAGGATGCCGAACAGCCAGTACGCCAGGCCGAGCCACGCGGTACCGAGGCGGGGAAGGGCGGGCAGTCGGGCGAACCACGGCCAGGCCCACACCGCGAGGATCACGCCGGCCACTGCCAGGATCCCCCAGATGACCAGCTTCCCGCTGTCCGTGAACGTCCAGGTGGAGAAGCCGGCCAGGACGAACAGGCCGCCGATCACGGTACCCCGCAGGGTTATCCCGGGCAGCGTCGTCGCGAACGCCGCGATGGCCACCGCGATGACGGCGGCGAGCAGCGCCTTGGCGGCTCCGCCCGGGCCGTGCCCCTCGGCGTACGCGACGATCGCCGCGGCCACCGCGACCGCCCCGCCCGCGGCCAGCCCGAGGGACCGGGCCTGCGACCACGACCTCATCGCGTGCCCGCCCCGCTGGCCCGGCGGGCCCGGCGCCCGAGCACGAAGTCGCGTACCTTTCGGCGCATCCCGCCCGGTACCAGCCACACCTGCAGGAAGGTGAGGTAGTCGATGAGCTTCGGGTCGCCGTGCCGGCGCGCCTCGCGCAGCAACTCGCGGAAGACCTTGCCGTCGCGGGTCTCCGCGGCCATCGAGCCGACCACGCTCATCGCGAGCGCGGCGTAGGCCCGCGGCGTGACCCGGGAGCGGCTGTCGCGCAGCCACTGGAGCATGTCGCGCCAGGGCGACTCGAAGCTGACCCGGGGCCGGTTCTCGTCGGCGTACCAGATGACCAGTGGTTCGGTGGCGTAGACCAGACCCACCCCGTCGACCTCCAGACAGCGCAGTGTCCAGTCCAGCTCCTGCAGCCGGCGCAGCTTCGGGGCGAACGGTACCCGGCGCAGCAGCTCGGTCGGCGCGAGGATGGTGGACGTCTGGATGAATCCGTCGCCGTGGAACAGTCCGTGCCGGACCGCGAGGTATTCGCTGGGCG
>Ga0157369_10005850_pt1 | contig 14286 bp, 6 predicted proteins | sample C25metaG_FD_113461 | JGI IMG/M metagenome (GOLD analysis project Ga0157369, IMG submission 113461) | Corn rhizosphere microbial communities from Kellogg Biological Station, Michigan, USA - C2-5 metaG | ecosystem: Host-associated > Plants > Roots > Rhizosphere > Soil | place: USA: Michigan...
AGTAAGCGAAGGCGATGGTTTCGGTGTCGTTCAATGTAGGTGAATTGGGATGTGAGGCAGCTTTGCGGAAGAGCTCGAGTGCGTTTTGATGCTGCCCCAACCCAGATTCGCAGCGTGCGAGATTGAGTTGCGTCAACACATCGCCGGGCGCGAGCCGGAGTGCGGTTTTCAGTTCTGCTTCAGCACGCGTGAGATCTCCTTGCGAGAGCAACACCCATCCCAAGGCAGAGTGTCCGGGCGCGACGGTTGGCTCGAGCTTCACGACCCGCTCGAAGTCTCGGCGTGCAGAAGAGAGATCGCCACGTTGCGCCGAGGCCAATCCGTTCCGCATGAAACGAGTGGCTTCCGCCGCTGTCGCCGCCGTTTGTGCGTGTAGAGGAGCTGAGAAAAGGGCGATCAATAGGAAGACCCGGCTCAAAGATGTGATCCGGGTAGAGAAATAGACCGGGACTGCGCAGATGGGCATAACGGTTTCTACTGCACAGGTTGTAGCACAACGTAACTGCGGCCTAGGTACAGCCACGTTCGCTTGCCATCAGCTTCAGAGACCATCTGCAGCGGAACCGGCCGTGTGATTGTGGCGTCGCGAGTCGTGGAAGTGCGCAAGACATCGCCGGTTCCCAGATTCATTGCCCGATGCTACGAAATGTAGGCGTAGCTTGCCAAGGTAAAATGAGTCGGCTTTTGCGAGGTTCCCACTATGCTTCGTATGCGCGCCCCTGGTGCAATTGCGGTTCTATGCGTCGCTTGCTTCTGTGTGGCGCAGGCGCCGGCTCTGTCCGAAGCGTCGTTTGCTTTGCGGAAGGATGGCCCTGTAATCCGCCAGGCGGTACAAGATACCGAGCCGTTCACGGTGGCAGGGGAGCGGGGCGTGCTCGTGGGCCAGCAAAATGGTGAACTCGAGGCTTGGATCTTGCCCGCGAAATTGCTGAGCCACCTCACGGTGGAAGCGCGTGTGGAAGGTTATCCCGTTCCGATCGAGCTGAATAAGATGGCGCGCGAGATAGAGATTCGTCCCGATCGCACGACGATCACCTACTCACACATCGCTCTCGTCGTGCGTCAGATCATGTTCGCTCCGGATGACGCACCCGAAGGCACCGGAGCGGTAGTGATGTTCAGCGTTGACGCGCTTCATCCGGTGGACCTTACGTTCCGATTTACTGCCGAATTACGCGAGATGTGGCCTGAATTGAGCAGCGGCGCGACATCCGTCGAGTGGGTCGCGAGCAATTCTGGCGAAGGTTATTACGTTCTGCACAGCGACTTCGACAACTTCGCAGGAGCAGTGTCAATTCCGAGTGCGCGGCCAGGGATTATGGCGCCGTACCAGGAACGGCCACACACTCATCCCTTGGAGTTGCTGCTGCATGTAGATCCTGCGCGGGATAAGAACAGGATCTTCCCGCTGCTCATGTCGGTGGGCCGAGACAAAGAGCACGCATCGGCTGCTGCACTCGGTGAGAGTCTGAGGTCGCTCGGAGAGGAACTGCCCGGGTTGTATAAGCGGCACGCCGCACACTATGCAGAGCGCGAACGTGACCGCACCGAACTGGTGTCTCCGGATCCTATGCTCAACGCCAGCTTCACCTGGGCGGAGACTTCTATTGAACAGCTACGTGCGCGTACGGCAGATGGGGGCACAGCTTTGGTCGCAGGTTATTACGCCTCCGGAGATTCCGCGCGCCCGGGATATGGCTGGTTCTTCGGCCGCGATGGGCTGTACACGATTTTCGCTCTGGACAGCTACGGCGACTTCGAAGACAGCCGTGCTGAGCTTGACTACCTGGCGAAACACCAGCGCGAGGACGGCAAGATTATGCACGAGCGCTCGCAGACTGCGGATTTCACGAATTGGGCGGCTCTTCCGTATCAGTACGCAGCAGCGGATTCGACACCGTTGTTCTTGATGGCAGTCAACGATTACGTGCGAGCCAGTGGAGATTTGGCCTTTTTGCGCGAGCAGAATGAGGTAATCCGAAAGGCATGGACGTTCGAGACGACGCACGATGCGAACGGAGACGGCATCTACGACAATGCGCAGGGAACCGGATGGGTTGAGAGTTGGCGCGGAGTCTATCCGCAGCAGGAAATCTATCTCGCGCTGCTGGATGAACAGGCCTCGCGTGCTATGGCGGATCTTATGAGCCGCATGAGCCGCGGCGAGGACGCAAGCGCAGCAGCTGCCAGAGCGGACGCCATTCACGAGACGATTGAAGCGGAATATTTTCTGCCGCAGTCGAACAGATATGCGTTCAGTCACAATCGCGAAGGGAACGACGTGACGAATACGGTCTTTCCCGCGGTCGCGTGGTGGAGCAGCGCCCACGGACTGGAGCATGCAGATGCATCGTTGAGAGGTTGGGCATCGCATCTGTTTGATACAGACTGGGGAACGCGTTCGGTCGCGGAGAACGATACGCGGTTCGATTCGATGAGCTACCACGAGGGCTCGGTGTGGCCGCTGTTTACGGGATGGACCGCACTTGCGGAGTATCGTGCCGGGCATCCGTTGGCAGCATGGATGATGACGATGCAGAACGCCGATCTGACGTATGCGCAAGATCCGGGAGCGGTAACAGAGTTGCTTTCCGGCGAGTTTTACGAGCCGTTCGGACGCAGCACGAGCCACCAATTGTGGTCGTCTGCGATGGTGCTTGTACCGATTCTGCGAGGCATGTTCGGTCTGGAGGTCAACGCGACAGAACACACAATCCGAGTCGCTCCGCAGTTGCCGGCGGAGTGGGACCACGTGTCGCTCAAGCGGGTGCGGGTGGGTCCGAGTGTTGTCGACCTGGATTTCAAGCGCAACGGTGTCGGGTGGAATGTGCTGGTGACCGCCGTGCATGGTCCGCCAGTGAGATTGAACGGCGCAAAAGGAGACGGCCGGTCGATGCAGTATGCGACGCCCGGGGTCGAGGTTCAAATGCCGCACGGGTTGCCGGCGCGCGGATCGCGAACCGGGGGATTGAAGGTGCTCAGCGAAGATCAGTCACCGGGTTCATTGCGGCTGATCCTCGAGGCGCCGGCCGGTAGCGTGTTCGATCTGAAGCTTCGGCGGAATACCAGGTCAAATGTTGAGGTCGAAGGTGCGGTGCTGGGCGGCGCTGAGGACAACCTGCGCGTCTCGTTCGAAGGCAACGAGGGGAGCTATAGTACACGCATCGTAAAGCTGCAGTGGTAGTCAGTTTGAGTTACCGGACACTGGCGATCCAACTCGTGAAAGGTGGCAGTGTGATGTTCTTGAGAGACGTTGTGGCACTTAGGTCCGGAGCGTCGGTCAGGATGGTTTGAACAGAGCTGCCCTGGATATCTGCCGGAGAGACGTCGAGCGAGATTGTTTGTGGCTGACTGCTGAAGTTCAACGCGACGACGACCGCGTCGCTCCCGCTCACCCGCGCGAAGGAAAGGACGTTCGCATTCTTGTTATCGAGCATGAACTCTTTGCCGTTGTGGAGCGCAGGATTTGTACGCCGCAGCTCGATGAGCTGGCGAAACCAGTTGAATTGAGAGTATGGGTCCTTCTCTTCGGAGGCGACGTTAACTGTCTTGTAGTCCGAAGCAACGGGAAGCCACGTGTGTGGATTCGTGCTGAATCCGGCCTGCGAGCTACCATCCCACTGCATTGGTGTGCGCTCCCCGTCGCGTCCCTTTTCTTTGGGCCAGCCAGTAATTCCGATGGGATCTTTGACGTCCTCTTTGCGTTGCGGTGTGGACGTCTTCATGCCTATCTCTTCGCCGTAGTACATCAGTGCTGTCGCGCGCGTTGTCAGCAGGACCGTCGAGATCAGCTTTGCGATCTCCGGGTTGTGTGCGCCGTCGCCGAAACGATCCCAACTCCGCGGATTGTCATGATTGTCGAAGACCAGCAGGGGCCAGTTGTCTCCGAGTACGGTCTGCATGTCAGTGAGAGTTTCGCGAAAATGTGCCAGGTTGAGAGCAACATTAGGTGAACTCGGGCCGCCGCCTTCACTGTGAAAACCAACAAGTGTGTCCATTGGCAATTGCAGCTCTTCGTGAGCATCTGTCCCGTACCACTTGAGTAGCTCTCTCGTGTTGGGCAGGTAGGTTTCACCGATGAGCACGCGATCCCCAGGATAGCTGTCGATGACTTTCCGCATGCGGCGCTGGACATCGTGGACCTCCGGCAACATGTTCGTGTACTCGTCGTTCAGGTTCGGATCGCCTTGCGCATTCACTCCTCCGAGGTCACGTTCATCGCGAAGCTGTGGGTCTTCGAATAACGTGGGAATCGCGTCAAGACGGAACCCGGAGACACCACGGTCCAACCAGAATCGCAACACGCCGAACATAGCTTTTTCGACCTCTGGATTGCGCCAGTTGAGGTCCGGCTGCTGCTTGTAGAACTTGTGGTAATAGAACTGGCGCACGGCGGGCACCCACTCCCAGGCCGATCCACCAAATAGTGAGACCCAGTTATTGGGCGGAACACGGCCTTCGTGCTCGTACTTTTTCTGGTAGTCAGTTACGCCCGGCGCATTGATGGCCTTACCGTCATTCCACACATACCAGTCGTGCTTAGGATTTGTCCGCGAGCTCGCCGCTTCGATGAACCATTTGTGCTTGTCGGAGGTGTGATTCATCACCATGTCGAGCAATACTTTGATGTTGTTCTGGTTCGCCTCCTTGATGAGGCGGTCCATATCAGCCATCGTGCCGTATTGCGGATCCACGGCCTCGTAATCGGAGATGTCGTAGCCGAAATCCACCTGTGGTGAGGGATACATTGGCGAGATCCAGATCGCGTCGACCCCGAGGTGATGAAGGTATGGAAGACGCTGCGTAATCCCGCTGAGATCTCCGATGCCGTCGCCGGTTGTGTCCTGGAATGAACGAGGATAGATCTCATAAACCACCGCGTGGTGCCACCAGGGATCGGCGGAATGCACTGCACCGACGGCAGGCTGTACTTGGGAGACTAACCGAGGCGGTGCGGCAAATAACGTGCCGTAGAGACACACCGCAGCGATAGCCCGGCGGAACGCAGAGGGCAAATGCAAAGATGACGAGAAAGTGGCGAATGCGTCGAACGAGCGCATAACGGAAATCCTCCCGCAATCAAGCGCGACCGACTATAAAACATTTCGCTCGCTCCGGCTAATACGCTGACATTGCTCACAACCACTCTCATTTCCGATATGTGCCGGTTTCTGACGGCTGCGTCAGAAGCCTGTTAGACAGCAAATCTCACAATTAGCTCGCCTTGTAGGCAAACGTCTGTCTACGACTTGAGACTTGTAGGACAACTGCGAATCATCGCACTGAGAAACAGACAAAAAGCTATTGACAGCATCACGAGTGAGAGGCGTAGTGTTTGGTCGGCAATCGATATGCAAGACGAGGGCCAGCGCCTTCGGTTACGCCGGCGGGGAGCGCCAACCCGTGGCGAAAGATAGATGGCGTGAACGGCACGGTAGTTGAGCAAGTGGTTTTTTAGGAGGTGGTGCGATGTCGAAGCGCTGTTTCCGCAATTTCCGTTTGTCTGCCGTACTCGTGATTTTCACAATCTCCTTGCTCTTGTCCGAGAGATCAGCCCAGGCACAGGTTGTGTACGGGCAGATTCAGGGCACGGTCGTGGACACTACGGGCAGCAGCATCCCCGGCGCCACCATCACGGTCACCAACCCGGGTAAAGGGACGACTGTAACTGCGACGAGCAATGAGGCAGGCGAGTTCACGGTGGCTCATCTTGTGCCCGACAGCTACAACATCAAGGTAACGGCAAAAGGGTTCACGAGCTACGAGCAGAATGATCTGCGGATCTTCGCAGACAGCGCGGCCACAGTGCGTGCCTCTTTGCCCGTGGGCAGCGAGACAACGACGGTGGAGGTCAACGCTGATGCAGTACCGCAGTTGAAGACCGATCGCGCTGATGTGGCGATGACGTTCACCTCGCAGGATATCCAGAGTCTGCCGATCCCGGATCACAACTTTGCCAACCTGCAATTGCTGCTGCCGGGCGCGACGCAGCTCGGATGGTCGCACGCGGCGTCAGAGAACCCGCAAGGCTCCAAGCAGATTGACATCGATGGGCAGGCGTTTGCTGGCGTGAACTACACGTTGGACGGAACGGACAATCAGGACGCGATTCTTGGCATCATCGTTGTGAATCCCAATTCGGACTCAATGATCGAGGCCAAGATTTCGACGCAAAACTATGACGCGGAGTTTGGCAAGGCAGTGGCATCGGTTCAATCGGTGCAGACGAAGTCCGGATCCAACTCGTTCCACGGCACACTGTTTGATAACCGTGAATCCAATGCCAATCTGGCGCGCGATCCGTTTTCGCAACCGAAGGCTAACGGGTTACCCGCCGGTTTGAAAAATCAGTTTGGTGGCTCGTTGGGCGGGCCAATCTATAAGGACCATATCTTTTTCTTCGGCGATTACCAGGGCGTTCGTCAGAAGGTAGGCACTGCGGCCACGATGACTGTGCCGACACAAAACGTTCTCAAGAGCTGTCTCGGTCAAATCACTCCCGTGGTGAATGGTGTAGCAACTCCGGGATGCGATTTTAGTGAGTACACGAAAGCCGGTCCGGGACACGTGCTCTATAACAACACGCTCACGACCGTGAACGGCGTACCGAATGGTTCACCATGGCCTGGCAATGTTATTCCGGCGTCGTTGATCTCACCCACGGCCATGAATCTCTTCAAGCTCTTATTGCCCTATGCCCCGAACATTAACCAGGCTAGCCTTACCCAGAATTACACCGCGAACGGCACAGGTATCTTCAATAGCGATCAGTGGGATGTTCGCGGGGACGTGAATGCCACGCAGAGCATGCACATATTCGGACGTTTTAGCCGGTTCACCGATACGCTGACCGGTAAGGTACTATTCGGCAACGCCGGTGGCGCTGGATTTGGTATCGGAGGCTATGGTGGCACATCCAACGGCACCAATGACAGCCTTGCTCTCGGCATGGATATGTTCCTCTCGCCGAAGTGGTCAACTGATGTTCGTCTAGGCTACTTCCGGTACAACATCATCACGTCGAAGTATGATCAGACGGCTGCCAATCTACCTATCCAGGGCGAGAACGTCAGCGGTACAGGGATTAATGCGCCGCTGGTTGTTACACAGCAGTTTGGTGCACCAGACATCAACGTCGCGGACGTCGCGGTGTCGGGCAATAATTCTCCCAACAATACACAGGCGCTTGGCTCCCAGTATGGCGCCGGTCTGAATGTCGACCGTTGCAACTGCCCATTGAAGGAGAAAGAGGATCAGTTCCAGTTGGTCAACAACTGGACGCGCGTCATCGGTAGCCATCAAGTGAAGTTCGGCGTCGACCTGCGATATGCGCGTAATCTGCGTGTGCCATCCGACAACGATCGCACCGGCATCAACAACTTTGGCTCCGGTCCGACCTCGAACGGAACGGGTGGAACAGGTCTTGGGTTTGCGACTTACGCCCTGGGCCAGGTGACCGCGTTCAACCGGTACGTTGGCACTTCGAACGAGACCAATGCAAAGGAATTCCAGCCGCGCGATTTCTTCTATGGACAGGACACCTGGCGCGCGACCCCGAAGCTGACGGTGAATGTTGGTTTGCGGTATGAGTACTACGCTCCAGAACGGGTAAACGGAGCCAATAACGGAGCACTTCTAAACCTGGATACTGGCTACATCAATGTGGCTGGAGTCGGTGGCATTCCGTTGAACATGGGAGTGTCCGCACCGAAGTTCCCACTCAACCCGCGTTTTGGACTCGCCTATTCCCCCAATGAGAAGACGGTGCTTCGTGCCGGTTATGGTCGTAGCTTCGACTTAGGCGTATTCGGATCTACCTTCGGGCACGTAGTGACACAAAACCTCCCCGTGCTCATCAATCAGTCGATCAATGCACCCGGGAACTACGCAAGCTATGCCTTCCAACTGGACAACCCGATTGTGAAGGGGCCAAATGTAACCGGTCTTTCGAATTATCAGCCGATTACGGTCAGCAGCTCGGGTCAGATTCCTCTCGGCGGCCCGAACGCTCCGACCGTTCCCGGTTCGGGGGGGAAGACGGTTGGTCAATTCGTGCAAGAGAAAGCTCGCCCGTTCACTGAACGCCTGACGACTCTTGACGCGTGGAACGTTGCGGTGCAACGTTCGCTGACTCCAACCATTTCGTTGACTGTCGCATATGTAGGCAATAAGGGCACGCATACGTTAAGCGATGGGAGCGGCAATACCACGCAACCCAACGAATCTGCCAGCAATCTGCCTGCGCAATACAGCGCGATCAAGGCGGGTGGACAGCAGATCGCGCTGCATTATGACGCATTGAACACTGCTGCCATCACCGCGTTCTGTGCCGCGTCCGCAGGAAACTGCAGCCAGGGCGTGCCGCTGTCTGGCCCGTATCAAGGAGCGACCAACCAGACCAACCTGCTGCGCCGCTATAACGGCGGATCGTTACCAGCATGCGGAGGACCGTGCGGGGCTACGCAGGACATTCAGTATTACGGAGATGATCAGGACACGCATTACAACGCACTCCAGGCAAGCCTCGACAAGCGCATGAGTCACGGCTTCAACTTCACCCTGAACTACGCCTACCAGCATGCTTTATCAACGGGGAATGGCTTCGCTACCTGGAATAAGCGAGCCGTGATCGGTAATGACAGCTGGGTACGCCGGAGTGCATTCACTGCTTATGGTTTGTATCGGTTGCCGTTTGGCCGCAAGGGCGACTACATGAAGGATGTCAACGCGTGGGTCGACGGGTTCATCGGCGGCTGGGAGTTCAGCCCGACGGTCTTCTGGCAAAGCGGCTTGCCGTTCAACATTACATACTCGGACTGTGGCACGTACCTGCCGGGTAACGCTCCGTGCTATCCCAATGGAGACCCGAAAGGCCTGAAGTACAACCTGCAGGGCACTCCTGGTGTTGGCAGCGGCGTATTCATGTTCCAGCGAGTGAGTACTGATATTTGCAAGGTGCCCGCGCAGGGCTTCACTTGCCCGGGATTGGACACCATCGGAAACACCGGGCGTAACACAGGTTGGGGACCGGGGCTATTCAATAGCGACATGTCCCTTATCAAGAATGTGACGCTGTACGAGCGGTGGGCTCTTCAGTTCCGAATGGACGCCTTCAACGCCCTCAACCACATCAACTACGGTTCGCCGAATGGACAGATCGACTCCGGAAACGCCGGCCAGATCACTGGCGGACCTTACCCGAACGGAGCGAATCCGCGGCAACTGCAATTCACCGCTCGCGTCCAGTTCTAAGAGTTATGGCCTCCGAACAGGGGAGGGAACTTCGGCTCCCTCCCTTTTTCTTTCGATCGAGTTCTGGCCGAAGAGGCTAACATTCTGAGCAGGTCAATGAGGGCTTGCCGTGAAGCGCTCGCTTTTACTGGTACTCCTGCTGTCTCCGGCTATTGGTATGGCCCAGCTTCCGCAAGCTCCTGCGCCGGGAGACTCTACTGTCTCGGTGATCAGCGTTCGCAAGGCGATCGACACAGGACACCCTGATCAGGCCCTTGCCCAGATCGAAAGCCTTCGTAAGAGTGGATCGCACATCGCTGGGTTGGACCGTCTTGAGGGGACTGCGCTCTACGCAAAAGGAGACCTGCGGGCAGCAGATGGCGCCTTTGCGTCGGCTCTGGAGCAGGATCCCAAAGACGTGGAAGCGTTGCAGATGCGTGGTCTGACACTGTTTCGGCTAGGTCGCCCAGCCGACGCGATTCCGCTGTTGGAACGGTCGAGCTCAGGAGCGATCGCGCAGGTGGACCCCGATTACATTCTGGGACTCTGCTATATGGATACGCGGCGCTATGACGATGCGCGACACGCGTTCGCGGCGCAGTTCGGAGTTCCGCAGAATAGCGCCACAGCATATCTCGTTGCGGCGCGCATGCTGCTCCGGCGTCAATACGTTCCTGTCTCGCAGCAGTTTGCGCGCAAGGCGCTCGAGATCGATCCTTCGTTACCGCTTGCGCATGAACTGCTGGGAGAGATTGCGCTGGCGGATGGCCACACGGACGAAGCAATCACAGAGTTGGAGAAGGAGCGTTTGCGCAATCCGGCCGCGGGCTCGGTTTATAACCGGCTCGGTGATGCATACCTTCGCGAAGGCAAGCTGGATGACGCGGAGCGGGTGCTTGAGCAGGATGTATTACTTGAGCCGAATTCAACGGGGCCTTACATTCTCCTGGGCAAGGTCAAGTTGAAGAAGGGCGATGGTGTGGGTGCGGTCACGTTCCTGGAGCATGCACGCGCCATGGACCCTGGAAATTACATGACGCACAACTTGCTGGGACAGGCCTATCGGGCCATCGGACGAAGTGAGGATGCAAGCAGGGAATTGGCTGTCGGGCAACAGTTGCAGGCAGCGAGCGAACCGAAACTCGAGAATTCGCACTGAGACTCAGGTGGTATTTCCGGATATGCACTCGGATTGAGAAGCATTCTGCTTATCCCTATACTTATCCGCAATTACCGAGGGGCAGGACGGGATCATGATCTGGACCAGGCGGGGCTTCATTCGCTCACTCTCGCGTACAGCAATCGTGTTGTCGCTGGAGGACGTTCTAAAGCTAGCGGTCCCGGCACAACAACAACAGATCGGCTCGCGGCCGGAGTACAACGCTAAGGCTCGGCCTGCGCCGAAAACTCTGCCCTCTCCAGTTGCCGGAACGCCACTGGGGTTCAGCTTTATCGATGTCGCGAAACAAAGCGGGCTGAACACGAAAACGATCTACGGCAACGAGCACAAGAACCGGTATCTGCTGGAGACGACCGGTTGCGGCGTCGCCTCTTACGATTTCGATCACGATGATTGGCTCGACATCTTCCTGGTGAATGGGACGCGGCTTGAGAGTAGCTTTGCGAAAGGACAGGAACCGGTCAGCCGGTTGTTCAAGAACAATCGCGATGGCACGTTCACTGACATCACTGCGAAATCCGGTATGACCCGGTCCGGATGGGGCCAGGGATGTTGTATTGGCGACTACGATAACGATGGATTGGACGATCTGTTCGTCAGCTACTACGGTCAGAACATCCTCTACAAGAACCATGGTGATGGAACCTTCGCCGATGTGACTGCAAAGGCCGGGCTTCTGCAGTCTCATACGCGATGGAATACCGGGTGCGCGTTTCTCGACTATGACAAAGACGGCCATCTTGACTTGTTTGTCGCGAACTATATTGACTTCGATATAAAAACGGCGCCGTTGCCCGAGGCTGCGGGATGTGCCTATAAAGGGATGCAGGTTGCCTGCGGACCGCCCGGTCTGGAAGGTGGCAAGAACATCCTTTATCACAACAAAGGTGACGGTACGTTCGAAGATGTCTCTGATAAGTCGGGAATGTGGGGCACGATCGGGACCTATGCACTGAGTGTCACCATTGCAGATCTCGATAATGATGGGTGGCCCGATATCTACGTCGCGAATGATTCGACTGCAGCCACGCTATACCAAAATCAAAAGGACGGAACGTTCAAGGATGTGGCGATCGAGTCGGGGGTCGCGTACTCGCCGGACGGCAAACCGCAGGCGGGCATGGGCGTTTCTGTCGGTGACTTCAATCGCGATGGTTTGCTCGATATCGTTAAGACGAATTTTGCGGGCGATACCGATTCGCTCTACCAGAATCTCGGAGATGGCACATTTGAAGACCACACGTATCTAAGCGGTCTTGGTATTAACACACGATATCTTGGCTGGGGCGTAGGGTTCGTCGACCTGGACAATGATGGTTGGCTCGATATCTTCATCTCCAACGGCCACGTCTATCCCGAGGTCGATAACTCGCATCTGGATGCGCCTTACGCGGAGCACAAGTATGTCTACCGCAATCTTCGCAACGGGCAATTTGAAGAAGTAACAAACATCGCAGGAACGGGCGTGACAGAGGCGGCCGCGGCGCGCGGGTGCGCGTTCGGCGATTACGACAACGATGGTGATATGGACGTGGTCGTAAACTGCGTCAATGCATCGCCACAGCTTCTGCGTTGTGAGAGCACGATACAGCGCAACTGGATCAAGTTGAGGCTGGTCGGTAAGAAGAGTAATCGCACCGGTATAGGTGCCCGCATTACTGTAACTGCAGCTACAGCGCCTCAGGAAAAGTCCGGAATTGGGAAGCAGCCGTTGAAGCAGATTGAAGAGGTGCGCAGCGGTGGCAGTTATTTTTCGCAGAATGACATGCGCATCCACTTCGGGCTCGACAGCGCAACCAAAGCTGACCTGGTAGAGATAGCCTGGCCCTCCGGTGCGAAGGATGTGTTGAAGGACCTTGCCGCAAACCACCTTTACGTTGTGGAAGAAGGAGGCAAGGTGCTGAAGACGATGAGCATGGGGTCTGCGCCTGCACCGGGAAGAGTCAAGTGAATCGTGGCGAGCCAGCGGCGATTGTGATTGCGCTTGCCTGGACGATGTGCGTGGCGCAATCCCCGTATCCCGCGACAACGAGTCATCCTCCACCAGCGTGGTTTGAAGATGTTGCGGCGAAGGCGGGAATCGCAGTCCGTAACATAAATGGCAGCGTAGATCACAAGCGCTACATCATTGAGTCCACGGGTTCCGGAGTTGCCATCTTGGACTATGACCGTGATGGCTTTCCGGATATCTACCTCGTGAACGGAGCCGAGCTGGATACAAACGGCAAGCCTCTCCTATCGTCGAAAACGACAGGCCATCTATTCCATAACAACCATGACGGAACCTTCACCGATGTGACCGAGGGGGCCGGGTTGGCTTCAGCGGGATGGGGGCAAGGCGCATGCGTCGGCGATTACGACAATGACGGCTACGAAGATTTGTTTGTCACGGGATATGGCAAGAACCGGCTCTTCCACAACAACGGCGACGGAACCTTCCGTGAGGTCGCCGAAACCGCCGGTGTTGCGGGGACAGGGAAGGAGTGGGGCACCGGATGCGCGTTCATCGATTATGATCGCGACGGCAAGCTGGACATCATGGTCGCCAACTATGTGCACTTCGATCTGGCGACCACACCAGCTCCGGGGAAAGAGGCGGGTTGTATATGGAAAGGTACTCCGGTGATGTGCGGCCCACGCGGCCTGCCGAGCGCACCCAACATTCTCTACCACAACGAAGGCGGCGGTAAGTTTCGCGATGTGAGTAAGGCGAGCGGGATAGAGAATACGTTCGGACACTATTGCTTCTCAGTAACAACGCTCGACTACAACGACGATGGCTGGCCTGATATCTATGTCGCCTGCGACTCGACACCGTCGATCATGTATCGGAACAACCGCGACGGCACACTCACGGATGTCGCCTTGGATATTGGTGTCGCGTACAACGAGGATGGCCGCGAGCAGGCCGGCATGGGCTCGACGGCTGGAGATTACGATGGCGACGGGCGACTGGATATCTTCAAGACCAACTTTTCCGATGACACTGCGACGCTGTACCACGCCAATGCCGATGGCACGTTCTCTGATGTCACGTCGGAGGCCGGCGTTGGTATCAACGTCAACGCTCTAGGTTGGGGCACGATGTTCGCGGATGTAGATAATGACGGGTTCCTTGATCTTCTGGTCACAAACGGGCATGTCTATCCCGAGGTCGATTCAGCAAAGCTGGGGGCCACCTTCAAGGAGCCTCGCTTTTTCTACTGGAACACCGGTAAAGGTACATTCAAGGATCTTTCCAGGAGCTCTGGACCGGGGCTGCTCGAGCCACTGTCAGGGCGGGGGCTCGCAATTGCGGATTTGTGGAACGACGGGCGGCTGGAGGCCGTGATAAACAATCTGAGCGACAGGCCGATGTTGCTGGTCAATCGCGCAGCGAACGCGAATCATTGGCTAGGTGTGCAGCTAAGAGGCACTGTGTCCAACCGGTCCGCCATCGGCGCACGTGTGGTCGTGGAAGGCACAAAGCGACAGTGGGTCGACGAGGTACGCAGCGGTTCGAGCTACAGCAGTTCCAGCGACCTTCGGCTGCATTTCGGTCTCGGGAAAGAGAACACCATTAAAGGACTCGTCGTTCGATGGCCGAATGGCGCACGGGAGAGCTTTAGCGTAGGCGATATCAACCGCTTCATTGAGATTGTCGAGGGCAAGGGCACGCCGGTTAAGTGATGGGCCGCTGCCTGCGAGGCTGGCATGAGGTTTTTCAGGTCCAGGTAGAGAGCTCCTCTTTAGACTTCGAATCGCTTCGGTGTAAGAATGCACAGCGAAGTAACACAAGCCGAAACAGAAGGTGTTGAGACCCATGGCGAATCTGTCTGAACTTGATCGGCAGCTCTTAAATGTCATCTCAGGCGTTCCGCAGCCAGCCACGATTC
>Ga0157369_10005852_pt1 | contig 14286 bp, 13 predicted proteins | sample C25metaG_FD_113461 | JGI IMG/M metagenome (GOLD analysis project Ga0157369, IMG submission 113461) | Corn rhizosphere microbial communities from Kellogg Biological Station, Michigan, USA - C2-5 metaG | ecosystem: Host-associated > Plants > Roots > Rhizosphere > Soil | place: USA: Michigan...
TCGCCCAGCCGGACGATGCGCGAGAAGGAATCCACAACCCGAAACCCACCATCGGCCACGGGGCGCGCGACCAGGAGCCGGCAGTTGTTGCTGCCGAGGTCCAGCACCGCCAGAACCGGCGCACGCCCGCCTCCCCGCCGCCCGCCGCGCCGGCGCTTTGCCGATCTGGACAAGCCGTCTCCTGATTTCCCCGCCCGCCACGCTAACATGACGCCAGCGCCACGGAGCAACTGGACTTTCAGGAAGAAATGGCTTTCCGGAAACAAACAGATTTCTAGGGCGCGACATTGCGCCACCCGGCAACAGCCGGTTCTTCCCGATGCCGTTGTGATTTGAGGGAAACACCATCTGGACCGCCCCGCCTGCGGCCACCCCGGGACGGCCAGGAGACAGAGAAGAACCAGACGCTTGAAAGCCGCGGCCACCTTGCGTAGACAGACGGCCCGTTGGGGGATCGTCTAACGGTAGGACTGCAGACTCTGACTCTGCCTATCTAGGTTCGAATCCTAGTCCCCCAGCCAACTTGCACCGGTATTATGGCGCAAACGCCGGAGCGATCCGGTGAGCGCTAAACCCCCACAAAATCAGTGGATTCGCAACCCTGCCGGGACTCGCGGTAGGACTCGTAAATGCCAGAAAAGCATTTTGAGACCCTTCGAGCTATTTTTAGACCTTGGTACGTCAAGGCCGCGTCGGCGGCGTTTACCGTGCTCGGCGGATACGACGTCATTTCCAATCAGTTTCCGTCACTTCCAAAGCTGCAAGCGGTTATCGGCATGAGCGGCGCTGTGATGCCCTGGTGGGGCTGGCTCTTGGCGCTCCAGTCCGTCTTTGTCCTCGGCCTATTTGATTATGTGCGTCGCAACATAGTGCCCTTGTCAGGTGGTAAGGGTGACGAGAAGGACGCGCCATCTGACGCCCTCGCAATGCGCAATGAAATTGGCGCTGCCGAGTCGCGCGCCGATCAGGCGCTCGCGCGACATGCCCAACTCAACGCAGAAGACCAATCCAAATATTTGCGGTCTAAGGCGGCGATTGAAGAAAGGCTCGGCAATTTGGAGGCCGATATTGAGGACATAAAAGGTCAAATTGCCGTCGATCTGCCGAACGCAAAAACGGTCGTTCAAGCATACGGGAACCTCGATCAAGCCATGCACAACAAGGTAAGGCGATTTGAGGAAGTGTCAGAAAAGATAGGCGAGACCGCGCGTCGGGCGGACCAAGATACGCTTTTCTTGCTGGATTGGGCCGCAGCGCGCTCGTCAGCCAATGTTATTCAGGAGTTGGCACGGCAACAGCCCAAGTTGGATAAGGCTAACCCTCCGGCCGACGAGAGCGAACGCGAAATCGCAATTCGTGGGATGCAAGATTGGATCGGGAGCGTCGCATCTGGCATCACTGACGTGAACTATAACGGTGAAATTGATCGCGTCCTAAGAAGCTCCCGGTACGAAGGTGAAGGTCTTGCGCGACAAGTACCAGCCAACCAGAGACCCACCACGGTTGACGTGCTCGTTTTCGCTGATTTTTTTGCTCTTGCGCATCAGTGTGAGATGACCGGAATTTGTTTGCGAAACGTAGTCTTGGAGTTGGAGAAGTCCGATAGGTTTTATCTCAATCGTTTTCGTGGACAGCTGAGAGCGCGCAAGACCTAAAGGCGCAATTCTTTGACTCCAATCGCCTCACGGTGTTCCCCTCGGAAGGCGCGGCGGTCAACTGGATCAAGTCGCGCATCCAGCCGGGAACGATTGTGAACGCCGATGAAGCCGCTGGCTGGGATAGCTTGAACGCGCGCTTTGAAATGCGCCGCATCAACCACAAAGAGGCGTATAGCGCGGATGGTGCCTGCACGAATATGGCGGAGGAATTTTTCAGCCGCCTCCGCCGCGCGGAGATCGGCCATCACCATCATATCGCCTGAACTTACTTGCTCCGCTACGCTCAGGAAGCGTCATGGCGCGAAGATAATCGCCGCGTGACCAATGGCGAACAGGGCCGCACAGTCGCGCATCTGGCGATGAAAGCTAAGCCTTCTGTGGATTTTAGTGGGTATTGGCAGAGGCACGTCAGAGCCGCGTAGCTTTGCCGCCTAGGCTTCGAGCTGCCTGCCCGCCTGTTCATTATATTTGACTCGCCCCGCGCGGCCTGTTGCGCAAAAATTGCCCCATCTTGAAGCAGGGAAATTTAAGGAGGTTAATATGACCGTGCTCATCAAGACACTTGTCACCGCAGTCGCAGTTAGCGCCGTGTTTGCCACGACGGTCTACGCTCAGAGCGCAAGAGAGGTTCGCGGCGCGACGCCCTATGCCGCCGTCGATAACGAGCCCGCGCCCAAACTTATAGTGGACCCTCCGCTTCCTGAGGGCCTGAAGAGGGACATCTTCTGGGTTCAATACAGAGTGGAGAACGTACACATTGTGCCAGTGTTCGGAGATGGCGCCCTCAAAGCATCTCCGCGAGTGGGACATCTCCATATTGCCGTCGATGACCTGTCATGGTTGTGGGCAGATGCCAGCGACAGCAATACGGTTGATATCGCTGGATTACCGCCCGGCGATCATAAAGTGAGGATCGATTTGGTCGATGCCAACCACAACGTTTTTTCGGGACAGTCAGTGACGGTGAAGTTCACTATCCCACAAGGCGCGACGCTTCATTAGAATCGGCGTTCGATAGATTGGGGCGGAGTCCAGGCTCCGCCCCTCACCTGTGCCAGGGTTACTAGATTGGCAATTCTGTAGGCTGCCATGGCCCTTTCGGAATCCGCCAGATGCAGACGCCTTTCGTGCGGGTAACGCTTTCGACCTTGCCGCGCCGCGCTCGCATGCGGAGAGTTTGAACCACGCGCAAGGCGATGGTTTGCGCCAGCACCTTGTCAGTCTCGGAAAAGCCCTTGGCCCCTGATGACCCGCATGGCAAGCTGGCGGGTGTCTAGCGGGCCTTCCTTCTCCAATGCGGCCATACAGATCGCGGTCGTCTCCCCGCGCCGTAGGACCCGGTTTAGGTCCACGTAGGGCGGCAAATCGGCGGCCTCGCCCGTGGACTCGAATAGGCGCAGGGCCGAGTTGACGTGCGCGAGATCGTGCTGCGCCGCGAGGATCAGCTTTTCGTATTTGGCTATCGTGCCGGAGATCAGGTCACGCTTCCGGCGTAGCGCCACAACTGCAATCGGTTCGCTCATTCACCGAAGATAGGTGAACCGGCGTCATTTACTTCCGGGGGCGATCAGCAACAGAGATTTTCGGAGTTCGAAAGCCCGCGCTTTGCGCTCGCGGGTACCTACGCCTACCTGGGGGATATTCCGCAGACGATGCACTATCTCACACTCAGCCTTCGTCAGCGCGAACCGGACGCGATGACGTCGAACATCGATCCCGCTCCTCGACCGCTCCGCAATACGCCGAATTTCAACCAATTGCTGGAGCAAGCGAGCCTGGTTAGCCCCTAGGGAAGCCAATTCAGAGGCCGGAAGCTACCAGCTTTTCGAATAGGCGCGTAGTGCAATTCGCGCAAAGCCCGCCCTCTTGACGAACGAAAATCTCGCCGATTCCGGTTCCACCGCAATGCCCTTGCCCGCCGGGGCTGGCGATCTTCACCGTACCGTCATCCTCTTGGCTATTCGCCTTGTTGACGTGGTCCGGAGGTCTCAGCCTATAGTAACGGCTCATTCAACGTGGGGAGTATCATGCGAAATTTCCTGATTGGCGCGAGCGCACTCGTGAGTGCAGCGTTGCTCGCGAATACAGCGGCACAAGCAGCTGGTGCGAAATACGTACCCATTGCACTTCCGAGCGGAGCAGTGACTGTCCTTCCCTTCGGAATAAACGACAACAACATCGTCGCAGGCGGCTATACAGATGCCGACGGCGTCCTGCACGGGTTCTATGGCCCGCCGGACGGCAGCAACTACACCACCTTCGACATGACCGACGGAAGCACGCCAGAGGCGCGCGGCATCCGCAATGACGGAAGCATCACCGGACTTGCCCTGGGCAACGGTTTCACCTTCGGCGAGGAATTCTACCGGTCTCCGTCGGGCAAGATCAAACTTCTCAAGGACCCTGACGGAAACGTCATGGATGGTGTCGCCCAAGGCGGTAACGACAAAGGCATATATGTCGGCGACCATCTCGACACGGATTTCGTTACCCGGCTGGGCTTTAAGGGGAAGTCTGGAAAGTACAAGTCCGACTTCGTTCTGGACGTTCAAGGCGTAACGTCGACCAATCCTCGTCAGATCAACAATCATGGCGATGTGGCGGGTGGCTATATCGCTTCAGATGGCATCCAGCATGGCTTTGTGCTGAAGGGCAAGAAGCTGATTTCGTTTGACGCTCCGAACTCCGTTGGCGTGACCACGGCTGAAGGCATCAACGATTCAGGGCAGGTCTCCGGACTCTTTACGGACGACTCGGCCAATCGGCATGCCTTCGTGTACGACGTCCGGAAGGGCACCTTCACGATACTCGATCCAGGCGATGGGTCGACTGCCCAGGAAGCGTGGGGCATCAACAACGCCGGCCTGGTCGTTCTTGATACCGACAGCGGCACAACGCCCTACATCTACTGCCCGAAGGGAGCGACGTGTCCGGCGGGTGCCGCGGCAGTGGTTCATCCGGTCAAGACCAAAGCGGTAAAGCATACGCTCGCGATCCCCTAAGCTGATACCAACAGCTGCGCGCTTCCGCGCGCAACGCGGCTAAGCGCAAATGAAAACGGCGGCCAACAGGCCGCCGTTTTCGCTTATCGGGCCAAAGAGCACGCGCTGACGTTCCTTCGCCGCAACTGCTATCTGCCCGCCGCCGGGAGGATGCGCCAGTCGAAATCGACAAGGCTCTGGAGCTCGACACGGCAGCCGCCAAGGGTTTTGCGGCAAATCTCAAGAAATCCGCCACCTTACCCGTTGCGCACGAATTCCGCACAAAACTCCAAAACGCAGCGACGGAGTGAAGAACTTCACACGTTGGTAATGCGCACAACGATGTTTCGCCATGGTTGTGAGGCAGTTCTTATCTCTTATTCAGCGAAACAGGGGTGGACGATGACAAGACACTTTGGCGTCGCGCTCTGCGCGACGATAGCGCTTTCGTCTTCAGCGGCAACAGCGGCGGCTGTTGAAACGATCCTTTACAGCTTTCCAGCGCGCACAGATCCGCTGTCCAGGGTCGAACAGCTTGAATCGGGTGCGTTGCACGGCACCACCTACTCCGGCGACGGGCTGGGTACCGTGTACGAATTGAGCGAGCGCCAAGGCGTCTGGAAGCTGAAGACCATCAGCGAATTCTCCGGCTCCGATGGACGCAACCCCATCGCCGGCGTGACGCATGACCCCAATGACGTCCTGTGGGGCACCGCGAACTTCGGTGGCGCCAGCAATTTCGGTACGATCTATTCGCTGACACCCAATGGCGGCCAGTGGACGAAGAACCTGATCTATAGCTTTACCGGTGGCGCGGACGGCAAGTGGCCGCAAGGGAATATCACTCGCGACACCGCGACGGGAACGCTTTACGGCACGACATCGGCCGGTGGCACTGTCGGTTGCGGTACCGCGTTTCAGGTCACCCCGCAGAAGGTCGTCTCGACTCTCTACACGTTCCGGGGTGGCAGCGACGGCTGCAGTCCGCGGACGGCCATGCACAACGGTGCGCAGGCGGGAACGCTTCTCGGTTCGACCTTCAGCGGTGGCAGCGCGAACGCCGGAACGATTTTTGAGCTGACACAGGTCAACGGCCAGTGGAGCGAAGGCGTGCTGTATGCGTTCACGGGTGGGGCCGATGGTGGCGTTCCCACCGACAGCTCGGTCGACAAGAACGGCAACGTCATCGGCGTCACCCATAACGGTGGCGCGTATGGTCATGGCACGCTCTTCAAGCTCAGCCCGCAGGGGCATCAGTGGCATCTGGCGGTGCTCTACAGCTTCAAGGGCACCCCGGACGGCGCTTTGCCGGTGGGCCTGTCGCCTGGCGACAACGCCAAGACGATCTACATTACGACCGAGAGGGGTGGAACTCACAACCGCGGCGGCATCTTCAAGTACAGTTCGTCGGGTGGCATCGGGCAAGAAACGACGGTGTACAGCTTCGGCAGTGCCGCGAATGACGGTGCATTCCCGCAGTCGCGCATCAATATCGAGCCCAAGACCGGACTGATCTATGGCACCACCTCCAGAGGTGGCCAGCTCGGAGGCGGAACCGTATATCAGATCGCCGAATAGGTTCGGGACGGTTGTCGTAGCGGCGCGAGGGGAAGACATGAGACTGCTGGTTGTCGCGTTGGCGCTGCTGCTGGTTCCGTTCTGGGCCGGCAGCAGCGCGGCAAAGCCGAACATCGTCGTAATCATGACCGACGATCAGCGCGACATAGACCCGCTCGAGCGCATGCCCAACACGACAGCGCTGTTGACGCAGCAAGGCATTCGCTTCGTCAACAGCTTCGTCGTCAATCCCGTGTGCTGCGCCGCTCGCGCCAGTTTCCTGAGCGGCCAGTACAGCCACAATGATGGGGTCTGGGACAATCAAGGGGGCGAGCGGCCGGGCGGCTTCAAGGCGTTCAAGGGCGACGACAACACGATTGCCTGCTGGCTGCAGCAATCCGGCTATCGCACCGCGCTGATCGGAAAATACCTGAACGGCTACGGCGCCGTCGCCAAGCATTACAGGCCGCCGTGCTGGAACGAGTGGTGGGGCCTGGTGCGGCCGTTCCGCTACTATGATTATGAAGCCAATCATAACGGCGTGATGGAGAAGTTCGGCAAGGGAAGGAGGGACTACCAGGAAGATGTCGTCTCCGGCCTCACACAGAAATTCATTGCCGGCGGGGACCAACCGTTCTTCATCTGGATAACGGGCATCGCGCCACATGGCGGCTATCCGAACGTGAACACGCCGGACCCGCCAAAAAGATACAAGAGCGCTTTCAAGACCCTGGAGTTGCCGCAGCCGCCGAACTTCAACGAGTCCGACGTCTCCGACAAACCGAAATTCATGCGCAACCATTTGCCGGTGATGGACCACTCGGCCGTGAAGCTCTCGACGCAGTCCTATCGCCTGCGGGCGGAAACGCTCTTGGCCGCCGACGACATGGTGGGCGCCATCGTCAACGAGCTGAAGACCAAGGGCCTGTTGGAAAACACCTATGTGATCTTCACCTCCGACAATGGCTTCTTCCAGGGCGAGCACCGGATGCCTATCGGCAAGCATCTTCTGTACGAGGAAGCGCTGCGCGTGCCGCTCGTCATTCGCGGGCCGCAGATTGCGGCAAACGAGACCCGCACCCAGATGGTGCTCAATCTGGATGTCACCGCCACGATCGTCGACCTTGCGGGTGCCACCGCCGGACGGACGCTTGACGGACGATCGCTGGTGCCATTGTTCTCGGCGCCCGACACGCCATGGCGGACAGGCATGCTGGTCGAGGGAGTCGATGTCGTGCCGGCCAATGGTGAGGGAGGAACGATCTTCGGATTTTATTCCGGTGTCCGCACGCCCGCCTACATCTATGGCGAGCACGTGAACAGGAAGGAAACCTATGACGGCAACGAGTTCTACGATCTCGGCGCCGATCCCTACGAGGTGCTCAGCCGGCCGAAGGATCCGCAATACAAGGCCGTCATCGACCAACTGAAGCCGTTGCTCGCCAACCTGCGAACCTGCCAAGGCGAAGCCTGCTGGGTCAGCGATGTCCTGGCACGCGTGCCCCCGAGGCCGCCGGTGAAGCCGGAAATCGGCGCGATCTGCAAATCATGCAAGCCGCTGGACCCGACGCGCGCGCTCGAACCGGCGGAAAGTGACCTGACGCGGTAGAGACAGCCGGCTTGCGTCTATGCCCTGCACCGCGCCGTAAACTCGGCCCGGCTGCGAACGCCCGCCTTGGAGTAGATCGATTTGATCTGTGAACGGACGGTTTCGTAGGTAGCGTTGCGGTTCTCAGCGATGTCGCGCACGGGCTCGCCGGCCATCACGGCGCCGGCGACCTCGATTTCCGCAGCCGTCAGACCCAGATCGAGCAGGCCGGGCGAGCCGTCCGGCTCGAGAATGAGGAGCGCCGCCGCGCCGAAGGCGAGATCGTTCTGTCGCGGCAATGGCCATGCCCTGACCGTGATCGCCGAACCGCGCGAACCCTGCAGGCGCAGCGTGGCCATGCGGCCTTTCTCCCGAACGCTGCCGACGCAACGCTGCGCGGCGCAGGCAAGCGGGCCTTCTTCATCGGGCCGCACGGCTTCGATCCGGCCATTTTTCAGGCGGAGGTATTTGCCGCCGCGGACGATCGTCTGCACGGCCTCCGTCATGGCGACGACGCGCCCAAAACCATCGAGAACGAGCGCCGCAATCGAGAGACCCTCGAGCGAGCCGGCCAGAAGCCTTGTGCCGTCGGTTTTGATCGCCCGCAGGAACGTGGCCGCGTCGTGCCAGCGCTTCGCCAGGCGGCGGAATGTGCTGCGCTCGCTTTCCGGAATGGCGCCTTGGGATTCGGTCCGCGACAGCGTCAAAACGATCTGACTGTCGGCGCTGCGCCAGATGCTGCAAACGCCGTAATGCGGCAGGCCGTGCCGGTTGTAGAACTCATTCCACAGCGGATGACGCGCACGCTCGTCCTGCGAGATCACGTCGGCATCGGAGAATTCCTGCAACAATGGCGCGCTCAGCGCACGCGCGGTGAGCGGATTGCGCTTGGGATCATTGCCGCCGTGACGCATCCAATCGCACAGCACGTCGCGGACGGCAGACTGAGAGCGCATCGGTGACAGCGCGAATTGCATCTCTCCGGACGACAGAACGCCCATGAGTGCCGCACTCGCGCTTCCGGTCGCGCCCGCCGTGGCAGAGAGCGCAGGAAGCCATTGTTCATGATCGAACGGCGCACGCAAAAGCAAGGCCGCTGCCGACCTGAAATCGCTGAGTCTGGCCATAAATGGCGCCCCCTTCGAAAGAAGCGCCCCCATGCACCTAACGTAACGGAAATAGGCATCCGCCTCAATCGCACGTAACGATACAATCCTCTCCGGGAGATGGAGAAATCGTGGCGAATAAATGAAACGGCCGCCCTCTCGGGCGGCCGTCGCAATCTTTGTCTGCTCACCAGGCTTGGGACTCAGCAGCCACCGGCCGAGCAAGCGTAGGTGATGTCGTCGCCAAAGGTGTATTCACCGTTCTGCCCTGGCGCGTAGAAGATCGACCCGCCATCGACTTGCGTCGAACTGCTATAGGTATAGCTGGTCGAGGAGATCACGATGTTGCCGCCGAGCGTCTCGGAGGGCACGCCGCTGGGAGCCTGACCGAAATCCTGCACCTCCGGTCCGCCCGACGCGCCACCGAATGATGCCGTGCCCCATTCGAAATTGTTCGTGGGGCCAGCGTTCATCTGGGTATACGTCGCGATCGGATCGCTGCAGCTATCGAGATTGCAGGGATAGCCGAGTTGCGACACCGCCGTCGGCCGGGGCGTATTGTACTCATAACCGAGATAGCCGGTGTAAGCGCCGACCGGATTGCCCTTGTTGTTGTATTTCAGGACGATAATCGCGTCGTCCTGCTCGTTGGGCACACCACCGCCACCGGTATACCACGCGCTTGTGGTGATGGCGCTCGACCATGTCCATTTCCCATATGGCGCCTTGCCCCCGGCGTTCGCCGGAATGAAGAGCCAGTTCGTATAGTAGTTGGTGTTTCCGTCGTTCACGCAGTGACCGGCCGTGGCGATCGTGCTGAGACGGATCACCGAGGCGCTGCACTGGAAGTCGCCGCCGGGCTCGTGGAAGAACAGATGCCCAACGGTCGCATACGGGAATATCGTGTGGATCTTCGCGTCGGCCACCGGATACAGGCGGTTGGTCGTGTAGGGATAACCGCCGCCGCCCGAAAGCGGTGGATGCATGCGCGGCGGACCGGCGTCCGCCTCATCCCAGAGCTTCTCTGCAAGTGATGGATCGTACTTCAATGTCGGCGCGGCGCCGTGAAAAATCTGCGGCGGGTTGGCGCCGCTGGACTTCTGCGGACTACTATGCGGCACGCCCTTCACCACCATATCGAGCGGCTTGGCGTTGCGCAGGCGCTCCGGCGTCCAGTAGGCCAGAACCGCAGCATCGGTATCGGGCGTTGCTTTTACGGCCTTGGGGGCCGTTCTCGCCTCGCTCGCAACCGCGAAACATTGCAGAGCCGCGGCGGTGCCGACAGTGACAAAACAGAACATTTTAAGGGTTTTCAACATGACCTCACCTCCTGTCATTGTCCGCAACTGATCGGCTGCAACGAAAGCCTTTTCATCCCCCAGTTGGGGGATGACGCCGCTGGCACCGGGGCCTGTCATCCGCGCCCCGCGGAAGCTTCTCGCGCCGCGATAGAAAAGGAGAGGCACATGCTCGCAATCGCAAAAACAGCTTTGACGACAGCAGCTTTCGCCGCCTTGTTGGCGTCAACCCCAGCCAACGCTGCGTTCACCGTCGCCAATCTCAAGGGGAATTACGGCTTCCGCTTTTCCGGAACCGACTACGCGACCAGCGGCAAGCAGGTCGTGGCGACGGGCGTCTTCTTCGCGGACGGCGCCGGCAACATCACCGGCAGGGGTTCGATTACCTACAATGACGGCGGCGCCATCTGCACGGGAACCACAATCAAAAGTACCTATTCGATCGTTGCCGACGGCGAGGGTGTCTTGAATCTGCAGTACGCCCTTTCGGGTACCTGCCCGCTCGGACCGCTTTTCACCTTCGCGATCGCGCTCGCCAATCCTGCCGGCGGCATTACCAAGACCGTGCAGATGTCGAGCACGACGATAATCGTCAACCAGGACGTCAAATCACCACTCGTTCCGGTCGTGGGTGTCGCCGAATTCCTCTGATAGACGGCTGATTCGCCGCGTCACAGGTGCGGCGAATCTTGGGATCAAACAGGCCGGTTGGGCTACCTTCGGCGCATCGATTCAGATGCGCTGGAGAAGGCTGGGCCCATGTCCGACAAACCGATTACCAGCATCGCCATTATCGGTGGCGGAACGGCGGGCTGGATGGCCGCGGCCAGCTTTGCGCGCTTTCTCAAGGGCCTGAATTGCCGGATCCAGCTGATCGAATCCGACGAGATCGGGACGGTCGGGGTTGGTGAAGCGACCATCCCGCCCATCATGGAGTTCATCCGCGCGCTCGGCATCGACGAAAACGAGCTTATCCGCCACACCAAAGCGACGTTCAAACTCGCAATCCGGTTTCAGGACTGGACGCGGATCGGCCATTCCTATTTCCACCCCTTCGGCGAGACGGGGTTCGACATGGAGGGTGTGCCCTTCATGGCCTACTGGCAGCGGATGCGCGGGCAAGGCCAGGCCGAACGCCTCGAAGACTATTCGATGCAGGCGGTTGCGGCGGAACGCGGCAAATTCATGCGCCCGGTACGGTCGCCCAACAGCCCGCTCGAAAAGATCACCTATGCCCTTCATTTCGACGCCTCGCTGTTCGCAAAATACCTCCGTAGCTACTCCGAGGCGCGCGGTGTCATCCGAACGGAAGGCAAGGTTCGGAACGTCTCACTGCGGCCTGAAGACGGCTTCATCGACCGGCTGACGCTGACGAGCGGCGAAGAGATCGCCGCCGATCTCTACATCGATTGCACGGGCTTTCGCGGACTCTTGATCGAAGACGCGATGAAGACCGGATACGAGGACTGGAGCCGATGGCTGCCCTGTAACCGGGCGCTTGCGGCGCCCTGCGAACGGACGGGCCCGCTTTCTTCCTATACGCACACGATCGCGCGCGACGCGGGCTGGCAATGGCGCATCCCGCTGCAGCACCGCGTCGGCAACGGCTATGTCTATTGCAGCGACTTCATCGACGATGGGGCCGCGCGGGATTCGCTGCTGGCAAACCTCGAAAGCAAGCCCCTCGCCGATCCAACCCAGCTTCGTTTCACCACCGGACGGCGCAAGAAATTCTGGAACAAGAACTGTGTCACGCTCGGGCTCGCATCCGGCTTTCTGGAACCTCTGGAATCGACCAGCATCCATTTTATCCAGCGCGGCATCGCGATGCTGTTCCAGATGTTTCCGGACCGCAATTTCGAGCCAGCCGATATCGAACGCTACAACCGCCTCTTCGCCTTTGAATATGAGCGGGTGCGCGACTTCCTGCTTCTGCACTACACGACCAACGAACGCGATGACACCGCGTTCTGGCGCCACTGCCGCAACATCCCCCATCCCGACAGCCTCAAAGAGAAGCTCGAACTGTTCCGCGGCTATGGCCGCGTCATGCGCGAGGACAGCGAGCTCTTTCCGGTCCAGAGCTGGCATTACATCTTCGCGGGTCAGAACATTGTCCCGCGCGGTTACGATCCGATGGCCGATACGCTCGATCCAAAGGCGATCAAGACCAACCTCGATAATATCCGCGCGGTGATCGCGCGTTGTGCCGACGCCATGCCGTCGCATGAAGCGTTCATCGCGAAGAACTGCTCGGCATTCACCGTACCGGTCGGCTGATCGTCAGTGCCGCAACAGCTGCATGATGCGGAGGCGGATTCGGCCGTAATTGTCCTTGAGCGGCCCCAAAAGCCCGTGCTGTTCCGACGGAAGATGGGCCAGCGGGTGGCCGTTGGTGCGGAAGACATAATGGTCGAACCAAGCCTTCCACGCTTCGCGTTCTTTCGGCGGGCGTTCGCCAATCGCGATCACCGCCAGCATCATCGCTGTGTAGGGCGCGTCCGGGCCTGCCGCAAACGGATCCCACCAGTAGTTGATGAGGCCGTTGAACCGCGCGGTCGCCTCCACCTGGTGCCACCAGAGCTTCGGCAGATAGAGCGCATCGCCCGAAGCCAATTCGGCGACCAATGCCTGATCACGAACGCCGCGAAAGAGCGGAAACCGGTCATCGTCCGGCGCAGACGACGCGGCGAGGCTGACCGGCTGGCCGGCCATCGTGTTGTCGATCGGCCCCACATAGAGCCGGCCGATGAGTTCCGGCGGATAGAGCGTGAACCGGCGCGTGCCCGCTATGACGCAAGCGATGTTGTCGAAGGTGTCGTAATGCGCAGAGACGTTCGAGGCATGGCCGAGCCATATGCGCGGCGCGACCGTTGACGGAAGGACCGCAAGCGCGTTCTCAGCGGAAAATCCGGGAAGGCAGTTCTCGGTCGGAATGGAGCCGATATAGATCGACTCCGATCCTTCGCGGCCGAGATTCGACAGGATGGCATCGAGCGCATCAAGGAAGCGCATCTGCCGGCGCTCGAAATTGAAGCCTTTCAGGCCGTCGCCATAATAGTATTTGCCCGCAATTTCCGGCGCCCCGAAGAAGGCCTCCATCGCACTTCCATTGTCGAAGCGCCCAACATAATCACGGAAATCCTGCGGCGAACGGTTGGCGGCTTGCACCACAGGCCAGCTGGCGACGAGCCCGCGCAGGATCGCCGGCCGGCATTCTTCGGCGATCTCGCGCAGGAATTGGTCGGGCGTCGTGATGTCTGTGCCGTCGATCTCCTTAAGGCCCGCCATCACTTGGCGCTTTCGTGAAGCCGCCTGTTTTTCTTCTGCGCCAGAACGGATACCTGCTGCAGGGACGCAATCATCATATAGATGAGATGCAAATATCCCCGCCGGAACAGATTGAGGACGGCGTCGTCCGGCAGGCTGCGCAGCGTGTCCTGGCTGATCGTGTAGAGACCCTGAAGATCGCGTTTGGTGCCGTCATCGAAGGCGAGATTGATGCTGATCGGCTCGATGAGCTTGAGCCCGAGCAGCGTGTCGATGAAGATTTTCGTCATCTCCTGCCCGGGTTTGAGCTCGCGAAACACAGAGCGGATCGCTTCCAGATAGGGCGTCGGCTTACCTTCGCCATCAAAAAGCGCCTGCCCGTCCGCGGCGCCGACACGCGGATTGTCGAGATCGATCGCAAGCTCGTCGCGCGCGATAAAGAAAGGGCCGCGCTGCAGGTTCAGAGGCCTGTAGGAATCCTGCCCTTCCCCGCTCTCGTTCAGGAACAAGTTCTCGCCCGTATCGAAGCCAAGCACCGCGCCGCAATAGAACTGCCCGTTCTCCGAATCTTTCGCGAAAAACAGCGGGTAATGCGCGGCGAGGTTCGGAAATTCCCTGGGGACGACCGAGACAAAACGCTGGTTGTCGCCATAGCGCGCCGACGGGGTGGCCATCACGCGCAAGGTGCGGTGGGTATTGCTATTGAGGATGACGACGTTGGTCACGCGCTGGTTCCGCTTCAGATAGCCTGCAGCCCATAATCGTGAATCTTTTTGAGCAACTCGCGGTTCTTGGGCAATTGCGCGCGCAGCTTTTTCGTGACGGACA
>Ga0157369_10005853_pt1 | contig 14285 bp, 19 predicted proteins | sample C25metaG_FD_113461 | JGI IMG/M metagenome (GOLD analysis project Ga0157369, IMG submission 113461) | Corn rhizosphere microbial communities from Kellogg Biological Station, Michigan, USA - C2-5 metaG | ecosystem: Host-associated > Plants > Roots > Rhizosphere > Soil | place: USA: Michigan...
CGGCGGCCGTCCCCATGTTCATCCACATCTCCGGCAGCTTCGCGGTCGCGACGAGCGGGTCCGGCGGGAAGCCGTACACCTCGGGGTCGTCGAGCAGCAGGAAGAACGCGCCCGCGCCACCGATCCCGTCGTCCGGGTCGCGCAGGTAGAGCTGCGCGCCGTTCCAGCCTTCGTGCTGCAGCTTCTCGAGCCGCTTGTCCGCCCGTTCGCGAAGCTCGTCGAGCGGGCCGAACTGGATCGACTTCGTCGGGCAGGCGTGCGAGCACGCCGGCTCGTGCCCGCCTTTCAGGCGGTCGTAGCAGAGCGTGCACTTCCAGACGCGCCCGTCCTCTTTCTTGCCGAGGAATGCGGGTAGGTCGGGCTTGTGCCCCATGTTCTCGCTCGAGGCCATGTGCCGCTTGTCGAGCACGCCGAACGGGCAAGCCGGCACGCAGTAACCGCAGCCGTTGCAGATGTCCTGCTGCACGACGACCGTGCCGTACTCGGTGCGGAAGAGCGAGCCGGTCGGGCAGACATCGAGACACGCCGCGTGCGTGCAGTGCTTGCAGACGTCCGACTCCATCAGCCAGCGCAGGCCCGTCGTGCCGTCGCCGTTCGTGCGCAGCGGCTTCTCCTGCTCGATGAACGCCACGTGTCGCCACGTCTCCGCGTTCAGCTCGCCGGTGTTGTCGTACGAGCGACCGAGGAACTCCTGTCCGTCCGCCGGGATGAGGTTCCACTCCTTGCACGCCACCTCGCACGCCTTGCAGCCGATGCACACCGACGTGTCGGTGAAGAAGCCCATCCGCTCGTGCTTGTCGTCACCCCACGCCTCGTAGCCGGCGGGCGCGCCGGTCGGTTGCATCAGCGCACTCACGACGGCACCGTCTTTCGCGTCTCTTCCGGCTCGACCCGCGTCTTCGCCGTCCGGGCGCGCAGCGACTCGACGAACTCGGTCAGTGCCTTGCCGCGCGGCCGGCGTCCTGGACGGATCCCGCACGTCGCGGCCTTCGTCTCCATGATGTGCACGTTCGGGTCGAGTGCGGCGTGCATCAGGTCGTTCGCGCTGTCACCGGACGTCAACAGGCGCTGTCCCCAGTGGTACGGCAGGCCGACCTGGTGCACCGTGCGGCCCTGCACCGTGAGCGGCGGGATGCGGTTCGTGACGAGCACCCGCGCCTCGATCGCCGAGCGGCTCGTGTAGATCGTCGCCCAGCCCCCGTGCTCGAGCCCGACTTCCTGCGCAAGCTCCGGGGAGACCTCGCAGAACATCGCCGGCTGCAGCTCGGCGAGGTACGGCACCGAGCGCGTCATGCCGCCCGCCGTGTGGTGCTCCGTCAGGCGGTACGTCGTCAGGACGTGCGGGAAGAGCTCGTGCCCCGGCTCGCCCTCGACCGGGTTGTAGGGATCCCAGTCGGCGTCCTTGTGCTGCTGGCGGCGCGGATTCGCGCGCTGCGAGTAGAGCGTGCTGTCGAACGGCGACTCGTGCGGCTCGTAGTGCGTCGGCAGCGGCCCGTCCTCGAGGCCCTGCGGGACGTAGAGCCACGAGCGCCCGTCCGACTGCATGATGAACGGGTGGGTGCCGGCGATCGCGTCGGGGCCTTCGGCGTCGTCGGGCGGGGTGTAGTCCGGCGGCTTCGTCTCGTCGAAGTCGATCGTGTCGATGCCGTCCCACTTCTCGCCGTTCCAGAACATGAGCTTCTTGCGCTCGCTCCACGGATTGCCGGCGGGATCGGCGGACGCGCGGTTGTAGAGGATCCGTCGGTTGTCCGGCCAGGCCCAGGCCCACTCGGGCGCGATGTAGTTCTGCTCCCAGTGCGGCTTCTTGCGCGCCGGCTGGTTGATGCCGTCCTGGTAACAGCCGGAGTAGATCCAGCAGCCGCACGCGGTCGTGCCGTCGTCCTTCAGCTCCTTGTAGCCGGAGAGCGGCTCGCGTGTCTGCGTCTTGTAGCCGCCGATCTCCTTCAGCACGGCCTCCGCGCTCGGCTCCTCGATCTGTGCGTGTACCGGGTAGTCCCAGTTCAGCTTCTGCATCAGGACGTCGCGCTCTTCCTTCGACTCCTGGAGCAGCGACTTGAGGCGCTTGCCGAGGTGGAAGTAGAACCAGAGCTCGGAGCGGCAGTCCTCCTTCGGCTCGGTCGCCTGCCAGTGCCACTGCAGCAGCCGCTGCGTATTCGTGAACGAGCCGTCCTTCTCGGTGTGCGCTGCCGCCGGCATGAAGAAGACCTCCGTGGCGATCTCCTCCGTCTTCAGCTCGCCCGACTCGATCTCGGGGCTGTCGTACCACCACGACGCGCTCTCGATCTCGACGATGTCGCGCACGACCATCCAGTCGAGCTTCGCGAAGCCCAGACGATGCGCCTTGCCGTTCGCATTGCCGACCGCAGGGTTCTCGCCGGCGAGGATGTAGCCCTTCACCTTCCCTTCGAGCATCTGCTCGAGCGTCCAGTACGCCGAGTTGTCCTGGTCGATGCGCGGCAGGTGGTGGAAGAGCCAGTCGTTTTCCTCGCTGGCGTGCGGGCCGAAGTACGCGCACATGAGGCTGACCCAGTACGACTTGAAGTTCCCCCACCAGCCGGTCGGCGCGACGTTCGCCTGGACGAAGTTGTCGAAGCTGCCGTATGTCTCGGTGTGCGGCATCGGCAGGTAGCCGGGAAGGATGTTGTAGAGCGTCGGGATGTCGGTCGAGCCCTGGATCGACGCGTGTCCGCGCAGCGCGACGATGCCGCCGCCGGGGCGCCCGATGTTGCCGAGCAGCTGCTGGATGATCGCTGCGGTGCGGATGTACTGCACGCCCACCGTGTGCTGTGTCCAGCCGACGGCGTAGCAGAATGCGCTCGTCTTCTCACGCCCCGAGCTCTGAGTCAGCGCTTCGCAGACGTAGAGGAAGTCCTCGACCGACACGCCGCACGTCTCCGCGACAAACTCCGGCGTGTACCGCTGGTAGTGGCGCTTGAGGATCTGGAAGACGCAGCGCGGGTGCGTCAGGTCCAGGTCCTCCGCCGGCGGCTCGCCGTGCTGCAGGCCGCCGCCGTGCCCGCCGTGGCCCGACTGCTCGCCCTTCGGCGAGAAGCCTTCCTCACGCTGACCGGCCGCGCCGTGCGTCTCCATGCCTTCGTACGACCACGTCGAGACGTCGTACTGCCCCTGTTCGGGATCCCAGCCGGAGAACAACCCGTCCGCGTCCTCGGTGTCGATGTACTGCTCGTCGATGATCACCGGCGCGTTCGTGTAGTGCTTGACGTACTCCTCGAACCAGAGGTCGTTCTGCAGGATGTAGTTGACGACGCCGCCGAGGAACGCGATGTCGCTACCCGCGCGGATGCCGACCCATTTCGTCGCCATCGCGCTCGTCCGCGTGAAGCGCGGATCGATGTGGATGACCTTCGCGCCGCGTTCCCGCGCCTCCATCACCCACTGGAAGCCGACCGGGTGGTTCTCGGCCATGTTCGAGCCCATGATCACGATGCAGTCGGAGTTCTGGAGATCCTGCTGGAAGTCCGTTGCACCGCCTCGCCCGAACGAGGTCCCCAGACTGGGGACCGTGGAGCTGTGTCATATGCGGGCCTGGTTCTCGACGCAGACGATGCCGAGAGCCGTGTACAGCTTCTTGATCAGGTAGTTCTCTTCGTTGTCCAGCGTCGCGCCGCCGAGATGCGCAATCTGCGTGGTTCGGTTCGCGGGCTTGCCGTCCGGTGTCTCGTACTCCCACGTCGCATCGCGCGTCTCGAGGATGCGCTGCGCGATCATCTCCATCGCCTCGTCGAGCGACAGCTCTTCCCACTGCGTGCCGTAGGGCCGCCGGTACTTGACCTTGTACTCGCGCAGCGGCGATTGAACGTAGCTCTTCGACGCCTGTCCTTTCGGGCAGAGCCGGCCGCGCGAGATCGGGCTCGCCGGGTCGCCCTCGATGTGCGTCACCTCGCCGCCTTTGACGTAGACGAGCTGGCCGCAGCCGACCGCGCAGTACGGGCAGATCGACTGCACGACGTGCTCCGCTTCGTCGATGCGCGGCGTCAGCGATTTCGAGCGCGACGACTGGACCGCGGGCCCCAGGCCGAGCGGGTCGCCCGTCTTGAGCTGGCGGACGACCGGCCATTGCTCCAGCAGCTTCGACAGACCCACGGCGATGGTCTTTCTCAGGATCGGCTGGAAGAAACCTTGAGGTTTCCAGGGATTTTCAGGAGGGAATGAGCCAAGCGTCACTGATCGCAATACGAAGGGGTTGATCCGATTGAGCACAATCGACGAACGGCGGGAGCGCGCCTCTGCGGGAGTCGCGCTCAACCACGACCCTGACGGGTGGTACGGCGACTTCGCCCGGCCGCGGGTCTTCCTGCAGCCGATCGCGGCGCCGTCGATCCTCGGTCTGTTCGGGTTCGCCGCCGCGACGTTCATCGTCGCCGCGAACCTCGCGGGCTGGTACGGCAACGCGTCGACACCCGCGTACCTGTTTCCGTTCGCGCTGACGTTCGGCGGCATCGCGCAGTTCGCCGCCGGCATGTGGTCGTACAAGGCGCGTGACGGCGTCGCGACCGCGATGCACGGGATGTGGGGCTCGTTCTGGGTCGGCTACGGGATCCTGCAACTCCTGCTGGCGACGCATGTGCTGCATACCGGCGGCACGCTCGACAGTGCGCTCGGGTTCTGGTTCATCGCGCTCGCGGCACTCACGTTCTCGGGTGCGATCGGCGCGTTGCTCGAGGGGAACGGCGGCTTGCTCGTCGTGCTCGCGACGCTGTCAGGCGGCTCTGCCGTTGCAGCATTCGGGTTCCTCTACTCGAGCACGACGACCCAGCACTGGGCGGGCTGGATCTTCGTCATCTCTGCGGCGTGCGCATGGTACGCGGCCACGGCGATGATGTGGCTCGGGTCGGCAGGCCGCACGATCCTGCCGGCGTTCAAGCTGAACAAGGAAGCGAACAAGCCGGGCGGCCGGCCGATGCGGGCGATCGAGCTCGACTGGGCCGAGCCTGGGGTTAAGCAGGGCCAGTAGGGAAAAACGCCGCGGCGTGAAGCACGCCGCGGCGTTCCTCCTCTTCGTCGTTTCGCTCTGGTGGCTCTGGCAGCTGCTCGTCGGCGAGTGGGGCCGTTACGAATGGATCGCGGCCGGGGGTGCCGCCGTCGCCGCCGCCGCGATCGCCGAGCTCGCCGTGTCCCACACACGCGGACGCGCGCCACTGCCGTTCGCGATCGTGCGCGGCGCGCCGTCTGCGCTCGGCATGGTCTTCGTCGACTTCGCGATCGTCATGTCGGCGCTCGCGCGGCGTCGTGAAGGCGTCGTCCGGCATACGACGTTCCCGCACCCGGACACCGAGGCATTCCGGGCGTGGGCGGCGATCGCCGGCGACTGGAGCCCGAACGCCTATGTGATCGACATCGCCGACGGTACGTCGGTCACCCACCACCTGGTCCCGAACGAGCCGTCGCAGAGGCCTGCGTGAACGCATTCGTCTGGGCGGCGATCGGCCTGCTCGTCGGCTTCGTCCCGTTGCTCTACGTCGTGACGCGCCGTCGGCCGATCGACGGGCTCGTCGCGCTCGAGTGCGGCGGCGTCCTGCTCGTGCTGATCCTGATGTGCCTCGCCGAAGGCTTCCACCGCTCCTTCGGCTACTCGGTCGCGATCGTCGCGGCAGTCATGTCGTGGATCGGCGGCCTCGTCTTCGCCCGCTTCCTCGGACGTTGGCTGTGACCAACTGGGCGGTCGACATCCTGCTCGCGCTCGGCGTCTTCTTCGCGCTCGCCTGCGTCGTCGGCGTCGTGATCATGCCGACGACGTTCGACCGGCTGCACTACGTCGGCGCGATCGCGACGGTGCCGACGTTCCTGATCCTCGCCGCCGTCCTCTGCCGCGAGCACCTCTCGGGCGGAGGCCTGCAGGCGATCGCGGCCGTGGGCCTGATGTTCTTCCTCTTCCCGGTGCTGCTCACGGCGACGGCGCGTGCGATCTCGCGCGTCGAGGGCGGGGACCACTCGTGACCGTCGCGACGCTCGTTCCACTGCAGTCGGTCACGCTCGCGCTCGTCGCCGCGGCTGCCACGCTCGTCGTCCTGACCCGCGACGTCCAGCGCCAGATCCTCGTCAACGGGATCTACGGGATTCTGCTCGTCATCTTGTTCACGGTCTTCGCCGCGCCGGACGTCGCGCTTTCGATGCTCGTCGTCTCCACCGTCGGCTATCCGCTCGTCGTGCTGATCGCGATCGCGCGGAGTCGCAACAAGTGAGTCGCCGCGTCCGGATTGCGATGTTCCTCCCGTCGGTCGCGCTGCTCGCGGCGCTGCTGACCTGGTCACTCGTGGCGATCCCGCACTTCGGCCACTACCGCGGCCCGTACGGCTTCGTGCTCAACCGCGTCGTGCTGCCCGAGCGGCACATGACGAACGTCGTCACGGCGACCGTGTTCGACTACCGCGGCTTCGACACGATGGGCGAGGAGTTCATCCTCTTCATCGCGGTCACCGGCGTGGTTCTCCTGCTCCGCGAGCAGGACCGCGACGAGTCGAGCGACTCGGAGGACGAGATCGGCAGCGACGCGGTGCGCGTCGGCGGCTCGCTCGCGGTCGGCGTCTGCCTGCTCGTCGCGCTCTGGCTGATCGCGTTCGGCTTCGTCACTCCCGGCGGCGGCTTCCAGGGCGGGGTCGCGCTCGCATCGAGCCTCGTGCTCGTCTTCCTCGTCGCGAGCCACAAGGCGTGGTCGGGCATCGCGTCGGAGGAGGTGCTCGATCCGTTCGAAGGGGTCGGCGCCGGCGGTTACGTCGTCGTCGGCCTCGCCGCGCTGATCGGCGGCATGGCATTCCTCACGAACCTGCTCGGGCCGGGCACGCCGGGCACGCTCTACTCCGGCGGCAGCGCCCCCTTCGTCAACTGGGCGGCGGGGACGGAGGTCGCGGCGGCATTCCTCATCCTCTTCATGGAGTTCATCGAGGCCTACGTGGTTCCGCTCGCATGAGCGTCCTGCCGTATCTCGTCGCCGGGTGGATCTGCGTGATCGGCCTGTACGGGATCGTCACGAGCCGGGATCTGATCCACCTGGCGCTCTGCCTGACCGTGACGCAGTCCTCGACGTACGTGCTCCTCCTCGCCGTCGGCTATGTGCAAGGCGGCGGGCCGCCGATCTTCAAGGGGGTCGAGCTCGGCACGACCGCCGTCGACCCCGTCGTCCAGTCGTTGACGCTCACCGACATCGTCGTCAGCGTCACGGTGCTCGCGCTCATCCTCGCGCTCGCGCTCGACGTCCACAGCGAGATCGAGACGATGGATCCCGACCGGATCGTGGAGCTCCAGGGATGAGCTGGATGCTGCCGCTTCCCGTGGTGCTGCCGCTCCTCGCCGCGGCCGTGAACGCGGCGCTCGACCACGTGACGCCGCGCTGGGCGCACGACTCCGTCACCGTCGCCGGCCTCGCGTCCTCGTTCGTCTTCTCGATCCTGATCATGGTGGACTCGATGTCGGGTGAGCCGCTGCACTGGTTCAGCGGCTGGACGCCGCGCGGTGGTGTCGCGATCGGCATCGGCTTCGCCGTCGACCCGCTCGGGGCAGGCATGGCGGTGCTTGCGAGCGGGCTCGCGCTCGCTGCCGTGCTCTATTCGCTCACGTACATCGAGACGGAGTCGCGCAACTACGACATCTTGATCGGCGCGTTCGGCGGCGCAATGTGCGGCTTCGCCCTGACCGGCGACCTCTTCAACATGTTCGTCTGGTTCGAGTTGATGGGCGTCGCCGCCTATGCGCTCGCGGGCTTCAAGGTCTCCGAGCTCGGGAATCTGCAGGGCGGGATCAACATGGCGGTGACGAACACCGTCGGCGCGTATTTCATCCTGATCGGGGTGGCGCTGCTGTATGCGCGTACCGGTGCGCTCAACCTCGCGCAGATCGGCCGAACGCTCGCCGGGCAGCACGCCGGCGGCGTCGAGATCGTCGCGCTGACGCTGATCCTCGTCGGCTTTCTCGTGAAGGCGGCGATCGTGCCGTTCCACTTCTGGCTGGCAGACGCGCATGCGGTCGCGCCGGCGCCGGTCTGCTTGCTCTTCAGCGGCGTCATGGTCGAGCTCGGGCTCTTCGGCGCTGCGCGTGTCTACTGGACGATCTTCGACGCGCCGTTCGGCGCGCATCAGATCGCGATTCGCAACGTGCTGATCGTGTTCGGGCTCGTGACGGCGTTCGTGGGCGCCGTGATGGCGTTCCTGCAGTCGCATCTCAAGCGACTGCTCGCCTACTCGACGATCAGTCACGCCGGGATGATGCTCGCCGGCGTGGGCCTGCTCGACTCGAAGTCGCTCGGCGGAGTCGCGACGCTCGTCCTGTCGCACGGGTTGCTCAAGGGAGGCCTTTTCCTGGCGTGCGGCGTGCTGCTCGCACAGTTCAAGCAGATCGACGAGCTCCGTCTCTTCGGCAAGGGCCGGGCGCTGCCGGTGCTCGGTGTGCTCTTCGGGCTCGGCGCCGTCGGCCTGATCGGTCTGCCCTACGTCGGCTCCTACGTCGGGCACGCCGGGATCGACGAGGGCGCGACCCTGGCGCACCTGACGTGGGTGTCGCCGCTGCTGATGCTCGCCGCGGGAATCTCTTCCGCCGCGATCCTCCGCGCGGGCGCACGCGTCTTCCTCGGCTGGGGCCCGAGCCACGATTGGCTGCTCAGCCAGCAGCCGCCCGAAGATCCGCCGGAGCGCGACGCGAGGGTGCCGCTGATGGTGGCGATCACCGGCGTCGTCATCGTGCTCGGCCTCGTCGTCAGCATCGTTCCCGGCCTGTCGCAGCGGGCCGAGTACGGGGCGGAGCGATTCCGCGACCGCGCCGGGTACGCCGAACGTGTGCTGCACGGCAAGCCGATGAAGACGAAGGTGCTGCCGTACGCGATTCAACCGACGACGGGCGAGAGCGTCGTGTACGGCATCGGCGCGGGTCTCGTGACGCTGCTGTTCGCGGCGTTCGGGCTGTGGCGCAACCGGCTCTCGGACGCCTGGCGCACCTCCGCCGGGCGCGTCGCCGGGCCGCCGCTCGCCGTCCTCAAAGAGGTGCACAGCGGCGTCATCGGCGACTACGTGATGTGGATCACGCTCGGCACCGCCCTTCTGGGCGGCGTCTGGGCGCTGACCTTGCGCTAGGGATTGCGAGATGAGCAGAGAGGCGGGCATCCACGAGCACTACCGGCGCGGGCTCGGCACTGCGCTCCGGCACAACCAGGTCGCGTACGCGTACTCCGCGACGACGACCGCACTGTTCGGCGTGATCAGCGACGAGAGCGGGGTGCCGAACGTCGGCCAGTGCTTCCTGTTCATCGTCGGCGCCGGCGTCGCGTTCGCCGTCGTGAACGCGACGATCACGGAGTGGTTCAGCGAGCGGCTGCCGCGGGAGCCGAGCGAGGTGGTGGCGCTCGGGACGGCGATCTCCGTCTTCTCGATGGCGGCCGGGCTCGGGCTCGGCACGCTCGTCTCGTGGTTCGCCGGGCCGTGGATCGGTTGGCCGCTCGCGCCGCTCGCCTCCTCGATCGGCTTCCTCCTGCTCGCCGGGCTCGAGATGGGCTTCGCGGGGTACACCCACGACGCCGGAGGGACCCTAGACTGAGGGCATGAAGGCCCTGGCGCTTGCGGCGGTCGCGCTCGTGTCGACGACGAGCCTCGACCTGCGGACGGTGATCCTGCGGCCCGCGCAGGTCGGCAAGGGCTACCAACTGGTCGCACGCAGCGACGGCTTCGGCGTCAAGGCGGCGCCCACACTCGACCTCTGCGGACGCAAGGGCTACGCGAGCGAGAAGCTGCGCGTCGACCGACTCCAGGTCAACTACCTGAAGCAGAAGACGCAACTCGGTCTCTCGAACGAGGTCGTGCGCTACAAGCCCGGCGGCGCGAAGCAGGCGCTGCGCGAGGTCGGGCTGCACGCGCTCTCGTGCCCGCACACGCCCGTCGTCACCGGCGAGAAGGGCGTCGGCCCGCTGAGGTTCACGATCACGCCGGTCAAGGACAAGAGGCTTCTTGCGGGGTACGTCGCGGTTCGTGTGCGCGCGGTCGGCAAGCTGACGGACGGGACACACGTCGACGAGACGTCCTATGCGGTGTACCAGCGCCTCGGCGACGTGCTCTCCGGCGTCTACAGCTTCGGCCCGAACACGCCGGCGCAGGAGAAGTTTGCGCTCCATGCAGCGGAGCTGAGCGCAAATGTCCTGCGCCGGGTTCTGCACACATCGAAAGGCCCGCCGGCGTAGCTACCGTTTCGCGCGTGGAAGGGGAGGAGCTCCACCTCGGGCGCGCAGGAGTCGTCGAGCACGTCGATCCCGACGTCGACGAGGAGCTGTGGACAGGTGACGACGACGAATCGCATGCCGGTTGGTACTGCGTGCGCACCGACCCGTTCCCGTGCCCCGCTTCCGGGTGTGGTTTCGTCGCCGAGTTCATGACGGCCGCGCACCTCGTGCTCGTGTGGGAGGAGCGCGACGACCCGAATCTCCTCCGTCATGCACAGCGCGCGAAGGAAGTTGGTCGCAACCCGCGTGTCGTCACGTACGAGGCCGGCTACGGCCCGAGCGCCTCGTACTACGCGTGGGAGGCGGCCGGCCGGCCGGTGCACGGCGTACGCCAGGCGTCATGACGCTCGGCGTCGAGGAGGAGCTGATGATCCTCGACGCGGAGACCTACGAGCCGGTCGCGGCGTCGCACCTGATCGTCGGCGAGCTCGAGGCCGGGACGCTCAAGACCGAGCTGCACGCGTCGGTGATCGAGCTGACGACGCCGATCTGCGGAGACGTCGACGAAGTCGTCTCGTCCCTCCGGTCGCTGCGGAGCGCCGCCGCCGAGCGCGCGGCGCGACACGGCTGCGTCGTTGCCGCGGCGGGCTCGCACCCGACGGCGACGCTCGACTCGCTGCCGGTCGTGCAGGAGGAGCGGTATCTCTCGATGATCCGCGACATCGGCCACGCGGCGCGGCGACAGGGCGTGAACGGATTGCACGTCCATGTCGGGATCGATGCCGACGCCTGGGAGCGGCTGGAGGCGGTGCTCGCCTGGCTGCCGGCAGTGCTGGCACTCTCGTGCAACTCGCCGTTCCTCGACGGCGTCGAGACGGGGATGTTGTCGAACCGGGCCTCCGTCCTCGCCGAGCTGCCGCGGGGCGGCGCGCCGCCGGCGTTCGAGTCGTACGCGGCCTGGGAGGTGTGGGTCGAGCGACTCGTCTCGCTCGGCATCATGGCCGACTACACGCGGCTGTGGTGGGACGTGCGTCCGCATCCGCGACTCGGGACGCTCGAGATCCGCATCGCGGACCAGCCGACGTCGCTCGAACGCACGGAGCTGATCGTGCGCGTGATTCGCGACCTCGTTGCTGACGCGCCCTCGCGGGTGACGGCGCGCGGCGACTACTTGCAGAACCGCTGGGCCGCAGCGCGCTTCGGCGTCGACGCGCAGCTGATCCATCCGGACGGCTCGCAACTCGTCGGCGTGAGCGAGCTGCTCGGCTTCGAGCCGCCGGCTCCCGAGGCGACGCTGCTTCGGAGCGAGCCGCAGCTCGTGGAGGAGACGCTACGGTTCTGACGTGGCCGTCCAGTCCGAGACGATCCAGGTCAGCGGCATCCGGTGCGAGCGGTGCGTCAACCGGCTCGCCGCCGCGCTGACGGGCCACGAGGGGCTCGAGCAGGCGAACGCGAACCTGATGGGCCAGGTCATGCTCGCCTGGGACGACGAGAAGACGTCGCGGGACGACCTGCTCGCGACGATGGCCTCCGCGGGCTTCCGCGAAGTCGCGGCCGTCTAGCCCTCGTCGTCCGTCTCTTCGCCCGGCTGGGGATCGCCCCAGCCGCGGTGCGTTCCCGTGGTCGCGGGCGCGTCGTTTCGTCCTTCGCCCGGCCGCGTTCCCTGCTGTGCCGGCGCCTCCTCCTCGGAGTGGTCGTCGCCGTAGTTTTCGCCAACGAGATTGCTCATTCCCGGCGTCTACCCGGCCCGGCGGGAATCACACGGCGCCCGCTGACGTTCCCTGTACCGTGGCCGTCATGGCAGAGGACGCGACCCGGATCGCAACCGAGGCGCGCGATCGGGTGCGTTTCGAAGAGGAGGCGCTCGCGCTCGCAGACCAGGTCTACCGCGTCGCGCGGCACCTCTCGAACTCGCGTGAGGACGCCGAGGAGCTCGTGCAGGAGACGTACGCGCGCGCATTCCGCAGCTGGCGCTCCTATACGCCCGGGACGAACCTCCGCGCGTGGCTGCTGCGCATCCTCACGAACTTGAACATCGATCGCGGACGTCGGTCGCAGCGCGCGCCGCAGACGCAGGCGCTCGAGGCGAACGACTACTACCTGTACGACAAGCTCTCGGCCGACAGCGACGGTGGTCAGCCGGCCGACGAGGAACGCGTCGTCGAGCGGCTGTCGCAGGACGACATCGTCACGGCGCTCGCCACCGTGCCCCATGATTTCCGTGACGTGATCGTGCTCGTCGACATCGGCGACTTCAGCTATCAGGATGCGGCCCAGATCCTGGACATCCCGATCGGCACCGTGATGTCGAGGCTCCATCGCGGCCGGCGCATCCTGAAGCGCGAGCTCGCCGACTCCGTCCTGGAGGACGCGACATGACAGATGCAGCGAAAGATCCGTGCGCGCACTGCGAAGAGATGATGCAGCCGTACCTCGACCACATCCTCACCGAGGCCGAGGTGATCGAGGCGGAGGCGCATCTCGACGAGTGCGACTGGTGCCGGCGCCGCTACCGCTTCGAGGAGAGCCTGCGCGTCTACGTCCGCCAGGTCGTCACGGAGCCGATGCCCGACGCGCTCAAGCAGAAGCTCGCCGCCCTGCGCATCCCGTTGAACTGACGACTTGTGCGCAACGCGCGCATTTCGTGACCCTTTTATGACGGGGACTGTCCCCGTTTTCAACCGGTAACGTTCTGCGGGCCGACGATCACGACGAGGCGGCGCGGGTCCGTTCCGCCCGGGAGCGGCTGCACCGGCACGTCGAGTTGCTTCGCGAGGCGGACGCCGATCGCCTCGCCGCCCGGCGGGAAGTAGACCTCCGTCTGCGGGTAGTTGAAGCTCGTCGCCTTGCCGACGTGAGTGATCCGGTAGCCGAGCGCCTGCACGTGCGACGCGATGGTGCGCGTGTGCACGATGTCGCCGCTCCCGTTCAGCACGACGACCTTGATCGCCCACGGCGCCGGCAGCGCCGCGGCGGTGGCTGCGGACGTGGACGCCTTCGCCGGCGGCTTGGACTCGCTGCGCGCGAACGCGATTGCGAGCACGGCTGCGAGGACGAGCGCGGCGAACGCAGTGATCGCGCCGAAGCGGCGTAGCGGGTTCGCGACGAACGGCAGGGGCGGCACCGGCATGCCCGCCAGCTCGAGCGCCTCGCGATGCTCGATCCCGAGCGCGGTCGCGTAGAGCAGCGTCGCGAGCAATGCGCGGTCGGCGGTGGGAAACCGGTAGAGGCGTCCCTCTTCGAGCCATTGCACTTCCTCCGGCGCGAGGTCGGCGCGCTTGGCCGCTTCCTCGACCGTCAGCTGACGGTGGACGCGCGCCCGCGCGAGCGGCGATTCGTCCGTCGACTGGACGGCCTCGAGGATGGGTGCCTGGTACACGGCTCTCGATTCGTCACGTACCCGCTATTTCATCCACGTCACCTGGCGGCCGCAGATCGTCGCACCGGACGAGCCGTGCGTCGATGCCCCGGGCCCCCTCGTCCGGAATCTGCGACCAAACCTGCCGTGCGAGCAGGACGGGGTGGAGGCGGACGCCGCCGTAGGAGGCCGCGACCGCGTCGCCGCCGAGCGCTCGCCACGACTGGACGACACGGTCGACGGCGCGCGGGTCGAGATCGGGCCCGTCCGCGAGCACGACGACCGCCGCCTCGGCGTCGAGCGCCGACAGCCCGCAGCGGAGCGAGGCGCCCGGCCCGCGGTCCCAGTCGTCGCAGCGGACGACGCGCGCGTCCGTGTCGAGCGGGTGCGCCCCGGCGACGACGACCACGTCGTCGACCGCCGTCTGCGCCAGCGCGTCGAGCACGCGCGGCAGGAACTCCTGCTGCTTCGGTGGGTCGACGCCGTAGCGCGAGGATGCGCCCGCCGCCAGAACGACGGCCGCGACCACTAGCCGAGGGCTGCGAGCGCGCGCGCGACGAGCGCCCGGGCGACCGGCACCTTCCACTCCGTGCGCGGGAGCGGCGTGGCGGCGTCGAGCGCGTCCGGCGAGTCGAGCAGCCATGGAATCGGCGCGACACCTGCCAGTGCGATCCGCACGACGCCGTCGACGCGTGCGGCGGCGACGCCGACCTGCGGGAACGACCATTTCTTCCGGTCCATCGCCTTCAGGTACGTGCTCGCCTCGACCGC
>Ga0157369_10005855_pt1 | contig 14284 bp, 15 predicted proteins | sample C25metaG_FD_113461 | JGI IMG/M metagenome (GOLD analysis project Ga0157369, IMG submission 113461) | Corn rhizosphere microbial communities from Kellogg Biological Station, Michigan, USA - C2-5 metaG | ecosystem: Host-associated > Plants > Roots > Rhizosphere > Soil | place: USA: Michigan...
GTCACGCTGATCGATCATTCCGCCAAGCGCCTGCGCATCGAGACCTCGCTCGGCACGCTCGCAGCCGACAAGGTGATCGTCACCGTACCGACCAACCTAATCGCGGACGAAGCCATCCGCTTTCACCCCGCGTTGCCGGACAAGGTTGAAGCTGCATCCAAGCTCCCGCTCGGCCTCGCCGACAAGGTCGTGCTCACGCTCGATGACGCCGACAGCCTGCCAAAGGAAGGCAATTTGCGCGCCGCCACCATGCGCACGGAGATGGGCACCTATCACCTTCGTCCGTTCGGCCAGCCCTGTGTCGAAGGCTTCTTCGGCGGTCGCTTTGCGCGAACGCTGGAAGACGAAGGCGATGGCGCCATCGCCGCCTATTCGATCGACGAGATCGTCTCCTTCCTCGGCAACGACTTCCGCCGCAAGCTGAAGCCGCTGAAAGAATCCCGCTGGGCCCACGACCCCTTCGCCCGCGGCTCCTATTCCCACGCGCTGCCGGGCTACGCCGGCAAACGCGCCGTCCTTGCCGCACCGGTGGATGGCCGGCTGTTCTTCGCAGGCGAAGCGACCTCGCCGCATTTTTTCTCCACCGCGCACGGGGCGAGGGATTCGGGGGAGCGGGCGGCGAAGGAAGTGTTGGCGGCGATTTCCGCAAAATAGCCTGGTGTTGGGCTGGCTTGTCATTGCCGGGCTTGTCCCGGCAATCTATCCTTCACGCCGGAGGGGCCGGGGCAACAACGATCGTCATGCCGAAGGAGCCGACGGAGCGTCGCAATTGGACCGATGAAGAGCTTGACCTCATCATCGCCGACTATTTTGCCATGCTAGATGATGAGGCTGCCGGCAAGCCGTACAGCAAGGCTGAGCACAACCGCGTGCTCCAAGGCCACTTGGATCGGACCGAAGGTTCGATCGAATTCAAACACCAGAATATTTCCGCCGTATTGCTCAAATTGGGGCTTCCAAGGATCACTGGATACGTGCCTGCGGCCAACTACCAGAAGGCCATTATTCCGGCGATAGATCGATATCTTTCGGCACATCCTCGTGCATTGCATCCGGAAAGAATCGTGGAGGGATTGGCCGAACAACGCGGATTATTCGTCGGGATGCCACCGCCGCTCCTGCCTGTTGCGCCTGCGCGGGCGGACATGGAAAGGCTGGTACGTAAGTTTAATCCCGTTGAACGCGATTTTCGTAACCGTAGGCTTGGACGTGACGGAGAGGAACTGGTTTTCCATCACGAACGCCAAAGGCTTCAACGATTGCATCGGCCTGACCTCGCAAAGAAGATTCGATGGATTTCCGAAGAATTGGGTGATGGAGCGGGATATGACATTCTGTCGTTCGATCCATCGGGAAAAGAGCGACTACTGGAGGTTAAGACGACGGTCGGCGCGGATGTCACGCCGTTCTACATAACGAGAAATGAGCTCTCTTTGGCCACGGAACGGCCGGACGCATTCCGACTTTGTCGCGTTTTTGATTTCTCAGCGCATCCTCGAATGTTCGAGCTAGCACCACCACTAGAAAAGTTCGTACACCTTTCGCCTCTGAGCTACGAGGCATCATTCTCTTAGTGGCTTCTCACTCCAGCACCCGCGTCCGCATCTTCGTATCCGGCACGATGCACGCATCATACTTCCCGAAAATCCGGTACCGGTTCTTCGCCACCACATTGTACACGGCATCCCGCAATGGCCGCGGCACGGCGAGCAGGACGCGGACCCAGCGCCAGCCCGGCAGACAGGACAGCACCGTCAGCGCGCCGTCGGACTTGAACCAGGCGACGCCGCCATGGATCAGGGCATTGGTGTCGGGATCATCAGCATCGATGCCGAGCGCTTGTGCGAGCCGCGTGCCATAGGCGGACTGGATCGGCGTGAAGCGGAAGCGCGCCGCCACATCACGCGCGACGACGAAGTGAACCCAGCGCGAGCAGAACACGCAGACGCCGTCGAACAGGATCACATCATCGTCGGGCCAAACGCTCATCTATTGTCCAATATCAGCGGCCAGGCGCGCGGGGAACATTCATCAAGACGGCTTCGCGATCATCAAATACAGAATGGTCATAACCGAGCCGAAGCCGGGAATGCCGAACCAAAACCAGCGGCGAAACAGCGCAAAATAGCGCGGCGGCAGCGGATAACCTTTCTCCGCCGCCACGCGCGCGAGATTGCGCATCTCCATCTGCATGAAGATGACCGGCACCCAGAACAGGCCGGCGACCACATAGAGCGCGAGCGAGGTCGCAAGCCAGCCTTCGGCAGGACTGGTCGAGGACAGCGTCATCAGCACGCCGCCGGTAATGGGCTGCGCGATAACGGCCGTGAGCGTGAACAACATGTCGGCGATGACGACGACGGAGGCGGTACGTGCGATGAAGGCGGCGTCACCGCTGCGATGCGCCATCAGCATGAAGAAGGCGATGCCGCTGCCGGTGCCGAGAATGACGACGGCGCCGAGCACATGCAGATATTTGATGATGAAATAGAGCGTCATCGCTTTCTCGCCGCCATAGGCTGTTCCTTCAGCACGCGATCGAGCTCGCTTGCGGCGAGCTTCACGCCGGCTTCGGTCTCCGGCAGCCAATGGCCTTCACTGCGAAAGGCTGGCAGCGCGCGAAAGTCGACCTTTCCGCCGCCAGCACGAAAAGCCTCGACCAGCTTTTTCGAAAACTCCGGCGAAAAATACGTGTCATTCGCGGCCACCAGCCAGGTCACCGGCACCCGCGCCGCCTTGCCGAAGGTCTCAGTGGCGGCGATCAACGTATGCGGCGCGCAAATCCGGTTCTCGAAATCGTTGGCGTGGCCGCCACGGCCGGGCGCAAAGGCGATGATGGCGGAGATCACCCTCGGGTCCGCATTCGCCAGCGCCAGCGTGCCCCAGCCGCCGGCGGAATGCCCGATCAGGATCGCGCCCTCCTGCCGGATGAACGGCTGCTTCTGCATGAACTCCAGCGCCGACCTTATCTGGTCGGCGGTCGCGCGGCCGGAGCGGACATAGTCCGCCTCGTCGCAGCCGCCCTGGTCCTCGAGGTAAGCGCCGCCGGTCCCGCCATGGCCGAGCCGCTCCGGCACCAATACGGCAAAGCCACGCGCGACGAAAAACGCCGCCAGCGCGCGGTATTCCGGTTGCGGCATTTGCGCGCGACGAAGCACGTTCTGGGTCGTGGCATGCGCGATCACGACCAGGTGAAACGGTCCGTCACCCGGTGGACGATACAGCACGGCGTGCGCGGGATGGCCGGCCACGGGTGTCGGCACCAGCCATTGCTGCTCGCGGTTCGGCTCGCCCTCTGCGCCCTGCGGGCCATAGGATAGCAGCGTTTGCGCGCTGACGAGCGCGAGCGCAATCACCGCAAAAAGGGATTTAAACCAGCGCATCAAGGTCTGAACACCGGAGCGAAGCAGATTTGACTGCAAGACTATCGGCTGCGAATCAAAACATGCGAACTTTTCTCGCCCGCCCGCTGCATCGCAGCCCGACGCGGGATGACAGCCCGATTTACCGCTCCTCGCATGCGCGAGATGCGCCTTGTGGCGGCCGTCTGTCCTTTTTCGATACAGCCCGTCAAAAAACTGATGCAGAAAATCCACAGGTTAACCGATAATTAAGGATAGACCTTGAAGGGCGCCCGCCGAGTTGCTTTGATAAGGTCCTATGAGCACTACCCTAATCGAGGTTCGGCCGGCCAAGGCTGCGGATGCTACCGCGGTAGCGTCTACCCATGACGAAGCCTGGCGCGCGGCCTATCAGGGCATTATCCCGGGCGCCGAGCTGGAAAAGCTGATCAACCGCCGCGGCCCGCAATGGTGGGACTCGGCGATCCGCAAGGGCAGCCGCGTCAGCGTGCTGGTGTTCGGCGACAAGATCGCGGGCTACGCCAATTACGGCCGCAACCGCGCCCGCAGCCTGCATTTCGAAGGCGAAATCTACGAGCTTTATCTTCGCCCCGAGTTTCAGGGCCTCGGCTTCGGCCGCCGCCTGTTCTCCGCGGCCAAGCGCGACCTCGGCCAGAGTGGGCTGAAGAGCATGGTGGTGTGGGCGCTGTCGGACAACGACCCCGCCACCGAATTCTATCGCGCGCTGGGCGGCCGCATGGTCGCCCGCTCCTCGGAGCGCTTCGGGCCGAAGTCGCTCGACAAGGTTGCGTTCGCCTGGACGAACTAACGTCACCTTAAGTCGTTTTTCTTTCAGTTCTTCGTCATTGCCGGGCTTGCTTGCCCGCCGAAGCCTTGGCGTAGGCGGGACCCGGCAATCCATCATTTGAGAACGCTTTTTTCGAACATTGATGGATACGCGGGTCGGGCCCGCGTATGACGAGTGTACTTTTCACCACTGCGACCGCACATCAGACAAGAGAGCCATCCATGCGCATTGACGCCATCCCCATCGGGGTAGATCCGCCGCGCGAGGTCAACGTCATCATCGAGGTGCCGGTCGGCGGCGAGCCGATCAAATACGAGATGGACAAGGAGGCCGGCACGCTGGTGGTCGACCGCTTCCTCTACACCGCGATGCGTTATCCCGGGAATTACGGCTTCATCCCGCACACCCTGTCCAACGATGGCGATCCCTGCGACGTCTTGATCGCCAACACGCGCGCCATCGTGCCTGGCGCCGTCATGAGCGTGCGGCCGGTCGGCGTGCTGTTGATGGAGGACGAGGCTGGAGGCGACGAAAAGATTATCGCCGTGCCGTCGTCAAAGCTGACGCAACGTTATGACAAGGTGAAGAGCTATAGCGATCTGCCCGACATCACTCTGGCGCAGATCCGGCATTTCTTCGAGCACTACAAGGACCTCGAGCACGGCAAATGGGTCAAGGTGCTGCGCTGGGGCGGCCCGGAAGAGGCACACAGACTGATCGCAGACGGGATCGAGCGAGCGAGAGCGAAGAAGTAAGCCTCGTCATTCCGGGGCGACGCGCAGCGTCGAACCCGGAATCCATACCGCGGATACTCTCGACGGCACGCGGTGGGAGACGATCTTTGCTACAATAGCTGCCTGTGGCTATGGATTCCGGGCTCGCGCTTCGCACGCCCCGGAATGACGACGGAGTTTAGACCGAGGGCTTCGGCAGCCCGGCAATCGCGCAGGCGGCGCGCAGTGTGTTCACCAGCAGGCACGCCACCGTCATCTGCCCGACACCGCCCGGCACCGGCGTGATCGCGCCGGCGATCTCTCGTGCCTCCTGGAACGCGACGTCGCCGACCAGCTTCGGCTTGCCGCCGTTCGCGGCCGGCAGGCGGTTGATGCCGACGTCGATCACGGTCGCACCCGGCTTGATCCAGTCGCCGCGCACCATCTCTGGTTTGCCGACCGCGGCATAGACGAGATCGGCACGCTTGGTCAGTTGCGGCAGGTCGCGCGAGCGGGAATGCGCGATCGTCACCGTGGCGTTTTCATTGAGCAGCAACTGCACCAGTGGCCGGCCCACCAGGTTGGAACGGCCGATCACGATCGCATTCATGCCCTCCAGGGAAGCGTGCACGCTTTTGGTCAGGATGATGCAGCCAAGCGGGGTGCAGGGCGACAGCGCGGCAAAACCGCCGGCGAGCCGGCCGGCATTGTTCGGATGCAGCCCATCGACATCCTTGGCGGGGTCGATGGCGTTGATGATGGTTTCCGTGTGCAGCGATTTCGGCAGCGGCAGTTGCACCAGGATGCCGTGCACATGGGGATCAGCGTTGAGCTTGCCGACCAGCGCGAGCAGCTCGGCTTGCGAGACATCGGCGGGCAGCTTGTGCTCGAACGAGGCCATGCCGGCTTCCTGGGTCTGCTTGTGCTTGGAGCGGACATAAACCTCGCTCGCCGGGTCATTGCCGACCAGCACCACCGCCAGCCCCGGCAACAGGCCGTGATCGCGCTTGACCCGCGCGACTTCACCGGCGACGCGGGCGCGGAGCTCGGTGGCAATGGCTTTTCCGTCGATGATCTGAGCGGTCATCTCAATCCTTCTTCACAGAGGTTAGGACGCGCATGGCGTCACCAAGCTGCCTTGGATCGCCGTCAACCGCGACCTGCTTGATCCGCGAAGTCGCGCCCGAAATCAGCCGCACCTGCCGTTTGGGGACGCCAAGCGATTTCGCGAGCAATTCCGTCACCGCGCGGTTGGCTTCGCCGCCTTCGGCGATGGCGCGCACCCGCACCTTCACCACGCTCCGGCCGTTCGCCAGCGTCTCGATCCCGTCGATGTCGTCGCGTCCTCCGCGGGGCGTCACCCGCAGGCTGACGCTGATGCCTTCCTTGGAATAGCGCCAAGGCTCCATGAGGAAGGCTCCATCGCGCCCCGTGTGGTCAGAACACGTTGGGATAGATGTAATAGGCGATCACCCGCTCGATGAAGTAGATGATCAGAATCAGAATGATCGGCGAGATGTCGAGGCCGCCGAGATTGGGCATGAAGTTGCGGATCGGCGCCAGCAGCGGTTCGGTGATTCGGTACAGGAACTCGGCCACGGCGCTGACGAACTGGTTGCGCGTATTCACGACATTGAACGCAATCAGCCAGGACAGGATCGCGGCGGCGATCAGCAGGTAGACGTAGAGATCGAGGACGATCAAGACGATGTCGAGGACGGCGCGCATGCGGGGGGAACTCTGGGCTTTGGTCGCGGAGGGTTTCCGCTGCTAAATATCGGTTCCCCCCCGCCCAAACAAGGGAAGTCGCCGGCGAAAGGTCCCGGAAAGAGGCGATTTTCGCCTTTACTTAACGGCGCTTTTCTTGACTTGACCTTGGTGCGGATTTAAATGGCGCCCACTGTCCGCCGCTTCTCATTGAAGAGGCAGCCGCGGAGGGGCCATAGCTCAGCTGGGAGAGCGCATCGTTCGCAATGATGAGGTCGGCGGTTCGATCCCGCCTGGCTCCACCAGCCTTCGCTCGCTTCGCGAGCTACGGCTCGGCAAGCCACGCCGGGCTCTTTCGTAGCGAAGCCAGCGAAGGCTGTCGCGCCGTAGCCCGCAGGGCGAAGGCGGACCGATGAAATACGTCTATATCCTCGAAAGTCTCGATGCCGAGCATTTTTATGTCGGTATCGCCGATAACGTCCCGGCGCGATTGGTCAAACATAACGCCGGCGAAGTACCGCATACCTCCAAATACCGGCCCTAGCGCCTCAAGACCTACATCGCGTTCAGCGATGAAAAGAAGGCCTTTGCTTTCGAGCGATATCTGAAATCGGGTTCGGGGCGCGCCTTTGTGAAGAAGCGCTTGTGACAGCCCGCGAAGGCTAACTCCCCCTACTCCGCCGCCTCCGCCATCACCATTGGCGTCAGCGCCAGCCAGCCATCGATCAACGCCTTCAACCACGCGCGCTCGGCGACGTCATGGATGGCGCGGCCTTCGAAATGGAGGTGGCGCGGCTGGGCGCCCGGCAGGTCCGTGTTGCCGCGCGTGGTCCAGCAGCACATCGAGCGGAAGGTCACGTCGGGGTGGAACTGGAAGCCGAACGCGTTGCCCCAGCGGTACGCCTGCATCGGGAAGTCATCGCCCTCGGCGAGCAGCTCGGCGCCATGCGGCAGCTCGAATCCCTCGCGATGCCAATGATAGACTTGCGCGGGCCAGTCCGGGCAGAGCGCCAGCCCGGCGGCAGTGGGACGGATCGGATAATAGCCGATCTGGACCAGGCCCTGCGGATGCGACGCGACGGCGGCGCCCAACTGCTTGGCCAGCATCTGCGCGCCGAGGCAGATGCCGAGGAACGGCCGCTGCTCGCGCAAGGGGATTTCGATCCAGTCGATCTCGCGCCGCACATAGTCGTCGCCATCATTGGCGCTCATCGGGCCACCCAGAATCACGGCGCCAGCATGTTCGTCGAGCGTTTCGGGCAGGAGATCGCCGAAACGCGGACGGCGAATATCGAGCGTATGCCCAAGCGCGCGCAGCGCGTTGCCGATTCGCCCCGCGGTCGAACTTTCCTGATGCAGAACGACCAGCACCGGCCGTGGGCAAGGTTCGGCCCCGGCAATAGATCGCAAGAATGGTCGCTCGTGCCTGGTCATCGAGCGGCAATCATAGTTGAGCAAAGGTTAACATCGCGTGAGGGAGCGCACAGCTATGGGTCCGGCTCATCCCGGTCCAGGCAGGGATGGGCCAGAAATTCAGTTCAGGAAACTCAGCCAAGAATTCAGCGTCCTCGGAGCTGGAAACGGCCGACCGCGCCGAGGATGAAGCCGCGCGGAAAGAATCGCAGCAGGAGCGGTACGGCCTTGATGCCGAGCCCCGGCAGCACGGCGCGCTGGTCGGCCATCAACCCACGATAGGCCTGGGCTGCGACTTCGGCGGGCTCGACATTGAGGATCGTGGAATCGAAGCCCGGCCGGAACCCGGCGCGCTGCTGGAATTCGGTCGGCACCGGTCCCGGACACAGCACGGTCACGCGCACGCCCTTCGGCTTCAGCTCCTGCCGCAGCGCCTCGGTGAAAGACAGCACAAAGGCCTTGGTGGCATAGTACATCGCCATGCCTGGACCGGGCAGGAAGCCCGCGACCGAGCCGACATTGAGAATGCCGCCGCGGTATTTGATCACATCAGGCGCGAAGCGCAGCGTGAGATCAGCGAGCGCACGGATGTTGACGTCGATGATGCCGAGCTGCTGGGCGCGGTCGAGCTCGACCGCCTTGCCGAACAGGCCGAAGCCGGCATTGTTGACGAGGTATTCGACCTCCAGGTCGGCACTGCGCAGCGCCGCCGCGATCTTGTCGGCGGCTTCGCGGTCTTCGAGATCGCAGGGAATTGTAATCGGCGCTACGCGGCCCGCCTTGGTCAGTTCGCCGGCGAGTGCCTCCAGCCGATCAGCACGGCGCGCCACCAGCGCCAGACGATGACCGTTCGCGGCAAAGACGCGCGCCAGTTCGGTGCCGATGCCCGCCGAAGCACCGGTAATCAGCGTCACACGCTCGGTCACTGTTCAACACTCTTGAATTAGTCAGGTAATGCCCGTCGGATTGCGGGCGACGAGAGCATAGGCTTGCGGTGGGATGCAAGCCGTCTTGCCGGCATGGCGGCGTGCGCAAACGCATGAGGGCACCGCCATGTGGTTCATTTGGCGGGGATTTGCGCGAGCCCGGCGACGATGGCTCGAAATTAAAGTTTCTTCATGTGCGCGGCCAAAGAGCGCAGTTGCAGCGCGAGGCCGCTTCAAGCGCCCGATGCGGCAGCCGACTTCCGTTCGCCGACGCGATGCTTCAACTCCAGCCGGTCGCGTGAGGAGATACCGAGCAGGTCCGAGGCGCGCCAGACCACATTATCCTCGAACTCGGTGACGTTGCCGTCGGCATAGACCAGTTCCCACATCATCTCGACGATGCGGAGCCTGCCGGCCTCATCGACCGAGCGCATGATGACGCTGGTAAAGTGATAGAGATCGACCGCCTCACCCTCGACCAGCGTGGCGGAGGCAATGAGATGATCGGCGGTGCCGCGATCCAGTCCAAAGCGGCTTTCGATCACGCTGTGCAGCTTGCGCCTCTCGACCTCGGACGGCTCACCGTCGAGCGAGATGACATGGATCAGCAGCGCGGTCGCCGCGAGCTGGTAGCTATTGTCGTCGAAGCTGTACTCGCTTGCATGCGGCGAGACCACATCGGCAATGAACTGGCGCAATCCGTCGAGCATGAACGTCTCTGTTGAGAGAACCTTGCTGCGGCTTATATGGCGCGGAACGCGAACGCGCGCAATCCGCGCAATTTGGCCGCTTGCATTACGATTAGGCAATATAGCGCGAAGCGTCGTTCCGGGGCGCGCGAGAGCGCGAACCCGGAATGACAGAAGAGTTAAGGTATTTCGTACACCACCATCTTATCCGCGATGCCCCGCAGCGCCGCCTGTTTCTGGATCGGCCTGATCGCCTCTTTCTCCAGGATGGTGGCAACGCCCGGCGCGTCGATCACGGGGCCGGTGATGTGGATTTCCTGCGATGTGGAAAGGCTCTGCACGCGTGCGGCGATATTGACGGTCTGGCCGAAATAATCCTGACGCTCATTGAGCATCACGGCGAGACACGGTCCCTCGTGAATGCCGATCTTGACGACGAGATCCTTGCTGCCGCGCTCGGCATTGAGCTGATCCATCGCGCCGCGCATCCTTAGGCCAGCGGCGAGCGCGTGCTCAGGCCGGATGAAGGTTGCCATCACGGCGTCCCCGATGGTCTTCACCACGGCCCCCTTCTCGGCGACGATGATGTCGAGCAGCGCGTTGAAATGCGCGCTGACGAGATCGAAGGCCGCGAGATCGCCGACCCGCTCATAGAGCGCTGTCGAGCCCTTGAGATCGGTGAACAAGAAAGTCAGCGAGGTGATCTTCAGCCGCTGGTCGAAATTGAGATTGTCGGCCTTGAAGACGTCACGAAACGTCTGGTTGGACAGCATCCGCTTGGCAGTGAGGAAAGGCCGACGCCTGCCAAGCATGTCATGCAGCGCATCGCCGGCAATGAACACCGTCGGCAGCGTCCGCACGCCGGCCTGGTTGTCGAGGGCCAGCCGCAGCGGCCCGGGACGCATGGTGGTGCTTCCGGTCGGCGGATGCGCCTTGTTGTAAAGCAACGAAAGCTGCTGGCGCTCCTTGGTGGGCTCGCCCTGCACGTCGATGAACTGCGCCGAATGCGTCACCGGCTCGAACACGATCACGAATGCCGGCGGCAGTTGCAGCGACAGCACCGCCTTCTCGCCGGCAGGCAGCTCCAGCGCATCGAGCGTCACCTCCTCGGCCAGCGAGGCGAACGTCTCTTCGTTGAGGTCGATGCCCGAGCTCCAGAACACCTGCTTGAAATATTCCCAGATCGGCAAGGTATGCGGATCGTGCGCCGCGATACGCCGGACGCGACGCGCTACGGTAAAGGCAACCTCGACCTGCTCGTCGACCGAGCACTGATAGCCGCAGGCGCACAGGCCGCAATGATAATCGTCCGGACGCAGCGATTTCAGCGTGTCATGGGCGTCGAGCACGCCGCTGCAACCGGGACAGAGCACGTTCCAGGAGAGATCGAACAGGCCGAGCTTGGAAGCCTGCAGGAAGCCCGAAATCGTCTTCTCCTCATCAAGGCCCGCGCGCCCAGCAAAATCCAGCGCATTGATCCGGTTCAGCTCATGGTCCTTGCCATCCTTGATCGCCCGCACGATGGCGTCGGCCACCGCGGGATCGGCGGAGTGCTGCAACAGCGAAAACTGGGCTTCGATATCACTCATCTCGAGCTACCGGTTTCAATCGGTCTCCATCTTCTAGCGCGGTTTGATGACAAACTTCGGCGCGCGATCCGGCTGCGTCGTCACCACGCCCGTCGGGATCACCGGCGTGTTGTCGGCGAGGCTGACGCGGAAGGCGCCGATCAGCTTGGCCAGCGCCAACGTCGCCTCCACCATCGCGAAATGCGCGCCGATGCAAACCCTCGGGCCTGCGCCGAAGGGCAGGTAGGCAAAGCGGTCCGGCGGTGGATTGGGCGCCATGAAACGGTACGGAATGAACGTGTTGGGGTCGCGCCAGAGCTTTTCGTGCCGATGCAAGAGCCAGGGCGCGATCAGGATCACATCGCTCGTCTTGATCGTGAGCCCGGCAAACTGGTCGGGTCCGTAGGCCGAGCGTGCGATCAGGAACGCCGGCGGATAGAGCCGCATGGTCTCCTCAATGACGGCGCGGGTGAATTTCAGCCGCTCGACGTCATCCGCGCTACCCACGCTCTTCACCTCCGCGGCGACCTCGTCCTGGGTCGCGGGATCGAGCGCAAGCAGATAGAGCGCCCAGAAGAGTGCCGTCGCGGTGGTCTCGTGACCGGCGAGGATCATGGTGGCGACCTCGTCGCCGAGCTGTGCATCGGTAAAGGCCTTGCCGGTTTCGGGATCGCGCGCGGCCTCCATCAATTCAAAGAGATCGCGGGGCGGCGCGCCGTCCTTCTTGCCGGCGGCGCGGCGCTCGGCCATCAGCATGGCGACGAACGCCGTCCAGCGCTTGCGGAAACGGGCGCGGCGGAAATCCTGCGGCGTCTTGAACCACAGCGGCAGCGCGATATCGAGCAGATGCGGCCGCGCCAGCCGGTCGCCATATTCCATCACGAAGTCGCGCAACGTCGCGCCGTGACGTTCCATGCCGAACGAGAACATGGTGCGGCCGGCAATTTCCAGCGTCATGCGCTGCATGGTCTCGCGCAGGTCGACCGGCGCGTCGGTCTTGTTCCATAGCGCGGCGATGGTTTCATTCGTCACCGCGACCATGTGCGGGACCAGGGTCGACACCGCGCGAGGCGTGAACGCCGGCGCCAGCGTGCGGCGCTGGTGTTTCCAGGCCCGGCCCTCGGCGATCAGAAGACCCTGGCCGAGCATCGGCCGGAGCACCCGGAAGCCCGTCGGCGTGCGCGTATAGTTCTCGTAATTGTCGACCAGGACGTGCCGGATCGCATCCGACGTATTGACGATGAAGCTGCTGCGGCCGAAGAAATTGCCCTGGACGACATCCTCTTCATAGGCCGGCTGGCCCCAGGTGCCGATCGCGCTGTCGCGCATCATCCGCATTCGCTTCAGAAAGCTCAGATCCGCGGGCGCGCGCGGCGGCATCGGCGGCACCAGGCGGTGGCGCGTGACGGACAGATCGTAGACTTCGGCGATGCTCATGCGACGGCTTCTTTTCGGGCGCGGCGGCCCAAACGACAACTAAAGAGCTAGTACGTCAATTCGGCGGCCGCAATCCGATGTTACCTCCCATGTTATTGGGGGGACAAAAGGCGCCAGACATTGTACGCGCCGTGTCAAGCACTGGACAGGCAAGGCCTATCGCGGGCATCACTAAGCTACGAGGGAATCAAGCCATTTCAGTCCCAACGGACCAGGATATGACGGAACAGACCCTACGCCCGCCGCTTTCCGCCGACGGCATCACGGCCCCACTTCGCTACACGGTTTTCCGGCGCATCTGGCTCGCCAGCCTGCTCTCCAATCTCGGCATTTTGATCCAGGGCGTGGGAGCGGCCTGGGCGATGACCCAGATGGCGTCCTCGGCCGACAAGGTCGCGCTGGTGCAGACGGCGTTGATGCTGCCGGTGATGCTGATCTCGATGCCCGCCGGCGCGATCGCCGACATGCATGACCGGCGCGTCGTCTCGATGATCTCGCTCGCCATCGCGCTCTCGGGCGCAACCGCGCTCACCGTATTGACCTGGATTGGGCTACTGCAGCCCAATCTGTTGCTCGCACTCTGCTTCGTGGTCGGCAGCGGCATGGCGCTGTTCGGGCCGGCCTGGCAATCCTCGGTTTCGGACCAGGTGCCGGGCGAAACCCTGCCGGCAGCGGTGGCGCTCAACGGCATCAGCTACAACATCGCCCGCAGCTTCGGCCCCGCCATCGGCGGCGTGGTAGTCGCGGCCGCCGGCGCGGTCGCGGCCTTCGCCGCCAATGCCGTGCTCTATGTGCCGCTGCTGGTCGTGCTGTTCCTGTGGAATCGGGTGCACGAGCCCTCGCGCCTGCCGCGCGAGAAGCTCACCCGCGCCATGGTTTCCGGCGTGCGCTACATCACCAATTCGCCGCCGATCAAGATCGTGCTGGCGCGGACCTTCGTCACTGGCCTGATCGGCGGCTCGCTGTCGGCGCTGATGCCGCTGGTGGCGCGCGATCTCCTGCATGGCGGCGCGCAGACCTACGGCATCATTCTTGGCGCCTTCGGCATGGGCGCCATCATCGGCGCGCTCAATATCGGTGAAATCAGGAAGCGGCTGAGCGGCGAATCCGCGGTGCGCGCCTGCACGCTGTCCATGGGCGGCGCGATCGCGGCCGTCGCGCTGAGCCGCGAGTCGGTCCTGACCGCGGCGGCTCTGGTGGTCGCGGGCTCGGTCTGGATGCTCGCGGTGGCGCTGTTCAATATCGGCGTGCAGCTGTCGGCGCCGCGCTGGGTCGCGGGCCGGTCGCTCGCGGCATTCCAGGCCGCGATCTCCGGCGGCATCGCGATCGGAAGCTGGGGCTGGGGCCATCTCACCGATATCTATGGCGTGGAAACGGCCCTGCTCGTTGCGGCCGCCTTGATGCTGCTCTCGCCGCTGCTCGGCCTTTTGCTGCCGATGCCGCGGATCGGCCCGCGCGATGAGGATGCGGAAGACCTGGTCGATCCCGAGGTCAAGCTCATGCTGACCGGCCGCATGGGCCCGCTGGTGGTCGAGATCGAATATCGCGTGGCGCAGGACAATGCGCGGGCGTTCCACAATGTGATGCAGGACGTGCAGCTCTCGCGCCAGCGCAACGGCGCCTATGGCTGGTCGATCGCGCGCGACATCGCCGATCCGGAATTGTGGACCGAGCGCTATCAC
>Ga0157369_10005856_pt1 | contig 14280 bp, 17 predicted proteins | sample C25metaG_FD_113461 | JGI IMG/M metagenome (GOLD analysis project Ga0157369, IMG submission 113461) | Corn rhizosphere microbial communities from Kellogg Biological Station, Michigan, USA - C2-5 metaG | ecosystem: Host-associated > Plants > Roots > Rhizosphere > Soil | place: USA: Michigan...
CCCAAGGAGCGGTTCCCGATCGACCAGCAGATCCTCGAGCAGTACAAGGGGACCGGCTGGCAGCCGTTCGGGCACGTCTTCTCGAAGGCTCGCTAGATAGCGATCCGGCGGCGGCCTTCGGGTCGCCGCCGGATACTTTCTTTCAATGGAAGAGGTCGCCGACGGCGTTCTGCGCGTGACGTTCGACTTGCCGCTCGGCATCGACCACGTGCACTGCTACCTGCTGCGCACGAGCGGCGGGTGGACGCTCGTCGACACCGCGCTCGGCTCGCGCGACCCGGAAGCGAAGTGGCGGCCGGTGTTCGACGCGCTCGACGGGCCGGTGGAGCGCATCGTCGTCACGCACATGCATCCGGACCACGTCGGCGGGTCGCGTGACGTCGCAGAGCTCACGGGCGCGCCGGTGTTCCAGGGGCGCGAGGATTACGCGCAGTGCGTCAGCGCGTGGGGCGCGGAGCGTTCGCTGCCCCGGCTCGCTGGCTGGTGGGAGTCGCATGGGCTCCCGGCGGGCCAGGCGGATGCGATGCGTCAGGAAGCGGACAACCTCGGGCGCGCCGTGCACTGGGTCGCCGACCCGGAGCTGCTCGACGAGGGAGACGAAGTGGACGGCTGGCGGGTCGAAGTGTTGCGCGGCCACGCCGACGGTCACATCGTGCTGCGCCGCGGTGACGTGATGATCGCGGGCGACACGATCCTCGGCGGAATCACGCCGGCGATCGGCCAGTACCCGAACTCGCGCCCCGACCCGCTCGGGGACTACCTCGAGACGCTCGACCGGATCGAGGCGATGCACCTCTCGCTGGCGCTGACGGGACACAAGCACCGGCTGCGCGATCCGTCCGCCCGGGCGCGCGAGATTCGCGCTCACCATCACGACCGTCTCGACGCAGCCGAGGCTGCGCTCGACGGCCGGCCGCGCACGGCGTACGAAATCTCGCTTGAGCTGTTCGAAGCCGACCTGTCGCCGGTGCTGCGCCGCTTCGCGCTGGCCGAGGCGCTGGCCCATCTGGAGCGCCTGGTCTACTCGGACCGGGCCGTTCGGGCCGACGGCGGCTATATCGCGCGCTAGTACCATTTACCCTCATGGAGCCGCTCCGGATCGGCGTCCTCGCCGTGCAGGGAAACTTCCGCGAGCACGCGGCGATGCTGCGCGCGCTCGGCGCCGATGCCGTCGAGGTGCGCAAGCCCGAGCAGCTCGACGGGCTCGACGGGCTGGTCATTCCCGGCGGCGAGTCGACGACCTTCATGAAGCTGATGGAGCTGTACGGCCTCGACGAGGCGATCCGCCGCTTTGACGGCCCGGTGTTCGGGACGTGCGCGGGGATGATCGTGCTCGACCGTGACCACCTCGGTCTCGTCGACGTCGGCGTGCGCCGCAACGCGTTCGGCCGTCAGGTCGCATCGTTCGAGACCGACCTCGACGTCGTCGGCGAGCGCGAGCCGGTGCGCGCGGTGTTCATTCGCGCGCCGTGGATCGACGAGGTCGGGCCGGACGTGGAAGTGCTCGCCGAGGTCGAAGGCCGGCCGGTGCTCGCGCGCGAGGGGCGCTTCCTCGTCGCCGCGTTCCATCCGGAGCTGACCGACGACACGCGGATTCATGCGAGATTTCTCGAACTCGTACGGGAGGCAAACGTTGTCAGGGCATAGCAAGTGGTCGTCGATCAAGCACAAGAAGGGCGCGGCCGATGCGAAGCGCGGCAAGCTCTTCTCGAAGCTCTCGCGCGCGATCATCGTCGCGGCGAAAGAGGGCGGCGGCGACCCGGCCAACAACCTCGCGCTGCAGAACGCGATCGAGAAGGCCAAGTCCTACTCGATGCCCAAGGACAACATCGACCGCGCGATCGCGAAGGGGTCGGGCGCCGACGCGGACGCGGACGCGTTCGAGACGATCGTCTACGAGGGCTACGGGCCTGAAGGCGTTGCCGTGATCGTCGAGGCGCTCACCGACAACCGCAACCGCACCGCGGCCGACGTGCGCCACATGTTCCAGAAGCACGGCGGCAATCTCGGCGCGACAGGCGCGGTCGCGTGGCAGTTCGAGCGGCGCGGCGTTGTCGTCGTGCCCACGGATGGTGTCGATGAGGAGGAGCTGCTGCTCGTCGCCGCGGACGGCGGCGCCGAGGACGTCGAGCAGGACGGCTCGGTGTTCCAGGTCACGTCCGCGCCGGAGTCGCTGGCGTCCGTCCGCACTGCGATCGAGGGCGCCGGGTTCGCTGTCGACTCCGCGGAGCTGATGATGGTCCCGAAGACGACGGTCGCCGTCGAGGACGAGGCGAAGGCGCGGCGGGTGATGCGCCTGATCGACGCGCTCGAAGACAACGACGACGTCCAGGACGTCTACGCGAACTTCGATATCCCCGAGCGCGTGCTCGAAGCCGTCGCCGGCTAGTCCTACGGAACAGTGACGACGCGGCTCGACGTCGTCGCCCGAGCGGATTTCGGCGCAGGAACGTCCGATGCGGTGCCTAACGTCTTAGCGTGAAGGTTCTAGGCATCGACCCAGGGACGGCAGCATGCGGGTACGGAATCGTCCACGAAAGCGGCGGGCGCCTCAGGGCCACCTGCCACGGGTGGTGGCGCACCTCGCCGCAGTCAAGGCCGGAAACGCGGCTGCTCACGATCTTCGAGGGCGTCCAGGCGCTGATCGCAGAGCACACTCCGGATGCGGTCGCGCTGGAAGAGTCGTTCGTCGGCGCCGACGCCCGCATCGCACTCTCAGTCGGACAGGCGCGCGGGGTCGTGCTCGTCGCGGCGTCAGCCGCCGGCGTCGCGTGCGCTGAGTACGCGCCGTCGCGGGTGAAGCAGACGGTCTGCGGCTATGGCCGGGCTGACAAACAGCAGGTTGGGCGGATGGTGAAGGCGATCCTCGCGCTCGACGCGATCCCCGAGCCGAACCACGCCGCCGACGCGCTCGCCGTCGCGATCTGCCACGCGCTCGCCTCGCCATTGCTGCGCGCGGCAAGCTAGGCTGACGGAGTTATGGCGATGGTGATGGTCCGTGCGCTCCGCCCGCGTCCCACAGGGACGTCCCGGCGGACGGCACCTACTTCGTAGTAGGGCGCTCGCCGAGTCGATCGTCCGCGATGCGGGCGTGGCGGTGGGAGACCTCGTCGTCGACGTCGGGGCCGGCTCCGGCATGCTGACGCAGCCGCTGCTCGCGGCGGGCGCGCGTGTGGTTGCGGTCGAGCCCGACCGGGTCTTCGGTGATCGCCTGCGGCGTGCGTGCCCGGACGCGGAGATCACCGCGTGCGACTGGCGCGCCTTCGACTGGCCGCGCGAGCCGTTCCGCGTCGTCGCCAATCTCCCGTTCGCACACGCCGCCGAGATCTGCCGCGCGCTCTTCGACCCGCGGCTGCCGCTCGTCTCGGCCGACCTGATCGTCGAGTGGGACTTCGCCGCGAAGCGCACGCGACTCTGGCCGAGCACGGCGCAGACCGTCGTGTGGACGGCGTGGTACGAGCTCTCCGTCGTGCGGCGCCTTGCGCCGTCCGCGTTCGCGCCGCCGCCGTCGGTCGCCGCGGGCGTGCTGCGTGCACGGCGGCGCGAGCGGCCGCTCGTCGATCCGCGCGCGGCTGCCCGCTACGACCGTTTCGTCCGCGACGGCTTCCGCCGCCAGCGCGATGCACGCGAGCTCGATCCGCATGCATGGGCGGTTAGATTCCGCCCATGATCGAAGAAGCGAAGCTCGAGGACACCGGCAACGGTCTCGTCCCGACGAGCAAAGGTTGGTTCGTGATGAACGCGCGCGACGCACGCTGGTTCGACCTGCCCGGCGGCCGGCACAGCCTTCCGCTCACCGGCGTCGACGAGTACGAGGCCGAGACGTTCTTCCCGATGCTCGGCATGGCGCTCCGCGTCCTCCATCCCGGCACGCCGATGTGCGCCTACCACTGGGAGACCGAAGCGGAGGACTTCCTCGTCCTCGCAGGCACGCCGCTGCTGATCGTCGAAGGGCAGGAGCGCATGCTGAAGCAGTGGGACTTCGTCCACTGCCCGCCCGGTGCGAACCACGTCTTTGTCGGTGCCGGCGACAGCCCGGCCATCATCCTGGCGGCTAGCTCGCGGCAGTTCCAGAAGGACGGCCCGTGGGGTGAGTACACAAAGGACGAAGTTGCGGCGAAGTACGGCGCCTCGCCGCCGGAGACGACCCAGGACGGCTCGGTCGCGTACCGAGACTTCCCCAACAGCGAGGAGTCGCGTTATCAGGACGGCTGGCTCCCTAGCGGGCTGGGCCGGAAAGCGTGAGGGCGCAGGGCCGCGCTGGACGCCCCGCTGCTGTGTCCTCGGTTGGGCCGGTAGCAGTGGCTACCGACCCGCCCTGCGTCCTTGCATCGGAACGCCCATCGCACCCCTGCACCGGACGTATCCGGCCCAGCCCGCTAGAACGTCCGTTCGAATCCGTACCCTGAGCCTGTGATCGCTCGGTTGAGAGGACGGATCGCGGGCCGCTCCGGCGGTGGCCTGATCGTCGACGTCAACGGCGTCGGCTACCTCGTGCACGCCACGCCGTCCGTCGCGCGCCTCGGTGACGGCGAGGTGACGATCGAGACGTACACCGTCGTGCGCGAGGACGCGCTGCAGCTCTACGGCTTCGCGACGTCCGACGAGCGCGAGTTATTCGAGCTGCTGCTCGGCGTCAACGGCGTCGGCCCGAAGGTCGCGCTGGCGATCCTGTCCGGCTCGTCGCCGGCGGAGCTGCGCCGCGCGATCGCGCGCGACGACGTGAAGCGCTTCCAGGCGATCCCGGGCATCGGCTTGAAGACGGCGCAGCGCGTCGTGCTCGAGCTGAAGGAGAAGCTCGTGCTCTCGGTCGACGAAGACGAACCGAGTCGCGATCTCACCGCACGCGACGCGCTCGTCGAGCTCGGCTGGACGATGCTCGACGCGGAGCGCGCGCTGGCGCACATCGATCCTGAGCTGTCGCTCGAGGAGCAGGTGCGCGAGGCGCTGCGGAGCGCCGCGTGAGGCGTAGGCTCGACGGAGCCTCTAAGCGGAGCCGCCGGCTCTGCCGGCGGTGGAGCAATTGAGCAGTCAGTTTCTCTCGGCCGTCGCGGTTGAGGCGGACGAGGAGCTCGAGCGGTCGCTGCGCCCGAAGTCACTCGCCGACTTCGTCAACCAGGAACGCGTGAAGGAGCAGCTGTCGATCGCGCTCGCCGCCGCGAAGGCGCGCGGCGAGGCGCTCGACCATGTGCTGCTCGCCGGGCCGCCGGGGCTGGGGAAGACGTCGCTCGCGCAAATCGTGCGCAACGAGCTCGGCGTCGGCATCCGCCAGATCGCCGGGCCGGCGCTCGACAAGAAGGGCGACATGGCGGCGATCCTCACGACGCTCGAGCCGCGCGACGTGCTCTTCATCGACGAGATCCACCGCCTGAACCGCGCGGTCGAGGAGATCCTCTATCCGGCGCTCGAGGACTTCCGACTCGACATCGTCGTCGGGCAAGGCCCCGGCGCGCGCACGCTCACGCTCGACCTGCCGCCGTTCACGCTGATCGGCGCGACGACGCGCACCGGTTTGCTGACGACGCCGCTGCGCGACCGCTTCGGGCTCACGTTCCGGCTCGACCTGTACGCGGCCGAGGAGCTCGCGCGCATCGTGCGCCGCTCCGCGCGCATCCTCGACGTGCAGGTCGACGGCGACGCGGCCGAGCTGATCGCCGGTCGCGCGCGCGGCACGCCGCGGATCGCGAACCGCATCCTGCGGCGCGTGCGCGACGTCGCCGAGGTGCGTCACCAGGGCGCGGTCACGACGGCGATCGCCGAGGAGGCGCTCGCGCTCCTCGAGGTCGACGCCGCCGGTCTCGAGCGGTTCGACCGTGAGCTGCTCCGCTGCGTCGTCGAGCGTTTCGGCGGCGGCCCGGTCGGGCTGTCGACGCTCGCGGTGGCGCTCGGCGAGGAGTCGGAGACGATCGAGGATGTGTACGAGCCGTACCTGCTGCAGCTCGGTTTTCTGCAGCGGACGCCGCGTGGACGGATCGTCACCGACCTCGGCCGCGAGCATCTCGGGGCGCAGAATTCTTCTGAAACTCTCTTTTAGAGATACTTCGTGCAATGAGCACTGAAGCTCCTCGCGCCGACGCTGCGGCAGCCTCGGTTGGCGCGACTGATCTGTTCGTCCTGCGCCGCGTCAGCGGCAGCCGTTTCGTCCACTTCGGCGGTGCCGGGCGCGGCGCCGGCTGGGCCGGGCTGGTCGAGGTGTCGAGCGACGACGAAGCGTCGCTGCGCGAGACGTTGCAGAGCCGCCGGCCGATCCGCCTCGAGCACGGCGGCAAGGAGCTCGTGTTCGGCCCGTATTACGCGCGCGCCGCCGCGTTCGTCCCCGTGACGAACGACGTCGTCGTTGTTTTCGGCTCCGACGACGGCACGGCGCTCGAGGAGCCTTCGGATGACGCGCTGCACGCCGCGGCGATGCTCGCGGCCGACGCGGTCGGCTCGGTCACGCCGGCGAAGGCGCTCGCCGATCAGCTCGAGGAGCTGGAGGCCGTCCGCGCGGCGCTGACGTCGCCGAACGGTGACAGCCTCGAGGAGACCGTGCAGGCGCTCGCGCTCGTCGTCGCCGAGGCGCTGTCGTGCGAGCTCGCCGCCGTCTATCTCGCGGAGCCCGAGCGCATCTTCATTGCCGAGCGCGGCTGGTCGCTGCAGGCGCCGCCCGACGAGGTGAAGACAGCGCTCGCGTCGGTGCTCGAGCACGGGCGCTTCCCGTACTGCGTGCAGGACGCGTCCGTCGTGAAGCTGCCCGAGCCGCTCGACCGTGAGCCGGGTGTTCGCTCGTACTACCTGCTCGAGCTGACCGGGATCGCACGCGGCGTGCTCTTCATCGCGCATACGGATTCCGCGCCGCGCGGGTTCACGCTGCTTTGCCGCCGGCTCGGCCAGCGGCTTGCGGCTCTGCTCTCCGTGCGCCTGGGCTACGCGCTCACGCAGGAGTGGTGTGCGGCAGAGGCGCGCCGGCTCCAGACGGAGTTCGCGGGCCTCGACGCGGCGCCCTAGTCGAGCTTCCGCCAGTTCCCTTCGGTGACGAGCTCGACGTTGCCGTCGACAACCTTGATGGCGGTGTCGTCGTCGATCGCATAGGCCGGGTTCCCTAGCTCGGAGGCCCAGCGTTCCGCCTCGGCCATCGTGTTCTCGGGCAGATCCGGATGGTCGACGTGAGGGAAGATCGAGAAGTCGACGATGCCGAGTGTCTCGTCGCTGCCGCTCGGCGGCTGCCAGCTCATGAAGTCCTTGCCGATGCGCGGAGTCATCACCATGCTTCCGGCGCTCAGGCCCACCCAGACGTTGTCGAGCCGCGGCACGAGCTCGTCCATGCCGGAGAGCCGCATGTGGTGCGCGATGTAGCAGGCGTCGCCGCCGTTCGCGAGCAGCACGTCGGCCCCCTGGACCGCGGCGACCCACTTCTCCTTGTCCATGGTCGGCAGAGCGGTGAGCTCGAGGACCGCGACCGAGTTCCAGCCGAGGTTCGTCATGTTGAGCGGGGACTGCCCCGCGATGAAGCGCCAGGCGCCGGCGAAACCGTTATGGCCCCACGACCCGGTCGGGATGCACAGCGCGTCGGACTCGGCGATCGGCTTGCCGAGCAGATCGACGAGCGCGTCCTGAATGGTGGCGTTCTTCACGCCGGCGGACGTGAGGAGCAGCTTCACGCGTGGAGCAGCTTCCAGGTGCCCTCGGACACGATCTCGACCTTGCCGTCGACGACCTTGAACGCGGTCTGGTCGTCCACGGCGTACGCGGGGCCTTCGATCCCGGCGGCCCACTCCTCGGCCTCCTCCATCGTGTTCCCCGGCTGGCCCGGCTCGGCGATGTGGGGGCAGATCGAGAAATCGACCCAGCCGAGCATCCTGTCGCCGTTCTCGGGATGCCAGGTGATGAAGTCCATGCCGGTCCGGGGCGTCGCCACCATGCTCCCGGCGCTCACGCCGACCCAGACGAGATCGGGGAGCGTGGGCAGGACGTCTGCCAGCCCGGACTCGCGCACCCAGTGGCAGAGGTAGGCCGAGTCGCCGCCGTCGACCAGCAGCACGTCGGTCTCACGGAGCAGTGGGAGCCAGCGGTCCTCGCCGAGGCTCGGCAGCGCCGTGAGCTCGAGGATGCCGATGGTCTTCCAGTCGAAGCCGACGAGGGCGGAACGATGCTCGTTGCCGCTGACGGTCTTCCACGCCTGGCGAGGCCCTGCGTGAGGGTGGGCGTAGGTCGCGGTGGGGACGACGAGCGCGTTGCACTCGCTGAAAGGCTTGCCGAGCAGCTCGAGGAGCGCATTCTCGATGCTCGGGTTGTTGATGCCGCCGGATGTGAGTAGGAGCTTCATGTGAAGCTCAGACTACGGACCGGCGCGAGAATCATCGGTGCCACGAGCAGCGCCATCACGTCGAACCACACGTAGCCGGATGCGACACCGCTCGGCGGGTTGCCGTCGGGGATGCCGAGCCCCGGCAGCGTGTGCGCCCAGTGCCACGTGCCGATCGCGGTGCCGTACAGCTCGAGCGCGGCGACGATCAGAAACACGCCGGCGTAGATCGCGCGGTAGCGCGAGCGCCAGAGGAAGAGCAGCAACAACGGCACGCCGACCGCGCCGGCGACGTCGCGCCGCGGCAGCACCGTGAGGCCGAGCAGTCCCCACGTTGCGGCGATCGTCGCGGCTGCGACAACGAGCGCGCGCGTGTGTGCGAGCAACGCGCGCGCGAGTGCGAGTCCTGAGAGGTAGACGATGCCGTGCGCGGGCGGCACGAACAGCGGAAGGTTGTGCAGGCGGTAGTGGTAGACGCCCCAGATCAACGAGCCCGTGACCTCGCCGACCGTTGCGAATGCAACGACGCCGAGCGTCTGCACGCGACGCTCGAGCGTCACGCGCGTGAGCGCGCCGAACAGCACGAGCCACGTGAGCACGCCGAGCGCGAGCTGCTCGTGGTAGGTCGCGAAGTGATCCGCCGCCAGCAGCGCGGCGAGATACGCGAGCCCTACGGCCGGAACTGCAGCTCGTGCCACGACGGGACCGGGGCGAGCTCGAGCAGCGGCCGCCCGCCGCCGGGGTGCTGGTACGCGAACTCCGCTTCGCGGTCGTCCCAGACGACCTCGAGTGCGCTGCGCTTCACCTGGTGGTCGAGCCACGCGCCGCGGAAGATCAGCTTGCGGAGCCAATAGACGAGCGATTCGCCGTTCACGAGCGAGACGCGCTCCCAGTTGCGGACGAGGTAGCGGCCGAGCCGCGACGAGGGCTCGTCGATGACGCCCTGCGCGGCGAGCGCGACGAGGTCGGCGGTCTCGTCGTCGTCGAGGCCGGCGCCCGGCACGACGCCGAGCTTCACCGCGGCGGCGACGACGCGGCCCTCGAAGTCCGTCTCGCTGAACGCGAACCGGTAGCCGAGAAACTCGACGACGTAGTCGCTGCCCGAGCTGTAGTTCGAATCGGCCCCTGGGTGCGTGTCAGGCACGATGCGCATCGTAGTGGACCCCTTGCTCGCCACCGGGACGGTCACGAAGCTCGTCATCTGGCTTCCCGCGCTCGTCTTCGGCGCCGGTCTGGTGCTCGCCGTGCTGATCCTGCTCGGCCGCGCGTTCGCCGACTCGATGCGCGAGTGGGGGCACCCGCGGCTGCTCGCCGCGGGTGCTGTGCTGCTGGTCGCCGCGGTCGTCGTGCTGACGTGGCTCGGGGTGTCGCTACCCCGCGAGTAGCTGCTGGAACTCCGCGTCGTCGCGGAGGGAATCGAGGTCGGAGTCGTTCTTCGCCCACTCGCCGAACTGGCCCGGCGATTTCTCGAACGCATGCTTGAGGTGGCGCATCGCGTCGTCCTTGCGCCCGGCGAGTGCTTCGCAGCATGCGAGGTTGTAGAAGGTGGCGGCGTACTCGGGATGCGCCTCGATCGTCTCGCGCGCAGCGTCCGCTGCTTCCGCGTACTTGCCGGCCTGGTACAGCGGCCCGAACGGCGCCCAGAGCTCGAAGCCTTCGTCCTTGTACACCTCGCCGGGCGTGCCGCCGACGACCATGAGCGTCGTTCCGTCCTCCTCGGCGAACGCGGTCCGCTTCACGCCGGGCTCGACAAAGACGAGCGTCCCTGTCGGCGCGTCGACGTTCTCGCCGTCGAGCTCGAACCGCGCGCGGCCCTCCATGACGACGTACAGCTCTTCCTGCTCGCCTTCTTCACTGTGCTCGTTGATGATCCGGTCGCCGGTCTTCTTCGCCGTCCATGTGTTGACGCCGAACGACGTGATGCCGAAGTGGTGACGGACGGGGCGGAACGGCTCGCGGCCGTCGTCGATCTCTTCGATCGCGTCGAAGCGCGTGACTGAGTAGCTCATCCCGAAAAGCTAAAGGATGACGACCGGCGTCCCGACGGTCACCCGCGGGAAGAGCCACTCCGCATCCGGGACCTGCATGCGGATGCAGCCGTGCGACGCGCTGTAGCCGATCGAACCCGGTGCATCCGTGCCGTGGATGCCGACGCCGGGCGCGTTCAGCCCCATCCAGCGCGTGCCGAGCGGGTTGCCCGGGCCGGGCGGGACGGGCTTGAGGCCCTTCGCCCACGCGTCGTACGTCGGCGGGTACCACCAGGGGTTCAGCTGCTTGTCCTTGATGAACCAGACGCCCGCCGGCGTGGGATAGATCGCCTGGCCGGTCGCGACCGGGAACGTGCGCACGAGCTTCTTGCCGTTGTAGAGCCGCAGGTTGTTCTCGCCGCGGTTCACGACGATGACGGCACCGGTGAACGGCTTCGCGGTGACGGTGTGCCGCACGAGCTGCACCGGCGTGCGCGTTGCGAGCGCTTTCGTCAGGGCGGCGCGCAATGCATCCGGGTCGACCGCAGAGCCCGGCTTGGGTACCGAGAACTGCGGCCCCTTGTCGGTCGCGCCGATCACACGCGCCGGACGCGCGGGCTTGTCGAGCTTCTTTGCAAGCTTCGCGACGAACGCGTCGAGCTTCGCGCGCGACGCGTGCACCGGTACCGCAATGCGGCTTCCCGGCGTTGCTGCGAGCGCGGCGCTCACGGCGGCGGTCACGTCGAGGCGGGCGCCGAGCGCGCGCGGCGCGACCTGCGTTCCGGCGACCGCCAGCGGTGCATTGAGCTCGGAGACGAGCCGGTCGCGCGCGGGGACGGCGAGCATCCCGCCGACGGCCACGGAGCCGACGTGGACGCCGGGCGCGATTGCCCGCGTCCGCTGCGCGGCCGGGGCTGCGGCGCAGGCCAAGCCGGCGGCGATCACCAGGGCGACGACGACGCGGATCATGGGATCGGGAGTCTCCCACGTTTTGCGGGGGTTTTCGAGGATTCCGTCCGGGGCGCTCCGTACCGTGGACGACCCCCATGGTCAACGGAACCTGGCAACTCGCGTCGTGCTCCCATGCCGACATCTCTGCCCTCGCCGAGGCGCTCTCAATCGACGAGATGACCGCTTCGGTCCTCGTCCGCAGGGGCTACGGCGAGGTCGACGAGGCGCGCCGGTTTCTCGAGGGGGCGCTCCCGGGCCACGATCCGCTCGCGCTCGGCGACATGGCAGAGGCCGTTGAACAGCTGCGCGCGGCAATCGCGGCAAACAAGCGGATCTGCGTCCACGGCGACTACGACGCCGACGGCATCTGCGCGACCGCGCTGGCCGTCCTGCTGCTGCGCGAAGCCGGCGCCGACGTCGCGTGGCATCTGCCGTCGCGCTTCGAGGAGGGCTACGGCCTCAACGGCCAGACCCTGACGCGGCTCGCCGAAGAGGGCTTCGACCTCGTGCTCACTGTCGACTGCGGCATCACCGCCGTCGACGAGGTCGAGCATGCGCGCTCGCTCGGCCTGCAGGTCGTGATCACCGACCATCACCGGCCGGCCGAGACATGGCCTGCCTGCCCGGTCGTCGCGCCGCTGAAGGGCGACTATCCGTTCACGGGGCTGTGCGGCACGGGCGTCGTCTGGAAGCTCGCGCAGGCGCTGCTCGGCGCAGACCATCCGTTCGTCGAGAAGCACCTCGACCTGGTCGCGCTCGCAACGGTTGCCGACGTCGTCCCGCTCGTCGACGAGAACCGCGGGCTCGCGCTGCTCGGCCTGCGGCGGCTCGCGCAGACGCAGAAGGTCGGGCTGCAGGCGCTGATGCGCGTCGCCGGCGTCGATCCCGCTGCCGTCGACGAGTCGTCGATCGGCTTCCGGCTCGCGCCGCGCATCAACGCGTCCGGCCGTCTGTGCCGTCCCGAGGCTGCGCTCGCGCTGCTGCTCACCGAGGACGCACGCGAGGCGAACGAGCTGGCGAACGAGCTCGAGACGCTGAATCGCGAGCGGCAGGCGGTCGAGGATCGCATCCTGCGCGCGGCCGTCGCGCAGATCGAAGAGTGGCCGGAGGCGCGCCGCCGCCGGCGCGGGTACGTCGTCGCCGGCGCGGGCTGGCACGAGGGCGTCATCGGCATTGTCGCGTCGCGGCTCGTCGAGCGCTACAACCGGCCGGTCGTGCTGATCGCCGGCACCGACGGTCATTGGAAAGGGTCGGGCCGTTCGGTGTCCGCGTTCGACCTGCACGGCGCGCTCGGCGCGTGCTCGTCGCATCTCGTGCGCTTCGGCGGCCACCGCGCTGCGGCGGGGCTGACGATCGACGCAGAGTCGGTCGAGTTGTTCGCCGCTGCGTTCGCGGAGCATGCCGATGCAACGCTCTCCGACGACGACCTCGCGCCGGTCACGAAGGTCGACGCGATCGTGCCGGGGCAGAAGCTCACGCTCGACATGGCGGGTGAGATCGGCCGGCTCGCGCCGTTCGGGCTCGGCAACCCGAGCGTGACGCTGCTCGTCGACGGCTGCGAGCTCGCCGACCTGTCCACGGTCGGCGAAGGGAAGCATCTGCGCTTCCGGGTGCGCCAGCGCGGCCGCGACTCCGGCTCGGCGATCGCGTTCGGCTTCGGCGCGCAGCTCGACCGCTTCCGCCGCGAGCAGCGCTACGACGTCGCCGTGCGTCTGCAGGAGAACCGCTGGAACGGCACGGTGTCGCCGCAGCTGGTCGTGCGCCGCATCTTCGACGCGCCCGACGGCTACGAGGAGCTGCGCGACTGGCTCGCCGGCCAGTGGCGTGCGGGTGAGGCGGCGTGGACGCCTGAGGCGCGGGAGATCTTCAGTGAGCTCGAGCTATCAGCGGCGGCTGCGGCGCGAGGGCGGCGAAGCCTCCTCGAATCGCCAACGTTCCGGCACTTGCTTGAGACAAAGCCGGCGCTCGCTGCGGCCGCGTAGCGTCGATCTCGACGAGCATCCTCGCGACCTTCATTAGCTTCCGGCGTTCGCGGCGACTCATGGCTCGGCAAGATTCCGTGCCAAAGCCGCGAATCCTTCTGCGAAAGGTGGGGGATACACTGGATTGATGGCAGTGCTGGAGCAGCATGCGGACCTTGTCGAGGAGCTGCTCGCCGAGGTTGAGGCGTACAAGCAGGACGCCGACCGCGAGCTGCTGACGCGTGCCTTCCAGTACGCCGCGAAAGCGCACGAGGGACAGGTGCGCGCCTCGGGGCAGGAGTTCATCTACCACCCGTTCGGCGTCGCGAAGATCCTCGCGCAGCTGCAACTCGACGAGCCGACGCTCGCGGCGGCGCTGCTGCACGACGTCGTCGAGGACACCGACGCCGACATCGGCGAGCTGCGCGCCGAGTTCGGCGAAGAGATCGCGAACCTCGTCGAAGGCGTGACGAAGCTGACGCGCGTCAAGTTCCAGACGCGCGAGCACGCCGAGGCTGAGAACTACCGCAAGCTGATCGTCGCGATGGCCGAGGACGTGCGCGTCATCCTGATCAAGCTCGCCGACCGCATGCACAACCTGCGCACGATCGAGTACCTCGGCAAGCAGAAGCAGGTGCAGAAGGCACGCGAGACGCTCGACGTCTACGCGCCGCTCGCACACCGCCTCGGTATCCACGCGCTCAAGTGGGAGCTCGAGGATCTCTCGTTCCAGACGCTGCATCCGCGCAAGTACGAAGAGATCAAGCAGATGGTCGCGGAGCGGCGCGCCGATCGCGAAGAGCACGTGCGCGAGGCGTCGATGGTGCTGCAGCGCGAGCTCGACAAGGTCGACATCCCCGCGGAGATCTCCGGGCGCGCGAAGCACTTCTACTCCATCTACGACAAGATGGTTCGCAAGGGCCGCGAGTTCAACGAGATCTACGACCTCACAGCGATGCGCGTGATCGTCGAGCGCGGCGGCGAGGAAGGGACGCGCGACTGCTACGGCGGCCTCGGGCTCATCCACTCGTTGTGGAAGCCGATGCCCGGCCGCTTCAAGGACTTCATCGCGATGCCGAAGTTCAACGGCTACCGCGCCCTGCACACGACGGTGATC
>Ga0157369_10005857_pt1 | contig 14280 bp, 15 predicted proteins | sample C25metaG_FD_113461 | JGI IMG/M metagenome (GOLD analysis project Ga0157369, IMG submission 113461) | Corn rhizosphere microbial communities from Kellogg Biological Station, Michigan, USA - C2-5 metaG | ecosystem: Host-associated > Plants > Roots > Rhizosphere > Soil | place: USA: Michigan...
CCCGGCCCGTACTGGAAGCGCAGCGCCAGGTGCACCAGGTACGTGAACGCCGAGGGGTTCTGGTAGTAGCCCGGGTCGGCGCTGCCGCCGAACATGCCGATGGCCCGGTTGGTGAAGTGGGAGCCCTCGTCGATGTTGTAGACGTACGGCAGCCCGTAGGTGTTGTGGAGGACACGCAGCAGCAATCCCACTGCCACGATCAGGAAGAGAGCGAGGTAGACGGGGGATGCCGCGGCGCGCAGACGTCGCGTCACGCGCAGAAAGCTACTGCGGTTCCGGTTCCCAGTTCCCAGACTGGCAACTGGGAACTGGTAACTGGGAACTCGAATTACCATTGCCTTGGTGGCAAACCTGACGGACACGTCAACCGACGACCTCCACCTGCTGCGGGCGATCGAGCTTGCGGAGCGGGCTCGGGGGCGCACCAGCCCCAATCCGCTGGTGGGCGCCGTGGTGGTCAAGGACGGTCGCGTGCTGGGCGAGGGCTGGCACCAGGCGGCGGGAATGCCGCACGCGGAGCGCGAGGCGCTCGCCTCCTGCGAGGAGGATCCCGCCGGCGCGACCATGTACGTCACGCTCGAGCCCTGCTGCCACCACGGTAAGACGCCGCCCTGCACGGAGGCGATCGTGGACGCCAAGATCAAGCGCGTTGTGGTGGCCTCCGACGACCCGTCCGAGCACGCCTCGGGCCGCGGCCTCGGCATCCTGCGCGACGAGGGCATCCAGGTCGACATGGCCGCGGGCGCGCCGGCACACGCCGCCCGCTTGCTCAATCAGGCCTTCCGCAAGCACGCCAAGACCGGCCGCCCGCACGTGCTCTTCAAGTCGGCGATGACGCTCGACGGCAAGGTCGCCACTTCCACGGGCGACTCGCAGTGGATCTCGGGCGAGCAGAGCCGCGCGATGTCGCACCGCTGGCGCGCCGAGGTGGACGCCGTCGCGATCGGCATCGGCACCGCCCTGGCCGACGATCCGTTGCTCACCGCGCGCATCGAGGGCGTTTCCAGGCAGCCCGCGCGCGTGGTCTTCGACTCCGAGGGACGCCTCCCCGCCACGAGCCAGCTCGTGCGCACGGCGCGCGAGGTCCCGGTCTATCTGGTCTGCTCGCGGGGCGCCTCCCGCGCGTCCACGGACGCGCTCGAGGCCGCCGGCGTGGAGGTGATCGTGGCGCCGGGTGAGAACGAGGGCGCGCGCGTGCGCTCGGCCCTTTCCGAGCTGGGTGCGCGCGGAGTCCAGTCGCTCCTGCTCGAGGGCGGGCCGCACCTGGCGGGCGCGTTCCTCGACGCAGGCGAGATCGACGAGGTGCGCCTGTTCGTGGCCCCGATGCTCGTGGGCGGCCGCCACGCGCGCGTGCCCCTCGAGGGCCAGGGCGTGGAGGCGATCGACGCCGCCCGTCGCGCGCTCGCGAGCGAGGTCGAGCGCGTCCACGACGACGTGCTCATCCGCGCGCGCATGACGGAGTGGTGATGTTCACAGGCCTCGTACAGGACCTGGGCAGCGTCCGCGCGATCGAGAACGAGCCGGCCGGCTCGCGGCTCGAGATCCAGACCACGCTGGCGGGCGAGATCTCCGAGGGCGACTCCGTGGCGGTGAATGGCGTGTGCCTGACCGCCACCAGCGTGGCCGACGGCGCCTTCCGCGCAGATGTGATGAACGAGACGCTGCGCCGTTCCTCGCTCGGCCCGCTCGAGCAGGGCGACCCGGTCAACCTCGAGCTGCCGCTCCGCCCCGAGGACCGCCTGGGCGGCCACTTCGTGCAGGGGCACGTGGACGGCACCGGCACGGTCGAGGACGTGACCGTGGAGGGCTTCGCCAACGTGGTCCGCATCGCCTGCGGGCCCGAGATCCTGCGCTACATCGTCGAGAAGGGCTCGATCGCGGTGGACGGCGTTTCGCTCACCGTCGCCGACATCGACAACGAAGGCTTTAGCGTTTCACTCATCCCCGAGACGCTCGAACGCACGACGCTTGGAGGCGCGGCCCCGGGCCGAACTGTGAATTTGGAGGTAGACGTGCTCGCCAAATACGTGGAGAAGCTGACCCAGGGAGCGCGCTCGTGAGCGCGCCGTTCGCCACGATCGAAGAGGCCCTGGAGGACATCCGCGAGGGCCGGATGGTCGTGGTCTGCGACGCCGAGGACCGCGAGAACGAGGGCGACCTCACCCTGGCCGCGCAATTCGCCACGCCCGAGGCCGTGAACTTCATGGCCAAGGAGGGTCGCGGCCTGATCTGCCTCGCGCTCACACCCGAGCGCTGCGACGACCTCGGCCTCGACCTCATGGCCGCCAAGAACGAGTCGCCCTTCCAGACCGCGTTCACCGTGTCTGTGGAGGCGCGCGAGGGCGTGACCACCGGCATCTCCGCGCACGACCGCGCCCACACGATCCAGGTGGCGATCGACCCGAGCTCGAAGCCGCAGGACCTGGTCCAGCCGGGCCACATCTTCCCGCTCAAGGCCAAGGCCGGCGGGGTGCTCGAGCGCACCGGCCAGACGGAGGCGGCGGTGGACCTCGCGCGGCTGGCCGGCCTCACCCCGGCCGGCGTGATCTGCGAGATCATGAACGACGACGGCACGATGGCCCGGGTCAACGACCTGGAGCGCTACTGCACCCATCACAGCCTGAAGATGATCACCGTGGCGGATCTGATCGCGTACCGCCGCCGCCACGACAAGCTGATCGAGCGCGTGGTGTCCGCGCAGATGCCCACCGACTACGGCGACTTCACGGTGGTCGGCTTCCGCTCGCTGGTCGACACCAAGCACCACGTGGCGATGGTCAAGGGCGAGGTGGCCGGCCAGGAGGATGTGCTCGTGCGCGTGCACTCCGAGTGCCTCACCGGCGACGTGTTCCACTCGCAGCGCTGCGACTGCGGGCAGCAGCTCGAGACCGCGCTGCGCCAGATCGAGGACGAGGGCCAGGGCGTCCTGCTCTACCTCGCGCAGGAGGGGCGCGGCATCGGCCTGCTCAACAAGCTGCGCGCCTACAAGCTGCAGGAGGAGGGGCTCGACACCGTCGACGCCAACCTCGAGCTCGGCCTGCCCGCCGACCTGCGCGACTACGGCATCGGCGCCCAGATCCTGGTTGACCTGGGGCTCAGCTCCATCCGGCTGCTCACCAACAACCCGAAGAAGATCGTGGGCCTCGAGGGCTACGGGTTGACCGTGACCGACCAGATCCCGATCCAGCACCCGCCCAACCAGCACAACGCGGACTACCTGCGCACCAAGCGCGAGCGTATGGGCCACCTGCTGCACCATCAGGGCCTCGCGCTCGACGAGGAGATGCTGCAGGAGGAGCGCATCGCCGATCGGGAGCGCCCGGGTGGCTGACGCCCAGGTCTGGGCGATAGCGGCAGCGCGTTTCTACGAGGACCTGGCTGAGAAGCTGGTGGACGGCGCGCGCCGCGTGTTCGAGGAGGCCGGCGGCACGGTGGAGGTGCACGACGTGCCGGGCGCGTTCGAGCTGCCGCTGGCGGCCAAGTACTGCGCGGAGTCCGGTCGCTACGCGGGCGTGGCCTGCGTGGGCGCGGTGATCCGCGGCGAGACCGATCACTACGACTACGTCTGCGACCAGGCAGCGCGCGGCATCGCCCGCGTCTCCCTCGACACCGGCGTCCCCTGCGCCTTCGGCGTGCTCACGGTGGACACGATGGAGCAGGCGCTGGCACGCGCCGGCGGCGGAAAGCGGCACAGCGGCGAGGACGCCGCACACGCCGTTCTCCGAATGGCGGAATTGAGAACAGAACTAGGAACTAGGAACTAGGAACTGGGAACTGGGAACTTGATCATCAATCTCTTTTCAGATACGCAGACACGCCCCACGGAGGGGATGCGGAAGGCCATGTACGACGCCGAAGTGGGCGACGAGCAGCGCCTTGCCGACCCCACCACAAATGCCCTGCAGGAGCGCACGGCCGACCTGCTCGGCCACGAGGCCGGCCTCTTCCTGCCCACCGGCACGATGTGCAACGAGATCGCCTACCGCGTTCACCTCGGCCCCGGCGGAGACGAGGTGATCCTCGACAAGACCGCTCACCCCCTCCAGTTCGAGGCAGGCGGCCCGGCATCCCTGTCCGGCGCCGTGATGAGCGCGCTCGACGGCGACGCCGGCATCTTCACTCCAGAGCAGCTCGAGCAGGCGATCCGCCCGCCCGGCGACCGCTACGCGCCGCGCACGCGCCTCGTGTCCCTGGAGCAGACCACCAACATCGGCGGCGGCCGCGTATGGCCGATCGAGACGATCCGCGCCGTCCTGGGCGTGGCCCGCGCGCACGATCTCAGCGCGCACATGGACGGCGCCCGGCTGATGAACGCGGTCGTGGCGAGCGGCGTGTCGGCGGCGGACCAGGCGTCGGGCTTCGACACCGCGTGGATCGACTTCACAAAGGGGCTGGGGGCGCCGATCGGCGCGGTGATGGTGGGCTCGCGCAAACTCATCGACGAGGCCTGGCGGTACAAGCAGATGTGGGGCGGCGCGATGCGCCAGTCGGGCGTGGTGGCCGCGGCCGGCCTGTACGCGCTCGATCACCACGTCGACCGCCTGGCGGACGACCACGAGAACGCGCGCGTGCTGGCCGAAGGGCTGGCGGAGATCGACGGCGTGACGATCGATCCCTCCACGGTCGAGACCAACATCGTGGTGTTCGAGGTGGAGGACGCCACCAAGACCGGAGAGGACCTGCGCAGCGCCGGCGTGCAGGTCACGCGCCTCGACCGGGGACGACTCCGCGCCGTCACGCACCTCGACGTGGACCGCGCCGGCATCGAGCGCGCGCTCGAGGTCATGCGCGAAGTGATCTGAGCTCGAGTGTCACGTTTGCCACCGTGGGGGTGGTAAACGTGGATCTCGACGCTCTGGACCGCCGTTATTGCTGCAGTTAACGTGCGAAGCATGCCCACCACCACAGCCACATCCACGCTCGGCCGGAGCTTCGCGCAGGCACTCGCAAAGAAGGACTTCGACACCCTCACGTCCCTGCTCCACCCGGAGATCGACTTCCGCGGGCTCACCCCGCGCCGCAACTGGGAGGCCGACAACCCGCAGGACGTGGTCCAGGGAATCCTGCGTCAGTGGTTCGAGGACTCGGATGAGATCGACGAGCTCGTCTCCCTCGCCACCGACTCCTTCGCCGACCGCGAGCGCATCGGCTACCGCTTCCGCGTGCACAACCCCGAGGGCAAGTTCCTCGTCGAGCAGCAGGCCTTCGTGTCGGAGCGCGACGGCAAGATCGGCTGGATGCGGGTCCTCTGCTCGGGCTTCCGTCCCGAGTCTTGAGCGGACAGGTACGCTGCCCGCATGGCACAGATAACTGTTGACGGAATCGAAGGACTGAAGGAAATCGTCGGCCAGCAGGTGGGGCCGAGCGAGTGGCGCGAGGTCACCCAGGACCTCATAAACACGTTCGCCGAGGTCTCCGGGGACCACCAGTGGATCCACGTGGACATCGAGCGCGCCAAGAACGAGAGCCCGTTCGGCGGCCCGATCGCCCACGGCAACCTCACGCTCTCGATCATCGACGGCTTCCGCGAGCAGCTGATGGAGAACAAGGGCTTCAAGCTCGGCGTGAACTACGGCTGGAACAAGGTGCGCTTCCCGGCGCCCGTGCCCGCCGGATCGAAGGTGCGCGCGTACTCCGAGGTCGTGTCGGTCGACGACGTGGGCGGCGGCTGGTTCCAGGCCGTTACCAAGTTCACGGTCGAGATCGAGGGCGGCGAGAAACCCGTCTGCGTGGCCGAGAGCGTGGCGCGCTTCCTGCCTTGAGCGACGAAGCCACGTAAAGGCGATCTTCGCGGACCGTGCCGAGGCTGCCGCTACCCGACGGCCTGGAGCTCCACTGGACGGAGCGCGGCACGGGCCCGCCGGTGGTGATCGCGCATCCCTGCATCTCCGTCCCGACCGCGTTCAGCGCGCTCGGTGACGAGCTCGAGCCCGACCACCGCGTGATCGTCTACGACCCGCGCGGCACGGGCGACTCCACGCACGCCGGTCCCTACACCATCGCCACGGACGCGCAGGACATGGCGGCGCTCCTCGAAGAGCTGGGCGAGCCGACGGTGCTGGTCGGCTTCGGCGACGCGATCCACCGCGCGGTCGAGGCGTCGGCGTTGCGGCCAGAGCTCGTGGCCGCCGTGGTCAGCCCTGGCGTGGCGGCGCTCGGCAGTGGCAGCGACTACGACGGCGTGGACGACGGCCTCGCGTCGTCGCCCGCGGTTGTGGGCGCCCTCGTGCAGATGTTCGAGACGGACTACCGGATGGGCCTGCGCACTGTGGTGGAGGGAGGCAATCCGCAGTTCAGCCCGGAAGCGGTGCAGCAGCGGATCGACGAGGTCGTGGCCTACTCGCCGCCCGAGGCCACGATCGGGCGCTTGCGCGAATGGATCCGGCACGACTCGCGCGAGGCCGGCCGCGCGCTCGGCGACCGCTTCTGGATGCTCGTGTTCGGCGGCAACCTCTGGTTCCCGGCGGAGCTCGAGCGCACGATCCGCCGCGACCTGCCCGAGGCACGCGTCGAGCCGGTTGAGGACGGCGCGGTCAGCCGGCCCGACCTGACCGCCGAGATCGTGCGCCGCATCACGCGTTGCTAGCCTTCGCCGCCATGCCGAAGGTGTGTTTCGTGTGCAGTAAGGGTCCGGCGTTTGGCAACAGCCGCAGCCATTCGATGGTTGCGACCAAGCGTCGCTTCGACCCAAACCTCCAGAAGGTACGGATCCTCGTGAAGGGCGCTCCGCGCCGCGAATACGTATGCACACGCTGTTTGAAGGCCGGTAAGGTGACGAAGGCGGTCTAGCCGCCGCCGACCCATCGAAGTCCCGGCTCGGACGCAACCTGTCCGACGTGCGGGTGTAAAACCTCGTCGTGCCCGATCCGAGTCTCGTTCGATTCCGTAGCGCCGTCGCGGCCGCGTATGCGGAGCTCGAGTCACGCCGCCAGGAGGTCAACGACCTCAACGTCTTCCCGGTCGCGGACGGCGACACCGGCGACAACATGGCGATGACCATGCGCGCCGTGCTCGACGAGCTCGACCGCATGAACGGCGAGCCGATCGACGTGATCGGTCGCGAGGCGATCGTGCACGCGGTGGCACGCGCGGCGCTGCTGGGCGCGCGCGGCAACAGCGGGGTGATCCTGTCGCAGATCGTGCGCGGGGCGGCTGCCGAGCTGGCGTCTCGCCCCGGCGAGCTCGTGGACCCGGTGCTGGTGGCCGCTGCCTTGGCGCGGGCCGCGGACGCCGCCTACGAGTCGGTGCGCGATCCCGCCGAGGGCACGATGCTCACCGCGGTGCGCGCCATGGCCCACCGCGTGGCGCAGGACCTGGCCCACATGGACACGCAGCGGCTCGGCCCCGACGCAGGGCCCGCGGAGCAGGACGAGCTGCTGGCCGAGGTGCTCGAGCGCGCGCTCGAGGCCGCCAAGGACGCGGTCCAGCGGGGGCCCGACCAGCTCGCGGTGCTTCGCGAAGCCGGCGTGGTCGACGCCGGCGCCTACGGGATGACCGTGATCATGGCCGGCGTGATCGGCGCGCTGCGCGGCCAGGAGCCGCCGGAGATCGCGCACGAGATGCCGGCGCGCTCGCTGCACCTGCCGCAGCACGAGTCGAGCCAGTACCGCTTCTGCACCAACTTCGCGGTGTCCGGCGAGGGCCTCGAGAGCTCCGACTTCGTCAAGCGGCTCGAGGAGATCGGCGACTCCGTGCTCGTCGTCGGCGACGACAAGACGCTGCGCGTGCACGTGCACACCGATGAGCCCGACTCGGCGGCGGCGCTGTTCGAGGGCGCAGGCGAGGTGAGCCGCTTCGACGTTGCGGACATGAGGGAGCAAATTGCAGATCGCAGATTGCGGATTGCAGGCGGCAGGGATGGGGACGGGGATGTCCCGACCGAGCGGGCTGCCTGTGGGGTCGTCGCGGTTGCCAGCGGCGAGGGGCTCGTGCAGATGTATGCCGACCTTGGTGCGCAGGTGGTCCAGGGCGGGGCCACGCTGAACCCATCCACGTATGAGCTCCTGGCGGGCATCCACTCCGTCGACGCGGACGAGGTGATCGTGCTGCCCAACTCGCAGAACGTGATCCTGGCCGCCGAGCGCGCGGCGGAGCTGTCCGAGCGGCCCGTCCGGGTGGTGCCCACTCGCGCTCAGCAGACCGGCCTGGCCGCACTGCTGGCATTCGACGCGTCGCGCTCGAGCGACGACAACGCGGGCGCCGTCGGCGCCGCGGCGGAGGCCCTCCGCACGGGTGGCATCGCGCAGGCGGCGCGCACCGATCCGCAGGGACGCTTCAAAGAGGGCGACGCTCTCGGCTACGCGGGCGAGGACCTGGTGGCCTGGGGCGACCTGCGCGAGGTGCTGCCCACGACGATCGCGCTCGTGGCCGAGGGCTGCGAGGTGCTCACCTGCATCGCGGGCGACGGCGCGCCGCTCGACGCCGCCGTTCTGGAGGGAGCGCTGCCCGAAGGCGTGGAGCTCGACTGGCAGCAGGGCGACCAGCCCGCCTGGTGGTACCTCCTGGCCGCCGAGTAGCCGAGTAGCTTCCGGGCCATAGCCACCCGCTTCGCCGACACCGCTGAGCTGACGTTCGAGGAGGCGCTCGCCGCGCCTGTCCACTGGCCGCGCCCGAGCGCGCTCGCGGAGCCACTCGAGGTCGGGGGCAAGCAGGCCAAGGAGGGGGCAGCGGTGCTCGGCCTGGAGACGGTCGGCGATCTGCTCGAGCATCTTCCACACCGCCACGCCGACCGCGGCGAGGTGCGCCCGATCGCCTCCCTCTCGCACGACGAGGACGCGACAGTGGAGGTGGAGGTGCGATCGATCACCACGCGCCCCTCGCGCAACCGCCGCATGCGCCCGCGGGCCGAGGCCCGCGTGGCCGACGAGTCCGGCCCGCTGGTGGCGGTGTGGTTCAACCAGCCCTGGGTGGCGGACAGGATCTCGCCCGGCACGCGCCTGCTGCTCCGCGGCCGGATGAAGAAGCGCAACCAGTTCTGGGTGACCACCTACGAGCAGGTGGACACCGCGGGCGCGGTTCACACGGTCGGCGTGGTGTCGGTGTATCCAGGCACGAAGGGGCTCGGCTCTGACCGCATCCGCGAGCTGGTGCGCGACCAGCGCGAGCACGTGCACGACGTACTGGAGCCGCTGCCGTCCGCGATCCGCGCCACGGAGCGGCTTGCGGATCGCCCAGCGGCCCTCGCGGCGCTGCACTTCCCGCGCGAAGGCCATGAGGACGACGAGGACGAGGCACGCCGCCGGCTCGCGTTCGAGGAGCTGCTGCTGCTCGAGCTGGCGCTGTCGGGGCGGCGCAGCGCGCGGCAGGAGGGACGCCCCGCGCCGGAGCTCGATACCAGGGGAGAGCTGGTGGATCCGTGGCGCGCGTCGCTGCCGTTCGAGCCGACGGGCGATCAGCACGCGGCCATCGAGCAGATCGACGCGGACCTCGCGCGCTCTGAGCCGATGCAGCGGCTGCTCATGGGCGAGGTGGGGTCCGGCAAGACCGTGGTGGCGCTGCACGCGATGCTCCGCGCCGCGGAGAACGGCGCCCAGGCCGCGCTGATGGCGCCCACCGAAACGCTGGCCGAGCAGCACCTGGCCACCCTCGACCGCCTGCTGGGCGGCCTCGTACCGATTGCGCTGCTCACCGGCTCGACTCCGGCGGCGCGCCGCCGCGAGATCCTGGGCCGCCTGTCGAGCGGCGAGCTGCCGCTCGTGGTCGGCACTCACGCGCTGATCGAGCCGGCGGTGGAGTTCCGCGACCTCGCCCTCTGCGTGATCGACGAGCAGCACCGCTTCGGAGTGCGGCAGCGCGCCGCCCTCGACGCCAAGGCGCCCGCGGGCACGGCGGTGCACACGCTCCACCTCACCGCCACGCCGATCCCGCGCACGCTCGCGCTCACGCTGTACCGCGACCTCGACTCCACCACGCTGCGCGAGCTGCCCGCGGGGCGCAAGCCGATCGAGACGCACGTGGTGGACACCGAGAAAGCCCGCAAGCGCGCCTACGAGCGCATCCGCGAGGAGATCGCGAAGGGGCGCCAGTGCTACGTGGTGTGCCCGCTCGTGTCGGAGTCCGAGACGCTCCAGGCGCGCGCCGCGAGCGCCGAGGCTGAGCGGCTCGCCAAGACCGAGTTCAAGGACCACCGCGTGGAGCTGATCCACGGCCAGATGCCCGCCAAGCAGAAGGCCGCGGCGATGGCGGCGTTCGTCTCCGGCGAGGCGGACGTGCTGGTGGCGACGTCGGTGATCGAGGTGGGCATCGACGTGCCCAACGCCACCGTGATGCTGATCGAGGCGGCCGAGCGCTACGGCCTCAGCCAGCTGCACCAGCTGCGCGGCCGGATCGGGCGCGGCGAGCACGAGTCGCTGTGCATCGCGTTCGGCGACCCGGCGCTGCCGCGGCTCAAGGCGATCGCGGAGGAGCGCGACGGCTTCAGGCTCGCGGAGATAGACCTCGAGCTGCGCAAGGAGGGCGACATCCTCGGCACCCGCCAGCACGGCGAGGCGCTGTTCCGCGTCGCGCGCCTGCCCGAGGACCTGCCGCTGCTGGAGCTCGCCACGGACCGCGCGGAGGAGCTGCTGGCGCGCGACCCCGGGCTCACCGAGCCCGAACACGTGCTGCTGCGCGAGGCGGTCGTCGCCGCGTTCGGCCCGGAGCACGAGCCGATCCCGGCTTAGGCGCTAGCCCAGTCCCGCCGCGAAGTCCCGCGCCGCGCGCTCCACGTTCACGTAGCTGCGGCTATGCAGCATCCGCCCGTCGCGGAAGCGCGAGATGTGCGCCATGCGGCGCTCCACGTCGGTGTCGGTGCCGCGCGGCCGGCCGCGTATTGTGCAGACAGTGAGCACGCGGCCGCCTTCCTCGCGCGCCTCGTCCACGTGCCAGTGCACCGTCTCCCACGCGTCCCACCAGGAGCTCAGGTACTCGAGCAGGGGCTCGCGCCCGGCACGCTCCCGCGGATCTCGTCCCTCAGCCTCCACGAACACCACCTCCGGGTCGAGGAGAGCCGCCAGGTCGTCGAAGTTCCTGCGGTTGAAGGCGTCGTAGACCGCTCTCATCTGAGCGATGTCGTCGGTCTCCACGCGCCTAACGTACCGGGCATGAGGGTTATTGCGGGCGACCACAAGGGGCGGCGGCTGCGGACGCCGGCGGGCCGTGACACGCGTCCGACCGCCGATCGTGTGCGCGAGGCCCTGTTCAGCATCCTCGGCCCGCTCGACGGCGAGCGGGTGCTCGACCTCTACGCGGGCTCCGGCGCCCTCGGCATCGAGGCGCTTTCGCGGGGCGCCGCCGCAGCCGTGTTCGTCGATTCCGACGCGCGCGCGGTGAGCGCGATCCGTCACAACCTCGACGCGATCAGGGTCGACGCGCCGGTCCACAAGCGCGACGCGCTCGCGTATCTGCGCGACGCAAGTGAACGCCCATTCGACCTCGTCTTCCTCGACCCGCCATATAGTTCCGCTCTCGAATTGGCCGGTCCGCTGTCAGAGCGGCTGCCGGCCGTTCTCTCGAAAGACGCCCGAATCGTGTCCGAATCAGACAAGCGCAACCCGCTGACGCTCACGCTTCCGCTCATCGACGAGCGGACGTACGGCGACACGCGCATCGCAATTCACAGTGCCGCCTGACATCGCCAAGGGAACCGCCGTCTGCCCGGGCTCGTACGACCCCGTGACCCTCGGGCACCTCGACATCATCACGCGCGTCGCGCAGGTGTTCGAGCAGGTGATCGTGGGTGTCGTGAATCAGCCCGTGCGCAAGCAGAAGACCGTGTTCAGCGCGGAGGAGCGGGTGTCTTTCATCCAGGCGGAAGTCGAAAAACTGCCCAATGTGCAGGTAAAACCTTTTGATACGCTCCTCGTCGAATTCGCCCGTCAGCACGGCGCCAACGCGATTGTCAAGGGCCTGCGGGCGATCTCGGACTTCGAGTACGAGTTCGAGATGAACCAGCTCAACCGCAAGATGGCGCCGGAGATTGAGAGCATTTACCTCATGGCGTCACCCCAATACAGCTTTCTCAGCTCAAGCGGCGTGAAAGAGCTGGCTATGTTCGGGGGAGATATCGAGGGTTTGGTTCCTTCAGCCGTTGCAAAGCGGTTGGAGGAGGAAATCGGGCGCTGACGAATCTGAGGCTGCAATGGACGTCCTGGTACTGATCGACAAGCTCGACGACCTCATCCACAACGCAAAGCCCGTTCCGCTTACGGACCAGGTGCGTGTGGACAAGGAGGAGATCTACGACATCCTCGATCAGATGCGCGCCACGATCCCCGAGGAGATCAAGCAGGCGCGCTGGATTGTGAAGGAGCGCCAGGAGATGCTCGCGGAGGCCAAGCGCGAGGCCGAGCGCATCATCAAGGAGGCGCGCGACGAGCAGACGCGGCTGATCTCGAACGAGGAAGTCGTGAAGCAGGCCGAGCGCCAGGCCGACGAGATCATCGAGGAGGCCCGCGCACGCGAGCGGGAGATCCGTCTCGGCGCCGAGGACTACGCCGACGACATCCTCAACACCCTCGAGGTCAACCTCACGAAGTTCACCGCCGCGGTGCAGCGCGGCCGCGACCGGCTCGCCGGCCGCGAAGAGGCCGAAGTCCGCTAAAGGCCAGCTCTCCGCCCTCGCTACCTTTTGTGGCGATGGCTCAAAGGACCGACATCTTCGATCTCGGTCGCCTTTCGCTGCACTCGGGAGAGGGCCGTCGGATCGACACCTACGTGACGGTCGACCCGCTGTCGTTCGGCGACCAGACCTACGAGGCGGGCGGGGGAGAGGTTCCGGTCCGGCTCGATGTCTCGCGCACGATGGGCGGCTACGCGCTCAGGCTGCGCTTCTCGGCGCCGCTCGAGGGCCCCTGCATGCGCTGCCTCGAACCCGCCGACCGGACGATCGAGGTGGACGCGCGCGAGGTCGACCAGCCGGGAGCGGGCGACGACGACGAGCTCACCTCGCCCTACCTCGACCGCGACGAGCTCGACCTGCGCAGCTGGAGCCGCGACGCGCTGGCACTCGCGCTGCCGGCCCAGATCGTGTGCAGCGAGGAGTGCCGCGGGCTCTGCGCGGTGTGCGGCGAGAACCTGAACGGCGCGCCGGATCACCAGCACGAGTCAGAGCCAGATCCGCGCTGGGCAAAGCTCCGAGAGCTGAAGTTCGAGTAGGTCCACAGCCGACAGACCACGGTCCACAGGCCTGTGGACCGTGGACCGTGGACGGTGGACCGCTAGACTGACCCGCCGCATGGCTGTCCCCAAGCAAAAACAGTCGCACTCGCGCACGAACAAGCGGCGCTCGACCCACACGATCGACGCTCCGAGCCTCACCACCTGCCCGCAGTGCCACTCTCCCCGCCTTCCGCACCGGGTCTGCCCTGAGTGCGGCTACTACGGCGGCCGCGAAGTCAAGCCGCCGCGCGGCTAGCCACAATCTCCCGGCGATGATCGCGCTGGACGCGAACGGGGCCGATCGTGGTCCCGCGACCGTGGCCGAGGGCGGGCGACTGTCCGGCTCCGAGGTCACGCTGTTCGGGCCGGAAGCGTCGCTGAACGGCTTCGCGCCGGTGGTGGACGCGCCCGTCGCGATCGGCAACGACGAGGAGCCGGTGCGCGCCGTGCGCAACAAGCCCGACGCCTCGATCGTCCAGGCCGTGCGCGCGGTGGCCGACGGCACGGCCGACGCCGCGGTGTCCGCCGGGGCGACCGGCGCCGCGCTGGCGGCTGCCGTCCTTCATCTCAAGCGCATGCGCGGCGTGCACCGCCCGGGCATCGCGGTGATGATTCCCGTGCCCGGCGCGCCCACGCTGATGGTGGACGTCGGCGCCAACGTGGAGGTGCGGCCGGAGCATCTCGTGCAGTTCGCCTACATGGGCTCGGCGTTCATGGAGGCGGTGCACGGAGTCGACCGCCCGCGAGTGGGGCTGCTCTCGATCGGGGAGGAGTCGAAGAAGGGAACGCCCGATGTGGTGGCGGCGCACGAGCGGCTGGCGTCAGCCCAGGCCAGCTCGATCAACTTCATCGGCAACGTCGAGGGCACCGACGTGACCGCGGGGGCGGCAGACGTGATCGTCACCGACGGCTTCACGGGCAACGTGGCACTCAAGCTGATGGAGGGCACCGCCAAGACGGTCGTGGGCGCGGTGCGCGACGCTGTGCGCTCGAGCCCGGTCTCGATGATGGGCGGCCTCTTGATCCGCGGCGCCGTCGGCGGTCTGCGGCGCGAGCTCGACCCGAACACGACGGGAGGGGCGATCCTCCTTGGCGTTCGCGGGATCGTGGTGATCGCCCACGGCGGCTCCACCGCGGAGGGCA
>Ga0157369_10005859_pt1 | contig 14278 bp, 10 predicted proteins | sample C25metaG_FD_113461 | JGI IMG/M metagenome (GOLD analysis project Ga0157369, IMG submission 113461) | Corn rhizosphere microbial communities from Kellogg Biological Station, Michigan, USA - C2-5 metaG | ecosystem: Host-associated > Plants > Roots > Rhizosphere > Soil | place: USA: Michigan...
ATCCGCTTCGCGACCGCCGCGCCGCAACTGGCGCGCGTCGCGGAATGGGTGCCCTATGGCCCGGCGCGACGATCTGCCCTTGCGCAAGTGGGCAAGAATCCCGAACTGGGGACGGAGATGCGTCCCTTCCTGCCCACAGAACCGGCCAATTTTTCCACCGCTTTCGCTATCGACGACGCGTGGTGGCGCTCCCATGACGATGCTATCGCGTCGCAGTGGCGGGCATGGACCGGCCGCTAGGGCATGTTCGGCAACGAACAGTTGCTACCCGCGCTCACGATTCCGAAATCTTCTCGCGGAAGAATGTCCCGCTTGAGCGCGGTGGCAGACCTGCCACTGTTACGGACGCTCCGAATCGGACAGGGGCTCTCCGCGCGCCGCGGGGAGAGGCGAGCAATAGATGATCTCCTATGCGATGCGCCGGATGCTGGGCGCGGTTCCCACCCTGCTCGTCATCATCACGCTCACCTTCTTCCTGATGCGGCTCGCGCCCGGTGGGCCGTTCGACAGCCAGCGACGCCTGCCGCCGGAAATCGAGCACAATGTCAAAGCCGCCTATAACCTCGACAAGCCGGTCTGGCAGCAATACGTGCTGCATCTCGACCACCTCGCCCATGGCGATCTTGGGCCGTCGCTGAAGATCAAGGACTTCACGGTCGGCGAGTTGATCGAGGCCGGATTGCCCGTCAGCGCCACGCTCGGGATATCCGCGACCGTGCTCTCCCTGCTGTTTGGCATCGCGCTCGGCGTCACCGCGGCGCTCAGGCAGAACCAGCTGACCGATCATTCGATCATGAGCATCGCGATGTTCGGCATCACGATCCCCAATTTCGTGACGGCCCCCGTGCTCACGCTCCTGCTCGGCGTGTACGGCCTGCACTTCTTCGGCATCAAACTCACACTTCCCGTCGCCGGGTGGAACGGCGGCGCGCTCCGCAACATGGTCCTGCCGGTGATCGTGCTCGCCCTGCCGCAGATCGCGATCATCGCGCGGCTCGTGCGCGGCAGCATGATCGAGGTGTTGCATTCGAACTATGTGCGCACGGCGCGTGCCAAGGGCCTGCCGGAGCACGTCATCGTGACGCGCCACGCGCTTCGCGCCGCGCTTCTGCCGCTCGTCAGCTATCTGGGACCGGCCATCGCACAGCTCGTGACCGGTTCGCTGATCGTGGAACAGATCTTTGGGCTGCCGGGTATCGGGCGCTACTTCGTGCAGGCGGCGGTAGACCGCGACTACACCCTCGTCATGGGCGTGACGATCTTCTACGCGGCGTTCATCATCGTTCTGAACCTGCTGGCCGATATCCTCTATGCCGTGCTCGATCCGCGCGTGAGCTATCGCGCATGATGGCGAACGGCATCACCGGCGACGTTTCCGCGGTCATGCGCAAGGCGCAGGACGTGCAGGGCCGCAGCCTTTGGAGCGATGCCAGGCGGCGCCTGCTGCGCAATCGCGCCGCCGTTCTGGGCGTTGTGGTTCTCGGCTTTATCGCGATGATGGCGGTGTTCGCGCCTCTGCTGTCTCAGTACGCCTATGACGCGCAGGACTACACGCTGATCTCCTGCGCGCCGAACTGGTGGCACAGCGCCATGGCCTGCAACGCGGGAGGAACGCACTGGTTCGGAACCGACAATCTCGGCCGCGACCTGTTCGTACGCGTGCTTTATGGCGCACGCGTTTCGCTCTCGGTCGGGCTTGTTGCAACGCTGGTCAGCCTCGTTATCGGCATCGCCTATGGCGCGATCGCGGGCTATTTCGGCGGCCGGATCGACGCCCTCATGATGCGTGTGGTCGACGTCCTTTACGCGCTGCCGTTTATCTTCCTCGTGATCATCCTGATGGTCGTGTTCCACCGCAGCTTTTATCTCTTGTTCGTCGCGATCGGGGCCATCGAGTGGCTGACCATGGCGCGGATCGTGCGCGGCCAGACGCTCTCCATCAAACAGAAGGAATTCGTCGAGGCGGCGCGGGCCGGCGGCGTCGGCACGTTCCACATCATCCTGCGCCACATCGTGCCGAATGTGCTGGGACCCGTCGTCGTCTATGTGACGCTCACAATTCCTGCCGTCATTCTCGCGGAGAGCTTCCTGTCCTTTCTCGGCCTCGGCATCCAGGAGCCGCTGACCTCGTGGGGCGTCCTCATCGCCGACGGCAAGGAGCAGATGGAGACCGCGCCGTGGATGCTGCTGTTTCCCGCGGCGTTCATGGCGATCACGCTGTTCTGCTTCAACTTCATCGGCGACGGTCTGCGCGACGCCCTTGATCCGAAGGACCGCTAGACATGGCGATCCTGGAGATCAAAGACCTCGATGTGCGCTTCGCGACGCCGGATGGCGACGTTCATGCCGTCAACAAAGTGAACCTCGACATCGGTGCGGGCGAATGCCTGGGCGTGGTGGGCGAGTCCGGTTCGGGCAAGAGCCAGCTTTTCCTCGCGACACTGGGGCTTCTGTCCACCAATGGGCGCGCGACCGGCAGCGTGAAGTATCGCGACAAGGAAATCCTGGGGGTGCCGCCCGACGCGCTCAACAAGCTGCGCGGCTCGAAGATCACCATGATCTTCCAGGATCCGCTCACGTGCCTCACGCCGCACATGCGGATCGGTGCGCAGATCATGGAAAGCCTGCGCATCCACGAGCGCCTGCCCAAGGACGAAGCCGAGAAGCGCGCGCTCGAAGTGCTCGAGATGGTTCGTATGCCGGACGGCCCGCGGCGCATGAAGCAATATCCGCACGAGCTTTCCGGCGGCATGCGCCAGCGCGTGATGATCGCGATGGCGGTCGTCTGCGGCCCCGACCTCCTGATCGCGGACGAGCCGACCACCGCGCTCGACGTCACCGTGCAGGCGGACATTCTCGACATCATGCGCGATCTGAAAGCCGAGCTTGGCACCTCGATCGTTATGATCAGCCACGACATGGGCGTCATCGCGGGCATTGCCGACAGGGTCGCCGTCATGCGCGATGGCGAGATTGTCGAGGCCGGCCCGGTCGACGACATCTATTATCGCCCACAGCACAGCTATACCAAGGCGCTTCTCGACGCGATGCCGCGCATCGACCGGCCCGAGCACGATGCTGAGGGCGCGCCCGGCGGCGAGACTATCCTGAACGTCAATGACCTCGAAGTCCGCTTTTCGATCGCCGACGATGCCTGGCACAGCCGGGAATTGCGCGCGGTCGATGGCGTGAGCTTTTCGCTGCGCCAGGGCGAGACGCTCGGCATTGTCGGCGAGTCCGGCTGCGGAAAATCGACACTGGCGAGAGCGGTATTGAAGCTCCTCCCGGAAACGCCCGGCACGGTGCTTTGGCTGGGCCGCGATCTCGCAAAGCTGCGGCCCGGCGAACTCCGCAAAAGCCGTGAAGATTTCCAGATCGTGTTCCAGGACCCGCTGGCGAGCCTCGATCCGCGCATGACGATCGGCGAGTCCATCGCCGAGCCGCTACGCGCGCTGAGGCCATACTTGCCGAAGTCCGAAATCGTCGCGCGCACGCGCAAGATGATGGAACAGGTCGGTCTCGACCCGCACTGGATCAACCGCTATCCGCACGAGTTTTCCGGCGGTCAGAACCAGCGCGCCGGGATCGCGCGCGCGATGATCGTCGAGCCGCGGCTCGTGATCTGCGACGAGGCGGTGAGCGCGCTGGATGCCTCCATCCAGGCGCAGATCGTCGAGCTGTTGATCCGCCTGCAGCGCGAGACCGGGATGTCGCTGATCTTCATCAGCCACGATCTCTCGGTTGTGCGCCACCTGTGCCACCGCGTCATGGTCCTGTTTCTGGGCCGTATCGTGGAGCTTGCGGGCCGCGATGCGCTCTACGCCGATCCGCGCCATCCCTATACCAAGGCTCTGCTCGCAGCAGTGCCCGTTCCCGATCCCAAGCATGAGCGCGAGAAGACCTATGTCCGTCGCACCGGCGAGCTGCCCTCGCCGCTCGACACGCGTTCGCAGCTCATCTTCCTGAAGTCGAAAATGATCGACGATCCGGCTGCCGAGCAGTACCGGCCGCAGCTTCTCGAAGTCGCGCCCGGCCATTTCGTCGCCGAGCACGATCCCGTCACTTGATGCGTTTGACCTTGAAGACCTTGTTCGAGTCGTTGATCTGCAGATTGTAGCTGCCGAGGAGTCCGCGCGAGATCGAGACGGTATCGCCGCCACCCTTGTGGAAGAACGCGTGTTCGGTGTCGCCCTGCAGCTGCTGCCAGACCTGATCGTTGTCCGTGAAGATCACGAACTTGCCGAAGGGATCGATCGCGTAATTGGTGACCTTCGCCGTGATGCTGTCGATCGGGCCGGGCGGCGGGGGCTCGCCGGCCGGCGGCGGCGGCGCGGGCAGGTTCTCGCTGCCGAATTGCTGCGGCGTCGTCTGCTGGGCCGGTGCGGACCCGAAGATGTTGCCGATATCGAATCCGAACCACGATTTCTGTTCCGCCTCGGTCGGCTTATGGGGCGCACCCAGCGCGGCCTTCAGCTGCGGCGCGATCCGGTCGTAACAGACCACGCGCGCGTGCTCGTCGGTCGTCGCGGCGCAGGCATCGAGCGCGCTCAGCGCGTCTTCGCGCGGATCGGCGTGCGCGACCAGCGGTGCAGACATGAAAAAGACCAACGCAGCCGCACTTCTCCGCAAGTTCATAACCCGTTCACCCGTTCAATGTTTAATAGGCGCACGCGCGAGAGGCGCGCATAAAGGTTTGATTAAGGTTCGCGTGATTGGAGCATAGCCAATGGTGCAATCCAATCGAAATCGGCTGACGCGCCGCACCGCCTTGGCGGTCGGCGCTGTCGCTGTTGCAGGTGCCGGAACGTGGGCGTTCCGCGGCCCGGGCTTTGCGCTGTCGACCGCCGACGGCAAGACACTCAACCGCGGCAACGGCGCCGAGCCCGACACGCTCGATCCGCACAAGGCGCAGGGCCAGTGGGAATACAATATCATTGGCGACATGTTCCTCGGCCTGATGACCGAAGATGCCGCCGGCAATTCCACATTCGGCGCCGCGACGAGCTATTCGGCGAGCCCTGACGGTCTCGTCTACACATTCAAGCTCCGCGATCATCTCTGGTCCGACGGCGTTCCGGTCACGGCGCACGACTATGTCTATTCGTTCCGCCGGATCTCCGATCCCAAGACCGCGGCGCAGTATGTTTCGATTCTCTATCCGATCCGTAACGTGCGAGCCGTTGCCGAAGGCAAGCTGCCGGTCGATCAGGTCGGCGTGCGCGCGATCGACGACAGGACGCTGGAGATCGCGTTCAACTGCCAGGTGCCCTATATCGCCGAATTCCTGACGCACTTCGCGACCTTTGCGGTTCCGCGCCATATCGTCGAGAAATACGGCGATGACTGGCTGAAGCCGGAGAACATGGTCACCAACGGCGCCTATGTGCTCAAGCGATGGGTGCCGAACGATCACATCCAGCTCGTCAAGAACCCGCATTTCTACGATCGCGACAACGTCAGGATCGAGAACGTGTTCTTCTATCCCACGCAGGATGCGCAGGCCGCGCTGAAGCGTTTCCGCAGCGCCGATTTCGACGTGGTCGACGACAGCCTCGCGCCGCAACAAATCGACTGGCTGCGCGCCCATATGGCGAAGGAGCTTCGTCTCTCGCCCTTCATCTTGAGCCAGTACGTGCAGTTCAACGTCCGGCGCAAGCCGTTCGACGATGTTCGCGTGCGCACCGCGCTCTCGCTCGCGATCGATCGCGAAGTCTTGTGCGGCCGCATCAGCCGCGCGGGCGAACAGCCGGCCTATGCGCTCATCCCGCCGGGGATTCCGGGCTATCCGGGCAAGGCCCAGGTCGGCTATCGCACGATGCCGATGGCGGCGCGCGTTGCGAAAGCCCGCGCACTGCTCGCCGAAGCCGGTTACGGGCCCAACAATCCGCTGACCTTCGACTTCAGCATGATCATGACGACCGAGGTGAAACTCGTCTCAGTGGCGCTGCAGGAGATGTGGCGGCAGATCGGCGCCACCGTGCGGCTGATGCCGTCGGAGACGCAGGTGCATTACGCCGTGCTGCGGCGGCACGATTTCCAGGCCGCATGGTCCGGTTGGATCGCGGACTATCGCGACGCGAAGAACTACCTCTTCATATTCGAGAGCGCGATTCCGGACATGAATTATGGCTTCTATTCCAGTCCGAGATTCGATGCCCTGGCTGCCCAGGCCGACCAGACCCGCGACGCGCATCTGCGCGCGCAACTGTTGCAGCAGGCCGAGCAGGTTCTGCTGGACGATGCCGCCATCGCGCCGGTCTATTTCGGTGTGACGCGCGATCTCGTTTCGCCGCAGGTGAAGGGCTGGATCAGCAACAACATCAACGTCAACCGCACGCGCTTCCTGTCCCTCGACCGCACGATCACGAGCGTCTAGAACTTCGCCCATGCGGGCGCGGTTCGCGATTCTTCTCGTTGCAGCATTCGCTGCGCTCTGCGCACCGGCAGAGGCCGTCGTCACGCTCAACCGCGGCAATGGCGCGGAGATCAAAAGTCTCGATCCGCATTTCATCAGCACTGTCGCCGAATCCACCGTGCTTGGCGATCTGCTGATGGGGCTGACGACGCTCGATGCTGCGGCGCGCCCCGTTCCCGGCGCGGCCACCGGCTGGGAGATGTCGCCGGACGCGAAGACCTGGACGTTCCATATCCGCCAGCATCTGTGGTCCGACGGCGTGCCGGTCACGGCGCAGGATTTCGTGTTTGCGTGGCAGCGGCTGCTGAACCCGAAGACGGCCGCACCCTATGCCTACAATCTCTGGGTCGTGAAGAATGCGCGCGCGGTCAGCGAAGGCAAGCTGCCGCCGTCTGCTTTGGGCGCACGCGCCAGCGATGACCGGACGCTGGTCGTGTCGCTCGAACATCCCGCCGCCTATCTGCCGGAATTGCTGACGCATGACGCCGCCTATCCGTTGCCGCGCCACACTTTGCTGGCGAAAGGCAATGCGTGGGCGCGGGTCGCCAACTATGTGGCGAACGGCCCCTATATTCCGAAAGCGTGGACTCTGAACGACCGCCTCACGCTGATCCGCAATCCGAAATTCTACGATGCAGCACGTCTGCGCATCGACGTCGTGAACTATTATCCGACTGAGGACAGCGAAACCGCGCTCAAGCGGATGCGCGCGGGCGAACTCGACATCCAGACACCGATCCCGGCCTCGAGCATGGCGTGGATCAAAGCCAACATGCCGGCGGCGCTACACTTAAGCCCGTTCCTTGCCGTTTCGTATTTTCCGATCAACAGCGCCAGGCCGCCGCTCAATGATTTGCGCATCCGCAAGGCGCTGAATCTCGTCTTCGACCGCGAGATCGTGACGAAGAATGTGCTGAAGCTTGGCGATACGCCCGCCTATGGCATCGTGCCCCCGGGAACTGCGAATTATCCCGGTGGTGCTGCGATGGATGTCCGCAGCATGCCGCAGGCGGCGCGCGTGACCGTCGCGCGCACGCTGATGCAGCAGGCGGGCTACGGGCCGGACCGCCATCTCGCGCTCACCTTCGAGACCACGCACGATCCCGACAACAAGCGCATCGCCGCCGTGTTCCAGGCGATGGCCAAGGCCATCTTCGTGGACCTCGAAATCCAGTCGGTCGACCAGCAGATCCACTATCGCAACCTGCAGACCGGCAACTACGACATCGCGAGCGCGGTGTGGGTGGCCGATTTCAACGACGCCAGCAATTTCCTCGACCTGCTGCAATCGCAAAGCGGCAACAATTACGCGCGCTATCGCAACCCCGCCTTCGACGCCGCGCTGGCCCGCGCGCAACAGGAACCGGACCTGAAGCAGCGCGGCACAGCGCTGCTCGCCGCCGAGAAGATCGCGCTCAAGCACTATCCCTGGCTCCCCTGGCGCTTCCGCAAAACACAGGACCTCGTGCAGCCTTATGTCAAAGGCTGGGTCGACAACGTCCGCGATTACCACCGCACCCGCTGGCTCTGGATTGCGGGGAAACCGTGAAATTTTTTCTGATGCGAGATAGCGGCGGAAGGCCCGGATGTTGGATTGAATTTCGGGCTAGAAGACTGAGTTGATATAAGCCTCAACGGGTCACCAAAAGGTGCATGAATGGATTTGCATACGATCCTTAAGGACTGGATCGTTCCTATCGCAACGGCAAGCGCCGCGACGATTGGGTCATTTGTGGCGCTCGTTGGTCTGTCATCGTGGCGTCGCCAACTTCACGGGCAATCGGATCATGAACTCGCGCGTAGGATATTAGTCGCCTTGTTCAAAATGCGTGACGCCATCCAGGATGTGCGTAATCCAGCACTATTCTCTTCTGAGATGCCGGACCCGCCAGCGGAAAAGCGCGAGACCATGAGCGCAGAACAGATTCGCTTTTTCGGGACATCTCAAGCTTACGAGCGGCGATGGGAAAAGGTTGGACGACTGCAAACCGAGTTGTATGCCGATATAGTCGAAGCCGAAGCGCTATGGGGCGCTGAATCCAAGGGTCTTCTCGACGCTATCTATGGCCTCAATACTGAGTTACGTCAAAATGTCGTGGACTACCTGACGCTACAGAATCCTGAGGTAGACGAACGAAGGAAAAACGTGATTTCCAATGTGCGAAAACACAAGCGAGATATTCTCTACAGCGGCCCCGGTATGGACAGTGACAACGACCAGTTTGCCGAGGATTATGAAGCAGCGATTAGACGTGTCGAAAGCTATCTGATGCCAAAGCTTGGCCGCAAGAAATAGCTAGGCTTGCTTGGAGTCCTGTTCAGCGGGTGCGTCCTTCTCCGCCTCGTCAATAATCGCATTCAAATTGATCCCAAAGCCGAACACCGTGGGCTGCATAATCATGTATTTGCTCATTACTTTAAGCGGTCGCCTGAATAGCTCGTGTAGCGCTCTCATAAGGGGCCTTGGTCGATCTTTCGCAAGCGCCTCATGCATCTGCACTATTAGATTCAATCGTCGCTCTTCGAAATACGGTGCGGATGCAGGAGAGCGTTTCAACATTGAAATTGCCGCCCTGATCCGCTCGGCATCATCGGCGTCTACGGCGATCATCGCGGCGATGTATGCGTGGTCCATTGCCTCACTAGGCGTAAGTTCTTCGACCGCGATGCCGTCAAATGCGCGAACGGCTTCGTCTATTTTCCCCTGACGTGCGAGACACTCCGCAAGGAAGACTTTCGCTATTTCGGTCGGATGTTCCAGTGCCGCCGCTTTGTAAGCCTCTTCTGCCGCCGCCCAATTTCCGGCAAATCGTTGGCACTCGCCTAACTGTTGGAAGACCATAGAGCGACCCTCAGGTTCCCACGCATCGCGATCTGAGAGAAGCTCATCGTAGAGCGCGACAGCTTCTGAAAACGCAGCTTCTTTGCGAGTAATTAGACCTTGATACGATAGTAGACCCGCAAAAAAATCCTTGGCTTTAATGGATAGTGGGCGTTCCTCGGCCCTCCGCCGACCCTCTGAGATCGCTGCGGCAAGTATGCGTTTGGTCTTGTCATCGTCGCCAATTGACGCGTAAGCAAAAGCCTTCAGGCCGTTGTACTGAAATCTTTCGCTCGCCTTCTTCGTGAGACTTAGTATCTGGTCACAAATTTCGATGGTGCGCGAAAACGAGAGTTCATCACCGAATAGATCGATGTAAAGCTGGAGTATCTCCACGTCCTTCTCGTCGCGGTCGATTTCGCCAAGTTTCTCGAACTCTTTCCGGGCAGTAGACGTATCATCATTGATATGGGCGATGACCGAATGAAAGTACGTAATTTTTCTTTGCCACCTTTCGTGTTTTATCGAATTTCTGAACCGGTCCAGAACTACCGGTATCTCCTGCGATCTATTGAGCCGCCTAAGCGCAAAACAAATGTCGACCACAATCTGGGCGAGCGCGTTTATATCAATCCAAAGAAACTTCTGGATGGCGTCCGGATTTGCCACCAGAACCGGTTCGGTATTCGTTCGATGCCATATCGTATACTGCGTGGCGTCCGCCCGCGATGCGCGGAGGACTGAGAGCCAATCTAGATTTGCTCGGGCCTCGCGTGATGCGTTGCCGAGATCGAATCCGGGCAAGTTGTCGGCGCAACAATCTTTGAATGCTGCGCCGGAGGCGCAAGGGCACGGGTCGGAGGGCTTCGGAAGAACGGGACGACGCTTGAATGGTCGGTGTCGGTGCATCGCTTGCTTGCAACCATGCTAGGACGCGGCTGGCACTTTCCAGTGCGTCGGACGACTCAACCTGTTTTCGTCATCTGCATTCCCTGGAGCGCCCACGCCATAAGCAGAGCAATACCTCTATTCTTCACGCCAAACTTGCGTGAAGCATCTGTAGCGTTGTCCATGCTCATAACCTGCTCATCAAGCGTCTTCCAGTCTGAATCAGACAATAGACTGAGATCAGCGGATGATCCGAGTTCGTTTTGCAGGAACTTGGAAATTGTCCCGCCTCTAGCGTGCTGGCGGACATCATCGATGCTCAATTTATCGAATTTGCCGGTATCCAGCACCGCGATTAATTCCCAGAGCAACGAGCGATATGCGCTGGCGTTCATTGCGAGCCTCGCTAGGTCGAAGAATCGATTCTTACATCCATAGTTGTAGCACTATCCCCTGAAACTTTGTCTCGGAGCAAATTAGGCCTGAGCTCCGGCGCCTCTGGCTCAGGCTTCCCCCTGTCGCGTTGCGCTCTTCAAGACTTCCGGACGTCGGTGCAGACGGAAGGCGGCACGGCGTCTGGCGCGGTCGATGAACTGCGCAGTCTGGCGTCACAAGTGGCGTGATGCGGCTTTGCATTACGTGCATCCCGACGGCCGGTTTGTGGACTCGATCCAAGCGAAGCGCCTTGCGCACAGGAACAAAGCAAAGAACAAACAGAGGAAAAAAGTTGGAATTCTGCCTGAGAAAAAGTTGGAATCCCGTCGCCGGAACTCTGTATAACCTTGAATCTATTGCGCGACCCCGTAGCTCAGCAGGATAGAGCGGCGGTTTCCTAAACCGTAGGCCGGTGGTTCGAGTCCTCCCGGGGTCGCCAGCTCTTCGCACTTATCGCGCAAACGCCACAAGCTGCCGGTGTCGTTTGCACCAAGTTCGCATTTGTTGAGAGCCCCACATCAACGCTCGTGCCCCGATAGACGAGTGAACGTCCGCTTCTGGCGCAAAGCAGGCATTTTCGCCGGCGGCTTGTGCGTCGTTTGAACAGTTGCTTGTTTCGATCGGTGCGAGTGCTAGGGTTTGCGCCGCGGCGCTCACGCGTTGTGTCCATTGCTGCATTGGACCGGTAGGCCTACCCGCGATAGTGCGCCTCTGAAGGCGGACGGACACCTACGCAATGGGATTCGCAACGATCCTATGGTCGCTCGCCGCGGGCATCTCGATCACGCTTGCGGTCGCGTCCGGATGCGTGTGGACGATCGAGCGGCGAAACCCCGCGAGCCTGATGCTCTTCATTCTCGGCGTGGGCGTAGCCGCCTCCGCCTATATCGAACTCTGCATGATGCATTCCGCGACGGTCTCGGATTACGGGGAGCGGGTGCGCTGGTATGCCGTTCCGATTTTCCTGGCCGCAACAGGGCAGATTTTCTTTGTTCACTATTATCTTGGAACGGGCAGATCGTGGCTTCTGTGGACGGTGATCCTTGCGCGCTCGGTCGTGGTTGTCGTGAATTTCACGGTCCGTCCCAGTTACAATTTCTCGAGCATCACCAGCTTGCGCCATTTTTCGCTGCTCGGAGAACAGGTTTCGACAATCGGTGCGGCCGTTGCCCGCGCTGGCTGGCAGCAATTCTCGTTGGCGAGTCTGATTCTGTTGATGGCGTTTATCGTGGATGCTGCAGTTCAGCGATGGCGAATGGGAGGGAAGGAATCGCAGCGAAAGGCGCTGGTCGTCGGCCTGGGTATCGCGGTCCCGTGGACATGCACCATGGCCTATACCCAACTGATCATATTCGGCGTTATCCAGGGACCGGTGACGAACCTGCCATGGTTCCTCGGCTCAATGGTGGTAATGGCCTTTGAACTGGGGCGCGATTTCGTCCTGAGCAGACGGGCTCTGGCGCAATTGGCGGAGCTGCAACATCAGCTGATCCGGACGGAGAGGGTAACTGTCCTGGGACAATTGGTGAGCGCGTTGACACATCAATTGACCCAGCCGCTGTCCGCCAACGCAAACAATGCAGCGGCGGCCCTGAAGCATCTCGAGCGCGAAGCACCGGATCTCGAGGAGCTGCGCGCAATTCTGTCCGACGTCAGCAGCGACAGCCTTCGCATCGCCGAATTGATCGCCCGTATGCGCCATCTGATCAAAGATCGCACAATCGAGATGCGGCCGGTCAACCTGGAAGACGTGATGAAGGATGTCATCTCGCTGATTGGCCCGGAAGTCGCTGCCAAACGGGTCGCTCTGTCCGTGCTCATGCCGCCGAACCTGCCTCTCGTGGCCGGCGATCGGGTGCACCTGTCGCAGGTTCTGATCAACCTGCTGATGAACAGCATCCAGGCGGTGCAGACCCGTCCACCCGAAGCCAGGCACACTGTCGTCGAAGCGCGTGCCGATAATCGAGGGAGCGAAATCGAGGTGACGGTCCGCGACTCCGGCCACGGGATTCCCGATGGTATCGTCGACGAGATTTTTGGCCCCTTCTTTACGACAAAACCGGAAGGCATGGGCATGGGTCTGGCGCTATCGCGCACCATCATCGAGGCCCATGGCGGGCGGCTGTGGGCGGATCATGCTTCCAACCAGGAAGGCGCGATTTTCCGGTTTACGCTGCTGCGGGCATAAAGAGGAAATCGGCACGCACCGGACCAGCGCGTCGCAGCGGCACATTGCCGGAGAGTTGGCGCTCGCTATCATCTGTGCAATCTTGTGCTCGCCGGTACAGTGGATTTGGGGATCCTGGGTATGGCGTTGGGAAATGTAGGGACGAATCCGTCCGGAAAAACTGCGGCAAGCGCCTTCCGGTCTGGCGGAGGCGTGCCGTGAGCGTGGGCGCTGGCGAGAGCGCGCCCGGACATGCGCCGGACAAGGCCATCCGCAAGATCGTGATCGTCGGCGGCGGGACGGCGGGCTGGATGGCGGCTGCGGCGCTCAGCGTCGCGACGCGGAACGAGCCGTGCAAGATCGTCCTGATCGAATCCGACGAGATCGGAACCGTGGGCGTGGGCGAATCCACCGTGCCGACGATCCAGGAGTTCAATCGCTATCTCGGCATCGACGAGAACGAGTTCGTCCGCGAGACACAGAGCACGTTCAAGCTCGCGGTGCAGTTCGTCGACTGGCGGCGCATCGGCCACACCTATTTCAATCCGCTGGGCGGACAGGGTTTCAGCGCGCGCATGGCCGGCGCCCAGGGAACGCTTCCGGCCGTCTATCAGTACCTGCTGAAGCTCGCGGTGCAGGGGCGCGATCCGGATTTCGACGACTACGCGCTGTGCAGCGTCGCCGCGCGCCAGAACCGTTTCGAACGTCCGCCGGAAAACAGCGGCGACGTCAATTATGCCTATGCGTTCCAGTTCGACGCCTCGCTCTATGCGAAATTCCTGCGCGCCTATTCCGAAAAGCGCGGCGTGGAACGCATCGAGGGCAAGATCGTCGATGTGCAGTTGCGCGGAGAGGACGGGTTCATCGATGCCGTCGTCCTGCAATCGGGGGAGCGGGTCGATGGCGATCTGTTTGTCGACTGCTCGGGATTCCGTGCGCTCCTGATCGGCCAGGCGCTGAAAGTGCCGTTCGAGGACTGGACGCACTGGCTGCCCTGCGACCGCGCCTTCGCGGTGCCATGCATGCGCAAGGGCCCCCTCACCTCCTACACCCGCGCAACGGCGCGCGAAGCGGGCTGGCAATGGCGCATCCCGCTGCAGCATCGGGTCGGCAACGGCCATGTGTTCTCGAGCAAATTCATCAGCGAGGAGAAAGCCCGCGAGACGCTGCTGGCAAACCTGGAATCGCCGCCGCTCGCCGAACCGCGTCTGATCAAATTCGCGGCCGGCCATCGCCCGCAGGCGTGGGCGAAGAACTGCGTGACGGTCGGGCTCTCCAGCGGATTCATCGAACCTCTGGAATCGACCAGCATCCACATGATCCAGACCTCGATCATGGATTTGGTGCGGCTGTTTCCCGACCGGGAGTGCAGTCCCCTCGTCAGCGACTGGTACAACAAGCGCATGGCGCGGACGTTCGAATGGATCCGCGATTTCGTCATCCTGCATTTTCATGCGACCGAGCGCGAAGACACCGAGTTCTGGCGCTACTGCAAATATATGTCGATCCCGGATACGCTACGCCTCAAGATCGGGATGTTCCGCAAGCAGGG
>Ga0157369_10005862_pt1 | contig 14272 bp, 9 predicted proteins | sample C25metaG_FD_113461 | JGI IMG/M metagenome (GOLD analysis project Ga0157369, IMG submission 113461) | Corn rhizosphere microbial communities from Kellogg Biological Station, Michigan, USA - C2-5 metaG | ecosystem: Host-associated > Plants > Roots > Rhizosphere > Soil | place: USA: Michigan...
CGACTCCAGCGATCGACAGCGCGGCGGCCGCGATCCGTGACCGCGCGAGACAATTCTTCTCGGCGCTTCCGTTCGAGCCGGCCCGTACGGCGTCGGAGAGTTCCGCGGCCATGCCCGGTCTCGGGCGGATGCCATTTGAAGGCCGGACGGAGTTCCTGGAGGAACGAGGCGATACCTACAGCGCAGCACTGAAAGCGGTGAGTAGGCTGCAGGGCGAATTGGAGCGGCTTCGCGATGTCGATGAGGCCCCCGGACTGCGAAAACGGGCGGCGGAGATCCAGGCACACCTGAGCTTTCTGCTCGAGTCACAGGACCCCAACACGGTGTTCTGGATTGAGCGCCGCGCAGCAGGGGGAGTACGCAATCTGACCCGGGGCGCTGGCATGGTGAGTCACCATACGCATCTGCAGGCGACGCCTATCGATGTCTCGCGGCTGCTCGCAGGAGCGCTGTTCGACGCATACGAGTCTGTGGTCCTCACGTCGGCCACGCTGACGGTGGCCTCGAGCACGGCCGCGTCCGGGTTTGAGCACATCTCGCGCAGGCTGGGGCTAAGCTTTGCACGCGAGTTGGTGGTGCCTTCGCACTTCAATTATCCGAAGCAGGCGCTGCTGTACCTGCCGCAAGGCATGCCTGACCCGCGTGACGCAGACTTCTTTGTGCACGCAGCCGAACGCACCCGCCGCATGCTTGAGATCACGCGCGGCCGGGCGTTCTGCCTTTTTACGAGCTATTCACAGATGCGGGCGATGCATGATCGGCTCTCGGCGGAGCTGCCGTTCCCCTTGCTGCTGCAGGGGACGGCGCCACGGCATGTTCTGCTGGACGAGTTCCGGGATACTCCGAACGCCGTACTGTTCGGCACGTCGAGCTTCTGGCAGGGAGTGGATGTGCAAGGCGAGCAACTCTCGTGCGTTATCATCGACCGGCTGCCGTTCGCGGTGCCGTCCGATCCAGTGGTCAAGGCGCGGATGGATGCGATCACCGAAGCGGGTGGCAATGCATTCTTCGACTATCAGGTGCCCGCAGCAGTGATCACTCTGAAGCAGGGGTTCGGTCGCCTGGTGCGCTCGCTGAGCGACCGTGGCGTGCTGATGCTCCTGGACCCGAGGATCCAAAGACAGCGCTACGGGCGCATTTTCCTGGATTCACTGCCGCCATACAGGCATACGCAATCGATGGAAGATGTCGAAGCATTCTTTTCTCAGGTTTAGTGCGCTTGGACCTGGCTTAGCGCAGCCAACATCTCCTGAATGGAAGCAAGTACAAGGTCAGGCTCATCGAGATGGATCCAGTGGGCGCTGTCAGGTGCAATGACCTGTCGCGCATTGGAGCTGATGGCGCGAAGCTGCGATCCAGTGAGCGGATCGGCACTCCTAGGCGTAAGAACGACCACGGGCAGGGTCAGTGGCTTTCTGCCGTGCATCTCCTCGATGGTTTGCGGGATTGCTTGAAGGTAGGCCTCGAGCGTACGGAAGAACTCCGGGCGAGACCAGTTCGCGACGACGCTGGGCCAAACCTCGCGCGGCATCTTGCCGACCTCGCAGAGCATGCGATCCATAAGGCTCCGGGCAGGCTCCCCGGCCAGGCGGCACAAAGCACGGGCGATGCCGCGCGAGCCGAGCAGCATGGAACGCATGAACAGCCGCGCGAGGCCGAACCGCGCCGCTATGCGGCCCATCTGAGCGAGCCGAATTCCACGCTCAACGGATGCGTTCTGGTTCAACGGCGGCCACTCCTCCGGCCGCATCGGATCGATCAGCACCAGGCCGACGACTTCAGATGGGTAGGCAGCCGCGAAATGGCGTGCGACCAGTCCGCCGAAGGAATGTGCGACGAGAAAGTACGGCGGCGGCACCCCGGCAGCAGAAAGCAAGGCACGGAGCTCGCGGGCGAGTTGCTCGGGCGTGGGCGTCGAAATCCGCGAACTACTCCAACCCAGACCCGCACGGTCGTAACTGAGAGTGCGGACGTGCTGGGCAAGGGTTTGCTGCAGCGCTGTCCAGTTCTGGCTGGTGGCGCCAATCCCCGACTCGAAAATGATCGTCGGTGATGAATTTGCAATGTCGGGCTCGGGCGCTGCATCACGGACGTAGAGGGAAAGACTTCCTACGCGCACCAGCCTGCCGGCGCTTCGATACCGCCGACGATCGGCTTGTTCGCCCAGTTTCTGATAGATGACCCCGGCAAATGGAACTAATGCGACTGTGGCCACCAGCCAAAAAAGTCTGCGCATCCTCTCCTAGCCTCCATCCACATTTTCGTCCAACCACACCGCCACTGCACAACGGGTTGCGCGATATGCAAGCCAGCAGCGAGAATATCCGCACGGAAACCCGCAGGAGGATGGATGACACACGTTCCTGACATGCCCGCATTGCGAGACGAAGTCTGTCCGGATGGTGAACAGACTGGCGGCGAACATGGAATCACCCGCCGGGATTTTCTAACGCAGCTGGGCGCCGCCGGCGTGGTGGTCACGTCTGCGCCGCTCGCCACCGCCGCGGAACCTGCAGCGGGTGCGCCAGCGGCAGCTGCTGGACACGAGATGCACGCCTCTCCTGTGTCAGTTCGCATGAACGTGAACGGGCAGGAACACGCACTCCAGTTGGATACGCGAACGACGCTGCTGGATTGTCTGCGCGAGAACCTGAACCTGCCTGGAACGAAAAAGGGCTGTGACCATGGCCAATGCGGGGCCTGCACGGTACACGTCAACGGCAAGCGCGTGAACTCCTGCCTTTCGCTGGCGGTCATGCATGAGGGAGATCGCATAACGACCATTGAAGGCCTGGGATCCCCGGAGAAGATGCATCCCTTGCAGGCCGCGTTTGTGGAACACGACGCCTACCAGTGCGGATATTGCACGTCGGGTCAGATCATGTCCGGTGTGGCACTGTTACGGGAGCCATGGGGCACGACCGACGAGGACGTCAAACACGCCATGTCAGGAAATATCTGTCGATGCGGGGCGTACCCCAACATCGTTGCGGCGGTGCAGCAAGTGCGCAAGCACGCATAGGAGCAGGCGATGAATGAATTTCAGTTTCACCGGGCAACAACCGTGGCGCAAGCAGTGAAGTCGGGAGCGCAATCAGGTACTGCGCAGATGGGCGCAGAGGTCCGCTTTGTAGCGGGCGGCACCAACCTGGTGGACCTGATGAAGCTGCATGTGGAGTCGCCCCGGCAGGTAGTAGACATCAACGGCCTCCCGCTGGACAAGATTGAGCGGATGCCGAATGGAGGGTTGCGGATCGGCGCATTAGTGCGGAACTCCGCTCTGGCGCACGATGCCAATGTGATGCGCGACTATCCTGTGCTGTCACAGGCACTCCTTTCAGGAGCATCCCCGCAGTTGCGCAACATGGCGACTACCGGCGGCAACCTGCTGCAGCGCACGCGGTGCCAGTACTTCCGCGATTTGGCGCATGAATGCAACAAGCGCAACCCGGGATCGGGCTGCTCGGCCATGGATGGCTACAACAGGACGCTTGCCATCCTAGGCACAAGCGATGCCTGCATTGCGACCAATCCTTCTGATATGAACGTGGCACTTACGGCGCTTGAGGCGACGATCCACGTACAAGGCGTTAAGGGCGAACGGACCGTGGCGATCCGCGACTTCTACCTGCTCCCCGGGAGCACGCCTCATCGGGAGACCGTACTGGAGCCTGGAGATGTGATCACCGCGGTGACGCTGGCGGCACCGGCGGCCGGATCGCGCTCCGCGTATCTGAAGCTCAGGGATCGCGCGGAGTATGAGTTCGCCCTGGCTTCTGCTGCGGTGGTTGCCACCGTAGAGGCGGGAACGCTTCGCCGTGTGCGTGTTGCCCTAGGTGGGGTAGGCACCGTGCCGTGGAGGTCGCCGGAGGGGGAGCAGGCGCTCGAAGGTAAGGCGGTAAATGCCGCCAACTTCCGGGCGGCCGCGGAGGCCGCTCTGCAGCAGGCCCGGCCGCGACAAGGAAACGCCTACAAGGTGGAACTCGCCAAACGTTGTCTGGTGCGTGCGCTCACGTTGGCAACCACGCAGGCCTGATTTGAGACTGTTCAGTCGAGGAGAATTTGATGCTCAGCTACTTGTTTGAGCCGGACGACACGACACCGCAGCAGCCAGAAGCACCGGCCTACTCGCCTTCACCGATCATCGGCGCCGCTCTCGGCCGCGTCGACGGCCCGTTGAAGACCACTGGCCGCGCCATGTACGCGATGGATTACAGCTTTCCGCATATGGCCTACGGCGTCGCAATCGGCAGCACGGCTGCGAACGGAACAATCCGCAGCATTAATATCGGCAAGGCCGAGAAGATGCCTGGGGTCCTGCTGGTGCTGACCCACGAGAACATCAACGCAACGCTGCGGGTACCTGAGGGTCAGCGACCCGGCAGAATCAGTGAGACGCGTGGACCACTCGAAGACAACAACATCAGCTACTGGGGCCAGTACGTCGCCTTGGTCGTCGCCGATACATTCCAGCAAGCTCAGGCCGCCGCCGCAGCAGTAAAAGTCGAGTACGACCCGCAAAAGCCGAACGTCTCGCCGGAGCTGAACGACGAAAACGTAATCAATCAACGGGTAAACAGCAAGCGCGGAGATACAGAGTCCGCCTTTGCATCGGCACCCGTGAAGGTGGATCAAACCTACGTTACACCCGTCGAGACCCACAATCCGATGGAAATGCACGCAACGGTTGCGGTGTGGGACGGTACGCGTTTCACGCTCTACGAGAGTTCACAAGGCGTCGTCAACCACATGAACGTAATGGCGGCTGTGCTGGGTGTTCCGAAGGAGAATATCCAGGTCATCTCCCGCTTTATGGGTTCGGGATTCGGCGGCAAGCTGTTTCCGTGGCCGCACTCCGCGCTGGCCGCCACCGCCTCGCGTCGGCTGAACCGTCCGGTAAAGCTTAGCGTGACGCGCAAGCAGATGTTTACCTCTGTTGGGCATCGGCCACGCACCCAGCAGCGCATGCGCATCGGCGCGACACCGGACGGCAAGCTGGTTTCGCTGCAGCACGACTATCGCAACCACACATCTCTCTGCGATGACATTGGCGAGAACTGCGGGGAGGCGACACCCTTTCTCTACAGCACGCCGAACCTGCAGGTGACCTCTGCGCTTGTGAAGCGCAATGTGGGTGCACCCACGCCGATGAGGGGTCCGGGGGCGGTGCCGGGCCTGTTCGCAGTCGAGTCCGCCATGGATGAACTCGCAGTGGCGCTCAAGATGGACCCGGTGGAACTGCGGCTTCGGAATGACACGCTCAAGGACGAGAGCAACGGCAAACCATTCTCGTCACGGCATTACAAGGAGTGTTTACAGCTTGGCGCAGAGAAGTTTGGCTGGTCGAAGCGAACCCCCGGCGTGGGTTCCATGCGTAAAGGCGACATCGTTCTGGGCTGGGGCGTCGCGGGCGCATCATGGGGAGCGGGCCGCGGAGGAGCGAATGCCGCTGTCATTTTGAAGAGCGATGGCACGGTGAAAGTGACCAGCGCGACCCAGGATATTGGCACTGGAACATACACGGTGATGGCACAGATCGTGAGCGATCGGACTGGAATTCCGATCAACAAGATCGACGTGGTGCTGGGCGACAGTAATCTTCCCGTTGGACCGACATCGGGCGGCTCAACCGCGACGGCGAGCATCGTCCCAGCCGTGGCCCAGGGAACCGATGCAGCGGTGAAGTCGTTGCTGACGATTGCGACTCAGACCAGCGGATCGCAGTTCCACCAGCTGGACCCGGTATCGTTGAAGCTGACCAATGGCTTTGTTCACGCCTCCGGCAAAGCGCCTTCGAGCGGAGTTCCGTTCTCCCAAGTTTTGAAAGCGGCAAAGACAGAGGAGGCAAAGGGGGAGGGACACACCGGTGGAGTCGGCTCCGACACACGTGCGCGTGACTACTCAATGCACTCGTTCGGCGCACAGTTCGCGGAAATCGAGTGGGACCCAGGGATTGCACGACTGCGCGTCACCCGCGTTGTTTCCGTGATGGACACCGGCCGGACAATCAACCGCAATGCGGCCACAAACCAGGTTTCGGGTGGAGTAGTGATGGGTGTTGGTATGGCGCTTCTGGAGCACACGGTTTATGACGAGCGCAACGGTCACCCCATAAACGACAGTTTTGCCGATTATTTGGTGGCGACAAATGCAGACGCGCCCAAAATTGAGGTTCACTTCCTGGATATTCCTGATCCTTTGATCGGGGAATACGGCGCCCGCGGAGTTGGCGAAATCGGTCTGGCCGGTGTTGCCCCCGCGATCACATCAGCTGTTTACCATGCGACAGGAGTTCGAGTACGGACATTGCCGGTCCGGATTGAAGATTTGCTGGCGGCGAGCGTTTAGATATGGGTTAGCGGTGCCCTATTGCAACGATCCTCACCTGCTGTGCCGCACTGCGCGACAACTGAAATGGCTTGCCTGAGCGCCCGACGCTCAAAGCATAGCCCGCGGCGGAGGGGGTCTTTCTCACGGTCAGTCGCGCACCGGGAGTGATCCCGCGCGCTTCCATCCATCGAAGCTGGTGTACGTCGTGATCCGATACGCTGTGGATACGGAACCGGCCCGCAGAGAGGACGTCGGCCAGCAGCATCGACTCGGTGACCGTTACCTCTCCAGTGAGACTGGGAATTGAGTGTCCGTGGGGATCAATGGTCGGGTGCCCAAGCTTCGCGGCGATACGCTCCTCAAATCGCTCGGAGATGAAGTGCTCCAGGCGCTCGGCTTCATCATGCACCTCTTCTAGGGGGTAATCGAGCACACGGTAGAGGAACGTCTCGATAAGGCGGTGATGCCGAACGATCTCCAATGCCCGCTTTCGCCCTGATTTGGAGAGCTGAACGCCGCGATGCCTCTCGTAGAGAACCAACGGGGCCTCGGCGGCCGCAAGCTTTTGCAGCATGTTGGTGACCGATGCGGGGGCGACCGCGAGCTGAGCTGAAAGAGCCTTGATGGTGACACGCTGCTCCTCGGGCCCGCCGAGCGCAAGGATCGACTTCAGGTAGTTGTCCACGGACTCTGAATTGCCGTTGCGCCGTCCTGCCATCGACAACAGTTTGACACAATTCTTAATTTAGGTGAACCTAAATGTAGGCGCGCCTAATTTAACTTGCCTATCTCCGCTCCGAATGCCCGCCAAACTTTCAACCCGAGACTCCTCTGTCGAACCGGCATCACAGCCTTCTGTTGGGAAATCGGCGATCCGCACTAAGGCTCGTACGGGCTTATGGAGCTTTATCGGCCCGGCGTTCATCGCCTCTATCGCCTACATGGATCCCGGGAATTTCGCGACCAATATCCTCGCGGGTTCCAAGTTCGGTTACCGTCTGCTCTGGGTCCTGCTCTGGTCGAATGCTATGGCCATCCTCATCCAATACCTCTCAGCGAAGATGGGGATCGTCACCGGACTGACACTTCCGCAGAATTGCCGGCGTCACTTCTCGCGCCCGACAACCCTCTGGCTTTGGGCAGCTGCGGAGATCGGCGCTATCGCAACCGATCTCGCGGAGTTCCTAGGAGCCGCTCTTGGTCTGGACCTGCTCTGCGGGCCACTGTTTTACCACTACGGCATGTCGCCACAAGGGGCGCTCGTCTTCGCCGCCCTGATTGCCGCCGTTCTCGTGTTCGCGATCCTGGCACTTGAGCTTGCAGGGTTCCGTTGGCTGGAGCGTGGCATCATGAGCTTTGTGGGCATCATTGGCCTCTGCTATGCGTTTGAGGTCTTCCTGGTGCATCCGGACTGGAAGGCAGCCGCATTCTCCGTGCTTGCACCTCGCCTGGACCGATCATCCTCAACCGCTTTTCACGAAAGCATCTACGCGGCCGTCGGCATGCTGGGCGCGACCGTAATGCCGCACGTCATCTACTTACACTCGGCGCTCGTGCACCCGCGACTGAAAGAGCTAAGCGGTGCGACGGTGTCACCCCGCAGCGACTTCAACTTTTCCGAGCCGCAGAGACTTAAGCTGCCCCGCACTTCCGTCCTCGCGCGCTTTCTCCGATTTGAACTGATCGACGTGCTGGTGGCGATGAATGGCGCTTTCCTCATCAACTCGGGCATGGTGATCGTCGCTGCATGTGCCTTTGCGCATGAAGCCGGCGGAGCCCCATCGGTGGAGCAGGCCTACCAAACTCTTGGCCCGCTGTTCGGACAGGCCGCAGCGGTAGTGTTCGCCATTGCCCTGCTCTGCTCGGGCCTTTCATCATCGACCGTGGGCGTTATGGCCGGCCAGGTCATCATTGAAGGATTTCTCGACATCCGTTTCCCGGTTTTCGTGCGCCGGCTCATCACCATCATTCCGGCACTGCTGGTGATCGCCAGTGGAATGGACCCACTCCGCATTCTGGTTCTCTCGCAGGTGGTGCTCAGCTTTGCGCTACCGTTCGCTTTGATACCGCTGCTGCTGCTGACCAGCCGTCCGAATGTGATGCGCAGCTTCGCGAATACGCGGCGCATTAGCGCAGCAGGATGGCTTTGCGTGACGGTGATACTGTCACTCAACGTCATCCTGCTGCTTCAGATTGCGATGGGCCGATAAGCCGTTAGCGGCCTCTGTCGTGTCCCGAATCGCGCCCCGGATGCCCTTCTCGTTGCGGCTGCTGCGGTGCTGCCTGCGGTCTGGGTTGCGGCGGGGGGCTGGTCCGTACACCTTCAGGTCCACGTCGGAACTGTGGTTGCGGTTGAGCTTGAGGCTGAGGAGAGGGTTGAGGCTGCCCCGCCCCTCGTCCCTGCCATCCGCCACGGCGGTCTGGCTGCGGCTGAGGTTGATTCTGAGGCTGGGCCTGGATGTTGTGCTCCTGCTGCCGTGACTGCCGCTCCTGCCAGGCTCGGAGACCAGCAGGAGCTTGGCTTTGCGGTTGAGCCTGCGGTTGCGCACCAGGCGCAGGCTGCACTTCGTAGTTCCCTCGTCCCTGGTAAGGCTGACGCCCTTGCCACCCCCGCCGGTCATCAGGCTGGCCCGGCTGCTGAGGCGTGACCTGTGGTTGCGCTGCAGGCGCAGGCTGCACTTGGTAGTTTCCTCGTCCCTGGTAAGGCTGACGCCCTTGCCACCCTTGCCGGTTATCAGGCTGGCCCGACTGCTGAGGGGTGACCTGCGGTTGCCCAGTAGGCTGGCCCTGAGTTCTCGGAGTGTAAGTCTGCCGGCCTTGCTGCGGCATCACACGGCCCTGGGGAATCGGCTGTACCTGGGTCGGCTGGTTTGGCTGGTTCGGTTGGCTTCCCTGCCATGTGCCACGATTCTGCCTGGATCCATCGCCGGTTCGATAGCCCTGACCGCGGGCATTCCCCCCCCCGCGCCATGCTGGTTGTGGAAGCGCGGCCGGCATCTGGTGGTTAGAGACCACCGGACGCGATTCGACGGCGACAACCGGGCGCCCATGGTTCTGCTGATAGAACTGTTGCCGGTTCTGCATCATTTGCTGACGAAGCTGGGTCTGCGCAGGCAGCGGCGCGTACCGGCGCTCACGCATTACGGCGATCTCGGCTGGACGCGGCCGGACGGCGATGCCACGAGGCCCATTGAAGCTGGGACGTCCGGCGAAGCGGACGTCGTTCACGCGGTAGTTGTACACACGGAAGCGCCGCGTATCTACGATGTGGTTGACCTCGCGGTTGTAGAAGAAATGGCCACTGCGCCAGTAGCCACCGTAGTAGCCATACCCTGTATAGCCGTACCCGTAGTTGATGCCGCCATAGAACCCGATGTGCAGGCCCCAGAACCCATGATGGAAGCGGTAACGGCCGCCGTAAAACGCCCAATATCCCGGAGTCCACAATGCGCCGACGTAAGGAGGCTCAACCCACGCACCGGGCACCCAGTAGTACCCTTCGAGCGCCCACGCCCAGTAACCTGGGGTCCAGATGTAATCTTCATCCGGCGGAGGCGGCTGATCATAATCCGGTAACGCCGGAGGAGGCTCCGCAGCCTCTTCGTCGGTAAGGTCGGCCTCGTACACGGCCTGAGCCTGCTCTGTCGCGGCCTGGTCGTCATAGTACGTATTCGGATCGCCGTTCTGCGGATACCCGTTCGGATCTGCGCCCGGGTACGGACGCTCAACTGGCGCGCCCTGGGGATAACTATTCTGCGGATAATTCCCCTGCGACGCACCGGCCTGCGGGTAGCCGCCCTGCGAGTATTGATAGGCCTGCTGCTGGGCTTCATTCTGTGCGGGATACTGACCGTCGACGGGTGCGAGGTTGCTGTAGTCCGGCTGATTGGAGTCCTGAGCGCCTCCCTGATAGCTGAATGCGCTGTCCTGGGCATGTGCTGTCGCGCGATGGCATCCAATTGCGGTCCAAAGCAATGCCACGCCGAGGCCTACCGCAGTTCGTGTGCTTATCGGCTGGCGGATATGGCCTGCTGCACGCAAACCCTTCATTTTGTGATTGTCGGCCCCGTTTGTCATGATTCGTCTCCCGTCGTACTGTCAGCAAGTTAGATGCCGGTTCCGCATTCTTACGGCTGCGGGAGTTTCGGGGCCCGGGGAGCTGCTCTACTGAGCGGAGTAATCAACCGATTCCGACGTCCGCGCGTTCGTGACCGAGAATGTGCCGTCCTCCCGAGCCGTTACTTTCAGGTAATTACCGGCGTCCGGACCCGGCAGGTTCGCAATGTGCGACTCTGCCACGTTGTGCTTCTCATCGTTTCCCTCGGCGGTGTGTAACTGCCACACATCCTTCACTCTGGATGAACCCTCAACCGTATCAAAGGTTGTGGGCGCCCCTCCCTTATGGGGACCGTTGTTGATCACGACGACTCTCGGGGCAATCGCTTGCACCAGGGCGGGGCTGCCGCTACGGTCAAGGCCATGGTGGGACGTGAGATAGATATCCACTTTGCCTAACTTGTCTATTGGGCACATCAGCCGCCGCTCCTCGCCCCACGTCAGGTCCCCGAGATCCAGAATGCGCAGCTTGCCGAAGGTGATCATCATTCCCACGGAGCGATCGTTTTCGTTGTTCTCAATCTCTTTTTCCGGCGAGTTCTCACAGGCGGGGTTCTCCTCGCCGGCGCCAGGTAATGGGCTCTCAATCAACTCCCCATCCGCACTCACGACCTCGACCCGAAACGCCTTGACCGGGAGCACATCGCCCGGCTTCACCACGAGGTGCTCTACATGGCCGCCCTCCAGCACCTTCTGATAGCCATTCCACGCTCTCACGGTAATGGGTCCGCCCGGGATCGTTTCGCTCTCGCGGTTCACGCCATGGTCGATAAATCGGCCGACCGGCACCATCGTCACCAGCTCTGGAAGTCCGCCGACGTGATCCATGTGGTAATGCGTGATCACTAGATTGTCGATCTTTGATATCCCAGCCTCTTTGCACAGGGCTGCAATGCGGCCTGCGTCGCGCCCTCCGGGATTGCCGGTATCGATCAGCAGGCTCTCGCCGCTGGATGCAACGAAGAGCGTTGCCTGCCCACCCTCCGTGTCGATGAAGTAGATTGCGAGGGGGCCATGAGAATTTGCCCGCGTGTTCGCAGCAGAGGTGGAACTCTGTGCGGCCGCCACGATTCCCGCGGAGAGTAATGCAACAGCGGCCAACTTGAGCCAGTTCATTTCTCGACTCCTAGAAAATGAATTCCATCAGCGTTGGCATCATCGCATACCGGTCCATAATTTTTCTTCCGTCGCCAGGCGTATATACTTCAGCGCAGCCCGACGGAAGGACTGAGCACATGCGGATCCAGCTACGTATTCGCGACTTCGCACTGTTCGCTTGCGTCGCCGTTTTGCCATCCGCGTTGGCGCAACTTGCACATCCTGGGCCCGCAGCAATCATCAGCCTCTCTCAAACATTGGCTCCCTACGATGTCAGCTCCGTCAAAGTGAACAACTCCGGCGAGGGCACGTTCTCTTTGACCCTCTCGGACTCAAGTAACAATCTCAGGGCAACTAACGTTCCGATTGAAACGTTGATTGAGTACGCCTATGACGTGAAGGCAGACCATATCCTGGGACTCTCCGGGCATATCAAAGATGCGCGCTTCGATGTGGAAGCGAAGGTGCTGCCGAAGGATGACGGTAAGCCTCCCAAGCTGACCGACCAGCAGCTCCAGGCGATGATGATCCCGCTGCTCGCCGACCGCTTTCACTTGAGGGCGCACGTGGAGACCAAGATTTTTCCTGTGTACGAGCTCGTCGTCGCACGCGGCGGTTTGAAGCTCAAGCTTTCTACCGAACCCGCGACCAGCAGCTCCATGAATATGAGCTCTTCGGAGACAAACCTTGTTCTCGACGGTAAGACAGCCTCGATGCCGGACCTGGCACAGGCACTTTCGGACTTGGTTCACCGGCAGGTCATCGACAAAACCGGTCTCGCAGGCCGCTCCGATCTCACCCTCAAATGGACCTCCGACGAAGCGCTCGATCAAGGCGGCAGCGTACTTTCAATCTTCACTGCCATCGAGGAGCAGCTTGGGCTCAAGCTTGTCTCCAGCAAGGGTCCGGTGGCCACCGTTGTTATCGACCACATCGAGATGCCTGCCGAGGATTAGCATCTTCCATACGCGCTCTGGTCGGGCGTAGAATTCTCCTGTGCGATCTCGCGCTCCCAACCTGAAGCGCTTCCGCCGCGGCCGTCACGATCGCGGCAGATCCTAGTTTTCCTCGCGATCACTCGCTCGCATCCGCACACCCCGAACTTTGATAGCCTTTTTCTTCCGCCGCCAAGCGTTTCTAACGCGCGGCTTGAATGATCGTGCCTGGTGTCCAGCACCCGCCGCCGATATTGGAGAACACAGATGAGTGAACAACACCTCGACAGCTTCAAGAGCGCCGGAACACTCAAGTCCGGTAACGTCAGCCTCAGCATCTTCCGCCTGAGCGCACTCGGCAACCTCGCCCGACTTCCCTACTCGCTCAAGATCCTCCTAGAAAATCTTCTGCGCCGCGAGGACGGCGTCACCGTCACCTCGGACGACATCCGTTTCCTCGCCAACTGGGATTCGAAGGCTGAGCCCTCGCGCGAGATCGCATTTATGCCCGCACGCGTCCTTATGCAAGACTTCACCGGCGTTCCCGCAATTGTTGATCTTGCCGCAATGCGAGATGCGATGAGGACTCTCGGCGGCGACCCGCAGAAGATCAATCCGCTGCAGCCTGCCGAACTCGTCATCGATCACTCCGTGCAGGTGGATGAGTTCGGAACCCGCAACTCCTACGACCTGAATGCTGCGCTTGAGTTCCAACGCAACCGCGAGCGTTACGCATTCCTCAAGTGGGGCCAGACCGCCTTCCGCAACTTCTCCGCAGTGCCTCCCGGGATGGGCATCTGCCACCAGGTTAACCTCGAGTACCTTGCTCGCGTCCTCTTCACCACCGAGCCCATGTCAAAGCTCGATGCCGTATCAACCAAAGGCTCCAAGGCCACTGTTGAGCAGACCTCCGTCTTTGGCTATCCCGACACTCTGGTTGGCACCGATTCGCACACCACCATGGTCAACGGGCTCGGCGTCCTCGGATGGGGCGTCGGCGGCATCGAGGCAGAGGCCGCTATGCTCGGCCAGCCTGTTTCGATGTTGGTGCCGCAGGTCGTCGGCTTTAAGCTCACTGGCAAGCTGCGCGAAGGCGCCACAGCAACCGACCTCGTCCTCACCGTTACCGAAGCACTGCGCAAGCACGGCGTTGTCGGCAAGTTCGTTGAGTTCTACGGACCCGGCATCTCAGAGCTCCCGCTGGCGGACCGCGCCACAATCGCGAATATGGCACCCGAATACGGCGCCACCTGCGGCATCTTCCCCGTGGACGCCGAGACGTTGAAATATCTCGCGCTCACCGGCCGCAGCCAGACGCACATTGATCTCGTAGAGGCCTATTTCCGAGAGCAGGGCCTCTTCCACACCGCGGACGCACCTGAAGCTGAGTACTCTTCCAACCTCGAGCTCAACCTCGCCACCGTCGAACCCTCCGTTGCGGGCCCCAAACGCCCGCAGGACCGCGTCTCTCTCTCAGAGACCGCGAGCAGCTTCCAGAAGCAGCTTCCGTCACTGCTCGGTCCTAACGGCAACCAGGATGAGCAGCGTCAGATGGTTCGCTGGGAGGCTGAAGGCGGCCATCCTTCTGGCAACGGCAATCTGACCAGCAGCACTGGCGCGCCGGTTCCCGCAGGCCCCGCGCCCAGCAGTGTCAAGGAGCGATTCCACCTGGACGTCGACCGGTACTTGGGTAACGGCTCCATCGTCATCGCGGCCATCACCTCCTGCACCAACACGTCCAACCCCTACGTCATGATGGCCGCCGGCCTCCTCGCCAGGAACGCAGTCGAGAG
>Ga0157369_10005866_pt1 | contig 14267 bp, 14 predicted proteins | sample C25metaG_FD_113461 | JGI IMG/M metagenome (GOLD analysis project Ga0157369, IMG submission 113461) | Corn rhizosphere microbial communities from Kellogg Biological Station, Michigan, USA - C2-5 metaG | ecosystem: Host-associated > Plants > Roots > Rhizosphere > Soil | place: USA: Michigan...
GAAGCCGGAATCAGAATTTCTAAAATTAAGAGTTTAGAAGATGATATTGCATTGTCATTATCCGCTTTAGGAATTCGTATTATTGCACCAATTCCAGGAAAAGGAACAATTGGTATCGAGGTTCCGAATAAGACTCCAACTATGGTTTCTATGAAAAGTGTTATTGGAGCTGCAAAGTTCCAAGAAGCTGAAATGGAACTGCCAATTGCTTTAGGAAAAACTATTTCAAACGAAACTTTTGTTGTCGATCTTGCTAAAATGCCTCACTTATTGATGGCGGGAGCAACAGGACAAGGAAAATCTGTTGGATTAAATGCTGTTTTAACTTCATTGTTATACAAAAAGCATCCGGCAGAAGTAAAATTTGTTTTAGTCGATCCTAAAAAAGTAGAGCTTACACTTTTCAACAAAATTGAAAGACATTATTTAGCTAAACTTCCTGACACGGAAGATGCTATTATTACTGATAATGCAAAAGTGGTCAACACTTTGAATTCACTTTGTACTGAAATGGACAATCGTTATTCTTTATTAAAAGATGCGATGGTTCGTAATATTAAAGAGTACAACGAAAAATTCAAATCCAGAAAATTAAATCCAGAAGCTGGACACCGATTTTTACCTTACATTGTTTTGGTTGTCGATGAGTTCGCCGATTTAATTATGACTGCCGGAAAAGAAGTCGAAGTTCCAATTGCTCGTTTGGCTCAGCTGGCGCGTGCTATTGGTATTCACTTAATTATTGCAACACAAAGACCATCTGTAAACGTTATTACCGGTTTAATCAAAGCCAACTTCCCTGCCAGAATTGCCTTTAGAGTAACTTCAAAAATCGACTCAAGAACAATTTTAGATACTCAGGGCGCTGACCAGTTAATTGGACGAGGAGATTTATTATACACGAATGGAAATGATGTAATTCGTGTGCAGTGTGCCTTTATTGACACGCCTGAAGTTGAAAAAATTACAGATTTTATTGGTTCACAAAAGGCGTATGCCACAGCTTATTTGCTTCCAGAGTTCGTTGGAGAAGAAACTGGCATTAATCTTGATATGGATATTTCTGAAAGAGATACCTTATTTAGAGAAGCTGCAGAGATTATTGTCAATGCACAACAGGGTTCTGCTTCATTATTGCAAAGAAAATTAAAATTAGGTTACAACAGAGCCGGTCGTTTGATCGATCAGCTGGAAGCAGCAGGAATTGTTGGACCATTTGAAGGCAGTAAAGCAAGAAGCGTGAATATTTTAGACTTAAGTGCTCTTGATCAATTTTTTAATAATGAACAAAATTAATCCAATCATGAGAACAAAAATTCAGGAAATCAACAACAATTCTATCTTTAACATGACTAAAAAGTGTTTTCAAATAGCAGTTATTTTGCTTTTGAGCTTCACTTCTATTCAGGCTCAGGATAAAAAAGCTAAAGATTTATTGAACGAAGTAACTACAAAAATAAAAAGCTACGATAACATCGTAATCGACTTTAAATATTCTTTGAATAACGCCAAAGAAAACATCAACCAGGACAGTAAAGGAAATGTTACTATGAAAGGAAATCAATATGTATTGAATTTTATGGGCGTTACTAAAATTTTCGACGGACAAAAAACATATACAATTGTTCCTGAAGACGAAGAAGTTACTGTTTCTAAAGTAAACGAAAAAGACGATAACGCTGTTACGCCTTCAAAAATGCTTACGTTCTTTAATTCTGGTTACAAATACACTATGGATATTGTACAAAATGTAAAAGGAAGAAAAATCCAGTACATTAAATTAGTGCCGACTACAGGAAAAGACCAAAGAAAAGAAATTTTGTTAGGTATTGACGTTCAGACAAAACACATCTATAATTTGATTGAAACTGGAAAAAACGGAACAAAAACAACTTTAACCGTTAATTCTTTTAAAACCAATCAGCCATTATCAAAAAATCAATTTACCTTTGTAGCGAGTAAATACCCGAAATACTACATCAATAAATTAGATTAATCAGAAGGTTGAAAATTCTAGACAAATACTTATTAAAAACATTCTTATTTACATTTACTACGGTATTTGTAATCTTATTTTTCATATTCATACTTCAAACAGTATGGCTATTTATATCAGAACTAGCAGGTAAAGATCTCGACTTATTACTGGTCGTGAAATTCCTGCTTTTTTCTATGCCTCGTATTATTCCGCTGGTTTTACCGCTTTCGGTTCTTTTGGCTTCGATTATGACTTTCGGAAATTTAGCCGAAAATTATGAATTTGCAGCCATGAAATCTTCCGGAATCTCACTTCAAAGAGCCATGCGGGTTTTAATCATTTTTATATTTGTTTTAAGTATTGTAGCGTTTTGGTTTGCCAATAACGTTATTCCTTATGCTGAATATAAATTTGTAAACTTCCGTAAAAATATTGCTCAGGCTAAACCTGCGATGGCAATTGCCGAAGGCCAGTTTAATGATGTTGGAACTTACAACATTAAAGTCAATAAAAAATCCGGTGAAAACGGTAATATTTTAACCGGCGTTACCATTCATGAAAAAGCAAATAACATTGGTGAAAACAAAACTGTTATTAAGGCTAAAGACGGTGAATTAATCAGCAGTGAGAAATCGAGTATTTTGAAACTTGTTTTAAATAACGGTTTTTACTATCAGGATGTTACTCCAAAAAAATACGAGGACCGCGCTAAACTTCCTTTTATAAAAGCTGCTTTCAAAAAACACATCATCAACATTGATTTATCTGAATTAAATAAAGTCGATGACAGTAAAGAAAGTATTGAGGGCACAAATGCCATGCTGAACGTAAACGAATTGCGTTATACATTAGATTCATTGAACAAAAATCTTGACAATGAAATCATTTCATTCTCTGAAAATATAAACCAGCGTGTTGGAATTAGAAAATCTATTCCTCAAAGCGAGATAGAAAAAGCCAAAAAGAAAAAAAACCTCCCAAACGATCTTTTAACTTTATATACAAACAAAGAGAAATCTGATGTTTTAAAAATGGCAAGCAGTAATGTTACCAGCAACATTTACTCAATCGAAACGACACAAAAAGACTTAAAAGACAAACAACGTGAAATCAACAAGCATTTAACTGCATTGTATGAAAAGTTTGTTATTGCTTTTGCTTGTTTCTTAATGTTCTTTATTGGTGCTCCATTAGGCGCTATTATTCGAAAAGGAGGACTTGGTCTGCCAATCGTTTTTGCGGTTTTAATTTTTATTACTTTTCATTTCATCAATACTTTTGGAAAAAGATTATCACAAGAAGGCGGTATGAGTCCTTTTATGGGATCATGGATGTCTTCATTTATTCTTTCACCATTGGCAATATTATTAACGTATCGTGCTACAAATGATAACGGATTAATTAATTTTGATGCAATAACCACTCCTATTTCACAACTGTTTCAAAAAATTTATGAGCGGTTTAAACCAGCTCAAAACAAACAATAATTATGTCAACAAAAATCCAACTGAATACCATTGAGGAAGCTATAGAAGATATTCGTCAAGGTAAAGTAATCATTGTAGTCGATGATGAGGATCGCGAAAACGAAGGTGATTTTTTGGCTGCAGCCGAAAAAGTAACTCCGGAAATGATCAATTTTATGGCTACACACGGACGCGGATTAATTTGTACACCGCTTACTGAAAGCCGCTGCAAAGAACTTGATTTACGTGCAATGGTTACCAACAATACAGATCACATGGAAACTGCTTTTACAGTTTCTGTAGATTTAAAAGGACATGGCGTTACAACTGGTATTTCTGCTGCTGACCGTTCAAAAACTGTTCAGTCATTAGTTGATCCAAATACCAAACCACACGATTTAGCTCGTCCTGGACATATTTTCCCTTTAATTGCCAAACAAGGAGGCGTTTTAAGAAGAACAGGACATACTGAAGCTGCTATAGATTTTGCACGTCTGGCAGGATTTAAACCTGCAGGTGTTATCTGTGAAATCTTAAATGAGGATGGTACAATGTCGCGTTTACCTGAATTAATAAAAGTGGCCAAAAAATTCGATTTAAAGTTAGTTTCAATTGAAGATTTGGTTGCTTACAGAATGCAGCACGACAGTTTAATTGTTAAAAAAGAAGATTTTGATATCGAAACCCGTTTTGGAACTTTTAGACTAAGAGCATACGAGCAGACTACAAACAAACAAATTCATATCGCTTTAACAAAAGGAACCTGGAATCTTGGTGAACCAATCTTAACGAGAATTCACTCTTCACAGGTTAATAATGATTTATTGGGTACTTTAACTAATAATGCCGAACAGCAGTTAGATGACATGTTTAAAGTAATAAATGAAAATGGCAAAGGTGCTGTTATCTTTATTAATCAGGATATGACGGCCGTAAATCTGTTAAACCGAATTTCTGAACTTAAATCATTACAGGCACAAGGAACTTTGAAAGCACCAAAAGTAATCATTGATAGTAAAGATTACGGAATTGGAGCTCAAATCCTTCACGATATTGATATTTCTAAGATTAGATTAGTTTCTAATACTGAGCAGACAAAACGCGTTGGAATGATTGGATATGGCCTTGAAATCACTGAATATGTAACTTACTAATATGGGAACTGTAGAAGAAAGAATTTTAAAATCGGAGACACGTATTTTTAAAGCGGTTTTCCCTAGCACAACAAATCATTACGATACTTTATTTGGCGGAACTGCGCTTCATTTAATGGACGAAGTAGCTTTTATTTGCGCTACTCGCTTCAGCCGTAAAAAAGTAGTTACAATTTCTACAGGTCAAATTGACTTCAAAAAAGCGATTCCAGCAGGAACCTTAATTGAATTAGTAGCAAAAGTAGACAGCGTTGGAAGAACGAGCTGTAAGATTCATGTTGATATTTTCATGGAACAAATGTATTCTGAACTTCGCGAAACGGTAGTTTCTGGAACTTTTTCGTTTGTCGCAGTTGATGAAAATAAAAAACCAACACCAATTTTAGACGATTTAGAATAATTTTTCAAAAAAGCTCATTTTCGGAAATACTGATAACTAGACACTTGAAAATTATTTAAAAAAAGTTTCAAAAAAAGTCTAAAAAAAGTTTTGAGAACCGAAAAACCGTCTTATATTTGCACCCGCAATCAGGCAATGAGAGCGACATACTGGAGAAATGGCAGAGCGGTCGAATGCGGCAGTCTTGAAAACTGTTGACTGTAACAGGTCCGGGGGTTCGAATCCCTCTTTCTCCGCTGAACTTGAAACCCTTAACTAACGTTAAGGGTTTTCTTTTTTTATTATATATTTTTCTTTGTAAATAGTTCCAAAAAAATTTTCACAATCGAAAAAACGCCTTATATTTGCACTCGCAATCACACAACGATTGCGAACATATTGGAGAAATGGCAGAGCGGTCGAATGCGGCAGTCTTGAAAACTGTTGACTGTAACAGGTCCGGGGGTTCGAATCCCTCTTTCTCCGCTGAGAGCTTAAAAAGAGACTTTTCAAAGTTTACAAAAAAGGCTAAAATTCACGGAAAACCCTGCAGATCTTAAGATCAGCAGGGTTTTGTATTTTAAGTGCATTTTCAATATTTTCAAAACCGCACAGAAGTTTCGTGTCAGAATCGTGGCACGGGTTTCCAAAGCGGGCGCTGTGCCACAAAATCTTTAGCCATCCCTTATAGACAAAGGGGTTAAGCACGTTTACATCTTGTTTAGACCACGTTATAATTCTACATTTACTAATCTAATAAGTTGAATTATGCTAGAGAACAGCTTTGGGCTTCTTTTCTTTTTGAAAGTGCCCCGACATGGAAGTAAAATTAGAACCGTCTATTTCAGAATTACCATAAACGGTGTTCCGAAAGAAGCATCCACCAGAAGACAGTGGGACATCGACCGCTGGAGCCAGCAGGACGAAAGAGCTGTCGGCACAAAAGAGGATGCTAAATCCCTGAATTTTTTCCTGGATTCCCTTACAAAGAAAATCCATGACATCAAGACCGAAATCCTTCTTAGTGGCAAACCTATAAGCTCGATTAAAATTATGGATCAGGTGCTTGGAAGAACTGTGCCAAAGACTAAGGTGCTGGAAGAATTTAACAAGCACAACGATGAATTAAAAGCGTTGATAGGCAATGGCTATACCGAGGCAACTTTTGAGAGGTTCTCAATCACTAAAAATCATCTCAGTGCCTTTATAAAACTTAAATATAATGCCGATGATTTTGAATTTGCTGACTTAGACCTGCAGTTTGTAAATGATTTTGAGTTTTATCTTCGCTCAGTGAGAAACTGCGCAAACAACACTACTCTTAAATACATTGCAAACTTTAAAAAGATCGTGCTCAGAGCTCTTGATCAAGAAATTATTTTGAAAGATCCTTTTAAAAATTTCAAACGAAGAAAAACAAAAATCGTAAAGAAACCCATTTCCGCAAACGAGCTTGCAAGACTAGAGAGGCATCAATTTACAACAGAGAGACTGAGCATTGTACGCGATATATTTGTATTCCAATGTTATACCGGACTGGCATACATAGACGCTTACCAGCTTACAAGTGCTGATATAAAGGATGGAATTGACGGTAAACTATGGATTATATCAGAAAGGCAGAAAACGAATTCTACAGCAAAAATTCCGTTGCTTCCCAATGCGCTTAAAATTCTCGAAAAATACCGAAACCATCCTGTGAATGTCAAACGGGGTACCCTGCTGCCGGTTTCTTCCAATCAGAAAATGAACGAATATCTCAAAGAGATTGCTGCTTTATGCGGTTTTCCTTTTACTCTTAACACCCATATGGCCCGTCGCACATTTGGAAGCACAGTAACTTTAAACAATAATGTTCCTATTAACGTGGTAAAAGAACTGCTTGGACACTCCTCTGTAAAGCAGACAGAGGCGTATGCCATAACAGAGCAGGCAACTATCGGAAGGGAAATGTCCCTTCTCAATAAAAAGCTAAATCTGATGCAACCTGAAATATCTCCCGAAGATGTGGCCAGCCTCAGCAGGTTGGAAAAAGAAATTCAGATTATTAAAGAAAAATATAACATCCCAAAACTTAATTTATAAGTAAAATACATTCCATAACGCAAAAAGAGGTTATCTCATCTATTCTGAGATAACCTCTTTTTATTTAAAACAACTTCACTTCTAACTCCAGGATGATAGGAAGGAATATATCTAAAATAGCCCAGGTTCTGAAGCTCCTTGAAATATTTATGATAGGTCGGTATCGTGCTAATATGGGATACGGCCATAATTTTTCTGCGACTGACCCTTATCTTCTTTCGCTGCTCCTGCTGGCAACCTAAAAGAAGTATTGCTGTTAGAATCGCCAAATGCCAGACGTTTAAAGCATTTTCATCTGCTATGTTGGATAAATACTGCATTATTCTATACTTATCCCGCTTTTTATAATTTCTCATCCTTAAAAAGACTTAGAAGATCTTTTTTATTGTAGTAATATGATCCCAAAATCTTCTTAAATCTGACTTTGTTTGAAGTCCTAAGGTTTTGCACCGAACCGGCAGAAATGTCAAGCAGTCTGCGAACAGATTTACTCTTCATCCAATCGGTGTCCATCTCATCTTTTTTAGACTGAATTGCTTCCGTAATAACAGTACGCATTTTATCGGTTAACATCAGCCCAAATTGTCTTAAATCATCTTTCGTAATAAACTCTTCCATGATATTTTTACTTTAATTTAAATAAGTATGTTATATGTATTTATTTTTCATTATCCAGTTCTCAGTTATTCAAATCATTTCGCCTTTAAAAAGATAAATAACATAAAATTAAAAAAAATCATGCAAAAGTATTGGATGCAGCCAGAGAAGTGCGCATAATTGCATGACTCATTCTTCTCCATGCATCCCTTCGGGACTTATAGCACTTCAACCTGTCTGGCGTACCAATCACAGACTGCTTTCTTTTTTTCTTTTTTCTTTTGGAATTTATCTTATTCTCATTCCTTTCGGACTTGGAAAACGCATTCCCATATGAGAGTATAGGCTTCTAACTTTGGTGCGCCAGTCGATTTTAGAAGATGCCCACTGTTTACCACCTTCTACAATATGTATGTTATCGTGTGAATGGGAAGGCATCCTCATAGAAACCTGCACATCATCGAATTTCAAGAAGAGGTCAGGATTATCAATAGGAGAAAGCTGCTCGTCCAGATCAAAAATAGTCCTGTCCTTCTCGGCATTAAATTTAGAGGTTTTATCTTCCAATTTTTGGTATAGGTCAACTAAAGGAATATCATTGGTTATAAAATCAAGATCATAAATGTCTTTTTTAGTTGCCCGATTGGCAGCACTCACTAATTTGAACAGACCTATATCTAATTTAGACAGCAGACGCACGCCTTGGTTCACTTCAATGGGAGACACATTCTTCATGTTCTGAAGCAGTTCCACCTTTACGGTAAGATCTCTGGAGATCATAATAAAAAATCTTAAAAAGATAAACTGGTCATCGATATTGCAAGGCCTGTCAAATCTCATTGCCTTATCTCCATAGTAATCAGCTACCTCATCCTCAACTTTTTTAAATCCATCTCTTCCAATAATTTCAGGACAGAATAGATCTATATCATCAGAGATTCTGTGATTATACTGTAGAGCAAGATTTGTCCCGCCTCCCAAAGCAAATCCTGAGAGAGAAGGAAGGTTCTGCAATTCCAAAATAGTTTTTAGTATTTCTGGAGATACAGCATTCATAATAACAATCTGGTTTTAATTCTACAAAGCAAATCTTTTGAAAGATTCGATATTATATCTTTCGGCAACTTTTAAGCATACATTATTGCTAATGTTTTCAGTTGTCTGTTTTAAATATTTAATAATATCGGAAGTAGAATAAAGACTTTCCAGAAGTTTAATATCTGACTCAAATGTCTCAAATGTAGTGGCATAAAGCGCCCTTGGAATTATAATCGCTTTATCTTTTACGATATCAAGCTTGCTATAATCCATGTCCCAAAATAAGTATTTTGGAAAAATATCGGCTATATTAACTTTATGAATCATTTTACAAAGATACAACTTCTTACCGTCTTTATTTATCACTTTTATTATTAACAAGTTAAAGTTCCAAAAATTGAATTCTTCCAATAGTTAATACATCGTTAAAAAAACTATCCCGGCCATATATTGAACGGGATACGAACTTTATTAACATCGCTTTCATCTAGCTTTAATTTTAATGCTATCTAAAGATTGCAACGTTCCTGCAATCGGCCAGATGTCCGTTTGTTAAACAAACGGTTCTGGCCATCTAATGCCTCGAAACTCGGCGATGGAGCTTTGTTTATAATTATTAAATCGAAAAAATTAATTTCTTACATGAAATTAAATACAATTTCAAACAACCAAAATTTAATGAGCGATTTTTTTAGTAGATTGATCTAATAAATCTCATTATTATATCTGTTGAAAAATAAAAGCTATAGCTAATTTTAAAATATTTTTACTCAATAAACTAACCCGACAGACAATACTAATTAATAATAATCTTTACTACCAAGCCTTTTAATTAACGTTTTTGTTCATGTGGCAAAATCTTAGTACATCATATTGGGACTTGATAATATTTCTAGCAGAAAAACTTTAAACGAATTTTTCAGGTTTTTCACCCATCAAACTTTCGTGGCAGAATCATGGCAAATTACCTTAAAAGAAAGGATAAGCTTAGTAAAAATATTACCTCCCAAATCAAGGTTCAAGTATATTAAATTATCTTCATATTCGAAGCTTCGAATTCCATTCTATTTGAACTCGTTTGAATGAAGTTCTTTAATAGATACCTTTTCGAATCTCTCCTAAGATTTACAACTACAGCCCTAATTGTTAATCTTAAATACTCCTTATTAGCTGTGTATCCCTAAATTCAACTCCATCCGATTTGTACCGGTACTTGGATTGTTAAGCAGGAAGGTCAATGTTCTGCAAATTTATATATATTAGCATCTGAATATTGAGAAAAATACTTAACAATGAAGACATTTAAATTCTTAAAAAACAAATATAATGTCGAGCTGCTAATAGATGTAGGCACCTATAAAGACATTCCGAATTATTTTTTTGAAAGTGAGCTTCATCAGACAGATTTTTATGAACTTATATTTTTCACCAAAGGAAACGGCTATTTGGAACTTGACCAGCAAAGGATCGAAATTTCGGATAATACAGTCATTTTTGTCTCTCCTTTTCAAAAAAGAAGATGGTATACAGACAAGACTAAAGCCGAGTGCTGTTTCCTTTTTTTCCAGGACAGCTTTCTATCGAGTTTCTTCTCAGATAAGCTTTTCTCTTTCAAACTGCAGTTTTTCTACAACAAAACCAAACCGCTCTATCTAAAAGTCAGCCAGGTGTTCTTTTCACAGCTGGCTGATACCATAGAGGAACTCCTCAATGAGATAAAAACATTCAGATCAGACAGCGAACATCTTGTAAGAGCACTCTTGTATCTTATACTTATCAAACTCAACCGTGCCTATGCCGGGCATTACTTAATGTCTTCGGAAACAGAAAACGACAGCACTGCCTACAGGTTTAAAGAAATTCTTCAAAACCAGGTGCGAAAAACAAGAAATATCGACTATTATGCACAGCAGTTGGGAGTCAGCAGGGTAACGCTGAACAAATCCATCAAAAAGCAGTTCGGGATTACAGTTTCCGAAATGGTAAACGAATTTATTCTCTTTGAAATAAAATCCATGCTCTGTTATACAAATCTTACTGTAAATGAAATTTCTTACCAGTTAGAATTCTCCCAGGCAAATCATCTAACGCGTTTCTTCAAGATGCAGACAGGAATCTCACCAAAAGAATTCAGAAATGCTTATCAAAATGGTAGTTCTGTTATCTAGCTGGTAGTCATATTGCTTTCCATTAATGGTAATTTTGTTCATGAGAATATTTACAGCGAGAACTGAAAAATTTCCTTGTCGAAATCAGTCTAAAACATGACCTGTTCTCTGAATCACTTAACATTATTTCTTTAAACTAGTCATTGAATGAAAAAGCAAATCAAATTTACATTTATATTTACTTCACTGCTGATTCCCTGCTTTCTATTAGGCCAGCTTCATCAAGAGGTTGATCTGGTTAACCTGTACAGGAAAGGAAAGCTTAAATCCGTAAACAGGGAAATCGAAATCGCTTCGGGTGACAGGGGCGCTTATCTAAAAATAGCAGAAAATAAAAAGGACGGTATTGTATGGCTGCCGGTCAAGGACTTTCAAAACGGTGCAATTGAAATTGAACTGCGGGGAAAAGACGTTTTCCAGCGAAGTTTTATTGGGATTGTGTTTCACGGTATTGACGCTGTCAGCTATGATGCTGTTTACTGCCGCCCTTTCAATTTTTCTGCCAGAGACTCTATTAGGAGAATTCATGCTGTTCAGTATATCTCACATCCGGATTTTACCTGGGAAAAATTAAGAAAGGGAAGAAATGCGGTTTTTGAAAAAGAGATCATCAATCCGCCTGGTGCTGGTGATTGGTTTACAATGAAATTAGTAGTTGACGGCAAAACTGTTAAAGTCTATATAAACAATGCAGCTGAGCCTTCACTTACAGTGGAGAAACTAAATAACAGAACATCAGGGAAAATTGGGCTATTTACAGCTGACAGCAGTGGAGGAGATTTTAAAACTATAAAGATAAATTATAAAAAAAGCTACTAAATACTCACATCAAAATTCAAAATTATATTTAGTTCAATAGATCTGCAAAACATAGATCATGGATCAGGATCCTAAATATTAATTTCTTTAAAACAAAATATGGAAAAAATTCTCAAATGGGCAAAACGCATTAGTTTATGTTTAATGACATTAATAGTATTGATGCTTACTGCTGGATTTATTTTTGAAAGAATATCCCGCAATAGCGCTGAGAAAATGCCACCTGATGGATGCTATGCTGAAGTTGGAGATCATCGTCTCCATTATTTCAAAAAAGGAACCCATGGCCCCACGGTTGTATTTGAAACTGCATTTGACCCTGCCGGACACCTGCAATGGTACAATATTCAGCAGGAACTGCCAGCCTGTTATACGAGCCTTTCCTATGACCGGGCAGGAATTCTATGGAGTGAGAGAGGCCGCAATCCAAAATCAGGTGAGAATATCGCTCACGAATTGCATCTTTTGCTGCAAAAAGCCAAAGTCCCTAAACCATACATTCTTGTAGGACATTCATTTGGTGGCACACTTGTACATTTTTTTGCCAGAAAATATCCTGAAGATACAGCGGGTGTAATATTAGTGGACAGCCAATGTCCCAATGACAGAAAATATTTATCTCCCGAACTGTTTGAAATGGTCAACCAGGGACTTCCGGAAGGTTTTCTGAAATTCGCCAATAACTTTGGCTTGGCTAGATTAATGTTCAAAAACATGTTCCCAAAGAGCAGAGAATACCAGCATCAAAATTCAATTATGCCTGATCTGCTTTACAAGAGTGCCGACGGCGTGCTGGAAGAGCAGGATCAGATGCACTGCATCAAAAAAGAAGCATCTAAAATAAACTCTTTTGGTGATATCCCGCTGTATGTATTGACTGCTGCAGATGAAAATCGGTATGATTCCTTTATTAAAGACCGTAAATTGAAATTAGAAATGAAAAATTCTTGGACTGCCATGCAGAAGGATCTTTTACTGCTGTCTTCCAACAGCAGACAAATCCTTGTTCCACACAGCGGCCATTATATCAACCAAGATCAGCCGAAAGTCATTGAAAATGCCATAAATGAAATGGTAAAAAAAATAAGAACTTCACAATAAATAAATGAATGAATTCAGCAAAAAAAATATTATGGTAAAAAAAATAATTCTAATTATACTGCTTTCCGCTCCCTTTTTTGCTGCTCAATCACAGAAGCAGACTTTTGCAGTCTGGGGAAGAATTGTAGATCATGGATATAGTCCTATCGAATTATTTTCGATTAAGGTTTTCAGAATTAACGTTTTAACATATACAAAAAAAATAATCCAAGATTTTAAAGTCAGCGATACGAATGGCGAATTCCTAGTAAAAGATCTTAGCTACGGAACTTATCTTATTGAAATTACAGTGGAGAACTATACAAGGTATGGGATCATAAAGACAGTGGAAAATAAAAACGAATCTGTTGGAGAAATAGTTTTGCAAAATACCTGGTGAGCATTATCTAACATCTATTATCTCGTTTTTTGGAATTGAAACACATCAAAAAGAAAAAGGCCTCTGTTAGGCTCATTAGAGACACAAAAATGTTTGAGTTCTTCCAGATTAGATCATAGCGCTCCAAACCTAGTTTTATAACACTGCAGTTCGAAATCCGTTTTCCGCAAGAGTGTTTCCAAAAGAATAATCTTGTCTTCGTAAAGTTTTCTAATTAATAAAGAATTAGTGTCTGAAGTATAAGGATTGTCTTTTTTATTAAAATATTTAATTTCTTCAAAATTTATAATATCTTCAATACCTACCTCTAAAACAATCGCAATCTGCTCCAGCCTGCCGATGGCCAGATTTACTTTAGTTTTTTCAATCTTACTGTAAGCAGCCTGACTTATACCGAGTTGCTCTGCCAAATATTCCTGAGTGTAATTTTTCAACTCTCTAATTCTTTTAATTTTTGGGTTCTGTCGCATCTGTCAGAATCAAATATAAGAATTTAAGTAATTTAAAAGTTAGCCTGCTAATTTACAGAATGATTTAAACATAGATATCCCTGGTCTAATCATCTGATTCTTTCTAAGCATATGCACAACTTCAATTCCACTCAATGTTCGTCTTGCTGATTCAAAGTTTTTAAAGCCTAACCCGTTTTGTATCCTCCATTTTATAAATCGATGGTCCTGTTCTACAATATTGTTGAGATATTTACACTGCCGAATTTTAATCTTTGAGAACGAACGCTTGTTATAGACTTGGATCGCTGCGGTATTAGAACCGCTTTTATCAATATTTATTACTCTTGGACGGTAATTATTAGCAATTGCTTTAATTAGAAATGACTGAGCACTCATTCTTTGTCTTCTTCTTGTCAAAAGAAAGTCTACTGTATTGCCTAGTTTATCTATTGCTCTATATAAATAACACCAAATACCTTTTATTTTGATATAAGTTTCATCTAATCTCCAACTTTTACCTACTTTACTTTTTCTCTTCTTCATCTCTGACTCAAGCAAAGGTGTAAACTTAAAAACCCAGCGCTGAATGGTAGCATGATCAACATGAACTCCTCGCATTTTCATGATCTCTTCAACATCCCGATAGCTTAA
>Ga0157369_10005867_pt1 | contig 14265 bp, 13 predicted proteins | sample C25metaG_FD_113461 | JGI IMG/M metagenome (GOLD analysis project Ga0157369, IMG submission 113461) | Corn rhizosphere microbial communities from Kellogg Biological Station, Michigan, USA - C2-5 metaG | ecosystem: Host-associated > Plants > Roots > Rhizosphere > Soil | place: USA: Michigan...
GCGGCACGCCATCGCGAATGCAGATTGGCGATCTCTTCGGCATTGCCGTTTCCAGTCTCGCCCTCTTCTTCCCGTTGATGTGGCTGCACCAGGCCTACACCTTCGGCAGCAAGGAACTGTCAGCGCCGCAAGCCGGGCTGATGGCCTCGCTGGCGCAAGGCATCGTCGGCGGCAACATGGCATGGCCGCTGGTGATTGTCGGCATCCTGATGGGCTTCGGCCTGATCCTCGTCGAAGTTCGCAGTCCCATGTTGTTCTCCGTCGGCATGTACCTGCCGCTGGAGACGACGTTCGCCATATTCGTCGGTGGCGTCTTCCGCTGGGCTACCGACAAATTGCGCGACAAGGGCAAATTCAACGACGCGCAGAAAGCACGCATCGAAAATGCCGGCGTGCTGACGGCGTCGGGCCTGATCGCCGGCGAGGCGCTCTGCGGGCTCGTGGTCGCTGGATTCCGCGCGGCGGAAAAGAGCAAGGGCCACGCCATCCTGCCAGACTTCACCTGGGGTGGAACCGCGGTGCTCTCCGTGTTCGTCCTGATCGGTTTGGCGGTGCTGATGATCCGCTTGCCGATCGCCAACGCCGGCAGCCCGGACGAACCAGCTCCGCCGACCGCCATCATGTAAGGCTGGACAGAGGACAGAGGACAAAGGGCAGAGGAACTTTTCTCTGCCCTTTGAGTTTTTCCCTGCCCTCTGCCCTCTGACCCCTGCCCTGCTTTATCCTGCTTTCGAATGACGATCCGCGACAATGTCGTCGAAATTGGTAAGCGTGTGGTGATGGCCGCCCGGCGCGCGGGGCGCAATCCCGACTCGATCGCCGTCATGGCCGTCAGCAAGACCTTCCCTGCTCGCGCCATTCTCGACGCCTACGACGCCGGCCTTCGCATCTTCGGCGAAAATCGCGTGCAGGAATTCGCGGAGAAGCACCCGGACGTGCAATCGCTCGCCAGCGCGGATTTTCACCTCATCGGCCATCTGCAATCGAACAAGGCAGCAAAAGCCGCGGAACTGTTCCACGCCGTCGATTCGGTCGATTCGCTCAAGTTGGCTGAGAAGCTGAACGATTCCGCCGGCAAGCTTGGCAAGATTCTGCGCGTGCTAATCGAGGTCAACGTTGGCGGCGAAGAAGCGAAGTCGGGACTCGCACCCGATTCACCGGATCTCGACGTGCTGCTGCGCGCGGCGCCTGGCTTTCCGCACCTCGCCATTCGCGGCCTGATGACGATTCCTCCGTTCACTGAAGACCCCGAAGGTGCGCGCCCATACTTCCGCAAGCTGCGCCAACTACGCGACGCGATCGCCGCACGCAACCTGCCACGCGTCCACATGGATGTGCTTTCGATGGGCATGTCCCATGACTTCGAAGTCGCGATCGAGGAAGGATCGACGTGCGTCCGCGTAGGAACTGCCATCTTCGGCTCACGGCAGAAGAAAGCCTAACGCAGAGGAACAAGAAAGAAAGCTAGTTGGTTTTGCCTCTGCGTCCCTGTGTCCTTTTGCTTTGCCATTTGCCATTTGCCATGCTCGAATCCAACTGTGATACCGATCAAGTCCGACGCCGCGGGCGCGACTTTCTCCGTGAAAGTCCACCCGCGCGCGAAAAAGAACGCTGTTGCGGGCGAACTCGGTGACGCGCTCAAACTCTCGCTTACCGCGCCTCCCGTCGAAGGCAAGGCAAACCGGGCTTGTGTCGAATTCGTAGCGGAGTTGTTGAGCGTGCCGAGGTCGTCGGTTAGCATAGCGGCGGGCGAAACCAGCCGACAAAAAGTCATCCGTGTTCTAGGACTCTCTGCCGCGCAAGTCCGCGCCAGACTGGAGCCACATTTATGAAGCTCGCCGACCAGGTGGTTGCTTCGCTATTGATCGTGCTGGGCACGAGTTATTGCGCCTTCACGCCACGGCCGTTGACGCTCAACGCTCTCTGGTTTTTCGGGAACGGCATGTTCCTCATCACCCTGGGATTTCTGAATCTCGTGCGCATCCGGCACGCGGCGACGGCTCCCGCCATTCGCTGGCTGGCCTGCGGCGTCGACGTGGCCGTGCTCGCGTTTTCGGTGGTCGTCACCGTGTTCAGCGCGCGGCCGTTTGGTCCGCCGGCGGCTTGCGCGGTGCTGGCCGCGCTGGCCGCGCTCTTCGCGCTGGTGCCCAACGCGGCTCCGAAGGCGTCGGCCCAAGGAGCCGCATGAGTTTCTCCGAGCGCTGGACCGAGATCCGCACCGGCTTCGAGCGTCCCTTCTGGGTCGCCAACATCAGCGAGATTTTCGAACGTCTTTCCTATTACGGCGCGTTTTCCTCGCTGGCGCTCTACCTGCAGGAGAAGCTGCACTTCTCGACGCAGCAGACCGGCGCGCTCACCGGACTGTTCGGCGGCATGGTGTGGTTTCTCGCGGTCTTCGGCGGGGCTGCGGCTGACCGGCTCGGGTTCCGGCGCGCGCTCTCGCTTGCGTACCTGATCCTGGCAATCGCGTACTTCCTGATCGGATCGATAGCCGCTCCCTGGCTCGGGCCCATCCGGGACGCTCTTCCCCTGACGCTGTTCGTCGGCATCATCCTCATGCTTCCGGCGCTGGGCGTAGCGCTGGTGAAGCCGTGCGTCGTGGGAACGACCGCGCGCGCGTCGAAGGAGAACGTTCGCTCCATCGGCTATTCGATTTACTACACCATGGTGAACATCGGCGGAGCGGCCGGCCCGTATTTCGCGTCGTGGGCGCACCGCCATCTTGGCGTGGAGAACGTCTACCGCGTGGCGGCTCTCGGCGTGTTCGCAATGTTCTTCTTCGTGCTCATCTTCTTCCACGAGCCGCGCAAGGCTGGCGACGCGCCGCCTCCCTCCGTCGCCCAGGTAGCGAAGAACTTCTGCGTCGTGCTGGGCAATTACAAGCTGGTCTTGCCTGCGCTGGGGGTGGCGCTGGCGCTCGGAATCTGTTCCTGGACGGGCGTTTTCAGCACTCCATGGTGGGCGTGGGTCGTTCTGCTCATAGCCACGCTGGCGGGCATCAGCCGCTTCATGTGGTTCCTGGTGCTCTACACAGGCTACTGGGTCGTCTTCTGGCAGCAATACATCAGCCTACCCGGATACATTCACAACTACGTCAGCGGCACCGCCGACGTCGAAAAGATCCTGGTCACCGACGGTGCGGTGGTCATTGTCTTCACGGTTCTCATCAACCTGGCGACGCGCAAGATCTCACCGCTGGGCTCGATCATCTTCGGCATCATTATCTCGTCGCTGGCCTGGCTGGTGCTGGCGTGGCAGCCGTCGGTGATCGGCGCCGTGGCCTCCATCGTGGTGCTGGCGCTGGGCGAGATCATCCAGTCCCCGCGATATTACGAATATGTCGGCAAGCTAGCGCCGCGCGAACAGCAAGGCACGTACATGGGCTTCGCGTTCATGCCCATCGGCATCGGCTCGCTCATTGGCGGATGGTTCGGCGGAACCCTGATGCACCACTTTGGCGAGGTCATGCAAAAGCCGGCGCTCTTTTGGATCAGTACCACCGCCGTGGGATTCGCCACCGCACTCGTGCTGTGGATTTACGATCGCGCCTTCTCTCCTAAGACGGCGGCGAGTTAGCGGAACGCCTTATGCCCGCGACTTCGCCAGCAGCCGCGCGATGGGTTCGCCGTATCCGCGACGACATCCGCGACGGTGGATCGCCCGAACGCGCGGCCGGCGCACAGAATTATTTCCAGGAAGCCGTCGTTTGCCGTGGCTGGCGCACCGCCGACCTGCGCCGATTCTCGTACGCGAAGCAGAAGGAAATCCTCGTCGAAGGCGGCCCCGAGCTGCTGTTACGCGTCGCGGACGGGCTATTCACCGGCAAGATAAACGAAGAGACCCACGCCGCCGTGATGCTTCTCGAGAACCGCGTTCGCCATCTCGGCAACACCGAATTCGCGCTCTTTGAACGATGGATGGACCGCATCACCAACTGGTCGCAGCATGACGGCCTTGTCCACTACCTCATCGGCCCGTTGATCGCCGCCGACCCGCGCCGCGCGCCGCGAATCATGAAGTGGGTCAAGTCGCCGAACCGCTGGAAACGCCGCGCCGCCGCCGTCGGATTCATTCAGCCCGGACGCAAGGGGCTTTGCTTCGCGGAAACCAAGATGGTCACGGCCTCGCTTCTTTCCGACTCCGATGACATGGTCCAGAAGGGCCTGGGCTGGCTGCTCCGCGAGTGGGCCAAGGCCGACCCGAACCGAACCGTCCCCTTCCTGATGACAATACGCACGACCGCGCCTCGCCTCGTCCTGCGTACCGCCTGCGAAACGCTTCCCGCCGCGGCGCGCAAGCGCGTTCTGGCCACTCGTCACTGACCGCTAACCACTTCGGTGTGTTTAAATAGGCTATTCATTATGGATCTCAAAGCGATTCAGTCCGCCCTCAAAGACCGTCAATTCGACGCTTGGCTCTTTTACGACCACCACCATCGCGATCCCATCGCCTACCGCGTGCTGGGGCTGCCCGAAACGCTGTTTGTCACTCGGCGCTGGTTCTACGTGATTCCGGCCGATGGCGAGCCGCAGAAGCTTGTCCACCGCATAGAGGCCGGGCACCTGGACTCGCTGCCTGGCGGCAAGCGCGCCTACTCGTCCTATGGCGAGCTGAGCGATGGGCTGGCGGCCATCCTCAAGCCGTTCAAACGCGTAGCGATGCAGTACTCGCCCAAGAACATGATCCCGTACATCGGCCTGGTCGACGCCGGCACCATCGAGATGATCCGCGAGTTCGGCAAGGAAGTGGTCAGCTCCGCCGACCTGGTGGCGCGATTCGAAGCCATGTGGACACCCGAGCAGGTCGAGATGCACATGGAAGCCGGCCGCAAGATCGACGGGATCGTCGCTGAGGCATTCAAGGAGATCGGGCGGCGCGTGGCGAGCGGCGGCACCAACGAATACGACATCCAGCGCTGGTTCCTCGGAGCCTTTGAGCGCGAAGGGCTGGTAGCCGATCCCGACGACGCGCCCATCGTCGGCGTCAACCAGCACAGCGGCGATCCGCACTACGGCCCGAAGAAGGAAACCGCCTCGCCGATCAAGAATGGCGACATCGTACTCCTCGACGTCTGGAGCAAGCTCAATAAGCCGAATGCCGTCTTTTATGACATCACCTGGATGGGCTTCTGCGGCAAGACTCCGACCGACCGCATGCGCGAAGTCTTCCAGGTGGTGAAAGGCGCGCGCGACGCCGGCATCGAGAAGGTGAAGTCCACGATCGGCGCGGGCAAGCGCCTCGAAGGATGGGAAGTCGACGAGGCTACCCGCGGACACATCGTCAGCAAGGGCTTCGGCCAGTACTTCACGCACCGGACGGGACACTCGATCGGCACCACGATCCACGGCAACGGCGCCAACATGGACAACCTGGAGACGAAAGACGTGCGCCAGGTGATTCCGAACTCCTGCTTCTCCATCGAGCCGGGCGTGTATATGCCGGAATTCGGTGTGCGTTCCGAAGTCAACATGCTCATACATGAAAAGTCCGCGGAAGTGACCGGACGAATCCAAGACGACTTCGTGATTATCGGATGACCGCTACTTCTCAAGCTGAAACTCCGGCGTATCCCGCCGTCAGCCAGGCAATGGCCGTGACTGCGCTCATCCTCGGCTGGCTCATTCCCGGCGCGGGGCATTTCCTGCTCAAGCGCTGGGGACGCGGCGCGCTGCTCGCCGTCTCTGTCTTCGCCATGTTCATCCTCGGCGTGCTGATGCAGGGCAAGGTCTACGCCTTCAACACCGGCGACATCCTCGACATCCTCGGCTTCGTGGGCGACATCGGCGCCGGCGCGTTCTACATCGTCACCCGCGCCATGGATTGGGGACAGGGCGCCATCCAGATCGCGGCCGCCGATTACGGCACCAAGTACATCATCGTCGCCGGGCTGCTGAATGTGATTTGCGCGGTCGACGCCTACTCCATCGCGCAGGGGAAGAAGCCGTGACCGTCACGCTCTCTCACTTCAGCGCCGCCCTGGTCTTCGCCGTCTTCGCTTCCACTGTCTTCGGTATCACCCAGCGCAACACGACGCGCGAAATGGTCCGGTATGGACTCTACTGCTTCTCGCTCTTCGTCGGTGGCGTGATCGTGGCCGGCTGGATCATGTGGGCGTTGCGGCATTGATCTGATACTCGCGAACCGCTCTTCTGATATAGTTCGCGGCCGGAAAGCGAATGTCCGGACCGGAAGTAATCCCGTCGTTGTCGGAAGATTCCTCGCGCGCTCGACGCGGCGCTTGGATCGCCGGAGTACTGACTTTCGTTATCGTCTTCGGAGTCGTCTGTTGCATGGGCGCGGACCGGCTACAGAGTAATCCGCTGGACGTGCTGGGAACTTCCGCGCTGTTTGCCGGACTCGCCTCGGTGCTGGGAGCCCGCATCGGCTGGCGGTTAGCGCGAAAGAAGTAGCGACTCAACCTTCCCAAACGAACGCGTCGAAGATTCTCTTCGTTTCGAACCCGATGCGCTTATACAGCTCTACCGCTCCCGTGTTCGCCTCAGTCACGGTCAATGACAAAGCAGCGAAGCCGCGCTTGCGCAGCCCCGAATACGACGCGGCCATCAGCGCTTCGCCGATGCCGTGTCCGCGATATTCCGGCACCAGGCAGACTTGCGTGATGTGGCCCACGTCGGATTTCACGCGCGAGCAAAGGATCAACCCGACCATCGCACCCGAAGGCCGATGCATCGCGCAGAACGATGCGTCCGGATCGAAGACGCCGCAGCCGGGAAATCGCACGATGTTATTGAGGAAGCGTAGCGAGCCGCTGATCGTGCGGTATTGATCGTTGATGTCTGAATCGATGTGCCCGCGGTAAGCCGCCGTGATCACCGCGGCCGCGCCCTGGAAGTCATTCTCCGTCCACTTGCGCAGCTCAATGCCCTGCGGCAATGGCGGCGGCGTTCGCGGAGGCGCCTGCTCGCCCCGCAGCGGCAGCACCATGAACAGCCGGGGATGCCGGCGGAATCCCTGGTTCAGGAACGGCGCCGCGACAGCACCGGCATCGTGCACTAACAATTGCGCCTCGACCCGGTGAATGCCCGGCGACTGCTGCAGCGTTTCGATCACATGCGCCAGCAGCTGCTGCTCCAGTTCGTGCCCGTTCTGCCCGGCATGGCCGTTGGAAACAAACAGGTCTCCGATCACGCCCTTGCTGCCTTCGTAGACGAAAAAAGCGTATCCCCAGACCTTCTTCCGCTCGATCGCCGCGTAGCCTGGCAGGATCTTGGCGTCCACGTAGCGCAGGATCATCTCCGCAGAGCCGCTGTAGTCCCACGAAAGCAGGCGCGACCATACCTGCGACTCCTGCTCCAGCAGGGGACGCAAGTCGGACGACGCAAAGTGCCTGAGATCGAGGATGTCCACGCGAGCCCAAGGAGGGCCGGCGTCATCGCCGGCCACGTGATCCGTACAAGTCTATGGCGCTTGACGCAGAAAGAGAACTGCCAGCCGTGGTTCCCTATCGCATCGGCATGTGCATCGGCGGCATCGGGTTCGTCACCCAGAAGAATTCCACTTGCTGCGGCGGGAACTCGCCCAGCCGCACCACGCGGCGTCCACCGACCAGCTCGGTCAGTTCGGACTCGGAGCCTGAGCGCGCGACCACCAGGTGCTCGCCCACGGGGATCTCGGCGCGGTCGTAGCTCGCGATCGGCTGGTTGCGGTAGAAGTTCAGCCCATATTCCAGCTCGCGCTTTACGTGCAGCACCGCAACTCTCTCCGGCTTGGTCTCAATCCGTGCCAACTCCTGCGCCACGGGACGCGCCGACAACTTCGCGTCGAATGCCGGTGCGCCAATGCGGAGGATATATGCCACCGCGAGCACCACCGGCACGAGCGTTACAAACCGCAGCCACGGCAGGCCGCGTCGCATGAGCGTGATCGTAATGCCCGCGAAGATCGCGAGACCCGCAACCGTAGCGGCGACGATCGCCGCAGTCGTTACTGGCACTCGTAACGTCTTGTACGGCGCGATGATCACGGCTGCGACGAGGCTCGCTGCAATCGCGGAGTGCACAAGCACGAGCAACGTTTGCCGCCCACCGCTGCGCATCTTTTTGTCGATCCCCATCGCCGCCAGCAGCGTGCAGGCGGGAACGGCGGGCAAGATGTATCCCGGCAGCTTCGATCCCGAGAACGAGAAGAACACCACCGGCACAATCGCCCAGATCACCAGCAATTGCTCGAGCTGCGTGAATGGTGTGTCTGTAGCGGGCTGGGTCGCGCGGCGGCTTGCTGCCACGCCGCGAAGCGATGCGATCCATGCGCACACCGCCCACACCGTCCACGGCGCGAGTGCCAGCAGCATGATTGGGATGTAGAACCAGAATGGCTGCGGGTGATGATAAGTATTGCTGGTGTAGCGCTGGAAATTCTGCTCCAGGAAGAAGAACCGGAAGAAGTTCCCTGTGCGCTGCTGCACCAGCCAGAACCACGGCGCGGCGACCGCGAGATATACCGCAATTCCCGGCCACCACAGCGTCTGCCAAATCACCTTCGCGTCGCGCCGTACTGCAGCGAAGATCACGATGATGATGGCCGCGAGTCCCGGCGCAACCGGCCCCTTCGCCAGCGTCGCCAGCGCCATGAAAGAGTAGAACAACAGCAGCCGCGGATGAAACCGCGTCTGCCAGCCGTTCTCGTTCGGTGTTTCCGGCTCCGCGTATCGCGCGGCCCAGCACAGCATGCCGATCGTGAAATTCGCCGCCAGCGGCATGTCGGTCGACGCCGCGCGTCCGTATCCGATCACTCCGGCGGTCGCCAGCGTCATCAGCGCCGCGTCGAGAGCAACTGCCGAACTGCCGATCTGCGGAACTGCCGAAGTTGAATCGTGACCCTCGGTGTCCTTCGTGGTGATGCTTTTCGTAACCCGCTTCCAAAAAACGTAAATCGCGATGACCATGGTGCTCGCCGAAAACGCTCCCGGGATCTTCGCCGCCCAGTCGCTCACACCGAACACGCTGTACGAAACCATCGCTTCCCAGTAATACAGCACCGGCTTCTCGAGCCACGGCTTGCCGTTCAACACGGGCACGACCCAGTCGTGACGCGCCAGCATCTCGCGCGCGATCTGCGCGTAGCGAGGCTCGTCGGCTCCGACGAGGCCGAATGCGCCCAGCCCGAAGAACAGCAGGAAAGCGCAGAACGCCGCGAGAGTCACCGTCTCTGCCAACGCCGAGCGCTGTTTCATGGGTGCTGTCCCGCGTCTTCGGAACTCGCGGCGCTCGCGCGCAGCGCCTTCACCAGCGAAAAGACGCTGACCACCGTCCATACGGATTCCATGACCGCGAATCCCGCCTGGAACGGGCGCATGGCGATGTAAGCGAGAATCGCGGCTCCCGCCGCGTTCAGCAGGTTGTAGGTGGCCGTCCGCGAATTCATCCAGTGCATCTGGTGGGCGGTGTACGCAACCAGGATCAGCGCGGCGCCCACAAGCGAAAGAGCTTGGTGGAACCAGGTGACTTGCATGAGTTGTGAGTTACGAGTACCGAGTCAATTTAATCAGAAGACTCGAAACTCGGTACTCGAAACTCGCAACTGATTACTGGACCGGCAGGGTTGAGCTTCCGCCGAGGCGGATCTGCGAGACGATGAGTTCCACGGCGGAGGCGAGCGGACCGTCGACCGAGCAGCCGCTGGCGCATTCGTGACCACCGCCGCCGAACTGTGCCGCGATCTTCGAGACGTCGACTGCGCCCTTGCTGCGCAGGCTCACGCGGAAGCGTCCGCCGGGAAGCTCGCGAAAAAAGACCGCGACTTCCACGCCGGCGATGCTGAGCGCGTAGTTCACCAGCCCTTCGCAATCTTCTTCGATCGCGCCCGCACGCTGCATGTCGTCGTTGCTGATATGCATCCACGACAGGCTTCCGTCGCGACGCAGATTACTGAGCGCTGCGCCGAGCAGCAGCATCTTGGACTCGGGATTAGAGAAGTAGACGCTCTGCGCGACTCGCACCGGGTCCGCTCCGCACGTCACCAATTCCTGCGCCAGCGCGAAAGTCCGGTGGTTCGTGCCCGCGAAGCAGAACGCGCCCGTATCGGTGAGAACGGCGGTATAGAGACAAGTGGCGATCTCCGGCGTGATGCGAACGCCCGCCTCGCGCGCCAACTGGTACACCAGCTCGGCGGTGGCGCAGGCGCTGGGATCGATCCAATTGATGTTGGCGAATGGCCGCCCGCTCAGGTGGTGATCGATATTGATGAGGAAATGCCGTTCCAATCCCATGAGGCGGGTGCGCTGCACCGAGTCGCATTCCAGCAGGATGGCGGCTTCGTAGCCGCCGTTGATCGCTTCGCCTTTCAGCACGCGCTCGGCGAAAGGCAGCGGCTGATAGATGCCGGGCACGCCGTCGTGCAGGATGACATCGGCACTCTTGCCCATCTGGCGCAGGATCTCGCAGCAGGCCAGCACCGAGCCGACGGCGTCGCCGTCGGGGCGCGCATGCGACGTCAGGACAAAGCGTTCGCGCCGCTCGATCTGCTTGAGAACCTCGTGGATCATTCTTTCCGCGTCCATGGAGCCGTGTTCCCTGCCCGCCGTTACGAGTGCGACGATCCTCCGCGGCGTTTGCGCTTCTCAATGCGCCCGAGCAGCTCCTCGATCCGACCGCCGAGCTGCTGCGAATGGTCGACCTCGAAGATCAACTCCGGCGGATGCCGCAGTCCGAGCCGTTCCGCCATTTCGTGCTTGATGTACCCCTTGGCCGCCATCAGGCCCTGCAACGCCTTGCGCTCCTCGGCCTCGTCGCCGCTGATGACGACGAATACGTGCGCGCTCCTGCCGTCGGGCACCAAATGCACTTCGCTCACCGCCACGCTCGCCACGCGCGGATCCGCAAGCTCGCCCTCGACGATGGTGGTGATCTCCTCGCGCAGGGCTCCGCCGAGTCTGTCCTGGTGATGTTTGCGGGCTCGGTTCTCAGGCATCGCGCCTCCACGATGGGACGGACGAACCGCCCCGGGGGTTGCTGTTAAAACCTTTAAGGATAGCGCAACCCGGGACATCGCCGTAATCGCCGTAATCGCCGCAATCGCCGGAAAAGGACTTACACCCGTCGATCCCTGCCGATCCCTGTGCGATCCCTCGACTGATACGGAGGGGTGCCCCTCCCCGGGATCGATCCCGTCGATCCCGAAATCTAAAGGACTTAGCGGTCAGGGATCCCGGGCGATCCCTCTTGTTGTCAAAGAGCGTTGGTTCCAGAACGGTACCCGGTGTGGGTATCGTCTTGGGAGAATAGCGCGAGAGCGTTTGGGATGCGGTGATCGCGAATACGCGTCGAGGTGGCGAGCATCATTGACAGGAATGGGGTGCGGGAACGTCGCGATTGCGAACACGGCGAACAGAAAGCGCACGCTCGATAAGACCTGTTATCGACAATCGTTGTTGGCGTAGCCTACGTACATGCGTCGCGCGACAGTGTCACGACTTCTTCTAAGCTCTGCGTTCTTCGTCATCCTGACGGCTGGCTTTGATCCGGCGGCGGCCCAAACTCCGACTCCAGGCGTCGTACGCCCAGTGTCGCCAACTCGTGACCCCAGCACGCCCGGCTACGTAAGAGCAAAGGAACTACCGGACGGAACCGTCCCTTCCCCGAAGGAAGACGGGGACTTCATCCTTGGTCCCACTCACAATGCCGCGCCGGAAATGGCTGCGAACGAAAAAGTACCCAGAGGTGACGTCTTTGAATTCACGATGGAATCCAAGGACAGCAAGATCTATTCCGGCATCGCGCGCGAGCCCAACACCTTCGCCGTGCCAGACCCGGCGGACCCGAACAAGGTGATCGTGAACAGCTATCCCGCTCCTTACACGCGACGGGTAGCGGTGTACGTCCCCAAACAATACGTACCCGGCACGGAGGCACCGTTCATCGTCGGGGCCGATGGGCCTGACCCGACTTTGTTCACCGCGCTCGACAATCTGATCGCCGGGCATCGCGTGCCGGTAATGATTGCGATCTCCATTGGCAACGGTAGTGGCGACGCCCAGGGCAGCGAGCGGGGACTGGAGTACGACACGATGTCCGGGCTTTATGCGGAGTTCGTGGAGAAGGAAGTGCTGCCTTTGGTGGAGAAGAAATACAACGTAAAGCTCACCAAGGATCCCGACGCGCGGGCAACCACGGGTTGCAGCTCAGGCGGAGCCGCCGCCATGGCGATGGCTTGGTATCACACCGATCTCTATCACCGTGTTCTGAGTTACTCGGGCACCTTCGTGTACCAGCAGTGGCCTTACAACCCCGAGACCCCGCGCGGCGCATGGGAGTTCCATGAAACCCTCATTCCCAACAGCCCGAGAAAGCCGCTGCGCATCTGGATGGATGTTGGCGATCGAGATCTTCTTCGCACCCACGACAACTATCACGACTGGGTCCTCGCCAATGAGCGCATGGCCAAGGCTCTAGCCGCCAAGGGATATTCCTACCAGTTTGTTTTTGCGAAAAACGCGGACCACTGCGACCGCGCCGTGAAGGCACAGACCCTGCCCTTGGCGTTGGAGTACATCTGGCAGGGGTATAAGGCGAAGAAGTAAATCAGCCGTGCAAGATGTGAGCTTAAGTCTGAGGCCCGGAATTAGCGGCGTACGCGAATGGCTTGCTTCTAGACACGCCCCTTCGGGCCAGAGCTTGCGCACCCAACCGCGCGGTTCATCCTTCCTGCACCGCCCGACGATGAACTCAAAACTCCTGGAGGCGGGTGAGGTTGGTGGGAACGCCGTTGATGGTCATGACGGCGTGGGTAGCGTCGGTGAAGGTCATGGTCATCGTGGCTGCGGAGCCTAGCTTTCGGAACGGGTAAGGACCTTCGATACTGGTCAGCATCGGCCCGAATCCGTACAGGTCCCAGGTCCCCGAATAGAAGGTCGGTGTGGTCATGAAATTGTTTGCCAGGTACCACACCGGATCGCCGTTGAGGTTGTAGACATAAGCGACCATGAAGGCGCCTGTGCCCTGGAACTCTATGCCGACGCCGGTTCCCGAATTGTCGAGACCTGCCCACCACCATCCCACCTGCGAAGTGCCGGGCTGCGGAGGAGTGGGCACGGGGCCGCTGAACGAGAAGCGTTGAATGTTGATTTGCGTTCCATTGGGTCGCGTGAGGACAGCATGCGACGAATCCTTGAAGGTGATGCTCAAACTGCCGACGTTTACTGGCGGCTTCGGCGCCTGGTAGCCACCGGTCAGAGTTTGACCATTAGTTACTCGCAGCCAGTTTCCGGTGTAGAGGTTGCCGACCAGCGGGCCGGTAGAGACGAGCCAAGTGGCGGTGCCACCGATGTCGTAGAGGAAGCCCCCGATGAACATCCCGTTCCCTGACTTGCCGCCGTGCTCAATGAAGAAGCCGGTACCGGCAAGGTTTGGATCCCACCACCATCCCGATTCAGGGGACGAACCGTTGTCGTTTCCGGGGATTAAAGTGAAGCTGGCGGAATTGTTCCTCTCATTCGTTTCCGCGATGGCGTTGTTGTAATCCAGATCCCATTGCAGTATGTGGGTGCCTGGAGTGACGGTCCAAGCTTGCGGGCACCAACTGACCCAAGGACCGGCCGCGACCAGACTATTCCCGGTGTAAAAGGAGCAATACGTGACGCCGTCGAGCGTAGCGCGCACATCGAAGGCGAGAGGCGTGATGGCTCCGTTTATGAACCAGTCGAGGTGGAAGTAGACGGTGTCTCCGGTTTTCGGGGCCGCCACCTCGATACCGCTATTCTGTGGCGCGGTGCGCAGGAATGCCCGTTCGGCGATCACGTCGATTGGTCCCGCGATCGGGGAAAACGTCATCTGTATCGAGTTGTTGCTGTAATTCGTCTCGGGCAGGAGTTGGTCGTAGTTGAAATTCCAAGTGATGGTATGCACGCCCGGGGTCGCATAAACCCCATTGGGACAATACTGCGAATAGTTACCGTTGGCGTATTGCCCGGTGGCGGGACCGCCGCAGATTACAGAGCCGTCAAAGAGCACACGGATGTCCACGGTGAGCGCCGCCGTGCTCCCGCTGAGCGACCAATCGGCGAAGGCATACACCAGTTGGCCCGCCACGATCGAGTTCACTGGGGAGCCGCCGGAAACTGCCGTCATCAGATAGGCGCGGCTCACGGCAATATCGAACGACGAGGTGACCTGCGGCCGCATGGCCGAGTCCGCGAAGGACATCAGACCAGCGGGTGCTGACGTGGCGGGGCGAGTCGCAAAGGTGCTCGTTTCCGGAGAGAGCGGAAACACTACGGCGGAAGGACGCGAAGAGACACCCTGGCCAGCA
>Ga0157369_10005868_pt1 | contig 14265 bp, 10 predicted proteins | sample C25metaG_FD_113461 | JGI IMG/M metagenome (GOLD analysis project Ga0157369, IMG submission 113461) | Corn rhizosphere microbial communities from Kellogg Biological Station, Michigan, USA - C2-5 metaG | ecosystem: Host-associated > Plants > Roots > Rhizosphere > Soil | place: USA: Michigan...
ACGCCGAGACGGTCCCGGCGGGGATCCGCAACGCGGTGCTGCTGCGGGACCGGCACTGCCAGTGGGCCGGCGGCTGCGACCAGCCCGCCGGCGCCTGCCAGGTCCACCACACCACGCACAAGGCCCACGGCGGCAAGACCTCCGCGAAGGACTGCGTGCTGCTGTGCCCGTTCCACCACCAGATCGTGATCCACCGGTGGGGCTGGACCCTGGTCGTCAACCCGGACGGGACCACGAGCGCGTGGAACAAGAACAAGACCAAGGTCCTGCACAGCCACGGCCCACCGGCCCGCGCCGGGTAAGGGCCCGGCATGCCCGGGGCCGCCGACTCCACCGTCCGCCGGTTCCGGCGACCCCCGGTCGCACCACCCCGGTGACGGCCTTATGTGGTGAGCAGCACCTGGACGATCCGGCGGCAGACGCCCGGTTCGAGGCGCTGCTCACCATCCCGGCCCTGCGGACGTTCCTAGCCCCCCGGATGGCCACCCACGGCCTGACCAGCGTCCGCGGATACTTCCGCGACCTGACCGCGGCACTGGACCGGATCCAATGACACGGGACGGTGGGTTCTGAAAGGACCTGCGCGGGCCGGTGGCTATCGTGAAAATGGCAGCCTTTGTGAGCGGAGCAAAGTCGAGATGACCGGTGAGGCGAGGACGATGAGGCCGGGTGTCATTGTCGTTTCCACCGGCCGGTGCGGCTCGACGATGCTGTCGAACATGCTCCGGCTGAACCCGGAGATTCTCAGCTTGTCTGAGTTCTTTTCCCTGCTGATGCCCGACCCCTTTCCGGCGGGTGAACTGGACGCGGCGGCGTACTGGCGGTTGCTCAGCGAGCCCTGGGTGTTCTTCAGGCACGCCTACCGGCTCGGCCTGCGCGTCCCCGAGTTCCTGTACGCGCCGGGCCCCGGCAGCAGGTTCACCCCGGCTACCGGGATCCCGCCGATCCTGGTTACCTCACTGCCGCACTTGAGCGGCGATCCCGAAGGGCTCTATGACGAAGTGGAGGCCTTCGTCGCCGGCCTGACCCCAGCCTCCGCCGCAGCTCAGCACCGGCGCTTGATCGGGTGGCTGTGCGATCGCCTCGGCGCGCGCGCCTGGGTCGAGCGCTCGGGTAGCTCGCTGCTGTTTATGAGCCAGCTCGCCGACCTGTTTCGCGACGCCAAGTTCGTGCACCTCTACCGCGACGGGCGCGAGTGTGCGTACTCATTTAGCCGCCATCCCGGATACCGGCTCGGAGCGGTATCGGGGATGCTGGACTCACGCCTCGGCATGTCGCCCTACCTGGGCGATGACCAGCCGCCGGAGCAGGTGCCGCCCGATGTGCGACCGTTCATGCCCGAGACATTCGATCACGAAGCGTTCGAGCGATTCGACCTATCCGTCGCTGAGTGCGGCCAGTTCTGGTCCGACATGATCATCCCGGCACTCGATGTTCTCGCCAGCCTGCCGACCGAACGCGTGCTCCAGGTCAGCTACGAGAACCTCGTCGCGGAGCCAAGGCAGGCCCTACTGCGGCTGGCACGCTTCGCCGACCTGCCGGACACGGACCCAGGCTGGCTCGACCGTGCCGCGCAGATGGCAGAGCCGCGGTCTCCCCGCTGGACGGCCCTGCCGCAAGACGAGATCCGCGAGCTGACACGCGTGTGCGGGCCGGCGATGCGGCGGCTCTACGGTGATTCGTGGTGACGTGCGACTGGGTCGCGTACAGATGCTTCAGTCTTCGACGCGGACGACCACGGCGGCACCGGTATCGCCGGCGGCGCAGCCGGTGAACAGGCCGATCCCTCCGCCGCGCAGCCGCAGCGTGTGGAGCAGTTCGACGATGAGCCGGGCACCGGTCGGGCCCTGGGGGTGGCCGTAGATCAGGCTGCAGCCGTAGGCGTTCATCTGCTCCAGGGCGATGCCGGTCTGCTGGCTGAACCACAGGTCGTTGACTGCGAACGGGTTGTGGGTGGTGACCGCGTCCACGTCGCGAGGGCCGAGCCCGGCCCGGTCCAGCGCGGCCAGCGCGGCGGGCACCGGGGCCTTGGGCATCTCGCCTCGGCCGGCGCGGGCGACGCCGGTGCCGAGGATGCGCGCGATCCCGTCGCCGCCGGCCAGTTCCCTGGCCCGGGCGGCCGTCGTGACCACCAGGCCGGCGGTCCCGTCGGCGGGGTGGGTCTGGGTTCCGTAGGTCACCACGCCGCCGGGCTCGGCGGGCGCGAGCTTGGCCAGGCCCTCAGCGGTGGTCGGGTGGACGCCGGCGTCACCGTCGACTACCGTCGGCTCGCCGCGCCGGGCGGGGAGCGTGACCGGGACCATGTAGCGGCGCTGGAAGGCCCGGTCGTCGGCGAGTGCCGCCTGGTACTGCTGATAGCGCAGCAGGGTGACCTCGTCCAGGCGCTCCCGGGTCAGGCCGGCTTCGGCAGCGACCCGTTCGGCCGTGGCCACCATCGACAGGCCGGCCCACGGATCGCGGCGGAAGTTGTCGAGTACCCAGGTCTCCTGCCGGGGTGCCCCGCCGGGAGCCGACGGCGCCGGGTAGGTGAGCACCGGGCCGTTGGAGGTGCGGTCCGTGGTGATCACCACCGACAGCTCGTCCAGCCCCGTTTCCACCCGCAGGGCCGCTGCCTCCAGGCATGCCGCCGAGGTGGCACAGGCCTGCGAGAGAATGGCCCCGGTGGCGTGCGGCGCGCCGATCCGGGCAGCGACGGTGGAGGCGCCGTAGAAGATCTCCGGCTGCGGGACGGTCCAGCCGAGCACGATACCGGTGACCTCGGAGGCGGGCAGTCCGCGGCTGGCCAGCGCGTCGGCGGTGACCCCGGCGGCCAGGTCGAGGCTGGAGACCTCGGCCAGTGGTCCCTGCCAGCGGGCGAACGGCGAGGACCAGCCGAGGCGGACGGGGATACAGGCGTCACGGAAGGACATCGGCTCACTCCATCTAGCGCACATGCAGCAGCGGGGTCTTGTAGGTAGTGCGGGGCAGCGTCTCCGGATCCAGGATCGTGACGTCCGCCCGGATCTGCAGCCGGACGCGGAGTTCCCGCTCGATGGCGCGAGCCACCTCCGGGTAGCGGTCCGCGGGCAGCCCGGTCGCGGCCTCCACGTCGACCGGGATCGGGGTGTCGTACCGGACCTGGTCCGCGTGGTCCTTCCAGATGCGCAGGTACGGCTCGATTGCACCGGGGAAGCCCCGCACGACGACGTCGCGGATCGCGCTGGGGAAGACGTTCATGGCCTTGTAGATCAGCATGTCGTCGGTGCGGCCGACGCAGCGGATGCGCGGGGACGTGCGGCCGCACGGGCAGCTTGTCGCGGTCACCACCAGGTGGTCGGCGGAGCGGTAGCGCAGCACTGGGGTCGCCTCGCGGGCGAAGGTGGTGTAGACGGCCTCGCCGCGCGCGCCGTCCGCCCAGGGCAGCACCGCGCCGCTGGCCGGGTCGATCAGCTCGACCGCGACCGACCGCTGGCCGCAGAAGTGCATGCCGCCCCCGGCTTCGCACTCGGCCCACAGCAGTGCCATCACGTCGCCGAGGCCCATGACCTCGCAGGCGCGGTGCAGGCCCCAGCCCCGGATGATCTTGTCGCGGATCTCCGGCTGGCCCATGCCCGGCTCGCCGCCGCCGAGCAGCGTGCGCACTCCGAGCGCGGAGGCGTCCTGGCCGATCAGTTCCTGGCACCGGTCGGCCAGGTAGGTGCCGAACGAGGTGGTGGACAGCACCGCGGTGGCCTGAAGGCGCGGGATCAGCGCGATGATCCGCTCGGTGGGCAGGCCGCCGATCCAGGCCAGGGTCGCGCCGATGCGCCGGAAGCCGTCGGCATACGGCAGCCCGCCGGCCACGCCGGGCAGCCCGACCAGGTGCGCGACCACGTCATCGGGCCTGATCCCGGCGGTAAAGAAGCCGGTCGCGATCCCGTCCCGCCAGATCTGCAGGTCAGTTTTCGTCAGCGCGAACATGACCGGCTCGCCGGTGGTGCCGGAGGAGGACAGGGTCTGGACCACCGCGGGCAATGGCACGCCCTGGTGCTGGCCGAACGGCTGGCCCGGACGGCCTTCACCCTGAGAACGGCGCATGTCGTCTTTGGTGGTGAACGGCAGGCCGGCCAGGAACTCCAGTCCGGCCATCGGGCCGACGGCGGGCTCGGGACCGAGCAGGGCACGATGGAAGTCCGAACGCCCGGGCAACGCACGGACGAACGGCACGGCCCGGGCCGCCTGCCAGGCCAGCACCTCGTCCCAGGGCATGGTCTCCAGTTCCAGGTCCCAGTAACGCTGAGCCATGGCTCACCCCTCGGCCAGCGCGGCGGTCAACTGCCCCACCGCGGCCCGGCACTCGGCGAACCCGCCCCGGACCGGGCCGAGCGTGGTGACGAGCGGCGGCCCGGCCGGTCTGAGGGTCGACGCCGGCCAGGCGGCCGGGTCGACATCCAGCGCGATCCCCTGGCCTGGGCCGGACGCCGCGGGCGGCAGGCACACCACGGCCCCGCGCGGCGCGAGCGCGGCGTCGGCGGGATCGGCCAGCACGACCGCGGCCGCGGCTTGGCGGAACCGGGCCACGTTGACCAGCGGGGTAACCGCTGAGCGCCAGCCGTCGGCGGCCGCACGGGGCACCGGCTCGGCCTCGACTACCAGCAGTAGATGGGCGCCAGCCTCCAGGAACGCCTTGGCCAGGGCCAGGAGCACGGCGCCGTGCTCGTCTAGCGCGGCGGGACCGGCGGGCGGGCGGCCGAGCTGGGCGGCGAGCTGGGCGGGCCCGCACAGGGCGGCGGCCAGCACGGTGTCCTCGGTGGTGGCCGCGAGCCGCCGGGTGGCCTCGACCGCCGCCGCGACCCGCGGGTGCCCGGTCACCGCGGCGGGCAGGTCGCCCGCCGCGCTCGCCGTGCCCGCCGCGCCCGCCGCGGCAGCGGCCAGGGAGCACGCGGACGAGGAGCACGCGGCCAGGTCATCGGCAGCGGCGGTGACGATCACGTCGGTGCCGAACGCGCCGTGCAGGGCACGAAGCCCGTTGGCCAGCTTGGTCGGGTCGGTGAGGAACTGGCCGGCGGGCAGCGCCTCGATCTCGGCGGCCTGGGCCAGGACCAGCGGGCAGACCAGCGCGGGCATGGGCCGGGCCAAGGTACCGTGGCGGGCCAGCTGCCGGACCCGGCTGCGGGCGCTGGATGCGGGCACGGGTTCGCCGGCCGGTCAGGGGCGCATCAGCGGCTGCAGCGGCTTGGCGTCGGGCCAGCTTCCGTACCAGGTCAGGATCTCCTCCGGCGGCTTGCGCTGAAGCCACTCAGCCTCGAACTCCGCGTACGGGAGGCCGCGCGCGATCCGGGCCCGGCGCTCGTCGGCGCGGCGCTGCCCGGTGGCGGCCGCGTCGACCCGCCTGCGCTCGCTGTCCCACACCACCTGGTAGACGTGCTCGGCGGCCCACTCGGAGACCAGGCCCTTGTCGATGTCGTCGCCGACCGATTCCGGGTCGCGCTCCAGCGGGTCGCCGTAGCCGGCCCCGCCGGTGGCGAACGCCACCGTGATGACGTCGTTCTGCATGTAAGGCCGGGGCGCCCGGCCCTGGAACTCGTTGCCCCACTCGCCGCCGATGCTGCGCGCGCGCAGCACCTCGGTGATGTCCAGGTCGAGGGTGTCCCCCGCCGCCAGTCGCGGCATCAGGTCCGCGTGGGCCACGCTCACGCCGGGGATGGTGCACGGCGCGTACCCGCCGAACAGGCCCTGCGGCGTCTGGATCTTCGAGTTGTCCGCGATGGCCATCATGACCACCCACGGCACGTGGTGCGCCACCCACAGCTGGGCGGTGCCGACCCCGCCGCGCTGTTTGCCGTGCCCGGCCGAGTCCTTCCAGTGCGAGGAGATCGGGATGAACAACGGGAACTCGTTCTCGACCAGCTCCACGTCCGGGGCCCGGCCCGCCGGGCACCACGGGAAGCCGAACGCGTTCATGCCGTCCATCTCCGGCAGCGCCCCCTGCCCCTCGGTATTGATCGAGTAGGCCAGCATGTCGGCGAACGGCGAGCTCCACTGGGACATGCCGGCCAACACCACCGCGTTGCCGCCGTTGCCCTGGGAGGCACCGGCCTGCCGCCAGTGCTCGGTGGAGAACACCGCCCGGGCGAAGGTGTTGTGCACCGCGCTCATCACCCCGGTGGCGATCATGACCGAGTTGCTGGTCGCGGCGCGCACGTCGGGATACAGGCACGAACCCGGCTCGAACTTGAAGTCGATCGGGGCGAACGTACCATTGCTGATCGGCAGGTCGTGGAACAGGTACTCGTACACGTAGTTGGCGAAGTGCCCGATCGCGGCCTGCGGGTGGGCGTTGTAGGACGACGGGGTCTCCGGGCCGGTGCCGGTGAAGTCGACCAGCAGGTGGTCGCCGTCCTTGGTCAGCGTCATGCAGCAGCTGCGGACCAGGCCCTGGTTCAGCCCGACCGCGTCGGCGAAGTGGGTAGACCGGTACACCCCGTCGGCCCAGGTGCTGATCCGAGCCCGGGCGCCCTGCTCGGCCACCTCGAGCATCCGGCGGAACAGCGCCTTGACGTAGTCGGCGCCCTCGCGCTCGCAGAACTCTAGCAGCCGGGTCCGGACCCGGTCGGCGGTCGTGCAGCGGGCCTTGAGGTCGACCGCGACCATCTGCGGCGCGCGAATGCCGAACGCCTCGAACATGGTCACTATGTCGTCGCGGAGCTGGAAGTTCTCGCCGATCTTGGTCGGCGGCAGGTTGAGCCCCTCCTCGAACCGGGCGGTAGCGCCGATGGGCATGCCGCCCGGCTCGGACGCGCCGGTCTCGGTGGTGTGGACCAGCGCCGCGGTCCAGGCGATGAGCTCGCCGCGGAAGAACACCGGCATGGTGACCATCTGGTCGGGGTTGTGGATGCCGCCGTAGACCGCGTCATTGGCGAACCACAGGTCGCCGTCCTTGATGCCCGGGTTGTCGCGGTAGCTGTTCAGGATGAACTTGATGATCAGCGGCGGGATCACGGCGTGCAGGTAGGTCCCGCAGGAGCCGTTGACCATGTCGCCGTCGGCGGTGAAGATGCCCACCAGCGAGTCGCCGGCGATGCCCATCGCGCTGCGGCAGGACCGGACGAACACCTCCATGCCCTCATCGAGGATGTCATTGGTCCGCTGGAAGCCGATCTCGTACTCCCCCGGGCGCAGCGTCCGGTCAGAGGAAGTCCGGTCGGAGACCGGGGCGAGCTTGAGCCAGGCCAGCTTCTGTTCCAGCGTCGGGATCATAGCGCCGCTCCGTTCTGGTCGTTCTGGCTGGGCTGCAGCAGGCCGAGGCCATGCCGGTCGATCCGGTACCGCATGCCAGGCGGGATCACCACCGTGGTCAGCGGTGCCTCCACGATGACCGGCCCGTCGAGCTGGTGTCCCGGCCGCAGCGCGTCCGCGTCGTAGAGCGAGGTCGGTTCCCAGCCCCGGCCCGGCCACCAGGCCTGGCGCTGGCCGGTCCGGGCCGACCCCGCGTCGGCGCCCTCCAGCGGCAGGTCGGGCAGCGCCGGTTTGGCGGTCGGCACAGTGACCTTCAGCACGAAGTTGTCCAGGTAGACCCCGCCGGGTTTGTTGACCACCAGCGGGCTGAAGGCCTCGGAGAACTCCCGCTCGAACGCGTCGTACAGCGCCTGGACGTCCTGCGGGCTGCCGAGGTGCAGGACCGGGCAGGCGGTGCGCTTCACGTTGACCTGCCCGCCGTAGAGCATGTCGAGCTCAAGGCTGAACTCGGCCCGGCCGGCGGGCAGCCCCTCGGCGGCCAGGTCGGCCCGGGCCTGCTTCATGAGCTGGTCGACGACCCCGTTGAACACCTCGTACTCAGTGGTCAGTTCCTGCGTCATCGGCGCCATCACCAGCATCCGGCGCGAGGTCTCGTAGACGTGGACGATGTCCATGATCGACGAGCCGAGCGCGCAGAACACCGGCGCGGTCTGGAAGATCACCGCCCCGGCCAGGTCGCCGAGGAACCCGGACACGTGGGTGGGTCCGGCCCCGCCGAACGCGAACAGCGCGAAGTCCTCCGGGTGGTAGCCGCGCAGGTGGATCTCCCGCTTGATCGCGCTGGACATGTTCGCGTCGACGATGTGGCGGATCAGCGCGGCGGCCTCCTCGACCGGCAGGCCCATCGGTTCGGCGATCTTCTCGCGCACGGCCCGTTCGGCTCGCTCGCGGTTCAGCGGCATCCGGCCGCCGTAATAGGTGTCGGGGTTGATGTAGCCAAGCACCACGTCGGCGTCGGTGACGGTCGGCTCGGTGCCGCCCTGGTCGTAGCAGGCCGGGCCGGGGTCCGAGCCGGCGCTGCGCGGGCCCACGTTGAGCTGGCCGCCCAGGTTGTGGTCGATCCAGGCGATCGACCCGCCGCCGGCCCCGATCGACAGCGTCTGGAGCATGGTGATGCCGACCATCCAGCGGTCGATGATCGGACGGAACTCGTAGTTGCGGACGCTGGCGTCCACCACCAGGCCGATGTCGAAGCTGGTGCCGCCCATGTCGCCGGCGACCACGTTCTTGTAGCCCAGCGAGGTGGCCAGGTGGTAGGAGCCCATCAACCCAGAGACCGGCCCGCCGTTGTAGGTCCGGCTGGCGGTGGTCTTGAACACCTCGCCGCTGCCGCCGGAGTTGTGGATCATCAGGAAGCTGCCCTTGTAGCCGAGCGCGCGCAGCCGGTCCCACATGGCCGATAGCTCGTTCTGCATGAGCCGCTGCAGGTAGGCATCGAGTACCGCGGTCATGGTGCGCTCGTACTCGCCCAGCTTCGGCACCACCTGGCTGGACAGCACCACCGGCAGGTAGCCGATGTGGTACTCCTTGTACTCCTCGCGGATGATCTCCTTGGCGCGTTCCTCGTGCCGCGGGTTAGCGAAGCTCCACAGCAGCGAGACGACGATCGACCGGGCGCCGCGATCCATCAGCACCCGCAGCTTGCGCCGCAGGTCGTCCTCGTCCAGCGGCCGGACGACCCGGCCGGTCGAGTCGATCCGCTCCTTGACCCCGACGATCATGGTCCGCGGGATGAGCGGCGTCGGCTTGCGCTGCCGAGCCAGGTTGCGCCGCTCGGCCAGGCGGGTCCCGTCGGTCCACTGGGCGCCGCGGCCGATGAGGATCGCGTCCTCATGACCCTCGGTGGCGATCAGCCCGATCCGGGGGCCGCGCCGTTCGATGAGCCGGTTCATGGCCACGGTGGTCGAGTACCTGATCACGTCCAGCCGCGGCAGCAGCGATTCCAGGTCCTCCCCGGCCTGCTCCGTGACCTCCTCGATCGCGTTTACGAAGCACACCGACAGGTCGTAAGGGGTCGTCGGCGCCTTGCCGATCCAACGCCGGCCGTCCAGGGTGAGCACGGCGTCGGTGAACGTGCCGCCGACATCGATGTCGACGGAGTTGAGCTCGGACGTCATCGCGCACCGTGCCCATCACCGGCGGGCACGACCAGGCGCCCGTCGCGGACCTCGACCTCGCCGGCCGACAGCCGCTGCTTGAGCCGGTCGATGTCGATAGAGATGTCCGGCGTGATCGGGTGCCCGGGCGGCAGGTACTCGGTCTCGATCTGGACCCCGCAAGAGGGACAGTAGAACTCCAGGATGCGGACCCACTCCGGATCGGGGGAGAACGTGTAGTCCCCCTCGATCAGCGGCGGGTGGATCTCCCGCGGGTCGCGGTCGTAGACCAGGCAGCCCCGCTTGTACAGGTCGCGAGCGGAGATCAGCGCGGCGTCACAGCGGTTGCACCGCCACATCTCCGCGTCCAGGTCCAGGTCGAGGTACTCGGTGAAACGCAGTCGCGCCGTCATTGCGCCTCCTCACGGGCGGGCCGCAGGGCGGCATCGCCCAGGTCATCGACGTCAAGCACCCAGCCGGGCGGGATCAGACAGGTCATGCTGCCGCCGGACGCGAGAGCCGGACCGTCGACGTGGGATCCGGGGCCTAGCCCGGACCAGTCGTAGACCGGCACGCGCGCGGTGCCGCCGTCAGCCAGCAGCAGGTCGCGCAGGACCGGCGCGGCAGGGTCCGCGGCGGCAGCGGCCCGGGGTGGCGGCTCGCAGCTGGCCAGGTGCCGCCTGACCCGTACGCGGGCCACATCGACGTGCGTCGCGCCGTCAAGGCGATTCAGCGCCTGGCCGACGTCGGAACCCTGGACCGTTCGGTATTCCGCGCCGTCATGCACGTCCAGCTCCACTTCGGTCTCGGCCTCATCGGGGTCGAAGCCCTCGCCGGCCAGGTCCCGCCGCCCGGCCGCGGTCATGTCATCGGCCGCGGCGACCACCGCGTCATGGCCCGGTCCGGCGGTCACGCCGAGGCTGCGCTCATAGACGTGCACCACGTCGGAGACGGCCGAGCCGAACGCGGACAGGACCGGGCCGAGCCCGAAGACCCGCGCGCCGGGGATGCTGAGCCGCTCCGCGACCGGAGCGGCGAACAGGCCGCCGTTGCCGCCGTAGGCGAACAACACCGCCTGCGCCGGGTCGATCCCCGCGCGGGCCATGGCCGAGCCGGCCAGCTCGGCGACCGTGCCGACCGCGGCGTCGGCGATCCGCCGGGCCGCGTCGTCCACCGAGATACCCAGGGGCCCGGCCACCCTCGTCTCCAGCGCCGCCCGGGCCGCCTCGACGTCCAGCCGGCGGCGTCCGCCGAGGAAGCCGGCCGGGTCGAGGTAGCCGAGCACGACGAACGCGTCGGTCAGCGTGGCCTGGTTGCCGCCTAGGCCGTAGCAGGCGGGTCCCGGCGCCGCGCCCATGCTCTCCGGGCCCAGGCTCACCCCGCCCCGGCCGTCCGGCCGGACCACGCTGCCGCCGCCCAGCGGCGCCGACCGCAGCAGGGCCAGCGGGACCCGGACCGGGATGCCGAACAGGCTGCCATCCCGGGTGTAGCGGGGCTGGCCGGCCTCCACCACGCTGGCCTTGGCCGTGGTCCCGCCCACGTCCAGGCAGACCACCCGGTCCAGCCCGTACCGCCGGGCATACCAGGCGGCAGCGTGGGTGCCGAACACCGGCCCGGACTCGATGGTGTCGACCGCCTTGGTCTTACCGACCCGCGCGACGCCCCCGTTGGTGTGCCCGACCAGCAGCGCGCCGGTCCATCCCTGCTCGTAGCGGAGCAGGTCCTCGGCCGTGAACAGGGCGTTGGCCAGCTGGCCGTGCACGTACGCGTTGATCAGCGCGTAGTGCGTCCTGGTCTGCCCGTCGTCGACCTGGGCCATGTCGCTGGCCAGCAGGACCGGCACGGAGCCCAGGTAGTGGTCGCGGTACTGGGTCTCGACGATCCGCTTGACCGCCTGCTCCTGCGAGGTCTCCGGGAAGCTGTCCAGGCTGACGCAGATGCGGCGGGCGCCGTCCTCGAGCAGCCGGCGGACCGCCTCGAGCACGGCCTGCCCGTTGGCGCCGGGATCGACGCCGACCACGTTGCGTTCGGCCACCAGGGTGCCGACCGCGGGCGACGGCCCGTCGCCGTACAGGCTGCGCTCGCTGCCCGGCTGGACCAGCAGCCCCAGCTTGGCGCCCTTGCGCTCGCCCAGGGCGTTGGAGGTGATGGTCGAGGACCAGCGGATCAGCGCCACCTCGTCCAGGAAGGCCTGCAGGTCGCCGTGGCCCAGCTGGCGGGCGGCCTCGCTGAGGAGCTCGCGGAACGACACGACCAGATCGTGCGGCGTGGTGTCGACCTTGACCGTGATCATGGTCTCCCCGTCCCACACCAGCCCATCGGTCATGGTCCCGCCGGTATCGATGTCGACGGTGTACATGCCCCTCCCCTCGACTCGCGCGTGCCTTGACCAGCAGCGTCGTCCGCGTCGTGGGCTGGCTCCATGTGTCAGCGCCACATGCCTTGCGATAAACGGTTGTTACGATGCCCCAAGGCGCTGTCGTGGAAGGGGCCGCCGGTGCGGGTTGAAGCCGAGGAACGCCGGGTCCACGCGCTGATGCAGGTCGGCCGGGCGATGGCCTCAGCCGCGGACTACGAACAAGCGCTGGCCACCCTGATCAGAACGGTCAGCGAGCTGCTCGACGTGGAGACGGCCGGATTCCTGTTGTACGACCCGGAACGTTCGGAGCTGGTACTGCAGCAGCCCGCGTTCGGCATCGACGACCCGGAGCGGATCGCCGCCTACCACGTGGCGCTGCGGGACGGCGGTAACGCGGTCAAGGTGTTCCTGTCCGGCCGCCCCTACCTGACCAACGATGCCCCCAACGACCCGCGGCTGATCCGGCGCTTCGTGGATCTCTTCGAGGCCCGTACGAGCCTGACCGTTCCGCTGATCGTCGAAGACCAGGCCATCGGCGTGTGCCACGCGATCAACAAGCGCGGCGGCCGGTTCAGCGACGGGGACCTGGAGCTGCTCAGCCTGATCGCCCCGCTGCTGGCCGTCAGCGTGCAGTCCGCGCACCTGTTCCGCCAGGTACGCACCCAGGGCCGCCAGCTGGAGCGGGCCATCTTCCTGCAGCGCGAGCTATCCCGGACCGCGTTCGATGCCCCCGGTATGGAACCACTGGCCGAGCGCCTGGCCGACCTGGTGAACCGCCCGGTCATGGTGCTCGACCCGGCGCTGCGGCCGCTGGCCGTCAGCGGCTGGCCCGACGACCTGCCGCCGGACGGTCACTGGCTCGACGACGGCCAGCGCGAGATCTGGTGGCGGCGCGGACCGGGCCGGGGCGACCGGCCCGCGCTAGCCCTCATCGCCGTGGGTAGCCACTTCGGCGGTTACCTGGCGGTCTGGGACGGCGCCGCGCCGCTCGACGAGATCGACGCCCGGGCCATCGAGCACGCCGCCACGATCTTCGCCCTGGAGATGCTGCACGAGCGCACCGCCTACGAACTCGAGGCCCGGCTCAAAGGAGACCTGCTGCGCGACCTGTCCAGCGGCGTGGACCACGACGACCGGGACGTCAACCGGATGCTGGCCGATCTCGGCTACACGATCGCCGGACCGTGGCGATTCGTTCAGGTACACGCGAGCTGGCGCCGTCCGCCCGGCAACCCGCAGATCCGCTGGCCCGATGAGGTCCAGATGCCCCAGGCGCGCCTTTACCCGGCCGTGCAGCGTATCTGCCTGGCCGTCGTCGGTACGGCCTCGGTCGTCCCGTGGCGATCGGGGTTTCTGCTGCTCCTGCCGGCCGCTCCGGACAACCTGGCGCGCGACCTGGACGTGGCCGCGGATCTGCTCGGCCAGGTACACGCCGCCGCCGGGCAGGTCGGCCCCGGCGCCCGTGTCCACCTGGCCGTCAGCTCACCGGTGCGCACGGCACGGGAGCTGGGCCACGGCCTGCACGAGGCCGACCAGGCCCTGGAGCTGGCCCGCAGGCTCGGCATCGCCGACCGTCCGCTGGCCTTTGAGCACCTCGGCGTCTACCGGATCCTGCTTGACGGCGGCGGAACGCAGCACCGGCGCGACTTCGTCGAAGACGCCCTCGGGCCGCTGGTACGTTACGACGCCGAACGCGGGACCCAGCTGGTCCCGACGCTCCGGGCCTACGTGCAGGCCGATTACAACGCCAACGAGACCGCCCGGCGCCTCTATGTCCACGCCAACACACTGGCCTACCGGCTGCGGACCATCCGCCGCCTGCTCGGCGGCGATCCGGCCCGCGGCGACCTGCGCCTGACCGTGGAGCTGGCCCTCAAGCTCAGCGACCTGCCCCGCCTGTCCGGCTAGCGCCCGGCGGGCGAGCGTGCCATCGGCCGGTCGTTTACGGTGCCTGGGTCCTCCTGGTCGAGATCGTGCGGTAGTCGACAGCGTTATAGGCCAGGATCCGGCCCTGCCCCTACCGTAACGGTCGCGTCGGGCGGCGGTTCCGGTCGTCGACTTCTCGAACGTCGTTGAAGAGCGCCATGAGCATGTTCCCTCCCGTTGTCAGCCCCGGGACGGGGCTGAGGATTCAAGGCCGACGTTGCCAGCTGCGGCTGGAACAGGCCTGATGCGGCGCTGAAACGGCAGCGCCCAGGGTCCGCCCGTCCGGGTTTCGGGTCTTTCGTCGCCCGCTGCCGGGCTGATCACTGGCCCTGGTGGGTGGCTTGCTGGACGGCCGCGCACCATGCCGCGATCTCGGCGCGGCGCGCGGCGCCCAGCTTCGCGAGGATGTGCGTGACGTGCGCCGAGATTGTCTTGGGCGCGAGCACCAGCTGCTGCGCGATCTGCCGGTTGGTGAGGCCGGCCGCGACAAGCTGCGCGATCTCGAATTCGCGTGCGCTGAGCGGGTGCCAGGGCTCGGGCTGCCGCGCACCCTCGAATTGGGCGGTGATCCGGCCGGCGGCATCGATGATGGCGGCGGCACCGGCGGTGGCTGCGAGGGTGCGGGCT
>Ga0157369_10005871_pt1 | contig 14263 bp, 10 predicted proteins | sample C25metaG_FD_113461 | JGI IMG/M metagenome (GOLD analysis project Ga0157369, IMG submission 113461) | Corn rhizosphere microbial communities from Kellogg Biological Station, Michigan, USA - C2-5 metaG | ecosystem: Host-associated > Plants > Roots > Rhizosphere > Soil | place: USA: Michigan...
AAGGGGGAGATTGCCACATCACCTGTGAGCATTTGGTAAACCATGCGTGATTGATGAAGGCGATTCGCAATGACGTTCTAAAATTGTTTTCGTTTTCCAATGGGTTTAGGTGGCCTTCTAATTTGCAGAGAAAGTGCTCTTATCCGGACATCAATATCCGCACGCTCACTAAAGCAAGAAAGAAAAAATAAAATAAGCGGAAATAGCAAACATCCGAGAGCTCAAAAGGATTAAATCACCATTGTCTACTCCAATTTTTTAAGGACAGAAGCATCTTAGATTAGTTTTGTATAGAAACACAATCAGCAATAATATACTAACGAAGTGTGCTTTTGATTACTTCGTGTGGAAATTCTTTTTAAATAGCAATTATTCAGACTACCAAAGAAAGCGTCGCGACTGAAACAATCTACTAACGACACATTTGGAAATCCTTTTTGGTGTTATCTTCAAAAATTGTTTTCTGTGAGAAAAATTACTACTTGCGAGGACACGACCGCTGCAACAGAAATTGCCACATCGCCTTGAACGTTTCAGGAAATGATGATATCATGTTACTTTCCCGGTATATTAAAATATTATCAGCCTCGTCGTTTTCACTATGCTATTTTTAGTAGATTTGTCTCTATTGAGCAATACTTACTGCCTTGTTACAAACCGCTTCAAATAATGATAAAGCCCTTATTTTACAAGTGTCTGAGGGGGATGAGTGTTCTTTTCGCATATTATTTGATCAATATCGAAATAAAATATTCTCTATCGCGTGGAAAATAACCGGAGTGACATCTGCTGCAGAAGATGTAGTCCAGGAAGTGTTTATCAAATTATGGATGAACAAAGAAAAACTGCCAGAGATTGAAAGTTTTGATGCCTATCTGAATACGATTACACGCAATCATATTTTCAATAATTTGAGAAAAATTGCTTATGAACAAAGTTTTCTGGAAGACCTGATAAAACAAAAATGTGTACACGCTAAAAATGTTTCTGATCCCGTACTTTATAAGGAATTGCAAAATCTTGTTCATAAGGCGATTCAACAGCTACCTCCCCAGCAAAAAAGGGTTTTTAAATTAAGCCGACTTGATGGGCTGAAGCATGCAGAGATAGCCTCTAATCTAAACATTTCACAGTCCACAGTAAAACACCATATAGTGGAAGCGCTTCGTTCAATTAAAACCTATTTAAATGCTCATGAAAGCCTGATTGGTTATTGATTCGCTTACACATCTGCCTCTCATTATTCATTTTACTAAACTTTTTTTTATTTGCACCTGTCCTATCTTCCGACTCATGTGTCTTATAATAGTGGGGTTTAAATCAGATGGTTTAAATCCTCATGATTAAAATACTCTATATGGTTCGACCTGTTTCAAGGTTTTCTTATTTGTTCAAAAGATACATTCAAAATACCTGTACTGCTGAAGAGAGAAATGAATTTGTGCAAAAGGTCAAAGAAGAAGAATACATTTTGGAATTGAATAGCCTGATAAGCAATGTTGTAAACGAGGCAGAAACCGACCAGGAAATGAGCCAGGAAAAAGCAGATGAGTTGTTTGATGATATTTTGAATGCAACGTCAGATGATGAAGTAACCACTTTCTCCCCATCCAAGAAAAATAAAACAATGTGGTGGGCAGCAGCAGCAATACTGTTATTATTATTGGGAAGTGGCATCTATTTTATTTTAAATAAAGACAGAACCGCACAAATTGTTCAAAAAGAAGAAATCCATAAGCAACAAAAAGACGATATTGAGCCGGGGTATAACGGCGCCATCCTAACCTTGTCCAACGGACAACAAATTACTTTGGATAGTGCAGGAAACGGGATTCTTACTGCGCAGGGCAATACGAATATTATTAAAAAAAATGGAAAGATCGTTTATGATGAACAAAATATTTCCAAACGTGAAGTTCTGTATAACACAATGACTACTCCAAGAGGAAGGCAATACAACCTGGTATTGTCTGATGGAACAAAAGTTTGGCTCAATGCCGCTTCTTCTATTACCTTTCCTACAGCTTTTGCAAGGAAAGAAAGAAAGGTAACTATCACAGGAGAAGCTTATTTTGAAGTAGCTCACAATGCTAGGCAGCCTTTTCAAGTCAAAGTAAATTCAATAAATATTGAAGTGCTTGGCACGCACTTTAACGTTAATAGCTATACGGATGAACCTTATGTAAAAACGACATTGTTAGAGGGAAGTGTAAAGATTGACAGCCGAGGAAAAACTGTTTTATTGAAGCCAAAAGAAGAAGCCCGAATAAATCAATTTACCAATGAGCCAATAGCTGTTACGAAGCCTGATATTGAGGAAGTAATGGCCTGGAAAAACGGCCGTTTTTCCTTTAATAAAACAGATCTTAAAACCGTAATGCGCCAGATAATGCGATGGTACAATGTAGATGTGGAATATAAAGGCAGCATCCCGGTAAGATATTTTACCGCAGATATTTCAAGAAATAACAATTTATCCGCAATATTAAAAATTCTTGAATTAAGTAATGTCCATTTCAAGATGGAAGAAGATTCATCGCTTGGACATGCCGGAAAAATAACCGTGTTCCCATAATAATAACCCTAAACAAATTACTATGACTTAAACCCAAACTTTTATAAAAAATATAGAAAGAAAGTATCTATAAAAAAGCCGGATTACGATGGCAGTCATAAACCGGCAGGATTCAGCTAACTTAAATAAGCGATCATAAACCTTATTCTTTAACTAAAATCAATGCAAAACTATGCAATTAATTGCTTTAACGCAAAGTATCGTTTTTCCTTGTAAAAACGGCAATCCGCTCATCAAAAAGACCTGGCTCATTATGAAAATGACCATTGTGCTACTTACAATTGCCTGCCTCCATGTATCGGCAAAAGGACATGCCCAATCTGTAACACTTACCGTAAAAAATGCCCCGTTGGAAAAAGTGTTTAAGGAACTTAAAAAGCAAACAGGGTATGATTTCTGGTATGAAAGTGAGCTATTACAAAATGCAAAAAATGTAACACTCGAAGTAAAGAACGCTTCTCTAACGAATACATTAGACGAGTGTTTCAGAAATCAACCTTTAACTTACAGCATTATTCAGAAAATAATTGTAGTTAAGTTAAAGAAGCGAACGGAGTTTTCACTTCTGATTCCAGCCCAAATCAAGCCTCTAGAAGTTTCACCTCTGCTAATCAATATCAACGGTACAGTAACAGATGAAGAAGGGAAGCCCCTTGAAGGAGCTACCATCCTGGTAAAAGGCACTCCCAATGGAACCAAATCTGATGCAAACGGAAACTTCTCTATAAGTGCAGAACCTAATTCAACTTTAATTATTTCTTTTGTTGGCTATGAATCTACTGAAATAAAAATTGGCAACCGAACAACTATTACAGTTCAATTAAAACCTTCTGTTGCCGTTGGTGATGAGGTTGTGGTTCAGATAGGCTACGGGAGTGTGAAGAAAAAAGACATTACCGGTGCTGTTTCGGTTGTGAATATGAAAGACCTGCAGAATATTCCGGTATCCAGGGTTGACCAGATGCTTGCCGGAAGGATTGCGGGAGCAGAATTCATGTCGACGGATGGTGCCCCGGGTTCCGGCACTACTGTCCGTATCCGTGGCACCCGGTCCATTAGCGCCAGCAACGAGCCCTTATATGTTGTTGATGGTGTAATAGATGGAATCAACAATCTGAATGACCTAAATCCATCAGATATTGCGAGCATCAGCGTACTGAAAGATGCCTCTTCCACCGCGATTTATGGTTCACGGGGCGCCAATGGTGTAATCATCATTACCACAAAAGGCGGTGTTGACAAAAATGGCAAAACGGATTTCAATTTCAGAACATCGCAGGGTTTTGCGGAAATGCCAAGTTATCTGCCACTAATGACTGCTACGGAATACGCTCAATTGCTTAATGACAATTTCTACTTTAGCAGTACAGCCAACCAAACCAAACCGCTTGAAGACTATCCTTTTCCTGACCCGCTTTCACTGGGCAAAGGTTCAGACTGGCAACGAGCCTCAACGCGCAGAGCACCTTTTTCCAATTATTCACTCTCAGCCTCAGGGGGCTCTAAAAACACCAGGTATTTTTTTTCCGGCGGTTACGATGATGTGCAGGGAGTTATTTTGAATAGTAGTATGAAACGCTACCAATTCCGTCTCAATCTTGACCAAACGCTAAGTAAATATGTAAAAGCAGGTGTTCGCTTAGCTTATTCCAATACAACGCAGGAACAACCGCAGCGTTACTTAGGCGCTTATTCCAATTGGGGCGTAGCCTTTACGATGGTTGCTCCTATCGTTCCCATCTATAATCCCGATGGCACACTGAACAGCTGGAACTCCCAGGCCTATTCGGGAGGTATAGTTGATCTGCCCCTGTTTGATTTAACGCTGAGAAAGAACAGTACGAATACGGGAACGCTTAGTTCTATGTTGTACATGGACGTTACACCTGTTAAGGATATCGTCCTGCATTCTTCGGTTTCCTATTCCAATTTTAATATCGTTACGAATGCGCTGGTACCTTCTACCATGCCCAGCCGTGCAGCTATTGGCAATGCTATTTCTAAAAGTGTAAATACGAATGATAATATCCTGAATGAAAATACCGTCACCTATAAACACACTTTTGGAAGTGACCATCATTTCGATGCGATGTATGGCTTTACTGTGCAGATGCAAAATTTTAACAGAATATCAATGAGCGGTAGTGGTTATTACAGTGATGAAACCGCACTTTGGGACATTGGGTCTATTCCCGACAAACAAAACCTTGGGATCAGCGGCGCGAAAGAATTACAGACGAGAATGTCACACCTCGCACGTGTCAATTATAACTATGCTGAGAAGTACTATCTCACTGCTACTTTGCGCAAAGATGGAGCGTCCAATTTTGCTGCAAATAATAAATGGGCATATTTCCCATCTGCAGCTTTACGCTGGAATGTGCTGAACGAAAATTTCATGAAAAAATCGAAGCTGGACGAATTTGCCATTCGTTTGAGTGCTGGTACGGCGGGCAATGACGCCATTTCACGTTACCAGTCGCTGGACCGGTTGAGCTCCTCCACATCAGGTTATTTATTTGGGGGGACACAACCCGTTGCTTTCTATCCTTCCGGGCTTGCCAATGCAGGTTTGAAATGGGAAAAGACAGCCATGTATAATGCAGGTGTCGACCTTTCCTTTTTCAACAGGCGCCTTAACGTGACACTTGAAGTTTATAAGAGCGAAACTTCAGACCTGTTACTGACCGTGCAATTACCTACACAGACAGGTTTCTCTTCAAGGCTAATGAACTTTGGTAAAACATCGAATAAGGGTATTGAGCTTACCGTTAATTATGACGTTATCCGCAAGCCTGATTTCAGTTGGCAAACCAGCTTTACGGCTGCACACGACAAACAAATGGTGGACGAGATTGGCCTGCTAGGAAGGGTGGTGACCAACAACCTTACGTACGGTCCGTCCTACTTCATCAACGGGTACCAGAAAGGATACCCGGTGAATGCCTCTTTTGGTTTTCAGTATGCCGGTGTATGGCATAGCCAGGAGGAGATCGACCAAAATAAAACTGATAAACAATATGTCTCCACTTCCTACCAGCCGGGACGACAGCGTTATATTGACCAAAACCATGATGGTGTGCTGAACGGGGATGACGATATCTATTTAGGCACCAGTGATCCGGATATATACGGTGGATGGCAGAATACTTTTCGCTATAAAAAAGTCTTCCTATCTGTTTTTTTCAACTATTCGTATGGAGGCGTCATATATTATCCTGCAGGAAATTTCCTCGGAAATGCGTCAATCCTCACGACCGGATTGCAATATATGGTAAACAGATGGCAACCGGTGCGGAACCCCGATGGAGAACTGCCCAGGCCAAACGGACAAGACAATATTCCTAACGACCGTTTTCTGTATGATGCTAGCTTTCTGCGGTTGAAAGCAGCATCCATCGGTTATGTTTTCGATCTCACAAAAGTTACCGCTTCAAAGCTGAAGACATTAGCGCTTTCGCTTAATGGCAGCAATCTGCTCCTGTTGAAGCATTATATCGGGTGGGATCCGGAAGTGAATACAAGCGGCACTTCTTCTACGTTGCGCCGGATTGACAACGGATCATACCCTGCCAACAGAACCATCACTTTTACTGCTGAACTTAAATTCTAAACAATTATGAAATCGATAAAATTATATTTACTTGCTGCGCTCGCCATTTTTGCCCTGAGCATCAGCAGTTGCCACAAGTTCCTGGAAGAAAAGCCTGAGAGCTTTTCCTCTGCTGCAAACTTCTACCAGACAGAAGCGCAGGCGCAGGCAGCCGTCAACGGGTGTTACATCAACCTCTACAAAATATACAACAGCGGCCTGATGTGTATAACTGAATACACCACTGACCTCGCCTATCTCAATGCCGGCAGCGCAGATCAGACTTTTGGCATAAATCCGGCCAATCCAGGATTTGGCGCTACTATCTGGACAGCATGTTATAACGGGATTATGATCTGTAATTCCACGATTGCGGGTATTAAAAAAGCGACTGCTATTGCAGAAACAAAAAAACCTGCCCTGATTGGTGAAGCGGCTACCATGCGCGCACTGTATTACTACATCGTCACCAGCACTTTTGGCGATGTCCCTTTCTATACAAGCGATGCCAGTTCCAGCTATGAGGCCATGATCCAGGTAGCAAAGCTGGGCAGGATGCCGGCTGCAGCTACCAGGGACAGCATGATCGCCGACCTGCAAAAATGGGCTCCGGCAATGCCCCAAACAAAAAGCTCATCCATTGCCAATAACAGGGCAGGTGCTGCGGTGGCTTATATGCTTATCGGTAAGATGGCGCTCTGGAACAAAGAATGGGACGTGTGTATCAATGCGATGCAAAAATTGAAAGATATTTATGGACCGCTGTCGCAATATTCATTAACGGATACCTGGTTTCGCAATAAGAACAAGCCAGAATCCATTTTTGAGGTTCAATATTCAGGAATCGTGAAGGTTGGTAATACTGCCACGCAATTAACACCGCCAAAGGCGGCTACGGGCGCAGTGTACGACGGTGTTACCATTCCCGAACTCGGATCTGTCGCCACTACTTTTACGGCAGCCACGCCTACCGATTATTTTATATCTTTATATGACACTACCGACCCCAGAAGAAATACAACACTGGCATATACTTATAATGGCACGTGGTTTAACAGGCCCAAGAGTAACAATTATACAGGCAAACCATGGCCGGGGCCTAAATTCTGGTGCCCTAATATGAGCAATCAACAGGATAATAATAATCAGAAAGTATTCCGCTATGCCGATGCCTTGTTAATGCTCGCCGAAGCTGCCAATGAGAAAGACGACCCCACAACAGCTATGGAAGCTATCAATGAAGTAAAAGCACGTGCCAATGCAAATTTTGTACTTACAAGTTACCCGGGTAAGGATGCTTTTTTAGAGGAAGTAAAAAAAGAATGCGCGAGGGAACTATTCGGAGAATACGGACGCAAGTGGGACCTGGTACGCTGGGGGGATTTCTACACAAGGGTTAAGGCGACCTCTGCAACAGAAGTACAAATTATCCAGGAAAACCTGCACCCTTACCATGAGTACTACCCTATACCACAGGCAGAGGTGGACCGTTCAGGTGGGGTATTAACAAATGATGCTTATAATCACTAAAAAACAAAAAAATTATGAATCGAATCATATTATCCTTCGCTCTTGTTACATTGCTGTTTACCAGTTGTAGCAAAAAAGATGATTTTACATTTAATACGGACCTTGCACTGGATTCAAGATTTATTATTTTAAATGCGCCCGCGGACACTACAAAGATCGTCGTGTACTCGGATGACAATTGGGTCATGGAAAACCCTGACAATGCGTCGTGGATCTCTATTCAAAAAGGATCAGGCAACGGAACGGCATATGCGATTGTTTCGGTAACAGAAAACACCTCTGATTATGCCCGTGCTTCAACCCTTCTTTTTAAAGCAGCCAATAAAACAGATACGCTTAAGCTGGGACAAAGAGGTGTTATCACACCCACCATAGCTATCGATGCAAAAAGCGTGTCGGCTGCTGCTGCGGGAGACGTTATTTCAACTGCCATTAATACGACCCTGTCGTTAAACGCTATGAACGTGGCTTATAGCGAGGATGGAAGCTCGTGGATATCTAGCCTGGCAATCGATAGTAATAATCTAACATTTAATGTAGCAGCGAACACCACTACTGCGGCGCGCAGTACCAAGATCTATCTCAGCTATATTGATATACTGGGAACAACTGCCAAAGATTCCCTTACTGTGAACCAGCCAAACCAATAGGAACCGGAAAAGAAACCGTTCCAGTTTTGATGGCCCTGATTGATGGTGCGGCGGGGGCAAATAATTTTCGTGCATACTAAATGCATCCCGAAAAAATTGCAGAAGAAGAATGGCAGCGCTTTGACTCCTCACTAATCCGAGTCCTATTTAAACGCTGAATAACCAGCAGAGTAAGTAATGACCTTAACATAAGACCCAAATGATATCTATAACTATTAAATAATATTTGTTATGCATGATTCCCAACACACGAGAAATAATAATGAGGACAAACCGGGTTTATCAATCAACCGAAAGGCCTTTTTGAAAAATTCTGCCTTGTCGATGTTTGCTTTAAGTCCAATCAGTAAGTTTAGATTAAAATTTAATGAAACGAACCCTAACCTTACGCATGGGAAAAATGGCGATAATGATAACATGTTGCGCACAATAGAGTACAATATCTTTAATGGAGCTATAGGTTATAAAGGCTTTAACGATACTAAACCTTTCCCGGATGAAAGTGACTATCAATTAGTTAGTGCAGCCCGGAAGCTGGACCAGATACCAAGGCGTATTGTATCGCAACTTCAATTGTATAAACCTGATATTATCAGCTTCTGTGAATCAGCTACTGAAGATACCATTAAAAAAATGGCAAAGTGGCTTAACATGAATTATGCATATTTTCCGAGCTCCAAATATAAGGGGAGTTATCCAGGGACGATTTTGACCCACTGGCCGATTGTGCGTTCCAAAAACAGGCCTTTCGCCGGAAGCCCAGGATCTATAGACCTATTTACAAGACACTGGGGAAAAGCAGAAATACGTTTACCCAATCAAGAACTGATCACAATGCATTCGGCTCATCTGTGGCCATTTACGGCAAACGGAGGTAAGGCTATCAGATTGGCTGAGATAGAAGAACTTCTGAAGTCGATACATTATGACCTGGATCACCACACAAAATCAGTTATTCTACAAGGAGATATGAACCTTACACCTGAGAGCGAGGAATATAAAAAATTACTAGAACGGGGATTAGCATATGCCTTTACGAAGCTTAATAAAGGGGTTAAATCTACAGCAACCTCCAAAGATCCTCATGTGAGAATCGACTATATATTTGCGATTGGTCCAATTGCCAAGAAATTAGCAAAATACAGATCCTTATATGAAGGAGCTTTTCGTATTCATTCAGATGATCCAACATCATGGGCCTTAAGTGATCACATTCCATCCTTATGTGATTTTGAAATCTGACAGCGAAAGATTACTGGTAATAAGGGGCATTATTTAGTTCATCCTACCAGTGAAGATAAAAATTTTGCCTCCGTGCAAAACCGAGGGCTATTCATCTGCTACCTCATTTTAAAATTTAAGTATAAAATAATGCAACCTAAATTATTAATTATAAAAGTATTCCTGGTTTTATTTTTTGGCGTAAGCCTGAATTTGAATGCACAAAACACTTCGGGTATAAAGTTTATAAATGGCAACGATTTAACTGTCCTTGGCAGAAGCAATACTGTACCTCATGACAGCTTCTGCCGGATTGATTCAATATGGTTAGATAAATTACCTAAAAGAGTGGCGGAACTTTCTTCAAATTCTACGGGCATGAGTATTTTGTTTCAAACAGATTCAAAAAGTATCAGCATAAAATGGACGCTTCTAAAGTTTAATACTATATGGAACATGACACCACTTTCGATAAACGGCCTGGATTTGTATGGCTGGAACGGGGAAAAATGGCAATTTGTAGCATCGGCAAGGCCAACATCTATCACTAATAGCGTGACAGTGATAGACCACCTCGACGGGAAGTTACGGTGCTATAGATTTTACCTTCCTTTATATTCCGGGGTAAAAGATATCGAAGTGGGAATCGAAAAAGAAGCTGTGATTAATAAAGCTCCTTCTGAATTTATTCCGAGTAAAAAGGTGGTAATTTATGGATCAAGTATTACACAAGGAACTTCTGCATCCCGCCCCGGCATGGCGTATCCATCTATAGCCGGCAGGGATATGAATATCGAGACTTTTAATATGGGCTTTAGCGGAAGCGGAAAAATGGAGATAGAATTAGCAGACATAATTGCTAAAATGGATGCTGATGTTTATATTCTTGATTGTGTTGCTAATCCTTCACCCAAAGAAATTCATCAAAGGGCAATTCCTTTTATCCGGCGTTTGAGAAGCTTGAAACCAAAGATTCCTATTATTCTTGTCGAAAGTATTTTTAGAGAAAAAGGTAATTGGAGCGAATTAAACGGGAATTATGTGAATAACCAAAATAAAGAATTCAGGGAAGCCTACACCCAGTTGATGGCTGAAAATTTTACTAAACTATATTATGTACCGAGTGAGGCTTTAATCGGCAATGACCACGAGGCCACTATTGACGGAACCCATCTTACTGATTTAGGGTTTACAAGATTAGCAAAACGAATTGAAGAAGAATTAAGAGAGGTGTTCAAAATAGAATCCGCCGATTAATTCAATCTATACAATGGCTATCTTTAATATCACAGGGCCTGAATTGTATGTTGTGAACCACGCGGTGAAATATGAGGCGTCTTTGCAGCACAGGGAAAGGACAATAAAAACCATGCATGAGCTCCCCAGCACAGTTTATGTAGCAGCGGCTTTGAATCGTATCCTCCGACCTGAAAAGCCGGTATCCGCTTTAGGAAGCAGGCTAAAGTTGGTTCATGTTTTTGATGGCAATGGTGCTCATGAATGTAATTATTATTCCCGCTCCGAAAAGGGCGATAATAACTGGAAGGCGACTTTTCATACTTTATATAAAGCAGGTTATAACAGACCGCTTATGTTTGAGTTTCAGTATAAAGATATTTGGCGATTTAAAGCCGTGTTATAATTTTTTATTACCGGATATTTAAGTAAATCAAATCACACTCTAAATTCTCAATCTGCTTCTCATGATTAAAAAATCAGTACTTTTTTTCTTTTCTGCCTTTTTTTTGCTGCAGACAACATATTCGCAGGCAGGACTTAATTATAAATGGTGGGATCCATCTGAAAGCTCTTTTCCAGTCATCGAAGGCCAGGGCTGGCATGACGAGCTAGCCAGTCCATATGACAGGTTTCCGGCCCGGGCAAAAAACGACGTCCGTAATGCTGTTTGGAATCTTTCTGAGGAATCGGCCGGATTGGTAATCCGTTTCCGTTCGAATACTTCTGACATCATCATAAAATATGCAGTAGAAAGAAAATTAGATATGCCGCATATGCCTTCTACCGGTGTAAGTGGCGTAGACCTTTATGCATTTGACAAGAATGGAAAGTGGGAATGGGCTGGCGGAAAATACCATTTCGGTGACACAATTGAATATCATTTTTCATCCCTAAAGCCTGGAGAACGATCTTATTATGTGTACCTGCCTTTGTATAATAAGGTAAAATGGATGAAAATTGGAGTACCTGAAAGCGCGTCAATAACTCCTTTGCGAATAAGAACCGAAAGTCCGATAGTGATCTATGGTACTTCCATCACACAAGGGGGTGTAGCATCAAGGCCGGGATTGGCATGGCCTGCAATTTTAAGCCGGAAACTAAATATACCAATCATTAATCTTGGGTTTTCAGGGAATGGAAAATTGGAAAGGCCAGTAACCAGCTTGCTAACAGAGCTGAATGCAAAAATTTATGTTTTAGATGGCCTGGGGAATATGACAGGTTTTCCAAAGGATACTATCATTGAACGTTTGAAAACGACTGTGAAAACATTACGCCAAGCAAAACCAAATGCTCCTATACTCATCACGGAAGATCCACATCCCAGTATTAAATCACTGGATTTAAGGGTAGACAGCATTTATGAACATATAAATAAAATAGAAGAATCAGTATTTTCAGCATTAAAAGCTTCAGGAATGAAACGAATATATTTTTTGAAATCGGATAACATCGGACTTGATACTGAAAGCACCGCCGAGGGTCTTCACCCCAATGATTATGGTATGATTTTATATGCGAACGCGTATGCAGAAATGATCCGGAAAATACTTCATGAGTCCAGAATGGCCAATTAGGGAAAAGATTTGAAATGACTTACAGTGGAACCTCTTGTTCGGCGAAATTGCTCTATTACCGATTTAACAAATGAGAATGACCGGGCGGCGATGCGCACTAGCTCACTGATATGGCTTTTTAAAAAGAGATTCACGTGCAGCCTGGTTGTTTAAAAAAATAGCCGGTTGCCTCTATCCAACCAACCATTATTTTACTATGCATGCCGGCACAATCAGTTGAACTTTGTAATAAGAAAAGACGGGAAGAGCCTCACCCCGACCCTCTCCCAGTAAGAGGGAGAAATCCAGCTGCAATTTCTATATCCTGGAAAAATTAATTCATTCTTAAACAACCTGCATCCCCTCCGTGCATTAGAATCGGCACGCCGGAACAGGTTAATTTTAGCGGAAAAATAAAAATGAATTTCCTGCTTTGTATAGGGAAAAATAAACCGGCTAAGGGCAGGCTATTTGCAATGACGCAAAAAAGGCGAAAACACCCTAAAAAATGAACAAATGTTTCAAGAGATTTGATTTTTTTATGTTATGATCCTGTTGATTTGAGACGGCAAAGACCTGTGCAGATTTTCGGGGCCGGTTGTTTTTTATTTAAGCCAAAGAGATCATCATACCATAGTAATTTGAAAAAGAGCCTAGCGCTACGGTGTTTTTGCAGGGTTTTGAAGTCAATCTTTCTGAAAACAAAAAAAAAGCCGATGTTATGCAACTAGCTCCTTATGATATTGAATGCCTCCATGCAGCACGCAATATGATCATGGAAAACCCTGAGCATCACTATACCATACAGCAGATTGCGAAAGCCTGCACCCTCAGTCCTACCAAATTGAAAAAGGGTTTTAAGATCGTTTTTGGGACCGGGCTTTTTGAGTACTTTGAAACCGCCCGGCTCGAGAAGTCGAAAGAGATGATGGCCGCTGACCCGTATCAATCCTTAAAGCAGATCAGTAAGGCCATAGGCTACAAACATCAAAATGGCTTTAACAGGGCCTTTAAAAAAAGATATGGCATTACACCAGGAACCTGGAGGAAGCGCCTTAACATTGTTCTTATATTTTCCGGACAGCTTTTCCCGTTTTTTGCAAATCTGACGGAATTCATGATGACCTAATACCGGTTTAATAAGATAAACCACGATTAAAGCACCGCTGATCGAAGACCTCATATATTCGGTTGTATAAGGCGCGCCGGGTACATTCGCCCTTTCATGGCCGCTACTAAAATGCCATGATGTGCGGTTTTACTTAGCTCAACAAAAGAACTGACCGACAATGTAATACAAATACTACTTTTGTAGTTCTCATAAGCAGTTAGTTTTGGTAAAGTGCTCCTGTTCTCTACGGGAGCACTCTATTTTTTTGACCATTTCATTTTCATGCCTGCAATTAGGTGCCGTAACTAGACACCTTCTGCTCCGAGGATAGTGGCGGTTGTGGTGAAATCGTGTCCGATTGGATAGATAATATGTCCAATCGGATAAATGATAAGTCCAATCGGATAAATTTTTACTTCTACTTTGCGGATGCGGGCTCTTCGACAGCCCTTCGACCCTTCGACAGGCTCAGGATGACAGGCCCTTCGATCCTTCGACAGGCTCAGGGTGACAAATTAAATGTAATGGAAAAAGTGATCTCTTTTGTGAACAATCTACATCCATTATCCGGTTCATTGGAAGCCGAACTGAGGAATGCTTTTCGTTTTACGAGGAAAAAGAAAAATGATTTCCTTCTCTACGAGGGGGAAGTATGCCGTTATGCATGGTATCTGCAAAAGGGGTTGGTACGATGTTATTATGACCGCGATGAACATGAAGTAACGACCTGGTTTATGGAAGAAGATCATGTGATCGTACTGTTTGAAAGCCTCTTCAGGCAAAAGAAAA
>Ga0157369_10005874_pt1 | contig 14258 bp, 13 predicted proteins | sample C25metaG_FD_113461 | JGI IMG/M metagenome (GOLD analysis project Ga0157369, IMG submission 113461) | Corn rhizosphere microbial communities from Kellogg Biological Station, Michigan, USA - C2-5 metaG | ecosystem: Host-associated > Plants > Roots > Rhizosphere > Soil | place: USA: Michigan...
AAATAGTTTTTTTTATTCCCAACTCAGACCTACTGCAATTTTTGGAGATTACAATAATTACTGGACTTCACAAAATAATACAGCCACTTACGTTACGGCTCAGGATACCAATAACTTATTGGGTCTTACAGTCGGAGGTACTACTTATTCTACAGGTGTGAATAATGCAAGATTAACTGCGAATGGGATTAGTTTTGTAAATGAGAGCTATAAAGCTTTCCCTACATCTTTTAATACTCTCAATACAAGTCAGAATTTCCTTATTGGAATACCGAGATATGTGAATGGAGTGTTGCAAAATCAAACCAATACTCCTTCGCTTAGCTGTGATATTTCATTAGGATATTATTTAAGAGACGGAACCAATGGTTTGGATCTGAGTACGGCAGTTTTCAATATTCCAAAACAGGATTTGACATTTTATGTCAATGTATTAGCAGATATTAATCCAAATTGTATCAATGATGATATTCCTGATATCATTGTAACTCAGGTTGGTGAGCCAAGTACAACTTTTGATGTTTTTAAATTTACCGATGCTTCAGGAAACACCATCGGAGTGCAAAAAGATGTTAATTTTTCTACTGTATCACCTTCGGGGAAGGCGCTTTGGAGCTTTTACTATGCAGGTAGTTGCCCGCACGGTTACAACACGGGAAGCGGATTTTCCGGAACTACAAGAGATATTCGTGTATTGACTTTTAAATTGAGTGATTTTGGGATTACAACATCTAATTATACCAGCGCTGTAAAGTTTGTTCAGGTTTTGTCTGGCGATAGTGATGTGGCATTTTCTGCTTACAGTACCAACTCTCTTTCTCTTTACTGCCTGGAAAATGGCATAACTTCCGGGACATCGCTAGATACAAAAGCAGGTATTACTTCTCTCGGTCGTGCAGGCTCTTCTACTTCAAGTGATAATTGGCCAATGGTAAGAAAAGGCGGATATCTGGCATTGGAGTCTAATAAAAAACCATTTGTTATCACCCGAACCTCCACAGCCAATCTGGCAAATATTACAAACCCTGTAGAAGGAATGATGGTTTATGACACTACGGAAAATTGCCTGAAAGTTTATGTGAATTCCACAAATGGTTGGAAATGTTATAATAAAAAAACCTGTCCATAATGAAAAAAATATTTTTAGTTTTAATAGTTTTAACATTTAAATCAAGTTTATTAGCTCAGGTAATTTTTGGAGATGCAGTAGGAACGGCCTCGGATAAAACGTCTGTTTTGATGGAGTTTGCAAATTCTGGAGATAGAGGACTGATACTTCCTTATATAACAGATAAGTCTGCCATTACAACACCGGGAAGCATTATTCTGGATGCGAGTACATCTACTGCTGCGAAAGTAAAATATTACACAGGAACAGTCTGGGTAGATTTAAGTGTCCAGCCAAGTAATGTATCATCTTATCTTGGAATACAACCTGTTGCAAAAGAAAATTCAAGTGCCAAAGTTATTATTGGAAGCAATACTTCCGCAGCTGATGGCATCTTAGTTTTGGAATCTGCTACAAAAGCGATGGTTTTACCAATTACATCATCTTATCAGAATATTATAAATCCCGCTCCCGGAACAATGACGTTAATTAATAACGGCGGTATAAAAACCTTGGCTGTTTATAATGGTGAACAGTGGAGTTTCTGGGGTTTTTAATTTAGTGTTAATTATGTCCTAGTATATTAATCAGATCTTCACCAGGTCTGATTTTTTTGTTTTAATTTTTTATTTATTAAAAAAAATACTCCTTTTGGTGTATTGTGATCTTGGATTGTCTGAAGTAACTTTGATTAAAATAAATAGCAACGTTATGAAAGCATCTATTACTTTGTTCGTTTTTATAGTTTTTACAAGTTTTTTTTCTGCACAAGTCGAGAAATTTATTATTGCTGATAATACATATTACGGCACAAAAGCTATCCCGGCAGAAATAGCCGGAAAATATTTTTACGAAAAAAATAAAGAGCCAATAGTAGAAATCAATATTGACGGAACGGGTTATTTTCAGGTTCACGATGTGAAAGCTTATCCTGTAGAATATTGGATAGAAACTGATGCGGCGGGAAATATCCAACAACGGAAAAGTGAGACCAATAACAATTATCAGGTGGTTCTTATTCTAAAATACGGAAGCAACGGAGAAAGTGGCTGGAAAGGTGCAAACGCCGGAAAATATGACAGAATAGATGTTACAATGGCTTTCGATCAAGGTTATGCGATTGTAATGGGGGAACGTTTCCGAAAATTATGAGAGTCACCGAAAACTACTAACTATTATATATGAGTCCGTCTTTTTAAGGCGGATTTTTTTGATTAATTCTTGATTTTATTCTGATAACTAATTCTTTCGGCAAATCTCATAGCCCTGATGGTAACGGCATCCTTTTTTATTTTTGGACTCTACACTGTATTTGGAATGGAAAATCCTGTAAAAAATAAAAAAGATATAGTGGACAGCAGGTTCCCGGCTCCTGAAAATCTGCACAAAAACACGTAACTTTGCAATATGAATCAGGACACAATCTGTGCATTAGCAACGGCAAACGGAATAGGAGCTATCGGAATTATCAGAATTTCCGGAGAAAAATCTTTTGAGATAGTGAACAAAATTTTTGAGGGTAAAAATCTTGAAAAAGCGGATTCGCATACTGTTCATTATGGTTTTATCAAAGATGAGGACGTGGTGATAGATGAAGTTATGATCTCGGTTTTCCAGGCTCCGAAAACATTTACGACGGAAAATTCTGTGGAAATTTCTTTTCACGGTTCGCCTTATATTGCTAAAAAAATTCTGGAAGTTCTGATTAAAAACGGAGCAAGAATGGCGAAAGCAGGAGAATTCACGATGCGTGCTTTTATGAACGGAAGGATTGATCTTTCTCAAGCTGAATCTATTGCCGACCTGATTGCGTCAGATAACGAAGCATCCAGAAAAGTAGCTCTGAATCAATTAAAAGGAGGGATTTCACAAGAGATCTCGATTCTTAGAAATGATCTTTTGAATTTCACATCATTGATAGAACTGGAATTGGATTTTGCTGAAGAGGATGTGGAATTTGCTGACAGAACGGCTTTGAATCAACTACTTAATAAGATTGAAGTTAAGTTGAATTCCTTGATTGAAAGTTTCCAATACGGAAATGCGATCAAAAACGGAACTGCAGTTGCGATCATTGGGAAACCAAACGCCGGAAAATCGACCTTGCTCAATGCTCTGCTGAAAGAAGAAAGAGCAATCGTGAGTAATGTTGCAGGAACAACGAGAGATACAATCGAGGAAATTCTGCACATTAAAGGCAATGCTTTCCGGCTAATTGATACTGCAGGATTACGTGATACTGTTGACGAAATAGAAGCTATCGGCGTAAAAAAAGCTAAAGAAAAAGTGGATTCTGCGGATATCTTGGTTTACCTTGCCGATGCAGCTACAGAAGATTTTTCCGAAGATCTTGAAATATTAAAGCCATTATTGAGAGAAGATCTTAAACTAATCATCTGTGCGACAAAAATAGATGAAGTTTTGCCTACTAAATATGATTTGATTGAATCGGTTTTCCGAAAAGAAATAGCGTCTGATTTTGATTTTATTAAAATTTCTGCGGTTGAGAATCAAAATATTCAAGACCTTAAAAATGAGTTATCATCTTTTGTAGAACATTTGAAATCTGAAGAAAATAATGTGATTATCACAAACCAACGTCATTTCGAAGCTTTGAAAAAATCTCTTGATTCTGTGGAAAGAGTGGAAGAGGCTGTGACGTCCCAGATTACTACGGAACTTTTGGCATATGAACTCAGAAATGCCTTAGAATATCTTGGAGAAATATCTGGTGAATTTAGTAATGATGAGGTTTTGGGGAATATTTTTAGTAAGTTTTGTATCGGGAAATAAATTAGCTTTTCTTTGATTTATTTTTCTTTCTTTTAGTTGACTATCAGATATTTATGTAATTTTTACTTTCTCTTTTTAGTGTTTATTTATATATTTGTACACCTGGTGTACACCTTGAGCTACTAAGATTAGCCCCAAGGTGTACAAATGTACACCTCAAATAAAATGTATGAATATCACTTTAAAACAAAAAAATTTAGCTGATGGAAGGATTAGTCTTTTCATTGAGTATTACAAAGGTTCTTCAACTAATGTACAAGGAAAAAGAATTCATTTACGAGATTTCGAGTACTTGAAACTGTATTTGCACCCCGATCCTAAAACGCCCAAAGAAAAAAAAGAGAATAAAGAAACTATGACTCTCGCCGAAAGTATTTTGGCAATCAAAAAAGCTGAATATGTCCAAGGACGTTACGACTTAAAAGATACGGTGAAAAGTAAAAGAACTTTTTTAACATATTTTGAAGAATTGACGGATGAAAAACGATTGCAAGATTCTTCTAATAATTACGGCAACTGGTATTCTACTTTGCAACATCTAAAAAAAATCATTTCAAAAAATATGACTTTCGATGAAATTGATGAAAAGTTCGTCAAAAAAGTTCATCGATATTTTGAAAAGGATGCTCTCACTAGAAGTGAAATTCCACTTTCTCAGAATTCAAAATATTCATATTTCAATAAATTTAAAGCTGCACTTCGAAATGCTTTCGATAATGGATATTTGACAATAAATTACGCAGCAAAAATAAAATCATTTGAGCAGGCTGAAAGCCAAAGAGAATATCTGATTTTTGATGAATTACAGCGTTTAGCAAAAGCAGAATGTAAATATCCGGTTTTGAAAAAAGCTTTTCTTTTTTCGTGTTTATCAGGATTACGTTGGTCTGATATTAATTCTTTGATTTGGAAAGAAGTTCGTGATGAAGGTGATGTTTCTAGAGTCAATTTCCGACAAGAAAAAACAGAGGGTGTAGAATATCTTTATATTTCAAAACAAGCCAGAGAATTGTTGGGCGAAAGACAAGATCCCCAAGAAAGAGTTTTCAAAGGCTTAAAATATGGAATGACCTACAATACTGAAATTATCCGTTGGTGCAATCGTGCAGCGGTTCCGAAACATATTACTTTTCATTCAGCTCGACATACAAATGCTGTCTTACTTCTGGAAAATGGTGCAGATATTTACACCGTTTCCAAAAGATTGGGACATCGAGAATTGAGAACTACACAGATTTATGCTAAAATCGTGGATAGCAAAATGAAAGAAGCTGCTGAGATTATCCCGGAATTGAATATCGAACTGTAAAAAATATATTTTTAGGTAGAGTAATATTTAGTTAGTAAAATTGTACTGAATCTATTTTAATCCAAATTATTCTTTTTTTAGACTTTTGACATTCCAGATTAATCCACATCATTCTTATTTCGTCTTTAAGTGTTTGACTCTATTGTTTTTATGGTTTTCTATGGTGATTTTTGCTTCATTAAATTTGTTAAACGAAAGAAATGGAAAATAACGAAATCATTCTGCACAAACTCAACCGAATTGAAAGACATATTTTCTGTTTAAAGGAAATTCTGAATGTCGAAGAACTTTCAGATTACACCGGATTTAAAAAATCCTACATCTACAAATTAGTTCATTCCAACAGTATTCCTTTTTCTAAACCCAACGGAAAAGTTCTATTTTTTGAACGCAAAAAAATTGACGAATGGTTGTTGAAAAACAACCATAAATCAAATGATGAAATTCAACAAGAAGCCATAGAATTTTCTTTGCGTAAAAATAAAACCTGAAGGGCAAAAATATTCTGACCGTACATACTAACCTCATTCGAGGATTTTAGGTAGAAAGTGAATGATGTGTTACCTTTTGGAACTACGCTGCAGGATCATAATATTGGTTATTGAAGGAGCTTTAAGTACCATATGTTTTTATCCAGTCTTGTGAACTTGACAGTACTCTATTCAAACCAATTATTGCAAGATATTAATAATACAATACAGGTTATCAAAAATTTACAATAAGGTATTTTTCTTAAGAGGTAATAATTTTTTTTAATAAAGTGAGAAAAAATATCGTCGGAATAAAAATAATTTGAGTAAGAAAAATTCAGTGAAAGATGCGAATATGGTTGACAGCGTTATGATCTACAAGCGAGAGACGGAAGATTGCATATCCTTGATAAAATTAAACGAAACGATTTCTGCACCAAGAGAAGACGTGAAACCTTACGCTCCGAAAATGGTAATGCTAGAGATTTCTAAAGATTTCATTGGAGCTGTAATCGGACCTGGTGGAAAAATCATTCAACGATGTAGAAAGATACGGATACGGTTATCGCTATCGAAGAAGTTGGAGAGATTGGAAGAATAGAGATTTCTGGTGTTAGCAGAGAGATCATCAACGAGGCTATTGCGAAGATCAACGAGATCACTTTTGTACCAACTGTAGGTGAGATTTACCAAGGTAGAGTCGTGAAAGTAATGGACTTCGGAGCGTTCGGAGCGATTGCTAAGGGAATTGAAGGACTACTTCACATCTCTGAGATTGAGTGGGCGCGTCTTGATAAAGTACACAACGAAGGTGACCAGGTCGAGGTGAAATTTATGGGTTATGACGATCGTAAAAAAATGAAGCTTTCAAGAAAAGTTTTTTGCCAAGATCAGAAAGACCGGCTCCTAAACCAAGAAACGAGGAAAATGTAAACCCAGAAGGTAGAGACCAATCAGGTGAACACAAACCTTTGAACGAAGATTAAGATTAAGTCTTAAATATATTAAATTCCTCGAATTTTCGGGGGATTTTTTTATTTACATTTTTGTCACATTTTCTATATCTTTATCAAAAAAGTATGAAAAAAATTGCACTAAGTTGTATTACAATAGCATTGATATCCTGTCAACAGAAAAATAAGGATGTTAAGCAGGTAGAAAAAAAGGAACCAACAGAAGTCACGACGTCAAAAAATTCTGATATAAATGATTTCGGGAAACAAGTAAAAGGACATTATAGCAAGGAACAAGATTCCTGGATCAGCGAAGATCCTTTCTATGACTCGGCCAGTTTTGATGGCGTCGATTATGCCAGTATTTATCGTTTAACAGACAATGAGGATGAACCGCATTTGGGTTTGATTGATAAGCAAGGAAAAATTGTGGTGTCTACCAAATATTCAGGATTGTCCATCGGCTTTGTCAATGGTTTTTGTGAAGTATCATTGGATAAAAAAGGAATGGTAGATGATAAGGGGAAGGAGATTTTGCCACCTGTTTATGATTGGATAGATTTTGCAAAAGACAACCTGTTCATCATTAATAAAGACGGGAAAAACGGCTTTGCCGATGCTACAGGAAAAGTATTAGTGCAGCCGAAATATCAAGGTGCCACTTATGCGGGAGACGGTCTGTTTTTTTATATGAAAGAGCCGCAAAGATGGGGTTTGAAAAACTTTAAAGAAGAAGTTATTGTACAACCCGAATTTACATCTACCTCAGAATTTATAAACGGAAAAGTAGTTTTACAAAAAGATGGAGGAGAAGAATATATCGTTTACAGCAGTGGCAAAGTTGTCAAAAAATAATTTCGTTTCCATTTGATTTAAAACTAAAATAAATGATAAAAAGTATGAGAAAAATCTTTCAGACAGCAGTTTTGTCAATTTTTATAAGTTGCAATTTTTCAGAAAAAATATCAACTGAAGTCAAAGTGCCAAATGAAACGCTGATTGTTTCCAGCAAAGGAAAGTTGTTTAATTTTAATCTGGAGACCAAAAAACTTGTATGGCAATATATCTCCAAATTAGATACCTTAAACAATCGCAACCGTTTCACCTATGATGCAGAAAATATCTATATGCCTTTTGAAAGCGGAAGACTGATCGGTGCAAATATTAATTCCGGGAAGATTATCTGGAACCATAATTTCGTAAATCCTTCGTATTTGGCTACAGATAATACAAATTCTGATGATGAGAATAGTGTAAAGGGAAATTCAGATGAATATTTGGGCCCGATTTTTATGTCCAGACCATTGGTTTCTGACAACAAATTGAACATTGCTTCTGCAGGAAGACCTGAGACTTTTAAATCTGAATTTTTTGTGGTCAATACAAAAGACGGCAAAGTGATACGTACCAACAAAAATTCTACAAACTACAATTATTATCAGCCGGTAGAAAACAAGGGAAATATTTACGTCAACTCGGCAGTATTTCTGGATTTACATTATCAGTCGGGATCTGATCGAAATGGTATTAATGAGAATGCGGCATTTGAAAATACAATTTATACTCAGATGCAGGCTTCCAAAAACCGTTTGTTTGTGGGTGATGAATATGGCAAATTTTATGCTACTGAAATCAATGAAGATGGATTTGTAAATGCAGGAAACAATTCCGGTCCAAGCAGCAATTACGTTACAAACAAAGGTTTTTTTGAATGGACGTATCAGTCTGAAAAATATCCGGGTCTGGGAGATGACCAAACAGCTTTGGTTGATGATCTTCTAATTGTTTGTAAGAAATCCGAAGACGAAAGTAAAATGGCACTCATTGCTATTGACTCCAAATCTGGGAAGGAGAATTGGATTTTTCATCCAGAAAACATTATAAAAAATTGGCAGGTTGTGAATCAGAAAGAAATTACGGTTTACACCAAAAATAAAATATTTGTCTTGGATCTGAAAGGCAAAATTAAATTGGAAATCCCTATCGACAATTCTTTTTATCCTGTTTCCAATATTGAAATTAATTCAAAAAATGAGCTTTTATACATTTCAGGAAAAGGAATTATTACGATTGACAGAAAAACAAAACAGACAAAACTATTTGTTGCCCATACATTTTATCCAAGTTCGATCCCTTTAAATCAAATTAAATATTTTCAAAAATAAAATGCTTCTGCTTTTCGCGACAATAGCAGGAGCACCTTACGAATACACAACCGTTAGAATCGATTATCAGAATACCAATATTCCATCATACAGTTTGCTCGTGCCGTCATTCATTTTGTCTCATAAATTTGACAGTGGTGAAACGAAAAAATTAGCCTATACAAGAAGAGTTGAAAGACCTGAATATGCTGAATTGAATCCATTCTTAAATTTCAACGATTCTCATAATATCACAACAGGAAATCCTGCATTGAAGCCGGAAATAGGGGATAAACTGGAATTATGTTACAATAAGAATTTTGAAAATGGCGCTAATCTTTCATTCACCCTTACAAAAAGGATCAACAGTCAAGATCTGAAACAAAATCACTACTTTTTAACTAACTTATACGGTAAGCGGGAAAGATTATACGAATGTTTCAGTAACCAGAAGAGAGAACATAGGCAAGGAATATAATTCTGGTGGAATATTGTCAGGTTCTGTTCCTTTTTTTAATAATAAATTAAATCTTCGAGGTAATATGATGGTTTTCCCCCATATATCGTCAGTGATTATTTTGAGAACGTTTATATGGGAATGCTTTACCGCCTGAATTTAAATCTGAATTACTTGTTTCCAAAAGATTTTATCGTAGAAGCATTTGGGAATTATAATTCTTCTGCAAAAAATATTCAGGGTAAAAATCCACAGTCAATCACTTACAGTATTGCTGCGAGAAAACATTTCTGGAATAAAAAAGCAAGTATTGGAATTACAACAACCAATTCTTTCAATAAGTATATAAAACAAACGAGAACCGTTGAAACCAACGATTACAGTTCATATTACGTGCGTTATTTACCACTCCGTTCTTTCGGGATCAGCTTCAGTTATAAATTCGGAAAAGATTTTAAAAAGGAAAAAGATATAAATAATGATTATCTGAATGAAGCTGCGCAAGGCAGTTAATTTCATTTTCTAAAAATTCGCTTACGTGATCTTTACTCTTAAATATTAATTAAGGTTGAGATGTGAAATTTGATGCAAAGAGATTCTTGTTTAATTATTAAAAAAAAGAATAGATTAAGAAATTTCACGACTGTCAAAAATTTTAAAAAAAATAATGATTTATAGGTTGGCAAATTTCATTGATATCCAAAAAGTGAGAACTACTTTATTACCTTCCCGTTGATCTTTATGCTTTTCCAACCATCATCTAAACCTTGTCCTTTAATATATGTTACTGTATGTGTCTGACCTTTCATATTATCTTGGTGGATCATATCAAAAGAAAAAGTCATCCTTTTATCAGTCTTTTCAATGACAGTTACTTTATAATCGTTGGTGCTTTGGTCATTAAGAGTAAAGAAACTATCGCCAACTTTGCTATTAAACTTTGCGCGAGTGTATTCTCTTCCGGTTAATTCCGGCCATGATTCCTTTAACTGATTATTCTCATCGATTCGAAGATACGTTGTTGAAACAGCATCACCGCCAATCAAGGAGTAGAATTTATAATACAATTTACCATCTATTCTCATGGTGTCCTGTATCTCGGTATAATTTTGTGCATCCATCTTCCAATAGTTTCCGATTTGCATCGGTAAGAAAGATTCAGAAAAGTTATTTTCAATATTTTTTGGATTTTGCATCTTACAAGCAACAAAAAGGAATGGCAGGATAAGCAATTGCAGAATGTTTTTTTTCATAAATTTTGGTTGTAAAGATTAAATTCTATATTATGACTTAGGATTTGGAATATTGTGCCATAACAGCTATACATTAAACCTACAATAATATTCCGTCTACTTGCAAATTTAGAAAACGAAATCAACTAATAATTGGTTACTATTAACCATTTTAAAAAAGAATATATCAATGTAGATTTGATAATTCATATTTAATTAATATCAGTTCTAAATACTGAAAAGATTATTTTGAACAAAGTATAATCGATCTATATATTTAAAAATTTGAATATCAACTTTAAAAAAATGCAACGACAAAAATCAATAAATTATTTAGGATTTTTATTTTTATTTATTTCTTCAATTTCCTACGGTCAACAAACTGAATTACAGTTTACGAAGATCTTAGATTCTACCTACGATAAGAATCAGGATGCGATTGGGATCATGATTCACGTAGAAGCACCTGATAAAAATATCTCCTGGACTTACGCAGTTGGTACTGGAGATAAATACTGGAAGGGAAAAATTGATAAAGACCAGCCTGTTCTAATTGCAAGCAATACCAAAACCTATCTTTCTGCCACGATCTTGAAATTGGTAGAAAATAAAAAACTGCAATTAAATCAGCCAATTACTAATGTCATAACTGAAAAAACTAAAAAGTTATTGTTGAAAAGTGGTTACAACCTTGATAAAATAACAGTTAGAAATTTACTTTCTCATACCTCCGGCATAACAGACTATGTTACTGACTCATATTTTATTTATGTTGGTGAAAATCCTGGTCATAAATGGACGAGAGACGAACAGATTGAACTTGCGATGACAATTGCAAAGCCTCTGGAGCCGGGAAAAACTTTCGCTTATGGTGATATCAATTATCTTCTGCTATCTGAAATTATAGAAAAAGAGACTGGTAAATCATTCTATACTGCGATCCGTGATCTATTAAATTTCAAAAAACTCAATTTAAATGCAACTTGGTTTGTCGATTTAGAGAAAAAACCAACAAACGTTTTATCATTAGCGCACCAGTATTCCAGCACTTACGATTGGGATTCTTTTAAACTTAATCCTTCCTGGGATCTATATGGAGGCGGTGGATTGGCTTCTTCGACCAAAGATCTAGCATTGTTTTTTCAGAATCTGTTCGAAGGTAAAATAATAAAAGACAAAACTATCTTATCTCAAATATACACCTATACAAATCCTCGAGAAGCGAATAATAATTACTGTTTGGGACTTTATAACTTTCCATCATTTTATGGAAACAAAGGCTATTATCACGGGGGTTGGTGGGGAACAGACGTGATGTATCTGCCGGAATTAAATACCACCATTTCTGTATTTACTTTATTAAAAGAAAAACGTGATCTAAATCCAGAAATTAGTCACCAGATAATAAACATCTTAAAACAAAAGTAGATTAACAATTCCAAATCTAAACAGCTGGCAAATATTTGTGAAAGACTTATCTTCAAAATCATAACTGCTAATTCGGATTGAAATTTCTTTTCAACAATGTCAGATGATTGTTTAATGTCATAGTTACATAAATATTTTAGCAATTGTATACCCCATTTTAAATATAGTTACAGAAATTGATACATATTTGGTTACTATTAACCATTTTGTAATTGAATGTCAAGATGTACATTTGATACTTACAAAACCCTATCAAACAATGGAGTTATATCTCTCTGAATCTCTAAAAAGTGTGAAACAAAAATTTTTGCCTTTAACACTTTTGCTGATTGCATTTTTAAATCTGACAGCTCAAAACAAACAAAAAGACCTGGATCAATATTTTTCGGCTTTAGCTGAAAATAAACAATTTAATGGCAATGTTTTAATTGCAGAAAATGGAAAAGTATTGTACCAGAAATCCTTTGGTTATGCTGATTTTACAACAAAACGAAAAAATACATCTGAGTCTTCTTTTCCGGTTGCCTCAATTACAAAAACTTTCACTTCAACTGCCATTTTACAATTAGTTGAAAAAGGAAAATTAAAATTACAAGACCCTGCTGCAAGGTATTTGCCCGATTTTCCTTTTAAAGAGATTACTATAAGACAATTGTTGTCCCATACAGCGGGTTTACCTATCTATGATTCTTTATTTTTCCCAATCGTAGCGAAACATCCTGATGCTGTTTTCAACAATAAGGACCTTATCCCTACGATGATCTCACAGAGATCACCATTGATCTTTAAATCAGGAGACGATTTTTCATATAATAATGTGAATTACAATATACTGGCACTGATCATCGAGAAAATTTCAGGCTTATCATATGGCGCATACTTAGAGAAAAATATTTTCATTCCTGCAGGAATGAAAGATACATCGCTGTCCAAATTTTTCGACAGGGTGGATAAAAATCTTTCTAGAAGGTATGTTTTCAAATATCCATATTCAGATGAAATGCAAAGGGCAGAGACTGTTGAAGAATTTAAAATGGCTGAGCATTTCGATTTTCAGGGACACGGCGATCTGATCAGTACTTGTGAAGACTTATTGAAGTATGATGCGGCTTTATCTAATGGCAAACTGCTAAAAGCATCCACTCTAAAACAAGCCTATACGCCAGTTTTGCTGAGTAATGGAAATGATAATGTTCAGAGATACGGTCTTGGATGGATTACGAGAAAAGATACTTCATTAGGCGAAATCGTAAAGCACGATGGCGGTCTGCCTGGTGGTCGTACGATGTTGATGAGGAATCTTACAAAACACCAAACGATCATTCTTTTTGACAATACAGCGGATAATGTAGTTCCTATTGCTGATGATGCGCTAATTATTTTGAACGGTGGAAAAGTAGATAAACCCAAGAAAAGTTTAGCAAAAGTTTATGGAATTGCTTTGGCAGAAAAAGGGATTGAAGCTGGTGAAAAGACCTTGCGAGAAATCCAGAAAGATTCTTTGAACTACTATATCAGTGAAGGAGAAATCAATTCATTGGGATATGCATTAATGTTTAATAACAAAGAAAGCGAGGCGGAAAATGCATTTAAGCAGAACACCATTCTTTTTCCAGAAAGCTGGAATACTTATGACAGTTACGGAGAAATACTTCTGAAGCACGGCAAAAAACAGGATGCGATCAAAATGTACCAAAGATCTATTGAACTCAATCCTGCCAATGAAAATGGTAAGAAAGTCTTGAAAGAAATTAATGGCTGATCAAATAAGTCTCTTGCCAATCTAATTAATATTTTATCTCTATTCTGAGTACTTGGAAAACATTTCTGAAAGTTTTCAACTAAAGCAACACTTTTTTTATACATATGCGTAAATTAATGATATTCCCATTCTTAATATTTCCATTTTTGATAACCGCGCAGAGAGAGTCTCTGGAAATTGCTGACAGTGTCAAAATTTATCTGGACAAAAGCTTAGGTATAATTGAAAGTACTTCACATAATAGCGATAATATTAATTGGAATCAATTGCGTGAAGACTTGTATTATAAAGCCAGGGAATCAAAAACCTTGGAGGATCTGCTTCCTTTGTATCCGTATATTTTTGAGCAAATTGACGATCATCAAGGTACATTAATACACAAAAACATTTCATATGGCCGTAAGAAAAAGAGTGCAATAAAGGTAAACGCTACTTTGAAAAATGCCATAGAAAAATATACCAAAGTACGGTCACAAAAGATGGGAGAAGAAATAGGCTATATTTTAATTCCAGGAAATGATGATCTTGACTCTAAACAAACAGACAGAATTATTAGTGAAATAAAAAATGCTGTCGGTCGTATAAACGGCCCTGAACTGAAA
>Ga0157369_10005876_pt1 | contig 14258 bp, 6 predicted proteins | sample C25metaG_FD_113461 | JGI IMG/M metagenome (GOLD analysis project Ga0157369, IMG submission 113461) | Corn rhizosphere microbial communities from Kellogg Biological Station, Michigan, USA - C2-5 metaG | ecosystem: Host-associated > Plants > Roots > Rhizosphere > Soil | place: USA: Michigan...
GCCAACGGCGGCGATGCCATGGCCTCGATGACGCTCGGCGGCGCGAACATCAACGCGACGGCGATCGCGGTCGGCGGCAGCTACGCTTCGGCCGAGGCGTACAACGAGTCGGCGCTGTACCAGACGGTCCAATCGTACGGTCACAAGACGGTCGTCACGACCAACACGACCACCGGCGGCGGCACAACGACGACGACGGCCTATATCGGCGGCGACGCGACCGCGCTGATCACCAACACCGGCGACATCAACGTCGGCGCCATTGCACAGGCGACGAGCACCGGAAGCGAAGCCGAGGCTTACGCCTATGTCTCGAACGCTGTGCTCGGCTACGCGGAAGCCAACAACACGGGCGCCACTGTCGCCGGCGATGCCAGCGCGGGCCTTGTCAATGACGGCAACATCTCGGTCCAGGCGATCGCAAGTGCGCACGCTGCGAGCTACGCGTCGGCCGAAGCCTACGTTAACACCGCAGTCGGCCAAACCGCGACCGCCTATGGCGGCGGCGATGCCTATGCGTGGCAGACGGGCACGGGCACCGTCGACATCGGCGCATTCGCGAAGGCGGTTTCGAGCGACTCCGAAGCTTATGCCTATGCGTCGGTCTATAGCGGCGACTGGCAGAGCGCCTTCGCTTACGGCGGCGGCGACGCCGCGGTGTGGCTGAGCCAGGCCGCGGTCAACGTCCACGCGACGGCCGAGGCCGCGGGCAGCACCGCGCAAGCAACGGCCTTCGTCGACCAGGCGATCTTCCAGAACGCAAACGCGACGAGCGGTAACGCTTCAGCGCACCTGAACCTCACCGGGACGGGCACCATCCAGGCCTTCGCCAGCGTCAATGCGACGGACAACAACGGCACGGCGCGTGCGACGATCGAAGGCGCGATCACGCAGCTGGCACATGCCGGCGGCGGCAACGCCGCGACCGTCGGCCTAACGAATTCGGGCACGTTGACGATCATCGCGGGTGCGCATGCAGTGGCCGACGAAACGGCCAATGCGACCGCCAGCGCCGACGGTATTCTCCAGTCGGCCGGAGCAGCTGGAGGCACGGCAAGTGCGACGGCTAGCAACGCGGGCACTCTGAACGTCGCCGCCACCGCTCTTGCGACGGGGTCGGACGCAAACGCCGCCGCCGCGGTCAGCTATGGCCTGTGGCAGCACGCTGGGGGAGCATCGGTGACCACGTCGACGACGCTCGGCGGTACGACGACCGTTTTCGTCCCCGCAAGCGTGGCAGTCGCGTCGCTCACCAACAGCGGAGCGATCAATGTCGCGGCTGACGCGACGGCCAACGCAACCCGCGGGGATGCCTTCGCCTCTGCAGCTGTCGGCGTCGGCGTCGCCCAGTCGGCTACGGCATCGGGCACGGGCCTCGCGGTCATTGCCAACACGGGCACGATCGCGGTCGCCGCTTCGGCTGATGCCATTGCGGGCTCGAAGATCGTCGGTATCGGAACGACGGCGCACACCGCTCTCGGCAACGCCACGGCGGTCGCCGCGGTGAGCACCGGGGTCGGCCAGTTCGCCAGCGGCATTCATGCCACCGCGTCGATCGTGAACGCAGGCTCGATCAACGTGACCGCAGCGGCGAACGCGGGCGCGATGACCGCGACCGGCACCGCCACCACGGCGGGCAGCGTCGCGACAGCCGCCAATGCGTCGGCGGCTGCGCATGTCGGGGTCGGCGTCGCGCAGACGGCTGTCGCTCACGGCACCTACACGACCACGGTCACGAACACGCACCAGACAGTCGGCGGCACGACCACCACGACCGTGACGACGACCCATCCGGGGATGGCGGTTGCTTCGCTGACCAACACCGGGACGATCAACGTCGCGGCGCTCGCGAATGCGAACGGAACCGGCTCGGCCATGGCCGCTGCGTCGGTGTCGGGCGCTGTCGAGCAGGTTGCGATCGGCGGCGACGCAGTCGCAATGGTGAGCAATACCGGAACGATCAACGCCTCGGCTTCGGCGAATGCCAACGGCGCGGCGGCTGCGGCCGGTGCCGCGGTGGGCGTCGGCGTCGAGCAGGTGGCGGTCGGAGGGCCGGCTGTCCTTGGAATGGCAACCTACACGACCCAAACGACGACCGGGCCGGTCACGACTCCTGTCGTGCACACCCACACCTACACCTACAATACGGGAGCAGTTGCAGGGAACGCTTCGGCGTCGCTGACCAACAGCGGCACGATCTCCGTCAACGCGAAGGCTAATGCCGTCGCGAGCGGGACAGCGTCGGCCGTCGCCTATGCAGGCGCCGGCGTGGAGCAGATCGCGGTCGCTGGCGGGGCCACGGTCGTAACCGGCACGTCGCTCGGGGTTCCGACGGCGACGGCGTTCGTGGCGGGCAATGCATCGGCGGTACTCAACAATAGCGGTACCATCGCCGTCGACGCGTCGGCGAATGCAACCGGCACGAGCGCATTCGCGGCAGCGATCGCGAGCTCGGGCGCCGACCAGATCGTCGTTGCGGCGGGCTCGGCAAATGCGAGCATGGTCAACACCGGGAACATCTCGGTGCTTGCCAACGCCAATGCGAACGGGACCGCGGCGGCGACCGCCGTGGCCCTCGGCGCAGGCATCACCACGACTTCCGGCCTTGTGGTCGGCGCGGCCATGAACCAACTGGTTATTGGCTCGACCGCGGTGGCGTTCATGAGCAATGCGGGCACGGTCACGGACAGCGCTAATGCGGTCGCCGTCGCCCCGAGCGGCGCGGCGAGCGCCGTGGCGCTCGCGGCCGGAATGGGCCAGATCGCGATCGGCGGCACGGGCTCTGCCTCGATGGTCAACAGCGGCGTCCTGAACGTCGGTGCGCACGCCACGGCGAGCGGCACTTCCGCCAACGCCGCAGCCTTCGCCGTCGGTGGCTACCAGGTCGCTAACGACCTCCCGATGAACTTCACCAACAGCGGCGCCATGAACGTCGATGCGGCCGCGCTCGCAACCGGCACAGCCGGAACGGCGTACGCCTCCGCTGTCGGCTACAGCGGCTCCGCCTCCGGCGGCGCGACCGAAGTCGCCTCGGTGGTCAACTCCGGAACGATGAACGTCACCGCGTCCGCGGTTGCCCCGACGAGCGCCACGGCGCACGCCCAGGGCATCGTCCTTCGCAATGCGGCGACGACAACGACGACCGGCGTCGGCACCACCGCGGTGACCCACGTCAACGGTCAACCGCTGGTCGCGACGGTCACGAACAGCGGCACGCTGAACGTCACCGCCAAGGCGCTGGGCCTCGGCACGACGACGACGACGGCGGGGACCGGGACGACCGCGGTCATCACGACCCACCCGCACTCGAGCGCGCTTGCCACCGGCATCCGGCTCGACGCCGGCCTGTACGGGGTGACGACGACCACGACGAGCGGCACCGGCGCGACGGCGACGGTCAACGTCCACCACAACAACACGACGATCACCAATTCCGGCACGATCGACGTGACCGCCATCACCAATGGCGGCCCGGCGCAAGCCTACGGCATTCGCGTCACCAGCAATGGTGCGGCGACTCCGGCGGCGGGCCAGGTGCTGACGATCAACAACTCGGGCGACATCATCGCCCAGTTCTCGACCGACGGCGGCACGACGATGCACCGCGGCGAAGCGATCGACGTCTCCACTGCTCCGGTTGCGGCGACGGTGATCAACCTGCTCGGCGGGAACATCACCGGCAATATCGAGCTGCAGAGCAACGCCGACACGATCAACGTCACGACGGCCGAGACCAACTTCAACGGCATCATCAACAACAACCTGTGTGGTGGGTTGTTGCCGGTCCCGGCCGACACTACTGGCGGCGGCGCGGCGGACTATCCCGCGGCATCGTCGTGCGGAGTCGGCACGCTGAACGTCAACAGCGGCGGCAACCTGCACCTGATGATCGATGCGGTGGACGGGCCGTCCTACGTGTTCATGAACACGCTCAACATGGGCGCCGACGGGACGCTGACGTTCGACCTGCCTCCGGCGACCGGCGGCGAGGCAGCGGCCGGCACCTACCCGCAGATCTTCGTCGACACGGCGAACCTCGCGGGCACGCTGGTGGCCAACATCTCGGCGCCGAACGGGCTGTACGACACCACGGTCTATCAGAACGTGATCGACGCCAATGTCCGGAACGGGACGTTCGACCAATGCTCGATCAACGGCATCCCGACGGGATCGCTGTTCCTCGGCATCTCCTGCATCTACGACAACGAGAACAACGTCGACCTGGGGGTCAATCGCACCGCCTTCAACGCGATCCCGGGCCTGACCATCAACGGTCAGAACGTCGCAAATGGTCTCGAGTGCATCTACAACGTGAACCTGACGGGCGGGGTAGCGAACATGTTCGCCGACCTGTTCCTGTTCAACAACGCGGCGAACTACAATGTCGCGCTCAACCAGCTGTCGGGTTCGGTCTTCGCCAACTACCTGCAGTCGCTGCCGAGCCTGGGCGTCCACCAGGACGACCTCGTCGACCATGCCACGAACTGCGAGATCCCGGCGCTTGCCGGCTCGGTACTCGAGTGCCGTGCATCCTCGCCGATCCACGTGTGGGGCCAGCTCGACTATCAGACGCGCAAGGCGGATGGAGACGCCGAGGCGGGGACGACTCGGTCGAAGCGGTTCACCGGGCTGTTGGGGGTCGATGCGAGCGTCGGCAACGCCGCGATCGTCGGAATCGATGCGGGCTATCTCAGCAACCACGTGCGCGATCGCCAGTTCGGCGATACCGTGAAGGGCAGCGGCTGGACCGCCGGCGCTTATGGCGTCTACGATCCGGGTGCGTTCTTCGTGAAGGGGATTGCCACCTACAGCAGCCTCAACGGCAACTCGAGGCGCCACATCGACTTTACGGGCCTGGCGGACGGCGCGACCTTCGCGGCGAACCCGACCGGCAGCCCGGATGCGAAGATGTGGACGTTTGGCCTGCATGGCGGCGCCCGCTTCCCGATGAGCGGCACCTCGGTCATCACGCCGTACCTCAACTACGATTATGTCCACGCGCATCTCGACCCGTTCACCGAGAACAACGGCAACGGTGCCGGGCTGACGGTCGAGGGCTCGAACTCGAACCACAGCTACCTCACCGGCGGCGTCAAATGGGCGACGCAGATGGGCGGCGTGGTTCCGGAAGTGAACGTCGGTTACCGCTACCGCTTCGGCAACGAGCGTTCGCGGATCGGCGCCTACTTCAACGGCGACGTGGATTGCGACTTCGACATCGTGTCTGCGGCGCAGAAGCGGGGCAACTTCCTTGCGGGCCTCAGCGTCGGCGGGAAGATCGGCGCGGTCGACGTGAGGATCGGATACGAGGGCGAGTTCAACGGCGACGTGATGAGCCACAGCGGCAACTTCAAGTTCGTCCTGCCGCTCGGCGGCCATGCGGCTCCGCCGCCGCCGCCGCCGGTGGTGGCTCCGCCGCCGCCTCCGCCGGTTGCGGCTCCGCCGCCTCCGCCTCCGCCTCCGCCTCCTCCTCCGCCGCCTCCGGCGCCGGTTGAGCGCGGCGAGCGCGGCCAATAAGCCAAGCTGGTGCGGGCGGGGGACCTCCCCGCCCCTCCACAGGCCAGGCAGGTTCGATTATCGGGAGAAGAGGGAAGCAATTCCCTCTTCTTTCGCATTTGCGGGACGGGCGCGATTTTTGTCGGCTTTGGGCCTTTAACTACCGGAACTTACGGGTAAAAGAACTGCCATGACCAACAGCAAGACGACGAGCGCGCCGAAGGCCGCAACCAACAAGCCTGCCCCGGGCGCCGCACCCAACCGTCCGCGCCCGCAGGGCGCCGCAGCCAATCCGCAAGGGCAGCGGCCGCGGCGGCCGAGCACGGTCGACGAGGCCATCGCCAAGGCGCAGCATGGCCGGGTCAATGTCACTCCGGCCAAGGCGATCGAAATGGCCGGCCAGCTCTATTCGCGCGGCCAATATGCGCAGGCCGAGCGGGTATGCCGCCAGATCATTGGCGCTCGTCCGGCCAACGCGGACGCCCACAACATCCTCGGAGTCTCGCTCGCCGGCCTCGGCAAGATGGACCAGGCCATCGAGGCGCTGAAGCGCGCAATCAAGCTCAATGGGCAGGCGGCGAGCTATCACGCCAACCTCGGCGAGATCCTTCGGCAGGCCGGCCGTCTCGATGAGGCGGCGCGCGCGATCGAGGAAGCCATCAACCTCGAACCGAACAACGCCCAGGCGCTGAACAATCTCGGAATCATCCAGTACGAGCGCAAGCAGTTCGCCGAAGCCGTCAAGAGCTACCGCCGGGCGATCGAGCTGAGGCCGACGATGGCCGAAGCACTCAACAACCTCGGCAATGCGCTGCGCCTCACCGGCGACATCGACGGGGCGCTCCAGGCCTATCAGGAGGCTTTGACCCACCGAGTCGTCTACCCCGAGGTCTACAACAATCTCGGGACGCTGCTTCAGCAGGACCGCAAGCTCGAGGAAGCTGAGCATGCGCTGCGCAAGGCGATCCAGCAGAACCCGCGCTACATCGAAGCGCACAACAATCTGGCGCAGCTGCTGTCGTCGCAGAAGAAAGAGGTCGACGCGCTTCGGATCCTCGGCGAAGCGCTGAAATTCGCTCCGACCAACATCCAGACGCTGCTTCTGACCGCGAAGATCCAGCTTCGGCGCAGCAACCTGCAGGCCGCGGAGCAGGCCGTGAAGCTCGCGCTCAAGGAAGATTCGGAAAATGCCGAGGCCCTTACGGTGCTTGGCCAGATCTTCCATGAGACCGACCGCTACGACGAAGCAATCGAGGTGCTGGATCGCGCGCTCAAGAAGAACCCGGACAACCCGGAAGCGCTGAACTTCTACGGGGTTGCGCTGAAGTCGGTCGGCCGCCTCGACGAAGCGCGCGAGAACATCCTGAAGGCTTTGAAGCTCAACGATTCGATGTACGGCGCCTATGCCAACCTCAATGACCTGGTCGATTTCTCGGAGGGCATTGGCGAAGAGCTGTTCAACCGCATGGAAGCGATCTTCGAAGCGATTCCGAACCAGGAGGCCGAGCCCTTCCTCGCCCTCCATTTCGCTTATGCGAAGGCGCTCGACGACCGCGGCCAGCACGAAAAGGCGCTCGAGCATTACATCACGGGCGGGAAGATGAAGCGGGCGCAGCTCGACTATAAGGAATCCGAGACGCACGGCTTCTTCGACTCGATCCGTGCCGCCTTCCCCAAGGAAGCGTTCGAGAACCGCAAATATGAAGGGCTCGACGATGAGCGCCCGGTGTTCATCGTCGGCATGCCGCGCTCAGGCTCGACGCTGGTCGAGCAGATCCTGTCGAGCCACCCCGACGTCTACGGCGCCGGGGAGGTCAAGTACCTCAGCCGGGCGCTGGGGCAGCTTCGCGACCGCTTCCCGTCGCTTCCGAAATATCCGGAGATGGTGGCGAAGATTACACCGGCGCAGCTCGATATCGTTGCCAAGAACTATCAGAAGGCGCTGGCACAAGGCGCGGGCGACGCGAAGCGGATCACCGACAAGCTGCTGACCAATTATTTCTTCCTCGGCCTGATCAACCTGCTGTTCCCCAAGGCCAAGGTCATCCACACGCGGCGCGATCCTGTCGATACCTGCCTCAGCGGCTTCACCAAGCTGTTCAAGGACGACATGCCGCACAGCTACGACCTCACCGAGCTTGGCCGCTATTATGGCAAGTACCGCGAGCTGATGGAGCATTGGGAGAAGGTGCTTCCCGAAGGCTTCATGACCACCGTTGTCTATGAGGACGTGGTCGCCAACACGGAGAAGGAAGCGAAGCGGCTGATCGAGTTCCTCGGACTGCCGTGGAACGACAAATGCGTCGACTTCCACAAGTCCGACCGCCCAGTGAAGACTGCGAGCGTCGCCCAGGTCCGCAAGCCGATCTACAAGACGTCGGTCCAGCGCTGGAAGAAGTACGGCCCGGGATTGCAGCCGCTGGTCGATGCGATCGACGGCAAGCCGGCGAAGAAGGCCGACAAGGGCAAGGCGAAGGTCAAGGAAAACGCCTGACCGGAACGCAAGCGCGCGTGCTAAGTCCGCGCGCATCGACAGCCTGAGCGGGGAATGAAGCCAAGCGTGCGCGCACTCACGCATCTCGATCGGCTCGAAGCCGAGAGCGTCCACATTCTGCGCGAGACCGTCGCGGAGGCCGACAAGCCCGTGATGCTGTACTCGATCGGCAAGGATTCGGCGGTGATGCTGCACCTTGCCAAGAAGGCGTTCTTCCCGAGCCCGCTGCCCTTCCCGCTGCTCCACGTCGACACGACGTGGAAATTCCGCGACATGTACGCGCTGCGCGACAAGGTCGGCGCCGATCCCGCGATCGAGCTGTTGGTCCACAGGAATCCCGAAGCCGAGCGGCAGGGGATCAACCCGTTCGACCACGGCCCGCTGCACACCGACATGTGGAAGACCGAAGGGCTGAAGCAAGCGCTCGACAAATATGGCTTCGACGCGGCGTTCGGCGGCGCCCGGCGCGATGAGGAGAAGAGCCGCGCGAAGGAGCGCGTGTTCAGCTTCCGCGACCGCAAGCACCGCTGGGACCCGAAGCGCCAGCGCCCCGAGCTGTGGTCGGTTTACAACGTCCGCAAGAACAAGGGGGAGAGCATGCGCGTCTTCCCGCTATCCAACTGGACCGAGCTCGACGTGTGGCAGTACATCATGCGCGAGAATATCGAGATCGTGCCGCTTTACTTCGCGGCCGAGCGGCCGACGGTCGAGCGCGACGGGCTGCTCCTGATGGTCGATGACGACCGGTTCCCATTGAATGGCGAGACGCCGGTCATGCGCAAGGTGCGGTTCCGGACGCTCGGCTGCTATCCCCTCTCCGGGGCGGTCGAGAGCGACGCCGACACGGTCGAAGCAATCGTCGCCGAGATGCTGCTGACCAAGACCTCGGAACGGCAGGGCCGGATCATCGACAAGGACGCGGGCAGCGCGTCGATGGAGAAGAAGAAGCAGGAGGGATATTTCTGATGTCCCGCCCGCTCGAATCCGAAGAAGAGCTGATCCGGCACGACGTTCGGACCTGGCTTGCGCAGCAGGAGGCGAAAGAGCTTCTGCGCTTCATCACCTGCGGCAGCGTCGACGACGGCAAGTCGACGCTGATCGGGCGCTTGCTTTACGAATCCAAGCAGATCTTCGACGACCAGCTCGACGCACTCGAAACCGACAGCAAGCGGCACGGCACGCAGGGGACGAAGATCGATTTCGCTTTGCTCGTCGACGGTCTTTCCGCCGAGCGCGAGCAGGGTATCACGATCGACGTTGCCTACCGCTTCTTCTCGAGCGCGCGGCGCAAGTTCATCGTCGCCGATACGCCGGGGCACGAGCAATATACGCGCAACATGGTGACCGGCGCGTCGACAGCGGACCTCGCGGTGCTCCTGGTTGACGCGCGCAAGGGAGTCCTGACTCAAACGAGGCGGCATTCCTATCTCGCCAAGCTGGTCGGAATCCGGCGCTTCGTGCTGGCGGTCAACAAGATGGACCTGGTCGATTACGACCAGGCGGCGTTCGACGGCATCTGCGCCGATTATCGCGCCTTCGCGGAGCAGATCGGGGTCGAGGAGTGGATCGCGATTCCCGTCTCGGGCCTCAACGGCGACAATATCATGAGCCGCAGCGAGGCGACCGCCTGGTACAGCGGCCCGACGCTGCTCGAGCATCTCGACACGGTGCCGCTCGACGTCGCCGCCGACGCGGAGAAGCCGTTCCGGATGCCGGTTCAGTGGGTCAACCGCCCGAACCAGAATTTCCGCGGCTTCTCGGGCCAGATTGCGTCCGGGAGCGCCGGCCCCGGCACCGAGGTCCGCGTCCTGCCGTCAGGACGGACGACCCGGATCGAACGGATCGTCACGCTCGGCGGCGATCTCGATGAAGCGGTCGCCGGCGAATCGGTGACGGTGACCTTCGCCGACGAGATCGATTGCTCGCGCGGCGACGTCATCGCGGCGGCCGGCGATCCGCCCGAAGCGGCGGACCAGTTCGAAGCGACGATCGTGTGGATGGCGGACGAGGAGCTGCTCCCCGGCCGCGGCTACTGGATGAAGCTCGGCACCCAGATGGTCACCGCGATGATCCAGGAGCCGAAGTACGAGATCAACGTCAACACGCTCGAGCATCTCGCGACCAAGACCCTGGCGCTGAACGGGATCGGCGTCGCCGAGCTTTCCACCGACCGCGAGATCGTGTTCGAGCCCTATGCGGTGGAGGGCACCAGCCCGAACAAGGCGCTCGGCGGCTTCATCCTGATCGACAAGCTGACCAATGCGACCGTCGGCTGCGGAATGCTCCATTTCGCGCTGCGGCGCTCGCTCAACATCCACCGGCAGCACCTCGACGTCAGCCGTGAGACGCACGCGGCGATCAAGGGCCAGAAGCCCGCCGTCCTGTGGTTCACCGGGCTATCGGGCGCCGGGAAGTCGACCATCGCCAATATCGTCGAGAAGAAGCTTGCGGCGCGCGGGCGGCACACCTTCCTGCTCGACGGCGACAATATCCGCCACGGCCTCAACCGGGACCTCGGCTTCACCGAGGCCGACCGGATCGAGAATATCCGCCGAGTCGGCGAGGTCGCGCGGCTGATGGCCGATGCCGGCCTGATCGTGCTTACAGCCTTCATCTCGCCGTTCCGCGCCGAGCGGCACATGGTCCGGCGGATGATTCCGGAAGGCGAGTTCTTCGAGATTTTCGTCGATACGCCGCTGGCCGAAGCGGAGAAGCGCGACGTCAAGGGCCTCTACGCCAAGGCGCGCGCGGGCGAGCTCAAGAACTTCACCGGCATCGACAGCCCGTACGAGCCGCCCGAGCATGCCGAGATCCATATCGACACGACCGAGCTCGACGCCGACGCGGCGGCGGACCTGATCGTCGAGAGGCTGCTCAGCCGGCGCTGATCCTAGGCGGGAAAGCCGATACGGGTGTGCAACCAAAAGTTGCAACGGCGGTTACGGCAGGAATGAAAGGCTTACTCATCGCATTGGCCGTGGTCCTGCCGGGCTGGAGCGCTGCCGCTCATGCCAAGGACATTCGTGTACGAGTCGGCGCCGGAGCGCAGGTGCAGCCCAAGTTCATTGGGTCAGACGAGCGGCAGGTAGGGCCGCTGTTTCACATCAACGTCGCGAAGGCCGGCAAGGAGTTCAAATTCGCCGCGCCGGACGACAGCTTCGGCATCGGTGTCGTTTCCAAGAACGGGTTTACTTTCGGGCCCGCTGCCAACTTCCAGATGCGGCGAAAGGAGTCCGACGTGGGCGCGCCGGTCGGCAATGTCGGGCGGACGATCGAAGCCGGGGCGTTCGCCCAATATGCGCCGAACGATTCCTTCCGCGTGCGCGGGGAGATTTTGAAGGGCCTCAACGGCCATGACGGCCTTCTCGGAAGCATCGGCGCCGACAAGATCTGGCGGGACGGCGACCGCTATCTCTTCTCGATCGGTCCGCGGCTCCTGTTTTCCGATTCGCGCTACCAGCGCGCCTATTTCGGCGTCAGTCCGGCGGCGTCGCTTGCATCGGGCCTGCCGACTTACCGGCCAGGCGGCGGCGTGCACGGAGTCGCCGTCACAAGCACGGGATCATACGAGCTCAACGGCAGCTGGGGCCTGTTCGGCTTCGCACGCTACGAGCGCTTGGTGGGAGACGCCGCGAAATCGCCGATCATCCGCCAACTCGGCTCACGCAATCAGCTGTCGGCCGGCGTCGGCGTAAATTACATTTTCAATTTCCACCTGTAGCCGCCGTGGATTGCGCGGCGCCCGGCACGGTTTCGCCGGTTAGTCGCCCGCGCCCGGATCCGGGGTGAAATATTTGTCGTACTTGCCCTCTTCGCCCTTGTGCTCGTCGGCGTCGGCGGGGCTGTCCTTCTTGCGCGTGATGTTGGGCCAGTCGGCGGAGAAACTGGAATTGAGCTCGAGCCATTTCTCAAGCCCGCTCTCAGTATCGGGCAGAATTGCTTCGGCCGGGCATTCGGGCTCGCACACGCCGCAATCGATGCATTCGTTGGGGTTGATGACCAGCATCACCTCGCCCTCGTAGAAGCAGTCGACCGGGCAGACCTCGACGCAGTCCATATATTTGCATTTGATGCAGGCGTCGGTGACGACGTAGGTCATGAGTGCTTGGCTCCTTTGTGCCTCGCTATGTCGCTGCCTTCGCCTCGTCAATTCCCAGCTCTTCGTAACACAGGCGCGCTTCGGCCGCAGGGCCGCGGCGGGCAGGAAGCGACAGGACCTTGAGGATCCGGAGTCGCCCGCGAAGCGGGAGCGCGACCACGCTTCCGACGCGGACCTCCTCGCTCGGCTTTCCGACGCGCCTGCCGTCGATTCGGACATAACCTTCTTCGACGATCACCTGCGCGAGGGTGCGGCTCTTCGCGAGCCGGATGAAGAACAGAAAACGGTCGACCCTCACTTTTTCCTTTTGAGCTTCGCCAGCTCGGCGAATGCGTGAGAGCCTGTGGGCTGGCGTTCCGGACGGCCGCCGCGCCGGCCGTGCCAGCGCCACGCATCGCCCGAACGGGTGAAGCCGACGTCGCTCATCAGCCGGCCGAGCGCCTCCTCGTCGAGGCCGATCGACGTGGCGAGCGCCGCATCGACCGGGTCCGCGCCGCCGGCCGAGCGAACCTTGCGGGCATGGCTGGCGAGTCGGTCGGCAAGGTCGATCCGGACCCAGGTTCGGCCCGCGCGGCGATAGGCGAGCGCCGCGCCGCGCGGATCGGCGTCCGCGCCCAGCGTCGCCGCTCCGGGCGCGGGCAGATCGGGCATTGGCTCGCCCTGCCGAACGGCGAGCAATGCCGCGCGCCATTGCTGCGCCGCGGGCTTGAGGAGCAGCGGAAGAAAGACGTCGAGCGGGCCGAGCCGGACCCGCAGCTTGCGCAAGGCGTGGCGGTCGGGCTGCTCGAGGTGGGCGATCGCGCTCAGCGCCGCTTTGCGCGGGAGCACGCCGCCGGCGTCGGCGAGCATTGCCGACAGCGCGCGAACGCCGGGCGGCGTCGCCGGGTCGGCGGCGGCGGCGGCCAGGAACTCGAGCGAGCCGAGATGGCGATGAACCTGCGCGTCGAGCCAGCGCTCCAGCCGCGCGCGCAGGGCGGCGCGAGCCTGCGCCGACAGGCGATCGAGCGCGCGCGCCGTCCGAAGCGCGGGCTCGAGCAGAGAACGGCCCGGCGCCAGGCGGGCGAGGACGTGGCCCTGCCAGGCGACGCCAACCGCGCCGTTGTCGGTCACCAGCGCGAAGGTCTCGTCGGGCGCTTCGATCAGCGCATTGGCGCGGCGGTCGAGCTCGTCGCCGAGCCGCCGTTCTGCCGCCGCAAGCAGCAAGCGCTTGTCGGCGAGCCGCGCCGAGGGATCGACCCGGAACTCGAAGCCGCTCAAGTGGCCGATCGGCTCGGGCCCGACGCTGACCTCGCCGTCGCCGGCAACCGTGACCGGCAGCGCGTCCGCGCCGTGCGCGCCGATGTCGCGGACAAGCGCCGCGGTGCGGCGGTCGACGAAGCGCTGCGTCAGGCGCTCGTGGAGCGCATCCGAAAGGCGCGCCTCGACCTCGCGCGTGCGCTCCGCCCATTTCGCGGGATCCTTCAGCCAATCGGCGCGGTGCGCGATATAGGCCCAGCTCCGGATCCCGGCCAGGCGGTCGGCCAGCGCCTCGATGTCGCCGCTCATATTGTCGAGACGGGACACCTCGGCCGCGAACCATTCGTGGGGCACGTGGCCGCCCTCGCCGATATAGCTGAACAGCCGGCGGACCATCCGCGCATGGTGCATCGGTCCGACCTTGCGGAAGTCCGGCAGGCCGCAGACGGCCCATAGGCGCCGCGCCTGCGCGGCTTTGCGCGCAGCGATGGACGGGTCCTCGGCGATGAGCTTCAGCACCGCGAGGTCGATCGCTTCAGGCGCCGGACGGAGGACCGGATCGCCGCTCTTCTCCTCGAGGCTTGCGATCAGCGTCCGAACGTCGGTGAAATCGAGCTGGTCGTTGCGCCAGTAGACGAAGTCGAGCGGCCGGAAGCGGTGCTCCTCGATCGCCTCGATCTCGGCATCGGTGAACTGGGCATGCTCGTCCGAGCCGAGGCCGAGCGTTCCGAAGCTGCCGTCGCGCTGGTGGCGGCCGGCGCGGCCGGCGATCTGCGCCATTTCCGCGATCGTCAGCCGCCGGTCGCGTTGGCCGTCGAACTTCTCGAGACCGGCGAACGCGACGTGGGTCACGTCCATGTTGAGGCCCATGCCGATGGCGTCGGTGGCGACGAGATAATCGACCTCGCCGCGCTGGAACATGGCGACCTGGGC
>Ga0157369_10005878_pt1 | contig 14256 bp, 11 predicted proteins | sample C25metaG_FD_113461 | JGI IMG/M metagenome (GOLD analysis project Ga0157369, IMG submission 113461) | Corn rhizosphere microbial communities from Kellogg Biological Station, Michigan, USA - C2-5 metaG | ecosystem: Host-associated > Plants > Roots > Rhizosphere > Soil | place: USA: Michigan...
GTGCCGTGGCTCGGCGGCCAGGGCGTCAAGGGGCTGACCAACCTCATCCTGTGGCCCCGGTATGAGGCGGCCTGGCCGACCAACGGGCCGGGACACATCGGTGGCGAGAATTTCGAGGCGATGAGCGCCTACGGCATCGCGGCGATCAATACGCTGATCCTGCTGACCAGCGGCCTGACCGTCACCATCGCCCACCACGCGCTTCGCAGCGGCAACCGTGGCCGGCTGAAGCTCTTCCTGGCACTTACTTTCATCCTCGGCTTCTCCTTCGTCGCGTTGCAGGGGCACGAGTACTACGACGCCTACACGAAGCTCAACCTGCGGCTGACGACGGGAATCTACGGCTCGACGTTCTTCATGCTCACCGGATTTCACGGTCTGCACGTGACCATCGGCGCGATCATGCTGCTGGTGGTCTGGCTGCGCGTGCTGCGCGGGCACTTCACCCCGCGGCAGCATTTCGCATTCGAGGCGGTGTCCTGGTACTGGCACTTCGTCGACGTGGTGTGGCTCGGCCTCTTCGTATTCGTCTACTGGCTCTAGCCGTCTAATGATGCTGGGGAAGCACGCCGTGAGGCGTGATGAGCCCCGCGTACCAGGCGAGCATGATCAGCGCGAATAATGCGATGGACAGCACGATGCGGATCGTCAGGTCGCGCGCCATCTTGGCCGAGTCCTGTTGGGTGCCCCGGGACAGGTGGTAGAGAGCCGAGCCCAGGCTCACCACGATGGCCGCGAGCGCAATGAGGACGATGACGCGAAACAGCTCTGGCATGACGGGCTCCAGTGTAACGCCAAAGCAACCCCTGTACCCATGCACCTGAGCTTCGGGCGCCGTCAGTTCTCGCCGTCACCGGCCTTCACCTTCCTGATGCTGGTGTTGTGCGTCCTATTCATCGCTCTCGGGCGCTGGCAGTGGAGGCGAGGAACTTACCGGGCGGCCGAGCATGCCCGCTTCGAGCGCGGCGCCCGCGAGGTGGTCGCACTCGGCTCGGCGCCGCTCGCGCACGTTCCTGACTATCAGCGCATCAGTCTGAGCGGCACCTACGATGCGGCGCATCAGTTCCTCCTCGACAACATGACCTATCACGACGTCGACGGCTACCAGGTGTTGACCCCGCTCGTGCGGCCGGGCGGCGACGTGGTGCTGGTGAATCGGGGATGGGTCCCCTTCCTCGGGACCCGCAGCAACCTGCCCGATGTCTCCATGAAGACTGCCGCAGCGGTGACGGTCACCGGCCGCGTGGGCGATCTGCCTACTGCCGGCCTCGCGAGCGGCAGCGCCCCCCCGCCCGACAGAGGACCCTGGCCGCGTGTGACCAGCTTTCCGACGCTGTCGCAGTTGGGCGGCGTGCTCGGCCACCGGCTCGAGCCCCACGTCATCCTGCTCGATCCAAATGACCCGGACGGCTACGTGCGTGACTGGCGGCTCGCGGGGATTCCGCCAATGCAGAACTTCGCTTACGCCTTCGAGTGGTGGTGCTTCGCAATCGCGGCACTCGTGATGTGGGTGATGCTGAGCTCCAAGCGCGCGACGGAGCGCCCGACGTGACGAAATCGTCCGGAACGATTTTGGACGGCGGCAGCCGGCCCGACGGGCGAGGCACAGGGACGGGGCCTCGCAACACCAGTGCCGGTGATCTTCGCGCGCGCAACCTGCGCACGCTCGCCGCGCTCGCGGCGCTCTTTTTCCTGCCGCTGCTCGCATCCTTCTGGCTCTACTACGGGACCGGCTGGCGACCGGCAGGCCACGTCAACCACGGCGAGCTCATCACTCCGGCGCGCCCGCTGCCGGCTGTGACCCTGCCGCGGGTGGCCCTCACCGCCGCCGCTGCGCACGAGCCCTCGGCCGCGTATCCCGCTCTCTTCCATGGCAAGTGGATGCTCGTCTACGTTGGCGATGGGCGCTGCGACTCCTCCTGCCGCCAATCCCTCTATGTCATGCGCCAGACCCGGCTCGCACTGGGTACTGAGATGACGCGTGTCGCACGGGTCTTTCTCGTCTCGAGCCACTGCTGTGCGAAGGAATATCTCGCGCAGGAGCAAGCCGGGATCGTCGCTTTCGATGCAGGGAGCGCGGAGGGGACGCGGCTCCTCAGCGAGTTCCCGGCCGCCGACAGCCCGAACTCCCTGTTCGTCGTCGACCCGCTGGGCAATCTGATGATGCGTTACGATGTCAGGCGTGATCCGGGCGGCCTGCTCATAGACCTGAAGAAGCTGCTCGGTCTTTCCCAGATCGGCTGAAGTCCCGGATCCCGAAGGAGACACGTTGACCCCGATGCTCATCGACCGCTGGATGCGCGGCCTCGCGCTCTGCGGAGTGCTGCTGTGCTTCGGGGTCGTCGTGCTCGGCGCTTACGTGCGGCTCACGGACGCTGGTCTCGGCTGTCTCGACTGGCCGGGATGCTACGGTCACGTCAGCCCTGCGGGTGCCGCGGAGAGCGCGGCGAGCCAGGCGCAGTTCCCGGGCCGGCCGCTCGAGAGCGGCAAGGCCTGGCACGAGATGATCCACCGCTATGCGGCAGGCACTCTCGGCTGCGTCATCATCGTGATTGCGGCGCTTGCGATCGCCGCGAGCAAACCCAAGTCGGTGGGCACGGGATATGGATTGCTTCTCTTCGCCACCGTGATCGTGCAGGCGCTGCTCGGCATGCTCACCGTGACATGGCTGTTGAAGCCGCTCATCGTGACGCTGCATCTCATCTTCGGCATGACCACACTCGCCCTGCTTTGGTGGCTATGGCTCACCGTGCGCCGGCGTCCTCGTGGAATAGTACAGCTGCAGACAGTCCCGGAGCGCGGGTCTGCAGCCTGGTCCGATGCATTGGCGGCCGCACGAATCGCATACGGCCTGGCCGTCCTCGGCGTGATCGTACTCGCAGCGCAGTTCTTCCTCGGCGGCTGGACGAGCGCCAACTATGCAACCATCGCCTGCCCTGACTTTCCCACCTGCCAGGGCGCCTGGTGGCCGCATGCCGACTTCAGCCATGCGTTCGTGCTGTGGCGGGGCCTCTGGGTCAACTACGAAGGCGGTATTCTCGCCAACCCCGCGCGCGTTGCCATCCACTTTGCCCATCGGCTGGGGGCACTGACGGTAACGCTGACGTTCCTCGCCACGGCGCTTTTCGTCATCAGCCGGCCCTCTCTCGCGGCGGCACGGCCGCGGGCCTGGCTCCTCTTGGTGGCATTGGGCCTGCAGCTTGCGATCGGAATCTCCATGGTCCTGACGACGTTCCCGCTCTGGCTGACCACCGCCCACACCGCCGGTGCGGCGCTGCTCCTCATGGCCATTCTCGCGCTGACAGCCAAGCTGCACACCGTCCGTGCAGCGCGCGCGACCTGACACGAGCCTCGCGTGGCAACCACTTCGGAATGCGCGACAGCCGCCCCGGCAACCTGGCGGCGGTACTACGAGCTGACCAAGCCACGCGTCGTCGCGCTCATCACCTTCACGGCGGTGGTTGGCACGTTGTTGGCGAGTCCCGGCTGGCCGCCGCTCAGAGCGCTGATCTGCGGGACACTCGGGATTGCTCTCGCATCAGGGTGCGCGGCCGCGATCAACCACGTTCTCGATCGGCGCTTCGACGAGCAGATGGCGCGGACCCAGTCGCGCCCGTTGCCGAGCCGCCAGCTCACGGAGCGGCGGGCGCTCATCTTCGCGGCAGTGCTCGGCGTCATCGCGATGACGATTTTGTCGTTCCTGGTCAATCTACTGACGGCGGCCCTGACCTTCCTGTCATTGATCGGGTACGCGGTGATCTACACCGTATGGTTGAAGCATGCCACCTCGCAGAACATCGTGATCGGCGGGGCTGCGGGGGCGGCGCCTCCGATTCTCGGCTGGGCCGCGGTCACCAACACGATCGATCCCAACGCGCTGCTGCTCTTCCTGATCATCTTCGTGTGGACACCGCCGCATTTCTGGGCCCTGGCGATCGCGCGCAAGGATGAATATGCGCGCGCCGGCATTCCGATGCTGCCGGTCACCCATGGGGTGGAGCACACGCGGCTGCAGGTTCTGCTCTACACCGTGCTGCTCACCGTCGTGACGGTGATGCCATTCCTCACCCGGATGAGCGGCCTCCTCTATCTGGCTGCGGCGCTGGTGCTCAACGTGCGCTTTCTCTATTACGCGCTGGCGCTGAAACTCACCGCCCGGCAGGAGCTACCGATGCGCGTGTTCCGGTATTCGGTGACTTATCTGATGTGGCTCTTCGCGGCACTGCTGATCGATCACTACCTGTATCTTTGATTGGCCAGCCCTGTGACTTTGCGTGTCCCGCGGGGCAGGGAGCGGCCCTGGGCCGCTTAGTCACTCGCTTTCGACGTCATCGGAGCGCGCCTGATCAGGACCTGCCAGGATGAGAGCTGCCGGTCCTCGAGCAACAGCACTCCGGCCGATTCGTAAGTGTCGTCATCGATCCGACGGTAATGCTCGGCGCCGTGGTAACCGGAGGACTCGCAGCGGTAAACGGAGGTGATGGCGGTACCGATCACGGAGAAGGTGCCATGAAGCTTCCCGAGGGTCGCGCTCTCCGAGCTCCACTTGAGCGCGGTGCCGTCCTTGCCCGGCGGGTCGATCTGATAGGCGTTGACGAACTCCACCGGTGGGGACCCGAGCACCTTGAGCGTGCCCGAGAGCAGCCAGCACTCCGTTCTATGAGCCACCTCGGTGCGGCACTCTGCCGGCAGCGGCTGGCCGTCTGCGCACCAAAACGTTCCGGTGCCCGTCCATTGGGCCGGCTGGAAAAGATAGGTGTGGGGCATCTGTCGATTTCCCGCGCCGTGAGCGTGACAGCACCATTATCGCTCTGCGGAACTCTCGCCGCATGTTGCGTGGAACCGACATGCAAGCGTCAGGCCAAATCCTCAGGCGCTTCGTGCGGCGGGATCGCCGCACGATCCCCGCACGATGAGTCGTGGCGGCAGGGTCACACACGCCGCGGGCTGGCCTCCGATCAGGTGCACCAGCGTCTGCACCAACAGCTCGCCGGCCCGCTTGGTGTCCTGGGCCACGGTGGTCAGCGCGGGCTGGGTGAAGGCGGACATCGGAATACCGTCGAAACCGACCACTGCCACGTCCTCGGGTACCCGACGCCCGGCCGAGGCCAGCGCGCTCAGGGCACCGACGGCAATCAGGTCGCTGGCGCCAAAGACGGCGTCGAAGGGCACCCCGCGCTCGATCAGCGCGTGCATGGCTTCGTAGCCTGAGCCCTCGGTCGATATTGCGCCGGCCTGCAGGCGGGGATCCTGCTCGATTCCGGCGTCAGCCAGCGCAGCACGATAGCCTCGGTATCGCGCCATCATCTCCGGCGAACATGGAGCGATGTCGCCCAAAAAGGCGATCCGTCGGCGTCCCAGGCGAAGCAGATGCTCCGTGGCCAGACGGCCGCCGAACACATTGTCACAGCCGATCGAGACGCCCGGTTGCTCGGTCAGAACGGGGCCCCAGCGGACCAGATGAGCCCCTCGCTCGATCAGGGGCTGCAGGCGGCTGCGGTGAACGACGTAATCGCCGTAACCGAGCAGGATGATTCCATCCGCCTTGTGGCTGTCTTCGTAGTCGGCGTGCCAGTCCCGCAGCAGGTCCTGGAACGAGACGAGAAGGTCGTAGCCGTGCCTCGAGCAGGCGCGAATGATCGAGCCCAGCATCGAATGAAAGAACGGGTTGATGGCCGAGTCGTCGGCCGTCGGGTCCTCGAAAAAGAGCAGGGCCAGCGTGCCGGAGTGGCGCCGCCGAAGGTTGGAGGCGTTCTTGTCGACGTGGTAATTGAGCTGGCGCGCCACTTCGAGCACGCGCTCACGCGTGCACGCGCTGACCATCGGGTCGGCGCGCAGCGCGCGCGACACCGTCGACTGCGAGACACCGGCCAGATGCGCGATGTCCAGTGAATTGGGCCTGCGTCGCTTGTCACGCATGACCGGCGCCACCCCCTCGAGCTGTCTATTCGTGGCTCCCCCTAGTTTAAGCCAAGGCCCATGCCTTACCCAAGTCCGAGCCGTTGTTCAGGGGCAACATGGCCGAAGAAGACGCCGTGCGCCGGGAGCTCGAGCGTGCGGCCGGACACCCGCCCTGCGCTGAGGCCATGGTCTTCGAGGGGGGTAATGGGCGCGAGCGCCGGCAGGCTCACCGCCTGAGGGCGATTCGAGAGATTGAATGCCGCCAGGATGGCTTGAGAGTCGAGCGTACGAGTGAACGCGAGCACCGGCTCCGGGAGCTCGATGAAGCGAATGTCGCCGCGGCAAAGCGCGGGCTGACGGCTGCGCCAGCAGAGAAAGCGACGGAATGCATTGAGGGGCGAGCCCGGGTCGGCTTCCTGCCGGGACACCGCGAGCGGCAGATGCTCCAACGGCACCGGCAGCCACGGCGTACCCGTGGTGAAGCCTGCATTTGCCGTATCGCGCCAGGGCATGGGTGTACGGCAACCGTCCCGGCCCTTGAAGTTCGGCCAGAAGGCGATTCCATAGGGGTCGCGCAGCGCCTCGAACGGCAGTCCCGCCTCCGGCAGCCCGAGCTCCTCGCCCTGGTAGATGCACACTGAGCCGCGCAACGAGCAAAGCATGGCACTCAGCATGCTCGACATCCCGCGCGCCGCATCGGCACCGCCCCATCGGGTCAGCACCCGGGCCACATCGTGGTTGGAGATCGTCCAGCACGGCCAGCCGTGCGGCATCTGACGCTCCAGACTCTCGACCGTGTCGCGGATGTGGGCGGCCCGGTATTCCTCGGTCAGCAGCTCGAAGCTGTAGGCCATGTGCAGTCGCGTCTCGCCGGTGTACTCCGCCATGGTCGCGAGCGAGTCCTCCGCGGAGATCTCGCCGAGACCCACGGCCCCCGGATAGCGGTCGAGCAGCCGACGCAGCTCGGTGAGGAATCCCAAATTCTCCGGTTGGGTGTTGTTGTACCAGTGATATTGGTACGCGTAGGGATTGTCCGCGGTGAACCCGCGCCCGTTGCGCCGTTCCGGCGGCTTCGGCGGATTGTCGCGCAGCCGCTGGTCGTGATAGCAGAAGTTGATCGCATCCAGCCGCAGGCCATCGACGCCGCGCTCGAGCCAGAATTCCAGGTTCTCGAGCATCGCGGCCGGCACTGCCGGATTGTGGAAATTGAGATCGGGCTGCGAGTCCAGGAAATTGTGCAGATAGTACTGCCGGCGCCGCGGCTCCCAGCGCCAGGCCGGGCCGCCGAAGATCGACAGCCAGTTGTTGGGCGCGCTACCGTCGCTCGCCGGGTCGGCCCAGACGTACCAGTCGGCCTTTGGATTGTCGCGGCTCGAGCGGCTCTCGATGAACCAGGGGTGCTCCACGGAGGTATGGCTCAGCACCTGGTCGATCATGACCTTGAGCCCGCGCGCATGCGCCTGCGCAACCAGGCGGTCGAAGTCCGCGAGATCGCCGAACAGCGGATCCACCGCGCGGAAATCGGCGATGTCGTAGCCGAAGTCGGCCATCGGCGACCTGAAGAACGGCGATACCCAGATCGCATCGACGCCGAGCGTTGCGACATAGTCCAGCCGCTGCGCGATCCCCTCGAGATCGCCGATGCCATCGCCGTTGGTATCGAGGAAGCTGCGCGGGTAGATCTGGTAAATCACCGCGCCACGCCACCAGGGAAATGCGCTCATGCTCTCAAGGTTCCTGCCCCGCCGCTGCAGTTACTCTGACACAGAGAGCCGCCGCGGCGCGCAGCGCCGCATACGTATGCGAGCCTGAATACGTATGCGATTCCTTGCATTCACGCCTCTCCCCCGCGAATGATCCGTCATCCATTTTCTCAGACTACAAATCCCCGGGGGATCATCCAGTGATCAGACGCAAGCGCAACATCCTCGAGATGGCGGTCGCCACGGCAATCTTCGGCGCCTGTGCGGCCGGTGCGATACCCGCCGCGCATGCCGCGCAGCCCGCGAGCACCACGGATGACAGCGCTCAAGCGGCCTCGCGGACCTCCGACCAAGGCGATACGGCGAGCGCCGATGCGACCAGCAACGGACAGGTGGCGAACGAGAACCTGCTGCAGCCCGTGATCATCAACGGTTTCGTCAGCAGCCTGCAGAACGCGATCGTGATTCAGAAGAACTCGAGCTCGATCGACGAGGTCGTCTCCGCGCAGGAGATCGGCCAGCTCCCCGGCACCAGCATCGCTGATGCGCTGGGTCGTCTGCCCGGCCTCGCGGTCCAGATGTTCAACGGCCGCCCGCAGCAGATCAACATCCATGGGCTCAGCGCCGATTTCGATGTCACCGAGGTCAACGGCATGATTCAGCCGAGCACCTCGAACAACCGCGACGTGGAGCTCAATCAGTACCCCGCGAGCTGGTTCAATACCATCGATGTGCACATGGCTCCGAGCGCGAACCTGGTCAACCAGGGCATTGCGGGCACCATAGACATGCAGACGATGCGGCCGCTCTCCCAGCAGGGCATGGTGGCGCACATGAATGCCAACTACCAGCTCCTGGAGCCGGGCCAGGTGATGCCAGGTCCCGGTGTCAGCAATCGCGGCCACGAAATCGACGGCATCTTCGCCGACCAATTCTTCGAGCATACGCTCGGCATCACGCTCGGGGTCGATCTCGAGGCCAACCCGACTCACATCCTGCACCAGGCGCCCTGGGGCTACGCCACCGATTCGAGCGGCAATCTCATCATCGGCGGCTCCAAGAACTACAACATTTCGGACCTGCTGAAGCGCAACGGATATCTCGCCACCTTCCAGTTCAGGCCGTCGAGCGTTTTCGAGAGCACGCTCGACCTGACCTACGAGGAAGCCAAGGAGACGCAGCAGGACAAGGGTGCGGAGTTCCCGCTCGCCTACGGCAGCGGCACGACCGGCATCCCCGGCACGGTGTTGAATGGCTTCGACCAGAGCGGCACGTTCGACAACGTATATCCGGTCATCCGCAACGATTACACCTACTATCAGGACCGGGTGTACAACGCCCTGTTGCACAATCAGCTGAAGCTCGCCCAGGATTGGACCGTGAACCTCAATGGCGGCTTGAGCCGCGCCGAGAGCGACGACACGTTCCTCGAGGCCTACTCCGGCTTCGGCTATGACGGTCCGAATCCGCCCAAGGGCACCTCCGTCCCGCCGACCACCGTCGGGTTCAACGAAGGCGCCAACGGCGAGCTGTATCTCTATCCCTCGCAGAGTCTCGCCGCCGGCAATGTCGTGCTCACGGACCCGCAGGGCTGGGGCTCGGGCTCCAATCTGGTGCAGTCGGGCTTCATCAACGAGCCGCACACCGAGGACTACATCGGCCACGCGACTCTCAGCGCGACGCGCTTCTTCGACAGTGGACCCTTCGAGAGCCTGGAGTTCGGCGTCGACAAGCAGCGCCGTCACAAGAACTACATCATCAACCAGGACTTCCTGGTGTTGGGCGGTGGCCCCTCGCTGCTGCTCGATCAGGGTGCGACGACGGCCCTGCCGATCCCGGCGAGCGCGCTCGAGCCGACCACGGATGCGCTCGGCTTCATGGGCATCGGGCCACAGGTGATGTACAACCCGTTCGCGCTCATCCAGAGCGGAACCCTGGTGCCATTTCCGACGGCTGTGTCGTCGACCTCGATGCCACCAGACTGGGTGGTCAACGAGAACGATACCACCGGTTACCTGCAGCTCAACCTCCGTACCGATCTCGGTCCGAACGTCGGTCTGCGGGGCAACATCGGCCTGCAGGCGGCCCATACGGGTCAGACGTCCCAAGGCTCGCGCATTGCGCCGGGCTCGACCGCGGGTGGCTCGACCGCTGTCGTGCTCCTGCCGACCGCCGGCGGCACCAGCTTCACCCGCTATCTGCCCAGCCTGAACCTCGTGTTCTCGCTGCCGGCCGACAACGACGTGCGGCTCAGCGCCGCGCGCACGATGGCTCGGCCCCGGATGGACCAGATGAGCGCCAGCATCGGCATCGGCACCAATAACGGCAATCTGTCGCTCACGGATCCCAACAAGGGATTCTTCAGCGGCCAGGGCGGTAACCCACAGCTGCTGCCGACCATGGCGGACACCTACAACGCCAGCGTCGAGCACTACTTCTCGCTCGGTTCGAATGGGTACGCCTGCTCCGGCACCCAGGACAAATCGTCTGCGCTCTGCACCTCGGGCGGCGAGGGCTATGTTCAGCTGTCGGGGTATTACATCAAGCTCACCGACTTCATCAATCCGGGCGCGGCGACGCTCTTCAATTTCACCCCCTACGTGGCCGGGTATCTGACTCCACAGCAGCAGCAGCAGCTCGGCACCGTCTACGGCATCATGACGATTCCGCAGAACGACGGCGCCGGCCACATCGAGGGCGAGCAGTTCGCGACCAACCTGCCGCTCGGGGCGTTCACGCACTGGTTGAACGGCTTCGGCATCCTGGCGAGCGTCGATCGCACGCTGAGCACGGTTTATTATGCGAGCAACACCGCGCGGGTCACCGTCCCCGGCCTCTCGAAGTGGGTCGAGAACTACACGCTGTACTACCAGCGGGGCGGCTTCCAGGCGGAAGTGAACGACAATATCCGCTCGAGCTTTCTCGGCGAAGTGTTCGGGCTCAGCGCGACCCGCATCGAGCAGCAGTTCAAGGGGACCGCCTACGTGGATGCGCAGCTCAGCTACGCATTCAGCACCGGCCCGCTGCAGGGCCTGACGCTGATCGCCACCGGCTCGAACCTGACCAATCAGGGCGTGCAGACTTATGCGCTGCCTGATCCTCGTCAGGTGCTCACCTGGGAGCAGTACGACCGCCTCTATACCATCGGGTTCTCGTACCAGTTCCGGTAGCCCGCGACGCAGATGATCCCCCTCGGCCCCGCCGGCGCGAGCCGACGGGGCTCATTTTTATGGTCCGGCCTCGGTCGCTCGATGACTTGCTTTCGGCCGGCGCACGGATTGGCGTGTGATACGGTGCGCAAATGACTGACCTGCGTATCAGGCGAGTTGTCATCGTCGGCGGCGGCACGGCCGGATGGATGACCGCGGCCGTCTTCAGCCGCGCGATGGGCGAGACTCTGGATATCCGTGTCGTGGAATCCGATGCCATCGGCACGGTCGGCGTCGGCGAGTCCACCATTCCGCAGATCCGCAACGTCAATCACTTCCTCGGCATCGATGAGGATGCGATGCTTCGGGCCACCCGCGGCACCTTCAAGCTCGCCATTCAATACAACGACTGGGTACGACCGGGACACAGCTATTTCCACGCGTTCGGTGACGTCGGCCTGGCTCTCGGCCCGTTGCCGTTCCAGCAATACTGGCTGCGGCGCAGGGCTGAATCCGGCGCCGAGGATCTCTCGACTTATTCGCTCAATGCGACCGCTGCGCTGGCCTGCCGGATGGCTCGGATCGAGAAGGTGGGCACCAGCCCGATGGCCGGCATCAAGTACGCCTTCCAGTTCGATGCCACATTGTTTGGCCGCATGCTGCGCACGTACGCCGAGCGACGAGGAGTGAAGAGAACCGAGGGAAAAGTCGTGGACGTACGGCTGCGCGGCGAGGACGGCTTCATCGAGGCGGTGGTGCTCGAGGGCGGCGCGCGCATCGAAGGCGATCTCTTCATCGACTGTTCGGGGTTCCGTGGCCTCCTTATCGAGGGTGCACTGAAGAGCGGCTTCGAGGACTGGCGGGAGTGGCTGGCCTGCGATCGCGCCCTCGCAATCGGGAGCGCTCCCGCCTCGCCGATGCCGCCCTATACGCAAGCCAACGCGCGGCCGGCGGGCTGGCAGTGGCGGATCCCGCTGCAGCACCGCACCGGCAATGGCCACGTGTACTGCAGCGATTTCATGAGTGAGGATGAGGCGGCCGCGATCCTCCTCGGCTCTCTCGACGGTGAGCCGCTCGGAGATCCGCGGCCGCTGCGATTCACCTCAGGCGTGCGGCGGCAGATCTGGTTGCGCAACTGCGTGGCCATCGGCCTGGCGGCCGGCTTTCTCGAGCCGCTGGAATCGACGGCCATCCACCTGATCCAATCCGGGATCAGCCGGCTGTTGTCGCTGTTTCCCGATCGCGGTTTCGACGCGGCGATCATCGAAGAATACAATCGCAACACCCGGTGGGAATACGAGCAGGTGCGCGATTTTCTGGTCCTCCATTACCGCACGACTGAGCGGCGCGACACGCCATTCTGGCGGCGCTGCGCCGCACTGCCACCGCCGGCCGGACTGCGGCACAAGATGGAGATTTTCCAAGCCACGGGCCAGATCTTCCGGGAGGGCGAGGAGCTCTTCACCGAGCACTCGTGGCTGCAGGTCATGGTGGGGCAGGGCATCCTGCCTCGACGCCATCATCCGCTCGCCGACAATCTGCCGCCTGAGAAGCTCGAGGAGTTCCTTGGCAATATCCGCGGGCTGATCGGTGGCGCCGTCGGTCAGATGAGCAGTCACGAGCGCTTCATTGCCGAGCACTGCGCGGCCGGAAGCGAGTGACGACCCTCGATCACCTTGGGGCACGTCCCCAGACATCCGCGCTTCCGTCATAGATCAGCGCCTGCTGAGAAATTCAACGTTACTGACAGCGTCGCGTCGATACGTCATGCTTGGCTTGCCGAACGGCGCGCGTCAGCGGCGATGTTGACGCGTCGACCTACATCGAGCGTTCGGCCCGTGAATACGTATGCGATCCGTTGCAAATCACTCCCGGCACACCGCATTCTTCGGTCGATGATCTGCCTTCCCTGGAAGACCAGAAGTCATCGCAGGCTCACTGCGGTACTGGCTGGCGCGGTATTCACTCTCCTCACGGCCGCGCCGGTCAGTGCCGCAACTCTCCCGCAGCACGCCGGTTCCGGCGTCTACTACGAGATCTTCGTCCGCTCTTTTGCCGACTCCAATGGCGATGGGGTCGGAGATCTCGACGGCATTACCGCCAGGCTGGACTATCTGAAGTGGCTCGGCGTGAGTGGTATCTGGCTGACGCCGATCTATCCTTCGCCCAGCTATCACGGCTACGACGTCACGAATTACTTCGCCATCAACCCGCAGTTCGGCACGCTGGCGGACTTCAAGCGCCTGTTGCGTGAGGCCCATGCGCGTGGCATCAAAGTGCTGATCGACATGGTGCTCAATCACACCAGCGATCGCAATCCGTGGTTTCAGCAGGCACTCGCTCCCGGGAGCCCCTACCACGAGTGGTACATCTGGGCCGGCAAGGGAGTCGATCTCGGTGCGCTGAGTGCCCTGAACAGCCCGGCCTGGCACGAGCGCGACGGGCAGTCCTACCTGGGTGATTTCAGCGACAGCATGCCGGATCTCAACTACGACAACCCGGCCGTGCGCCGGGAGATGATCAGGGTTGGACGGTACTGGCTGGCTCAGGGGGTCGACGGGTTCCGGCTCGATGCCACCACCCAGATCTACATCGACTTGAAATCCGACATCGGCAGCCCGCGAGCGGTACACCGAAACGTCACCTGGTGGCAGCAGTACCACGACGCATTGCGCGCGACCGATCCGAGCGTGTTCCTGCTCGGAGAAGTCCCCGCTGACACGGAGGCGCAAGCGGCACCCTACTATGCCGGACTGAATTCGGTGTTTGATTTCCCGCTGGCGAAGGTCCTCGTCGCCGCCGCCGCCAACGAGACGAGCCCCAATCTCGGCAGCTATGTGCAGGAGGCGTGGCGCGATTTCCGGCGAAGCGCCCGCGGGTCGATCGTCGATTCACCGTTCATCGGCAACCACGATCGGGACCGGGTACTCGACCAACTCCACGACAACTCGAGCCACATGCGGACGGCGGCAGCGATGCTGCTGACTCTGCCCGGCGATCCCTTCGTCTATTATGGTGAGGAAATCGGGATGCACGGCACGAAGCCAGACCCGAGGATACGCGAGCCGATGCGTTGGGATCGCAGCCCTGAGCGGGCCGGCGAGACCCGATGGGAGCCGGCGCCGGACAATGCTTCGCCGGGTCTGTCGGTCGCTGCCGAGCGCAATGACCCGCGCTCACTCCTGAGCTACTATCGGCGCCTGATCCATTGGCGTATCGATCTGCCGGCCTTGCGCGACGGCACCATCGCACCGTACCCCATCGATGGCGGCCCGATCAGCGCCTACATCCGCGCGGATCATGCGCAGCGACTGCTCGTAATCCACAATCTCTCGGGTGCTCCCCGGAGCATCGGCCTGTCGGATGCGAGCTTCCGCGCCGTCATCCGCAGCACTCGCGCGGGCATCCGCCTCGCCGGCCGCGAGCTGACGCTGCCGGGCTATTGCAGCGCGATCCTGCAATAGAGGGGCGTCCGGACAGTCGAATTTTCAGTGGACGCAGGA
>Ga0157369_10005880_pt1 | contig 14254 bp, 11 predicted proteins | sample C25metaG_FD_113461 | JGI IMG/M metagenome (GOLD analysis project Ga0157369, IMG submission 113461) | Corn rhizosphere microbial communities from Kellogg Biological Station, Michigan, USA - C2-5 metaG | ecosystem: Host-associated > Plants > Roots > Rhizosphere > Soil | place: USA: Michigan...
AGGGCGAGCAGCACGCTGTGTTCTGCGGGCGTAATCGGCTCGTTCGCGGCGTGTATGCCGTGGCTGAGCAACAGTCGCTGCTGGAACCATTTCAGTCCGCGTATGGCCAGCGTGAACGGTGCCTTGATCGCGGCCGTATAGCGAGGATCTTCGGGGCCACGGTACAGCAACAGATGTATCCGGACGTCTTTGCCGAAGGCGCTGCGGGCCGATAGGTGATCCGCATGGCCGACGGCCAGGTAGTGGCGCCGGTAGTATTCCTCCTCGAACCAGCTGGCAGGCAGCGCTTCGAAAAGAAGCCGCGTCAGGAAGGGTTCTTCGCCTGAGGCCCCGACGATGGACGAGATGTCGACCTTGGGAAGCCAGAGCTTGTCGACCTGTGACTGCACCGATGCCGACAGCGTCGCGACAGGATTCAAAAGACGCACCAGGCGCGGCCGCCAACCATTGAGCAGATCTCCCGCTGGCGGAACGGGCAACCGCACGACGACGGACCAGAGTGCGTTTTTCGCGCGGAAAATTCCGCACAGGCGCTTGAGCATGTGCTTGAGCGCGACGTCATATTGGTTGACCGGAAATTCGGCCAGCTCGTCCCAAAGCGCGTAGATCTCGTCCGCGGAGTCGTCGTGCATAGGGTTTTCACGTGGCCGCAAGGTCACGCATTATCGCCAATTCCCGTCACATCTAACCTGATCAGGTTATATCTCGAAAGATCGTAGCGGACGTATTCTCGGTCGCATTTGTCGTTGGCGGAGCGGCTGCGGCAGCTCGCTGACCTTGCATGATCGGACTCTGCTCAACGGCAGAGATGGATCGAACGTCCTCGTTGTCCTGACGTTCGACGGCAGGGCTCGTCCAGGCGGCGTGGTAGCCGCGAACAGTTGCGATAGGGAGAGCAGCTCATGCGTGATTCGAAAACCGTTTTCGCGCGCCGCGACGCGGCGGCAGTGCGGCGACCGCTCGCGTTGGCGCTATCGCTGAGCCTCGGAATGACGCCGCTGATCAGCCCGGCGGCTACGATCAACGTGACCGCGACCGATGACGCAGGCAACGCAGGCACGTGCACCTTGCGCCAGGCCATCGTCGCGATGAACACCGCTGCGCTGACGGGTACGGGTTGCCTGAGCAGCGGCGCGGCGTTCGGCACCAGCGACGCGATCAATTTCGACATCACGACGTTTCCGCTCGGTGGCGGGAACACGATTTCGCTGGCGGATGTCAGTACCGGCACGTTGCAGGTCACCGATTTGGCTCTCACGATCGATGCCGGTAGCAATGGCGGGGTGACGATCCAGCGCCCGAACAGCCACACCCACTCGTTCGGCATTCTCAACGCAAGCACGAACGGCAGCTCGCTGACACTGAAGAGTCTTACGGTGCAGGGGGGCGCCACCGGTGCCTGTGGCAACAATGGCGGCGGCATTTGCGCCGCGAACAACGTGAATCTTACGCTGGTTAACAGCACGCTCAGCGGCAATTCGTCAGCCTCGAGAGGCGGCGGCATTTATTCTGGATATGGCAGCGTCACGCTTACCAACAGCACGCTCAGTAGCAATTCGGCGGGGGGCGATGGCGGCGGCATTTTTTCCCTGCGCAGCAGCGTCACCGTGACCAACAGCACGCTCAACGGCAATTCGGCTCCAACTGGGGCTGGCGGCGGCATCGAAGAGCTCACCGGCAGCCTCAACGTCAGCGGCAGCACTTTCAGCGCGAATACGGCCAAGTGGGGCGGCGGCACAGACTCGAACGTCAGCAGCCTCACGTTCGTCAACAGCACGCTCACCGGCAATTCGGCCTCGCAGACGGGCGGCGCGATCCGTCACACCTCCGGCACCACCCTCTCACTGACCAACAGTACAGTCAGCGCGAATACGGCCGGGTACACCGGGGGTATCTTCAGCGATCATTTCGGCGCCCAGCTGACCAACTCGATCGTGGCCGGCAACAGCGCCGGCGACGCGAATTTTTCGGCGGACTTCATCAATGTCGGCTCTTTCGTCGGGGGCGATCCCCAGCTCGGTGCGCTGGCTGACAATGGCGGCCCGACTCAGACGATGCTCCCACTCGCCGGTAGCCCGGTCGTCGATGCCGTCGCATGTACGAATGCGCCGGCCAAGGACCAGCGCGGAGTCGCCCGCCCGCAAGGCGCGCAATGCGATATCGGCGCGGTCGAAGTCGGACATCCGGCCTCGCTGACGGTCGACACGACCGCCGATACCCTAGTCGAGGATGGAAAGTGTTCGCTGCGCGAAGCGATCGTCATCTTCACGCAAGGGCGGACCGGCACCGATTGCACGCCCAGCGCAAGCGCCGTCAACGAGGTGCTGTTCGCCCCCGCGCTCGCCAACAACAGTATTGCAGTGGCTTCGCCGTTGGCACTGGACAACAATGTGGAAGTGACGATCGATGGCTCCGCGGCACCGGGCCTGGCGATCGACGGCGGCAATGCGACCTTCATCTTCAATGTACTCGCCGGCTCTACCGTGGCCATCCAGCACCTGAGGATGGTCAATGGCAACAGCGCCGGCAGCGATGGCGGCGCGATCGACAATGCGGGCACGCTGACCTTGACCGATACCGCGCTCAACAACAACATCAGCAACGGGGGCGGGGGCGCGATCAACAACCTGGGCACGCTCAACATCGACCACAGCACGCTCTCGAACAACTTCTCATCGGCTTCCGGTGGCGCGATCAGCGCCCAAACCGGCGTGTTGACCGTGACCGCGAGCACCATCAACGACAACATCGCCGCTGCGGGCGGCGGCGTGTTCGTCGCAGCGGGCGGCACGCTCAATCTCATCGGCAGCAATGTGTCGACCAACCACGCGTCCGCCACCAGCGGTGGTGGCGTGGGCGGCAACGGCCATTTCGTCGTCGCCAACAGCACGTTTTCCGCGAATACGGCCGCGGCTGACGGCGGCGCGATTTACAACAACAAGGCCTCGAATACGAACAAAGTCGTCAACAGCACTCTGGCCGGCAACACGGCGGCGAACGGCGGCAATCTGGCCAATGCGGCCGGCACGCTGCTGTTACAGAACTCGATCGTTGCCAACAGCGGCGGCGGTGGCAACTGCCACGGCACCGTCACGGCCGGCACCGGTTTCATGACCTGGCCGGCGAGCGACACGACGTGCGGCGCCTTCAGCATCGGCAACCCGGTGCTGGGTCCCTTGCAGGACAACGGCGGACCGACTTTCACGATGCTGCCTGGCGCGGGCAGCGCACTGTTAGACGCGGGCAACAGTGCCACGTGTGCGGCGGCCCCGGTCAGCAATCGCGATCAGCGCGGTGTCGCGCGCCCGCAAGGCGCGGGTTGTGACATCGGCGCCGTCGAACTCGTAACGGATCGCATTTTCGCCGGCAACTTCGACGGCACTCCGCCGCTTTGAACGCAGTTGACCCGCTTATAAACCAGAGTTAATTGCCTGCGTCCCTTTTGATGTCCGCTACACGGCGGCCATCCATAACCGACATGCGCAAGGGCGCTGAACTGCCCGCCGGCTATGGCAACGCGCGATTCACGTTTCGGCGAAAGCGATCGGATTCGTTACGCGCACGCGTGCTGTAAATCTTGAGGGCACATGCCAGGAGTGTTCGAGCAGCTAACGGGCAGAACAAATCTCTAAGTTTCCTGACTCCGCGAAGCCGCCGCTCGCGACCGTCTTCGCAGGGTCGATTGTGTTCGTCGCTACACCAGCTGCGACAGGTTTCGTCAAATCATTTCGAAACGATCCCGCTCGTGCGCAGCCACTCGTCGACAAGATGCGGCCAGTGCGTGATTGGAAGATCGGTTGGCCGCAAGCCAAAAGCGTGGCCACCCTTGGCATAGAGATGAAGTTCCGCGGGAACGTTGGCATCCTTGAGCGCGTTGAAATAGACCAACGCTTGTTCGACGCCGTCGACATGATCGTCTTCGGCCTGGATGATGAACGTCGGCGGTGTTTTGCCCGTGACCGGCACATTGGGATTGAGCGTCTCTTTTTCCGTCGATAGATGCCCCGGATAGACTGCAACGGCGAAGTCCGGCCGTGCACTGATCCGGTCGGCCGCATCGATGGGGGAGTAGAGTTTTTTGTCATAGTTCGTGCTTATCTGAGCAACCAGATAGCCGCCGGCAGAAAATCCGAGCACGCCAATTTTGCGGGGATCGATATGCCACTCTTGGGCGTGGGCGCGTATCAAGCGCATGGCGCGCTGAGTGTCTTCGAGCGACTGCGTCGGAATCTGGAGATTGTGCGGTCGCGAATTGGTCTTCCATTCGTAGGGTTCGCTCGGAACTCGATACTTCTCCAATACACAGGTAATGCCTTCGGCCACAAGCCAGTCGCAGACTTCCGTACCTTCAAAGTCAATTGCCAGTATTTCAAAGCCACCGCCCGGAATCACCAATACAGCCGCACCCGTGTTTCTGTTGAGTGGCGCGTATACCGTGATTGTCGGACTGGCGATGTTGGTAATCGCCGTGACTGGCTTGCCCGCGATGAGTTCCCCCTTACTGGCACGGATCGTTTCCGGGCCAGGCATCGGCTTGGCGCCAGGTGGCGTTCCAGGCCACAGCGGAATTTGTCCACGCCCGCCTTGCGGTTCCCACACCACGGGCGCGGCCTGCGCGAAAGCGCACGCGAACAGACAACAACAAACAGCCATTACGCATAGGCGCATGAGATTCCTTCCGAATTCAAGGCAGCGACATTTTCGCATTACAGAGTCTACTTGCCGGGAAGGAGTCAGTCTGTAGAGGAACGTGCTGACGTGAAACATGCGGGAGCGACCGTTCGCCGCGTAGCGGTCATTCGTGACAGGCCTTTATGGGTCGATTTCAGTCAATCGCGTTTTGTATAGCTCGATGGGCATACAAGGGGTGGCGCGCATCGTCCTTCGGCCTTATCGAGATAGATCTGTGCTTTAGCCGAATCCTTGGCTACTCCTTTTCCGAGCAACAGCCAACGGCCGACGATTTTCTGGGCCCAGTTGTTGCCAAGATCTGCTGAACGCTTGTAATCAGCGAACGCCAGAGTCAAGTTCTCTTTCTTGAATTCATAAACTTGCCCTCTCGCATTTAGGGCATCTGCGTTTTCAGGATCTATGTCAAGCACTTGCCCGTAGATCGTTAGTGCCAAATCGACAAATTCGGCATTTTTTGCGACTTCACCGGCCTTGTTGAGACGCCAAAGATTTTTTTTGTCCGGAAGTTCTTGATATGCCGCACGGTAGAGAAATACCGCCTCTTGGTAGCGTTTTAGTTCCGCTGCATCTTCGGCCTGAAGGGTATACTCAATGGCGACCAAATGTTTTTTTTCGCTTTCGCGGAGCGGAGACTTCAACGCCTCGGCAACGAGACTCTTCATCTGCTCAGTACTACCACCCCATCTTGGGCGTATCAAGCTGAGATATTGGTGCCAGGCGCGCAGGGAATACGGGTCGACCTGTAACGCAGATCTGAAGTACGCGCCTTTCTTTCGTCTGTCAGACGTTGCAGTTTGTATCAATACACAATAGGTTGGATAAGGCTTATTCGAAAGGCGCAGGGACGATTCCAACTCAACTTGAGCCTTGTTGTCGTATTCGCGTTCTTCAGCCAGTTGCTCTGCGGTCATGTCGGCTGCGTATTTCCCGCCCCTCAGCTGTCGTGAAACATTTTCGTAGAAGATTCCTAAGGTAAAACTCGCAATGTACGAGTTGGGGCGTGATGTGCGCCATTTCTGCAAGTAGCTCTCCCAGTCTCGTCGGGCTTTGTCCGGCAAAACGTCCATCAAGCGGTCTGTATACTCATCTCCAGTCAACGCACCCGCGATGTAGTCTTTCCAGCGCTTGAGCCAAAGCTTCAACTCGAGCGAGGTCGCCTGCTTTCAACGCGACGCGCAATGGTGACTCAGGAGGAGATGCCGAAAAACCAGTATTGGCCAGTGCAAACAGGAACAGCGCTCCGTAAGTTGCGGCATACTTGCGGACGCTGAGCCGCCATCTAAACCGATAGAAATTCAGGTTCAAGGTCACGCTCGGTTCCCTCTGTTGCGCAAAGATTTAGCCGCACAGGCAGCTTTGCAGCATACCCCTTCCTTACAGGGTTAAGCGCAGATCAGAACAACCCAGGGCAACTTATGGAATTCTACAAGTATCGCCCTAAGCTGCCGCTCACGAACGGCCGAAAAGGGTCGACATAGGAACTTTCGAACCTTCCAACCCCCGCGGGCAGCACATTTGAAGTGGCAGCCAACGTCTTGGTCGATCCGAGAAATGGGGTCGGAGAACATTTCGCATCGTTCCCCACATTGGCGATGTCCGGCAAATAGCCCGAACAATATGCCGGTCGTACACCGCGCCCAGAATGTTCTGTTTTGGCCTCTTTCACGTTTGATCCTCGATAAGCTCGAAGGAGGATGGCTCGGTGCTGTGCAAGCATTTCACACTGGTATTGGCGGCGATACTGACGTCGCGGCTTGCCGTTGCCGACGCGCCTGCGATCGCGGGCATTGCCTATTCGGCTGACACCGGCGCAAACCTGATCGACGCCAATACGTTCGTCGCGCGCAAGGATTTCGTGCTCGATGCGCTCGGCGCTGGTCGCCTGCGTGTGCAGATCAGCGGACTGCCTGATAGCGTGATCCTGCGCGATTTCCACATCGAGAACGATCTTCACGGCGACTGGCTGTTGACGCTCGACGTCGGCGTTACTTTGAGCGGAATCTACTTCCGGCCCGGTGACGTAATCCGTTTCGACGGCAGCAGTTTCACGAAGGAGTTCGACGCCACGGCTGCCGGCGTGCCGCCGGATGTCGGTTGCGACGGTGTCGCGCGCTGGGGTGACACGGGCAAGCTGCTGCTGTCCTTCGATCGTACGTTTGTCGCAAATGGCATCACGATCCGTCCTGCGGATGTCATCGTTTACAGTGGCGGCGCTTTCGGCAAGAAGGTGCTGGACGCACACACACTGGGGCTGCCGGCGAACCTCAACGTCGATGCCGTCGACACGTTCCGCACCAAGGATTACGTGCTTGTCTCGTTCGATACCGGCGGCGAGGTCGGCGGCATCCCATTTACCTCCGCGGATGTCATGCAACTGCATCTGACCTCGGGGGTCTGGACCAAACGCTACGCAATGCTGAGTTTTTCCAATCGCTGGAGTTACGCAAACCTCGACGGCCTCCTCGCGATCAACAACGACACCATTTTCCAAGATGACTTCGAATAGGAATTGCCGATGAAAACGCTTTCGCTGATCTTGATGTTCTTCGTAACAGCACCGCTACCGGCCATGGGCGCGAACGGCGCCTTCGAGATCAATCAGGATTGCGCGCAGGCCGGTTGCTTCGCCGGCGACAGCGCCGGGTTCCCCGTAACGATCACACAGCCGGGCTCGTATGTGCTGACGTCCGATCTTCTCGTGAGTTCCGGGAACGACGGCATCGACATTCAGGCCAGCCCTGTCGATCTGGATCTCAATGGCCACTCGCTCAACGGCGGTGGCAGCTGCACCGGTACGCCGGTGACGTCATGCACCGGCGCGGTCGGCAGCGACGGCATCGCCCTGATGGCTTCGGCCACCGGGCATATCCGCGTGCACAACGGGACCGTGCGCGGTTTCGGCAATGGTGGGATAACGGGTGCAGACGACGGCGACGGCGTCGTGCTCGAACACCTTACGTTCGCCGAGAATGTGGGGGATGGGGCCAATCTTTTTTTCAATTCGAATTCCGGCATCGTCCAGGTGCGCGATAGCACGTTCGTACGCAATAGTCCGTCCGGATTATTCGGCAACGTCAGTTTGAATATCGAGAATTGCACGTTTGCCGGCAATCAAAACGCTGGAGCAGCGCCATATGGTGGCGGCACGATTGCCAACAGTCGGTTTCAGAATAATGGCAAGGAAGGCATCTACTCGGTTCAGCCCAATGCCATCTCGCTGGATCATGACGTGTTCAATCACAACAACGGCGGCTCGGCGCAATGGAGCTTTGCACCGATGCTGGACATGGGAGGCAACGTCTGCACGGATCACGCCTGCCCTTAGCGGCTGCGCGCGCTTCCCGAATTCAGTCATATATGACGAAGTCCGGACTCGCCGAGCCATGGGACCGGTTCGGCGAGCCGGACGCTTGCCGCCGGATTGCGTCGGGTAATTACGACTGCGCCATGGCTGCAACGGCGCAATAGCGACAAGGGAGGTCCAAAGATTTCCGATCGCACCGGGTTTGCCAATGCTGACGCCATCGGCGTGATCCGGTCGTTCGGTCCACCACGATGGAGCAATATCCTGCTCCAGATAGACGCTCGTTTGATGAGCGACCATGCAAACGTTGGCGCTGTCGACATTCTCTTATATTCATTGCTGGGACTATCCCCAGCAAACAGCACATGTCACCGGCATTGGCGGCCGTAATGCGCCGACATTCATGAGCTTCGATGACGTTTCTGGCTCGCGTGGACCGGCACAGGTTCCGAAGGCTCGCGAGCCATACCAGAAGAATCAGATTGAAATTTCAAAGTGAGACAATCCATGGGAGCGATATCCCTTGCCTGCAGGGGAATTGAAAAAAGTTCCGTAAGCCAGCGGCGTCGGTTGGATCGACGCCGCTGGCTCATGGACCGTACTTCACGTCGATGTGCTGACCGCTACTTTTTCTGCACGGTCAGTGTCGCCGTCATGCTTGGATGATAGATGCAGTGATAGGCAATTTTGCCGGCCGATCCGGCCGTCCATTTGAACGATTGTCCTGGCAGTAGCGGTCCTGAATCGAAACGGCCGTCGTCGGCGGTCACGGAATGCGGCACCGTGTCGTCGTTGGTCCACGCTATCGTCGAGCCTCGCTTGGCAACCAGCTTTGCTGGCACGAACGACTGCTGACGCATATGGACGGAGACGATTTTCAAATCGGCCGCGCTGGCACTTGCGCTTGCCACTGCCAGGACGACACATGCCGCAATGGACATCGACCGCATGGCTATTTCTTGTCGAGTTCGGCCAGGGTTTTCTCTGCATGCTCCAAGTGAGCCTGAAATGCCGGCTTGACGTCGACGAGCGTCTTCTTCAGTTCCGCGTTCTGCGCGTTCGGAATCAGAACGTCGGTAATCGCTCCCAGCACTTGCTTGTGATAGGCAACTTCGTTTTCCAAGTAAGCCTTGTCGAAGTCATGTCCCTTGAGCCCGCGCAGCTTTGCCTGCTCCGCGTCGGCGTTGCTCTGCAGCGATTTGCTGGTATCGCTGGGTTCGGGCTTCACGCCGAGCCGCGTGACCAGCGCGGTCGCATTCTTGTTGACCGCGGTGTGGTCTTTGATCATCAGGTTCGCGAATTCGTCGACACTCGGCGTTTTCGATTGCTTCAGGGCAATCTTGCCATTTTCGATGTCGATCGAGTTGGCCGTGACGACGATCTGAGCGATCTGCGCATCGTTTATCGCCGGTTTCTGCTCCGCGGCATTGCTGAATCCGAATGCGGCCAGAAGCGCCAGCGCCATCAAAGATTTGGTAGCCATCGTATCCTCCATAATCGAGTAGGCCGGCGACCGCCGGCCATAACAATATACACCATAAATGTGGTGTATATTGTTATCCGATCGATTTGTCCCGTACCGCAGGGAAAACCTCATGGCTGGCAACAACTGGTTTCGTCGTCTTCTCGCTGGCAGCCGCGGCCGTATCGTCGCGGAATTGCGCAAAGGGCCCGCCACCGTCAATGAGCTCATGGAGCGTCTGTCGATGAGCGCAAACGCGGTCCGCTCTCAGCTCTCTGCGCTCGAGCGCGATGAGTTGGTGATCGTGCAACCAGGGTCATCCGCGGGCGTCGGCAAGCCACCGAACACATATCAACTTACCGTGGATGTCGGTTCACTGACGCCGAAGGCCTATGCCGACGTGCTGGATATCGTGCTAGCGGCGACACGAAACCGCGTCGGCCCGCAACGATATGCCCTGATTCTCGACGATGCCGCGGCCTGCATCGCAGGCGATCGACCGCTTGCGAATTCGTTCGAGGCGCGACTTGTGGAGACAAAAAAGCTCCTGACCGCCTTGGGCGCCGAGGTGGACGTTCAGCGAGACGGGGACAAAGTGCGCTTGAGCGGAACAGACTGCCCATTGGCCTCCACAACTTCCGCTCACCCCGAGCTTTGCGGGATGCTTGCGGATGTGATCGGCAGGCGATTGGGGCGTACCGTGACGGAATGCTGCGATCGCTCATCGCCACTGCCGCGATGTCGTTTTGCGGTCCACGCGGCCTGAACGAGCAGGCTTGCCGTTTACCGCTAATTCAGAATTTTCCGCTATCAGAGCCGGCCACGATATCGGTTGGAATCTTCTAATTCGCTGAAAGCTTTTTGGTTTTCCATAGACCACGGGCGACAATCCATTTTTTCCATATCGTTTGGAATGTGGCGAAAGCCATCACGGTTCCACCGACTTTGGAACCGGATCACCGGTGCAATGATCCCGGCTGGTTGATCGGCCTCTCTGACGAGTGCAACGGACGCTGATCAACCCGCTGCAAAGGAGAGCACCGTGGCTAGCGTCCCAAAAAATGGATTGCGGAATATTTTGGCCCTCTTGAGCGGCATTGCTGTTCTATTGGCGCTTTCGCCGATGGGCGCGCATGCGCTGCCAAGCTTTGCGCAGCAAACCGGCCAGCCTTGCGCCACTTGCCATGTGGGATCGTTCGGCCCTCAGCTCACCGCATTCGGGCGCGCTTTCAAGCTGCAGGGTTACGCGTTGCCTGCTACGGGCGCGAAGGATAAAAGCGACGAAAGCAAAGACTTCATCCCGCTGGCGGCGATGCTCGTCACGTCGTTCACTCGAACCAGGACCGATCAAAGCCAGGATGCTGGCCCCTCTGCCGGTCGCAACGACAATTTTTCGGTGCAGGAAGCGTCGGTGTTCCTCGCTGGCCATCTGACGGATCACATTGGAGCATTCGCGCAAGCGACGTATTCGGATATCGATGGCAAGACGCAATTGGACAATGTCGACGTGCGTTACGCGCGGACATTCACGCTGGCCGAAAAGCCGACTATTTTCGGCGTCTCTTTGAACAACAATCCATCGGTCCAGGATGCTTGGAACACGTTACCGGCCTGGCGCTTTCCTTACATGGCATCCGAACTGGTGCCCGAACAGGCAGCCGCAACACTGCTTGATGGTGGTCTGGAGCACCAGGTAATCGGTTTGACCGGGTACACGTATTGGAACAATGCCTGGTATCTGGAACTTGGCGGTTACCGCTCGCTTTCGCGGAGCATGCTCGACACGCTGAACGTCGAGGACGATGCCGGCCGCGTCAGCGGCGTCGCTCCGTATTGGCGGCTCGCCTGGACGCGCGACTTCTCCGGACAATCATTGTCGATCGGCACCTTTGGTCTCGATGCCAATGTCGAACCTGATCGCAGGCCGGGGCCGACCGACAAATACCGGGATCTCGGCATGGACGCGTCCTATGTACTGCTCGCTGCCGGCAAGCATACGGTTACGGTCAACGGCACGCTGACTCACGAGCGGCGAACGTTGGATGCTTCATTCGCAACCGGAGCTGCCGCGAGACCCTCCGGATCGCTGCAGTCGCGACAGTTCAATGCGTCGTACTACTACGATGGCCACTACGGATTGACGCTGGCGCGTTTCGATAATCGAGGCAGCCGCGACGAAGGCTTATTCGCTAGCGGTGCCGATACCGGCAGCAGAACCGGGAAACCCGACAGTCGCGGGACCATCCTGCAAGCAGACTGGACTCCATTCGGGCAAACCGAATCCTGGGCGGCGCCATGGGTCAACCTGCGCCTCGGCGTTCAGTACACCTGGTACGACAAATTCAACGGCGCAGCGCGCGACTACGATGGCTTCGGCCGCAACGCACGCGACAACAATACCTTGTTCCTTTTCGCCTGGATGGCGTTTTGAAGACGGAGGTTAAAGATGAGCAACTACAGCACGACCCGGCGAACTCTTCTCAAAGCGGGCGCCGCACTGGCGGGCGCCGCCGCGATTCCGTTGGCATTATTCGGCGACGAACCAAAGCATGTAGCAGAGTCGTATCCGCCAGCTCAGGCGCTGGGCTATCGCGAGGACGCAAGCACAGTCGACCGCGCGAAATACCCGAAATATGTTCCTGGTCAGGCGTGCGCGAATTGCAAACAGTATCAGGGCGACCCGAATAGCCAGTTCGGACTCTGTCAGCTCTATCCGGGAAAGGCAGTAAGCGCGAAAGGCTGGTGCTCGGGATATGTGGCCAAGAGCGGCTGATGGCACAGACGGCGCCAGTCGTCGCGCTCACTGCGCGCACCTATGTCGCTTCACTGCACTCGGCTTTCTTCGGCCGTTCCCGACTAGCGCTCGATCGGGCCGTGAAGGCCACGGAGTTCGTCCTGCGGCAACAATTGCGGCGATGTCATCGCGGCCGAAAACCCCGCGTACCCGCGGGGTTTGTTTGAGGATCGGTTGTCAGTTCGCTTCGTCCTAGCCATCCCTGCGCACGCGCGCTGCACTGCGCCGACGGGCATCGAACGCGGCGGCGCCGCTGATCAGCAAGGTCAGCAGCAGCAAGCCGAGTGTCCAACGTGCATTGACCGGGGTCGGCGTAATGATCGGAGCCACCGATGGCACGATCGGTACCTTCACAGTGCTCGCGCAATGGCTGGCGCTGGGGCAGGTCGTGTCACTGCCGCCGCCGACGGTGGCGGTGTTGTTGCCGGCGGTCGCCGTCGCGCCGACATTCACGTTGAGCGTGAGCTGGGTGGCGCTCGCGGGCGCGAGCGTGCCTGTGTATGTGCACACGAGCACGGTCGTACCGCTGCAGGACCAGTTCGTGCCGGTGCTGCTCTTCAGCGTAATACCGGCAGGCAGCGTATCGTTGATCGTGATGTTGCCGGACGTCGCGACGGAACCGCTGTTCGTTATCGTCAGCAGATAGCTCGCGGCTTGACCCACGACAAACGGATTCGGCGTAGCCGACTTCGCAAGGTCAAGCTGTGGCGAATTCACGGACACCTGGACTGTGCTGCTGCAGCGGCTCGCCGCTGGACAGGATGGATCGCCACCACCGCTCGCCGTTGCGGTGTTGGTTCCGCTCGTCGCGGCGACGCTGACGTTCACATTGAGCGTCAGTGAGGTCGATCCCGCCGGATTCAGCGTGCCGCTGAACGTGCAGGTGAGGGCGCTGCTGCCGGTGCAGGCCCAGTTCGCACCCGATGTGCTCGCCAGGGTGATGCCGGCAGGCAGAGTGTCGGCTACGGTAATCGGTACGGTGGTGGCGCCCGTTCCGGTATTGCTCACCGTGATCGTGTAGCTCGCGGGCTGCCCGGCAGCGAACGAACTCGGCGTAGCCGTCTTCGTCAATGTGAGCTGCGGTGCGACGACGCTCACCGGCACCGTGCCGACGCAGTGAGCTGCCGCGGGACAGCTGCTGTCGCCGCCACCGCTCGCGGTGGCCGTGTTGTCGCCGGTGGTGGCGGTCGCAGCGACCGCGACGTTTAGCGTCAACGCCGTACTTGCACCGGCCGCAAGAGTGCCGGTGAATGTGCATGTCAGCGCCGTCGTGCCGCCACAGCTCCAATTCGTACCGCTCGCGCTCGTCAGCGTAATGCCGCTCGGCAACGTGTCGGAGATGATGATGTTTCCGCTCGTGGTGACGCTGCCCGAGTTCGTTACGGTCACGGTGTAGCTCGCGGGCATGCCGACCGTAAACGGATTCGGAGTGGCGGTCTTGGTCACGGTCAGCTGCGGCGCCGTAGTCGTGCCGCCGTTGCCGGTATTGTCCGTGTTGTTGCCGGTGTTCGGATCCGGTTCGACACCATTGGCTGTCGCGACGTTATCGAATGCGCCTGCCGCAATGATCTTCGCCGTCACGTTGATCGTCGTGTTCGCGCCCGACGCAAGAGTCGGAATCGTGCACGGCAGCGCCGAGCAGCCGCTGCCGCTGACATTCGTGATCGTCAGGTTCGTCGGCGTGTCGGTGACGACGATGCTCGTTGCCGTCGAGGGTCCGCCGTTCGCGACGACGAGTGTGTACGCCAGCGATTGACCGACCGTGTACGGGCCCGCCGTTACCAACGTCTTGACGATCGACACATCGGCCGAAGCAGCCGCGGTGCCGCCGTTGCCGGTATTGTCGGTGTTGTTGCCGGTGTTCGGATCCGGTTCGACGCCATTGGTCGTTGCGACGTTGTCGAATGCGCCGGCTGCGGTGATCTTCGCCGTCACGTTGATCGTCGTGTTCGCGCCCGACGCAAGAGTCGGAATCGTGCACGGCAGCGCCGAGCAGCCGCTG